>ERZ1292632.1246-Hain-H43-01um-R2-1246-length-25503-cov-7_pt1 | contig 25503 bp, 24 predicted proteins | sample MGYA00564407_ERZ1292632 | MGnify/ENA primary metagenome ERZ1292632 (study PRJEB36523, sample SAMEA6512637) | groundwater metagenome | collected 2019-01-08 | study: AquaDiva: Metagenomics assemblies of 32 groundwater samples | reverse complement strand
GCACTCAACGAGCGCACGCTCTTACCAAATCGAAGAGATCGGAGAACGGCATCCCACCCTCTCCGCCAATTGTCGTTATTTTCTCTTGATGAATTGCTCGATTCTCGGCGCATGCCCATGTGTGCGCGCCTAGCGCCGGCGTGATCGACAGCCAGAGCGTCAAAATCGCGGAAAGCGGCGGCCCATGGCGTTATGATCCGAGCGAGAAAACCACGGGGCGCAAGCGCCATATCCGGACGGATACCGACGGCAATCTCGTCCATGCCATAGTCCACACCGCCGGCATTCAGGGCCGTGACGGCGCTCCGCTGGTGCTGGCCGAGAACTTTGAACAGGCCATCGCATCGGCTACCGCATGGCTCTTCATCGCCTCGATCCAACTCTTGGCACGCCGCACCGTAAGGGCCATCAGTTCGCGCCGGATGATTTTGAATCAGACTCCAAGCCGTCATGTATTGAGGAAAGCCTATGACCTCTTCCATCCTTCACCCGATCGAGACAGCGTCGCGTGACGAGCTTGCGGCGCTTCAGCTCGACCGCCTCAAATGGTCGCTGCGACACGCCTATGCCAACAACCCGCGTTACCGGGCCAAGTTCGACGCCGCGGGCGTTCACCCGGATGATCTAAGGTCGCTTGCCGACCTTGCCCGCTTTCCATTCACGACAAAGGCCGATTTGCGCGAGGCTTATCCCTTTGGCTTCTTTGCAGTGCCGCAGGATCGGCTGGCGCGTATCCACGCCTCGTCCGGCACCACCGGCCAGCCGACGGTGGTGGCATATACGAAGGCGGACATCGAAACCTGGAGCCAGGTGGTTGCGCGCTCCATTCACGCCGCCGGCGGCCGGCCGGGAATGAAGGCGCATGTCGCCTATGGCCATGGCCTGTTCACCGGCGGGCTGGGGGTGCACTATGGCGCAGAGGCGCTTGGCTGCGCCGTCATTCCCATGTCGGGCGGCCAGACCGAAAAGCAGGTCCAACTCATCCGCGACTTCGCGCCGGAGATCATTCTCGTGACGCCCAGCTACATGCTGGCGATTTGCAACGAGTTCCACCGCCAGGGGATCGACCCGGCAACATCGTCCTTGAAGATCGGCATCTTCGGGGCGGAGCCGTGGACGCACGCCATGCGCGCAGTGATTGAGGCCACCTTCGCCATCGACGCGGTGGATATCTACGGCCTCTCGGACCACGCTCCTAATGGCTGGTGCATTTGCATTGACGGAGCCTTCACCTTCTACGGCGCAGTCAGGTTCCTGAAGGAACCGGTCGTGCTTCCGGGCCGAAGCGGGTCGCGAGGGCTTCGGCGTGTCGCTTGTGCGCGCTGATCAGGTCGACTGTCTTCGTCGCCAATGCTTTCAAAGCCGGATAGTCGCCGCGTCGTGCGTAGCTGCCATGAAGGTTTAGTGCCTCCTGATGCGCGGCCGCCTGCTGCCCGACATAGACGCTGTCAAATTCGTCTGGTCCAGCCTGGTTGAGATTGGCGAGCATCGCCTGCCGGCGCGCGTCCATATTTTGCGGGATAGCGATGTTGGTGGGATGATCGGCCACGAACGCCTTGAGTTGCGCGCTGGTTTTTCGATGATCCTCTACCATCTGGCGGGCAAACGCTTTCACCTCCGGCGCGCGCCCACGGACCAACGCCAGCTCTCCGGCTTCGATCTCATACATGTCGCCGATGGCGGCCTGCGGAATGTAGAAGGTGGTCGTGACGGCATCGTTCGGGGTGGAGACACCCTCAGGCTTCGGGCCTTCATAATGTTTGGCGACGGTGGCGGAACCGTTTGCCGGCCCCGTGTCGGATACGCCGCTCGTCTGGTCGCAGGCCGGAAGGCACAGGGCCGTCAGCAAAAGCAAGGAGGTCCGGTTCATGGCTGGGTTCCGTTGCCGCCTGCGCCGGGCGCTCCGATGCCGGGCATGGTGTCGGATGCGCCACTGTCCGGAGCAGCGTTAACCGCTTCCTGTTGATTGGTGCCGCCTGGCACCCGGCCATTTTCATTGTTTGCCGCAGGGCTGCAGGCGGCAACCAGTACAAGGCAAAGGACGGGCACTATTCCAAATATACTAGCGCTATAGTGGCGCATTCTGACCTCCGGCTTCAAGCTCTATGGGAGTTCAACGCACGCAGGCGCCAATCTATACGCCAGCCATGTGCCACCTATGTTACTTCCCTTGCTCATTGCCACGGAAGGAAGGCGCGTTTCGCTCGATCGGCTAACCTGGTTTGGCGGAGCGTAGATTAGATCGGAACGCATCGTGACTTCTGACGCTTGGCTTGCAATTCGCCTTCCGTGGAGATTCTGATGCTCAAACTTTCCATCGTCCTGGCGCTCATCCCACTGGCCGCCTGCGCCCCATCCGACCAAGCGGACAGCGGCGACGAGACATTTGCCCCCAGCAACACCAGCCGAGGCGTCGTACCGTCAGGCGCACCCGGGCAGGGAGCCGGAACTGCGATAACAGACGGCGAAACCAGCGCTCGCGGCGCGGTTGATGCGGCTGACAGCCCAACCTCCGCTCCCGGTTCTACGGGGCATACGGGCCGGCCTCCACACTGACCCCGTCCAAAGCGCTTAACCGGTCCGCCCGCAGCCACAGTTTCGGTTATCGTCTCAGCCGATCGGCTTCGAATGTTCGATCACGATAGTAGTCTGGATCAGCTCTCCTTGACGGCAGCCAGCGTGGCCCTTGCAGCGTAGGCCTTGGCCAGTTGCATGTGCGTTTCCGATACTTCGGGAGAGGTTGAGCGCTCCGCCATTCGCCTCTGCTTCAAGCTGCGCGCGGCATAATATCGAAAATCCGGTGTTTTCATATGCCAGCATCCCATATTCACTGACGGCCGAGCCCGCCAGCGAGGGACATCAAGCGATCACCGCGGCGAAAACGCATTAACATTGTTGGAATTGCCGCCCAGGATTCCTAACCTGTGGCAACATCAGGCCTTTTTGCGATAGCGGCGTGTCAGGCAAGGGGCGAGCATAGGCCCCGCCGCGCTGCTCTAGGCGTTGCCGGCGCATCGCGGCGGATCGGACTTCATCAGGTGAAGATAAGCGATGTCGAACCCGGCGGCCTTCCGCAGAGCCTGAACATCCGGCACCACAAGGGTTTTCTGGTCTCGCTCAATAAGCCCGGTCTGCCGCAGTTGGTGAAGAACGCGGTTCATATGGACTGTCGTTACGCCGGTAGCGTCGGCCAGTTCCTCCTGGGTCAGGGGCAGATGAAATCCGCTGTCGTCGGCAAGCCGCACCATCATCAGTCGCCCGTGCAATTCGCAGATGAGGTGGGCCACAGCATCGACGGCGCTTCTGCGGCCATTGCTGACGACCCATTGCCGTAAAATCGCTGCATCGAGAAGGGCGGCCCCCCACAATGCGCGCGTCAGGCCGGGGGTCGTGGTCGTCAGGCGCTCAATGTCTTGCGGATCGGCATAAGCGATACGGCAATCGGTCAGGGCGACGATGCCGTGATCCATGGAACCCAATATCGCCACATGTATGTCGCACAGATCGCCAGGCAGGAGAAACGCGGTAATCTGGCGACCGCCGTTCGGGAGAATCTTGTAGCGCGCTGCCCAGCCGTCCAGAACAAGGTGCACAAAGCGCGTGCTGTCTCCCATCGAAATGACATCCCGCTTCCGCTCTACCGTGCCCCGCTCCTTGAAGATCTGCTCCAGCATCAACTGGTCAGAGGTTGGTAAAGGGCCAAAGCAAGATAGTTTGGCAACAAGAGGGTTGGGCGACATTGTCAATCATCCCTTCAGGTCAGTGTTGGTTAATGCCGCCCCGTCATATTGTCCCGGGATGCCGATATTCTTTTTCCAGGTGCGCGACAGGTTCAATGATCCCGTGGGGGACGGGAAGGAACTTGCCGACCTGGCCGCCGCCCGGCAATTTGCGACGGTGAGCGCGAGAGAACTGATCTGCTCGGACGTGCGGAACGGCATTCTCGACCTCACGGGTTCGATCGACATATTCGATGAGGAGCGGATACACCTCACCACCCTCAAATATGCCGAAGCAGTCTTGCATGTGATACCGCCGGGCGCTGGCTAGAGACAGAATCCCGACCGACAGAGCGCGCCCTTCATGGCGAACATGCCGGGCGGCTGGAGAGCAGGCATAAAGATAGCGTCCGGCCGGGTGTCGGTGACAGCAGATGTGGATCGGTCATACGCCGCGATAGACAAGCACGTCGAAAATGCCTTCGCGGCCGCAATAAGTATCTATGCCGCCTTCTCCATTAGTCCTGTCCTTCGACGGTATACGAAATCTGCAATCGCTGCACCGAGCGGAGGCAGCGCCGCGCCCCGCTTAGTGGCAAGAGCTGCGTTGACTGGCCGAGCCGCTGGCCAGCCCATGGTTCGATAAGGAACAGGCTTAACCAAACGCTCGTCCAGCCCGGCGCTACGGGCAATCCTGATCGCGAAGTCCGACCAGGACAGCGCTTCGCCATTGCTGAGATGCCAGATGCCCGTTTCCTCATCGATCAGCAGGTCGAGCGCGGTGGCGACGAGATGCGGGACATAGGTCGGCGTGACGGTCAGATCCTCCGCTGCGTAGAGCATGTTCCCTCGCCCCAACGTCCGCATTACGCCGACCGCAAAGTTATGATCGTCGTCCGCCGAGAAAAAGGCAGCGGTGCGGATAACGAGATGGCGGCCCGGGCGTGCGGTGATGCCGGCCTCCATCCGCGCCTTGCTGAGGCCGTAGATGTTCAGCGGCGCGGCCGGATCATCCTCGACATAGGCTCCATCCTTCCGCCCGTCGAACACGAGGTCGCTGGAAAAGGACAGGGTGGCGATGCCCCGGTCGGTGCATGCCGCGGCGAGCGCGACCGCGCCGTCGGCGTTCGCACGGATGCAGGAGGTTGCCGCCGCTTCCGCGTCATCGACCCGTACCCATCCCGCCGCATTGACGACTGCCCAGGGCTGAATGCGATCCAGCGCGCGCGCGATGCTGCGATCGTCATGAAGGTCGAGGTCCGCTCGCGCGGTGAGCACGAAGGGGATGTTCCGCAGCGTGCAGGCGCGGGACATCGCCCGCCCCAGCGTGCCAGTCGCTCCGCAGACCAGCAGCCGCCGAAGGGACGGGTCCAGGGCGGGGGCGGTCCGGCGTTCGGCCATCGGCGCCGGCCGCGCCACGGCAGGGTGAACCAGTCGCACCGGGCGCTGCCACCAGCCCGCGCCCGATGCGAGCGGCGGCCTTGCCCCTCCGTTCGCCAGCGCTTGCGCCAGGGGAAGCAGCATCGTCGCGCGCGGCGCTCCGCTGCTAACGTCCCAAAGTCCCGGCTCGTAAAGGCCGCGTTCCGTCAGCAAGCGGTTCCATCCCTGGCTGCCGAACAGCGACCAGAGAGTCACGGCGGACACAGGGATTTCCTGCGCGCACAGACGCTCTGCCGTGTCCCATGCCTGGGCTGTCCAGCGCATCTGTTCCTCGCGGGAGCAGCCATTATGCACTTCGGTGATGGCGACCGGCCGCCGATATCGCGCCCACGCCTCACGCAATGCGCCCTCCAGCCCCGCTGGTGGCGGATCGAGCGCGCGCACCGCCTCCACATCGGCATAAGGCTGCACGTGATTCCCGCCGTGCGTATGCGACGGGTAACGATGCAGCCGGTGATCGAGGAAGCGATCGCTGGTCAGATAATGGTTGATGCCGATGATATCGGGCGGACAAGGATCATCGGCGATGGCACGCAGCCGGTCGCCGAAGCCAAAGTTTGCGATGCGATCAAACAGCGGATGATCGTCGGTCACCATGCCGCACAGCAAGTCCCACCCCGCCCAACGCCGGACATTGTCGAAGCCCGCCTGTTCGCGCAGCGGCGCGGTCGCGTAGGTCCGGCCAAGATCGTCGGTCTGGATCAGGCGGGCCGAAGGATTGACCCGGCGCAGCGCCCGCATCGCCAGGCGGGTGGCGTCGATCTGGTTGAGCAAAGCAAGCCAGAAGGCCGGCTCGGAGCGCTGGTGCGGATACCAATGGCCATAAAGCGCGGAAAAACGGGCAGTCGTGACCGGCTCGTTGATAGGCGTCCAATCCTCGATCCAGGGATAGCGCGTCGCGACGGCCTCCGCGTGGCGCTCCAGCCCAGACGGAAAATCGGGATGAAGCAGATTTGTGTAAGCCGGCCCGCCGCCATGATGGACGAGGCCCGCGATGACGTTGATCCGCTTGTCCCGCAATCGCGCGAGCCTGTCGTCGCTCCATCTCCAATCATGCTCAGCCGGGTCGCAGGGGCTGATCCGTTCCCATAGCAGGGGATAGCGCACCGACCCTATTCCCAGGGACGCCAGCCGCTCGATGTCCTCGGGCCGATCCTGATGGCCCGTTTCGCGGATCTGGTCGCGATAATCCTCGCCGATCCGGTTTACCGTGCACTCCGGACCGCCCCAAAGCTGCGGACGCATTGCCATCATGCTTCTCCCACGCGTGCCTGAGCCGATAATATTTATATCTTGGGGGAGAAATCAATAAAAGCTGACGGATAGCAACATGGGAGCAATATGGATCAGCAAAGCGGCAGGAACGCGCCAGCGAAGCCTTCGTTTGCAATTCGTGCACATCGCGGAAAGGTCGAAAAACATGATCCAGGATAGTTCAAGCCCTGCGAATAAATCTGGATCATTTTCGAGTAAGGCAGATCATACACTCCTTTGCTTCAGCCATCTTCGGTGGAATTTCGTTTTTCAACGACCGCAGCATTTGATGAGCCGCTTCGCAGGCCATGGCCGGGTGATCTTCTGGGAGGAGCCGGTGCATGTCGACGGGCTCGACGCGCCCGATCTGCATGTCGAGCATTGCGCCGCCACGGGCGTCGTCATCGTGACCCCGCATATCCCCGCCGACGCGCCCCGTGAGCAGGATGGCGCGACGGTCAAGCGCCTGCTCGGCCTATATCTCGCGGGCGAAGCAGGCACCTTCATCCGCTGGTATTACACCCCGATGATGCTGCCCATGTCCGAACATATCGCGGCCGATTGCATCATCTACGACTGCATGGACGAACTGGCGAATTTCAAGGGCGCGCCGCCCGAACTGCTGCCGCTCGAACACAGGCTGCTGGCGCAGGCCGACCTCGTATTCACCGGCGGTTACAGCCTGTACGAGGCGAAGAAGGACCGTCATGCCCGCGTCTTCCCCTTCCCGTCCAGCGTCGATGCCGCCCACTTCGCCCGCGCCCGGACCAGCGGCAGGGCGCGCCCGCCGGGCGGGCGGCCGAAGTTCGGCTTTTATGGCGTGGTCGATGAACGTATGGACGTTGAACTGCTGGCCGACCTGGCCGACGCACGCCCGGATTGGGACATCGACATCATCGGCCCGGTGGTGAAGATCAGCGAGCAGGATCTGCCGCGCCGGCCAAATTTGCAATTTCTAGGCGCGCGCTCCTACGATCAATTGCCCGACCAAGTCGCCGCATGGGATGTGGCGATCATGCCGTTCGCGATCAATGAAGCGACCCGGTTCATCAGCCCGACCAAGACGCCGGAATATCTGGCAGCCGGGAAGCCGGTCGTGTCCACGCCGATCGTCGATGTGGTGCGCCATTATGGCGATCTGGCTGCGGTCAGGATCGCGAACCGCAGCGCGCCCTTCGCAGACGCCTGCGAGGCCGCTTTGGCCTTGGCCCGATCGGGCGGCGCGTGGCTGGAGGCCGCTGACGGCGTCTTGGCCGGCATGTCCTGGGACCGCACCTTCCAGCAGATGCACGGCTTGATCGAAGAAGCCATTGCGCGCAGCGCGCACGTCCATCCGATCGTTTCCCCCACCAGCTGGAAGGACATCAAGCCGCACCGATATGACGTCATGGTGGTGGGCGCCGGCTTTGCGGGCGCGGTTATGGCGGAACGGCTTGCGGCCGATGGCGGCAAGAAGGTGCTGGTCGTGGATCGCCGGCCCCATATCGGCGGCAACGCCTATGACGAACTGGATGCGGCGGGGATCCTCATTCACCGTTACGGCCCGCATATCTTCCACACCAACTCGCAGGCCATCTTCGACTATCTGTCCCGCTTCACGCGATGGCGGCCCTATGAGCATCGCGTTCTGGCCGCGGTCGACGACATGCTGGTTCCGATCCCGATCAACCGCACGACGCTGAACCAGCTCTACCGGCTCGACCTTCGGACCGACGAGGAAGCCGCCAGCTTCCTTGCCGCCCAGGCGCAACCGGTATCGGTGGTGCGGACATCGGAAGATGTCGTGATCTCGGCAGTCGGGCGGGAACTCTACGAAAAATTCTTTCGGGGCTATACCCGCAAGCAATGGGGGCTTGATCCGTCGCAGCTCGACAAGGCCGTCACCGCGCGCGTGCCGACCCGCACCAACATGGACGACCGCTATTTCACGGACAGCTTCCAGGCGATGCCGCTCGACGGCTACACCCGCATGTTCGAGCGGATGCTGGATCATCCGAACATCGACCTGCTGCTGGGCGTGGACTATTGCGAAGCGCGCGACGCCTACCCGCACGACCAACTGATATTCACCGGGCCGATCGACGAATATTTCGGCTATCGCTACGGGAAGCTGCCCTACCGGTCGCTACGGTTCGAGCATGTCAACCTTGGCACCGACCGGTTCCAGCCGGTCGCGGTCGTCAACTATCCAGCGCCGGACATTTCCTATACGCGCGTCACCGAATATAAGCATCTGACCGGCCAGCAGGCGGCCGGCACCAGCATCACCTACGAATATCCCGCCGAGGAGGGCGACCCCTATTATCCCATCCCTCGGCCCGAAAACCAGCTCTTGTTCAAGCGGTACGAAGCCCTGGCTCTGGCGGAGAGCGATGTCGCATTCGTCGGCCGGCTCGCCACCTATCGCTATTATAATATGGACCAGGTCGTCGGTCAGGCGCTCGCGACCTACCGCCGCATGATAAAGCCGCCACTGACAGCTTCATCGCTGCCGCCCCCTGCCATGCTGAATGAGGCGCGCTCCGCCGTGAGGTGATGCGCGAAAGGCCCCAGCAGGCAGTTGCTTCAATCCGAATGTCGCATTGCGCGGAAACCAAATTGCTCGATTGTCTCATCATCGGCGCAGGCCCTGCGGGCCTCACCGCCGGCATCTATCTCGCCCGCTTCCATCTGCGGGTTCAGATCGTCGATGCCGGCCAGAGCCGGGCGGCCATGATCCCGCGGACGCATAATCATGCCGGCTTTCCGGGAGGCATAGGGGGCAAGACGCTGCTTGCGAGAATGCGCTCGCAGGCTGCCGAATTTGGGGCGCATGTTCGCCATGGCCTGATCGAGACCCTGAGCCGAGAGGATGGCGGGTTTGTGGCGCGTGTGGACGCCGAGAAGCTCTATGCTCGCACGGTCCTGCTCGCGACGGGCGTCGTGAACAATGCGCCGAACATCTCCCCTGAAATACATGAAGCGGCTCTGGAGCGCGGGCTGCTGCGCTACTGCCCGATCTGTGACGGATATGACGTAACGGACAAGCGGATCGCCGTGATCGGATCGCGCACCCACGGCCATAATGAAGCGCTGTTCCTGCGGATGTATTCGAAGGACGTCACGCTCATTGCTCCCGATGGCGGGCATCGGCTGAGCGAGGACGAGCGGCGCAAGATGGACGAGGCTGGCATCGCGCTGCGCGACGGTCCATGCGGTCCGCTACGCATAGAAGGCGACCGGATCCTCGTTCCTCTTCCTGGCGAGACCCTCGCCTTCGACACGGCATATCCCGCGCTTGGCTCCATCATCCGGTCTGACCTGGCAATCAGCCTTGGCGCCGAGGCGACCGAGGAAGGCTGTCTGATCGTGGACGATTATCAGCGGACGAGCATCTCGGGGCTTTACGCGGCCGGCGATGTATCGAAAGGTCTCGACCAGATCAGTCATGCGATGGGCGAAGCAGGCGTAGCCGCAACCACTATCCGCAACGACCTCGCCAGCCATAGAGCGTTGCGCCGCTGACCCTGTCAGTTCAGGCGGCACGACGCCAGGCTGCGCTCCGCCGAGAGAGGCTCGCTGCGCGGCTCTACCCGAGGCCGAGGCTTCGGGCTTGGCGTCGCCTCACAGACATCAGGCCGCAAGTGATCGCATTAATCATCGGCGTATCGCAACGGCGGGAACGCCTGCCGGGGTGAGGCGATTGGTGGCCGCCACTGTGATGGCGACAACTGAAGAGGATCAATGAAATGGTGCAAGCATCGGCAATTTTCGACACCCATAGTGAAGCGGAGCGGGCAGTGTCCGAACTGCGCATGCTGGGTGTGACGGACACCGATCTCTCCGTGATTGCCCATCATGGCGGCACGACGACCACCCGGTCCGGGGATGGCGAAATCACCGATGAGCACCATCGCAACATCCTTCGCGGCATCTTGGGAGGCGGCGCGCTCGGCGCTGGCCTCGGCGTCGCGGCGCTTGCGATACCCGGAGTCGGTCCATTGGCGGCGGCTGGCGCCATCGCTGCCTCGGCCGTGCCTGAAGCGGTCGGCATCGGTGCGGCGCTCGGCGCCATTGGCGGCAGCCTGAACGAAGTCCTGACAAAGCATGGCATCGATGAGGAGGACGCGGCCTATTATGATAAAGGCCTGAAGGACGGCCGGGTTCTCGTCACTGTGAATGACGCGGGAATCGATGGCGATCGGGTGCGGGAGGTTCTCTATCGCAATGGCGGACACAACGCCTCCCATGCACGCGCCGCAGCCATCTGATGTTGTGCCAGCCGGGGACTCACGTCCCCGGCGTGGTGACAGGCCTCGAAAAGGAGACCCGGATCGGCAAGGGCGAGACCACAGGGGGACAGCTCTCGCGGCGCGACTTGGTGGTGCTTGATGATCTTCGATATCTGCCGTTTGCGCGCTCTGGTGGCGAGGTAGCTCGGCGGGACATCAGTTCCCCGGACTGAAGTCCGATCCGCCTCTCTCCACGAGAATCTGCGTCACCAAGCCGGCAAGACGCCATTATCATGGTTCTCGCCATCCTTTTCCCGCCCGATGCGGCGCCGCCGGCTCGGCTTCGATATCTGGGACGGCAAGATCCGCTATCCGGCGGTGGCCGGCGATCCCGGCCTGGCCTATATGGCTGCGGCCATTAGCGGAATAGAAGGAGCGGTCCATGCAGTTCATGTCGGAAGCGGAATCGGCGCGCCTCGTGTCCCATGAGATGGCGTTCGACGCCGCGCGGGAGGCGATGATCGCGGTGGTCGATGATGCGGTCATCTTTCCCGCAGTCATCGCGCATGGATCGGTCCCGTCCAATCGCTTTTCGGTCAAGTCGGCGTCAACCTCCGCCTTCGCGGGGCTCAAGGTCGGTTCCTTCTGGCCGGGCAATGGCGACATTGGATTGCCGCGCCATAATTCGCTGATCCTGCTGTTCGACCAGGAGGTCGGCCGGGTCGACTGGGTGATCGAAGCGGGCGCGGTCAATGCCTATCGCACCGCCGCCGCCGATGCGGTGGCCGCCGACGTGCTGGCGCGGCCCGATACGTCCGTGCTCGCCATTTTCGGCGCGGGCAACCAGGCGCTGTACGAGGCCGTCGCGATCGCGCGCATCCGCCCGATCGCCGAGATACGGGTCGTAGCGCGCGATCCGGCGAAGGCTGACGCCTTCATCGCGGCGCTGGCGCGGAAAGGGCTCATGGCAGCGGTGGCTGACCCGGAAACGGCCTGCCGCTGTGCTGACATCGTCGTGACGGCAACCCCGTCGCGCGCGCCCTTGTTCGACGCGGACTGGATTCGCCCCGGCACCCATATCGCCAGCATGGGATCGGACGCTGCGGGCAAGCAGGAACTGCCGCCCGCTTTGTTCGATCGCGCCGCCTTGTTCTGCGACCTTCCAGCCCAGGCCGTCGTTATGGGCGATCTTCAGCATTTCGCCGGCGACCGCAGCCGGATCGTCGCGATCGGCGATGTGCTGCGCGGGGCAGCCGCGGGGCGGACATCGCCCGATCAGATCACCGTCTTCGACAGTTCGGGGATCGCGCTTCAGGATTTGACCATCGCGCGCAAGCTGATCGCCGCGCGGGCGTGAGCCGGCGCGTGGCGCGGTAGATCGTGCCGCCACCCGCGCGATATAGGCCAAGCTGTGCCACGCGCGGGGCCAAGAAGAACAGGATCGCGCCGTCGTCCGGCGCTACTCTCCGAAGGAACGACGCCGCCGGTGCGGGCGGATGATGCCGGGCAATGGCGCGGCATGATCTCCCGCGTATCTCCGGCGTCGGGGCGAACAGCTTTACCGACAAGGGGGTTCCCGTGACGACACTTCGGCCCAAATATATCAGCTTCGACTGCTATGGCACGCTCATCAATTTCGAGATGGCGCCGGTCGCGCGCCAGGTTTATGCGGATCGCCTGTCGGGGCAGGCGCTGGAGGATTTCACCGACTATTTCTCCGCCTATCGGCTCGATGGCGTGCTCGGCGCATGGCGGCCCTATCGCGAGGTCGTCGCCGAGGCCTTGCAGCGCGCCGCCAAACGCTCGGGCGTCGAATATCGCGATGCCGATGGCGAGGCGCTCTATGCCGCCGTCCCGACCTGGAACCCGCATCCCGATGTCGTCGAGCCCTTAAAGCGCGTCGCCGAGAAGATTCCGCTGGTGATCCTCTCCAACTCGATGGTGGACCTCATCCCCTATAGCGTCGAGAAGCTGGAAGCGCCGTTCCATACCGTCTGCACGGCGGAAGAGGCGCAGGCCTACAAGCCGCGGATGCGGGCGTTCGAATTTATGTTCGACACGCTGGGCTGCGGGCCGGAGGATGTGCTGCATTGCTCGTCCAGCTTCCGCTACGACATGATGACCGCCTATGACATCGGCATCAAGGACAAGGCGTTCGTCAATCGCGGCCATGAGCCGATGAACGCCTATTATGAGGTGCATGACATTCCCAACCTGGGCGGGTTGCCGGGTCTGGTCGGGCTGTGAGCGCGGTCATCGATCAGGCGGTGGGCGCGGTCGTCGATATGCGCGCCTATGCGACGGGCGTTGGGCCGTCGACCGACTGGTTCGCCGGTCGGAAGACGCCCGCCTTCGCCGACGATGCGGCGCAGGTCTCCGCCTTCGCGTTGCGGGGGCAGGGCTGGGTCGAGGGGCTGCCGGCGGACGAGTTCGTGCTGGTGCTAGCCGGGCGGCTCGACATCGAGAGCGAGGCCGGCACGCTGGCGGTCCAGCCCGACAATGGCGCGGTGCTGCCGGTCGGAAGCGATTTCCGCTGGCGCGCGTCGGACGATCTGCTGGCGATCGTCTATTCCGCGCCGACGCAGGGGCAGGGGAGCGCCACCGCGCCGGTCGCGATCGATCTGGACGCGGCGATGACCCCGTCCAGCCCGCCCGCGACCGAAAATCTGCTCGGCCCGGTGCCGTCCTGCCGCAACCATAGCGATTATCTGTCGGCGAACGGCGAGTTCGTCTGCGGCATCTGGGATTCGACGCCCTATCATCGGCGGCAGATACCCTATCGGCAGGTCGAACTGATGCTGTTGCTGGAAGGCGAAGTCAGCTTCAGCGACCGCGCGGGCAGCGTTTCGTTCGGCAAGGGCGATGTCTGCATGTTCGTGCGCAGTGAGGGCTGTGCGTGGCTGAGCGAGACATATGTGAAGAAGATATACGCGACTCAGCGGCCGCTCGCCTGACGGACGGCAGCATCTGTCGCGCGACCGCCGCGTCGCCGCAGGAGCGATTGGCCGGCGCGGCGCTTTTGGGCGATGGTGCCAGGGCAGGCGTGGATGCATGGTGCAAGTGCGGTTGGGCGGGAAAGGCGGGTGATCGATGACGGACGGAGGTGCTGCTTCAGTCGGCCTGACCGGCGCGATCCCGCTGACGCGCGATCATCTGCCAGAGGCGTTCGCCCTGTCGCAGGCGGTGCAATGGCCCTATCGCGCGGAGGACTGGGCGTTCGCGCTCGACCTTGGCCGGGGGTTCGGGGTCGAGATGGACGGGCGGCTGGTCGGCACCGCGCTCTGGTGGCCCTATGGCGATGATTTCGCGACGACCGGCATGATTATCGTGGCGGAGGAAGCGCAGCGGCGCGGGATCGGCGCGCGGCTGATGGACGCGCTGCTGGCCGACGCAGCGGGGCGGCGTATGATCCTCAATTCGACCGACGAGGGGCAGGCGCTGTATCGTAAGCGCGGCTTTATGCCCTTCGACAGCGTGCTTCAGCATCAGGCGGTGCTGAGCCAAGCGCCGGCGACCGATCCGTCCGTGCTGTTGCGGCCCGCCACCGCTGATGACCGAGCCGCCCTTCTGGCGCTGGATGAGGCAGCGGCGGGGATGGAGCGGACGGCTTTGCTCGACGCTTTGTTCGCAGTCGGCGACGTGCTGGTGGTCGAGCGGGACGGCGCGGTCGCCGGCTATGGCTGCGTCCGTCGCTGGGGGCGGGGTCATGTGGTGGGGCCGGTGATCGCGCGCGACGATGACGACGCCAGGGCGCTGATCGCCGCGCTCGCCGCGCGCCATGTCGGCGATTTTGTACGGATCGATGTGTTTCGAAGCGGCGGGCTCAGCCCATGGCTCGAGAGCCTGGGTCTGCCGCAGGTCGGCGAGGTGCTGTGCATGGCGCTCGGCGCACCGCCGCAAGCGAAGGATGGGGTGATGCTCTATGCGCTCGCCAACCAGTCGCTGGGCTGAGGGGAAATGGCGATGATCGATAGGATCGAAACTCCGGCCCTGCTGCTCGACCTTGCCAAGGTGGATCGCAATATCGCGCGGCTGCGTGGCCGGCTTGATGCGCTCGGCGTGTCCTTCCGCCCGCATGTGAAGACCGCCAAGTCGATCGAGGTCGCGCGGCGGCTCTTCCCTTCCGGCACTGGGCCGATCACCGTCTCGACGCTGGCGGAGGCGGACTATTTCGCCGCCGGGGGCTTTACCGACATCACCTATGCCGTGGGGCTGGGGCCGGACAAGATCGGGCGCGCGCGCGATCTTGTCGCGCGGGGGGTAGCGCTTTCGGTCCTAGTCGATTCGGTCGCGCAGGCAGAGGCGCTTGCGCAGGCCGCGTGCGATGGCGGCCCGATGCCGCGCGTCTTGATCGAGATCGACTGCGACGGGCATCGCGGCGGATTGCTGCCGGACGATCCGGCGCTGCTGGTCCTGGCGGACATCCTGCGCGATGGCGGCGTGCCTCTGGCGGGCGTGCTCACCCATGCGGGCGAATCCTACGGCGCGCGGGGTGGCGTCGGCCTGCCGGAAGCCGCCGACGCGGAGCGCGCCGCCGCCATTGCCGCAGCGCACGCCTTGCGCGCCGCCGGCCATCCCGCGCCGGTGGTCAGCGTGGGATCGACCCCGACCGCCCATTTCGCGCGCGATCTGACCGGCGTGACCGAGGTGCGCGCCGGCGTGTTCATGTTCTTCGACCTCGTCATGCACGGCATCGGCGTGTGCGCGATCGACGATATCGCTTTGTCGGTGGTCGCTACGGTGATCGGGCATCGGCCGGAAAAGGGCTGGATATTGACCGACGCCGGCTGGATGGCGCTGTCGCGCGATCGGGGGACGCAGACGCATCCGGTGGATCAGGGCTATGGCCTGGTCTGTGACATCGATGGCAAGCCCTTCGCCGACCTGATCGTCGCCGATGCGAGCCAGGAACATGGCATCATCGCAGTACGTGAAGGCAGCGACGCAAGCCTGCCCGACCTGCCGATCGGCACGCGCGTCCGCATCCTGCCCAACCATGCCTGCGCCACCGGCGCGCAGCATGACGCCTATCGGGTGATCGAAGACGGCGGGCGCGCCGTCGCCGCCACTTGGCCGAGGATGCGCGGATGGTGATGGAGGCGCGGCCATGAAGATGATGTCCTACTGGCTCGACACGGCAAAGCCTTTCGCGGCGGGCGCGGAAGGTGGGCCGCAGGGCACCGCCGATGTCGCGATCGTCGGCGCGGGCTTCACCGGCCTGTCCGCCGCGCTGGCGCTGGCGAAGAAGGGCGCGAAGGTCGTTGTGCTGGAGGCCGATCGCGTCGCCCGCGCGGCGTCGGGGCGCAATGGCGGCATGTGCAACAACGGCTTCGCGCAGGACTATGGCGGGATGGTCGCCAAGCTCGGCCGGACACGCGCCAACATGCTCTACCGTGCTTTCGACGCCGGGGTGGACAGGGTGGAGTCGATCGTCGCGCAGGAAGGCATCGATTGCCATTTCGCGCGCGTCGGCAAGCTGAAGCTCGCCGCCAAGCCCGAACATTATGACCGGATCGTCCGATCGCAGGAAATGCTGGCGCGGGAGGTAGATCCCGAAACCCGGCTGGTGCCCCGCGCCAAGATGCGCGACGAGATTGGGTCGGATCGCTACTATGGCGGGATGCTCTATCTGAAGGGCGCGAACATGCACATGGGGCAGTTCGGCCAGGGGCTGGCCGAAGCCGCCGCCCGGCACGGCGCGCTGATCCATGAGCATAATCCCGTCATCGCCATGAAGCGGCTGGCAGGGCAGGCGCATGAGCTGACGACGCCGCACGGGACGGTGCGGGCGAGCCAGGTGCTGCTGGCGACCGGCACGTCTTCGGTCGGGCCGCTCGGCTGGTTCCGCCGCCGGATCGTGCCGGTGGGCGCATATCTGATCGCGACCGAGCCGTTGCCGGTCGACCTGCTGGACCGATTGACTCCGCATCGCCGCAACACGACGGACACCCGCAACTTCGTCAGCTATTTTCGCACCTCGCCCGACAACCGCATCATCTTCGGCGGACGCGCGCGCTTTTCGGGGCGCAGCGATGCGGCCTCGGACGCCAAGAGCGGCGTGATCCTGCGCCAGTCGATGATCGGCATCTTCCCCGAACTGGCGGACGCCCGGACCGACTATTGCTGGGGCGGGATGGTCGACATGACCCGCGACCGGCTGCCCCGCGCCGGCGAGCGCGACGGCGTCTTCTACTCGATGGGCTATAGCGGCCACGGCACGCATATGGCGACGCATATGGGCGCGATCATGGCCGAGGTGCTGGACGGCCGCGCCGACCTCAACCCCTGGCGCGATTTCGACTGGCCGGCGATCCCCGGCCATTTCGGCAAGCCCTGGTTCCTGCCGTTCGTGGGCGCCTATTATCGCTATCAGGACTGGGTGAAATGAGCCCGCTCGTGCTGGACGACGCCGGCGCGGCGATCGCGCGGAGCGGCCAAGCCTATATCGGCGGCGCATGGATCGACCTGTGCGATGGCGAGATGCTGCCAGTGGTCAACCCGGCGACGGGCGACGTGGTGGCCAAGGTGGCCGCTGGCACGGCGGCGGACCTCGACCGCGCCGTCGCCGCCGCGCGCGCCGCTTTCCCGGCCTTCGCCGCGTCCCCTGTCGAGGATCGTCTTGCCCTGCTGGAGCGCATCCACGCGCTGATGCTGGGTCGCGCAGAGCTGCTGGCGCAGACGCTGGTGCTGGAGATGGGCGCGACGATCAGCCACGCCCGCGCCGCGCATATCCCGCTCGCCGCCGCGCATGTTCAGGCGGCGATCGGCGTCCTGCGCGACTATGATTTCCTGACGATGCGCGGCTCGACGGCCATCGTGCGCGAGCCGATCGGCGTGTGCGGCCTCATTACGCCGTGGAACTGGCCGCTCTACCAGATCGCCGCGAAGGTCGCGCCGGCGCTCGCCGCCGGATGCGCCGTCGTGCTGAAACCCAGCGAACTCTCGCCGCTGAGCGCGATCCTATTCGCGCAGATCGTGCATGATGCGGGCGCACCCGCCGGCGTGTTCAACCTGGTCAACGGCACTGGCGCGGAGGTCGGCGCGGCGATGGCGGCGCATTCCGACATCGACATGATCTCCATCACCGGCTCCAACCGCGCGGGGGTGCTGGTGGCGCAGGCGGCAGCGCCCACCGTCAAGCGTGTGACGCAGGAACTGGGCGGCAAGTCGCCCAACCTGATGCTGCCCGACACCGATTTCGACAAGGCCGTGCCGTTGGGCGTCCTGTCCGCCTTCCGCAATGTCGGCCAGTCGTGCAGCGCGCCCACCCGCATGATCGTGCCGCGCGAGCATCTCGCGCAGGTCGAGGCGATCGCCCGCGCGACGGTCGAATCCATCATCGTCGGCCAGCCGGGCGACCCGGAAACCATGATGGGGCCGATCGCCAATCACGCCCAATATCGGCGCGTGCAGGCGATGATCGCGGTCGGCATGGAGGAAGGCGCGCGGCTCCTCTGCGGCGGGCCGGGGCAGCCCGAGGGGCTTGAGCAGGGCTTCTTCGTGCGCCCGACCATCTTTTCCGACGTGACCAGCGCCATGCGCATCGCGCAGGAGGAGATTTTCGGGCCGGTGCTGGTCATAATTCCCTATGACGATGTCGATCAGGCGGTCGATATCGCGAACGACACGATCTTCGGCCTGGGCGGTCATGTGCAGGGCGCGGACCTGACCCAAGCCCGCGCCGTCGCCCGCCGCATCCGCACGGGGCAGGTGCATATCAACCATCCCGCCTGGGACGCCCATGCGCCTTTCGGCGGCTACAAGCGCTCCGGCAACGGGCGCGAATATGGCGCCTTTGGCTTTGAAGAATATCTTGAGGTGAAGTCCATCCTCGGCTTCGCCTGACCCGCCCGATCATTGGAGACCCGTTCCATGCCCGCCCCGCTGCGTTACATCGAATCCTCGCCCACGCTCCCGGCGGCCGCCGATGTCGTCGTGATCGGCGGCGGGATCATCGGCGCGTTCACCTCCTATTATCTGGCGCAGCGCGGCCTCAAGGTGGCGCTGGTGGAAAAGGGCGTGGTCGGTGGCGAGCAGTCGAGCCGCAACTGGGGCTGGTGCCGTCAGCAGAATCGCGACGAGCGCGAACTGCCGCTCGCCACCAAGGCGCTCGATCTGTGGCAGGCGTTCGGCGAGGATACGGGCGAGGATACCGGCTTCCGCCGCTGCGGTCTGTTCTACGTCAGCAACAATGACGAGGAACTCGACACCTGGGCGCGCTGGGGCGACTATGCGCGGTCGGTGGGCGTCGCCACGCGGATGCTGTCGTCGGAAGAGGCGACCCGTCATGCCCGCTTCACCGGCGCGCGGTGGAAGGGCGGGGTCCATTCGCAGAATGACGGCATCGCCAATCCGGGCCTGGCCGTGCCGGCGGTCGCGCGGGCGCTGATGCGGATGGGCAGCACGGTGCATCAGGCCTGCGCCGCGCGCGGCATCGAAACCAGCGGCGGCGCGGTGAGCGGCGTCGTGACCGAGCGCGGCACGATCCGCACGAAGCTGGTGATTCACGCCGGCGGCGCCTGGGCATCCTCCTTCATGCGCCAGCTCGGCATCGATTTCCCGCAGGCGACGGTGCGCCAGACGATCCTGGCGGTGGGCACCAGCGGGCTCAACCTGCCCGACGCCTTCTACACCCAGTCGCTGTCGATCACCCGTCGCGACGATGGCTGCCATACGCTGGCGATCAGCGGCCGCGCGAAGGTCGATCCGACGCTGCAATTCCTGCGCTACCAGCATAAATTCCTGCCGATGTTCAACAAGCGCTGGCGCAGCCTGTCGCCGGGCGGGTTGCATGGCGTGCGGGGCCGGCATGAAGGCTTGTCGCGCTGGAAACTCGACGGGCCGACGCCGATGGAGAAGGTGCGCATCCTCGATCCGCTCGCCGATCCCAAGACGGTGCGCCTGACGCTGAAACGCGCCGCCGCGCAGATCCCGGCGCTGGGCTCCGTGCCCATGGTCGCATCCTGGGCGGGTTTTGTCGACAGCACCCCGGACGGCGTGCCGGTGATCGGCGAAATCCCGAAGATTCCGGGCTTCATCCTGGCGGCGGGCTTCAGCGGCCATGGCTTCGGCATCGGGCCGGGCGCAGGCCATCTGGTGGCCGATATCGCATCGGGCCAGACGCCGATCGTCGATCCCCAACCCTATCGCCTGTCGCGCTTCGGCGCGGGTGGCAAGATCGACGTTTCGGAATTTTGACCCCCCGCATATTCGTGCCGTGCGGCTTTCACGATTCACAATTTTGCGCCGGGCCGTGGTGCGATTTTGACGTAATATTTCCGTAACCGCCCCTAGCCTGAACTGTAACAAGAGGTGGTAAAAACCGCCCCGGCAAAGGCTTCCGTCGCAGGGCCACAAGGCCCGCTCGGGTATAAAGGCCAGCCCCCGTTTCGCAGGACATCAGGGAACAGCGATCTTATAAGGGGTATCACATCATGCGCATGTCATCGGCCCGCCGCCTCGGCTTCCTCGCCGGCTCCGCCGCCATCGCCCTGTCCGCCGCGCCCGGCGCGCTGGCGCAGGCGCCGGCCGAGCCCGCCGCCGAGAGCGACATCGTCGTCACCGGCCTCAAGCGGCAATATTTCGGCGACACGCCGGTCAAGGAAATCCCGCAGGCGGTGCAGTTCCTCGAAGGCAAGTTGCTCGACGATCTCAACATCACCCGGCTCGACACCGCGCTGGAACTGGCGAGCGGCGTGTCGCGGCAGAATAATTTCGGCGGCCTGTGGGACAGTTTCGCCATTCGCGGCTTTGCCGGCGACGAGAATTTCCCGAGCGGCTTCCTGGTCAATGGCTTCAACGGCGGACGCGGCTATGGCGGCCCGCGCGACGCATCGAATGTCGAGCGGATCGAGATTTTGAAAGGCCCCAATTCGGCGCTGTTCGGGCGCGGCGAGCCGGGCGGCACGGTCAACATCGTGACCAAGAAGCCGACCTTCAAGGAAGGCGGAAGCTTCGCCGTATCGGCCGGCCGCTGGGAGACCTACCGGGTCGAGGCCGACTATAATCTGCCGCTGTCGGACAGCGTGGCGGTGCGGATCAACGGGTCGTCGGAACAGGCGGACAGCTTCCGCGATACGGTCGAGACGCAGAAATATACGGTGAACCCGTCCATTCTCGCCAAATTTTCGGACGCCGACATCTTCACCTACGAACTGGAATATGTGAACCAGGAAGTGCCCTTCGAGCGCGGCGTCGTCGCGATCCCGACCGTCAACGCGGACAATACGATCAGCTATAATCTGGGCGCGATCCCCAACAGCCGCTTCTTGGGGAATCCCAATGACGGCCCCGTCAAAGTCGAGGTGTTGGGTCATCAGGCGCAATATCAGCATGATTTCAGCGACGACTGGACGCTGATGCTGGGCGCGGGGTACAAGGATACGACGTTCGAGGGGTTCGGCAGCGATCCCGAACTGGCTCGCGCCCGTCAGCGGATATATATCGATGGCCGTACCTTGTCGCGGCAGCGCCGCTATCGTGACTACAGCACCACGCATATGGTGTTCCGCGGCGAAATCAGCGGCAAGATCGCCATGGGGTCGATCGTACACAATATCCGCATCGGCGCGGACTGGGACAAGTTCAAGATCAAGACGTTCCAGACCCGCTATCGTCCGACTGCCGCAGATCAGTCCTATGCTATCGACATCTTCAACCCGGACTACACTATTCCAGCGCCGATCCCGACCACTCAAATACAGAACGCGACTGAAATCCAGAAGGCGTGGGGCATTTACGCGCAGGATCAGATCGAGATCACCGAGCAGTTCAAGGTTCGTTTTGGCGGCCGGTATGACGACTTTTCGCAAGACATTCACAACCGCGTACCGGGTTCACCGCCCCTGGTCACCAAACACTATACGAAAGTCAGCCCGATGGCCGGGCTGGTTTTTGAACCGGTCTCCAGCTTGTCCTTCTACGCGAGCTACGGCAAAGGGTTCCGCCCAAATAGCGGCGTGGGCGCGAACAACCAGCCGTTTGAGCCGGAACTGAGCCGGTCCTACGAAGTGGGCGCCAAATTCATGACGCCGGATAATCGTATCACCAGCACCGTGTCGCTCTTCAGCATGAAAAAGAGCAATGTCCTTAGCGTCGATCCATTGAATGCCAATTTCTCTGCCCCGATTGGCGCGGCGCGGAGCAAGGGCGTGGAATTCGACCTGAACGCAAAGTTGCCGGCCGGGTTCGAGCTGTTCCTGACCTATTCCTACATCGATGCGAGCTGGGCGGGCAATTATCCGTCGTCTGGCGTGCGCAAGGGTGATCCGCTCATCAACATTCCCAAGCATCAGGGCAACGCGCTGCTGTTCAAGAATTTTGCGATCGGCGATCATGAGGCGATGCTGGGTGCGGGCGTCACCCATGTCGGCCGCCGCCTGGGCGAGACGGCGACGACCTTCTTCCTGCCGAGCTACACCATCGCCAAGGTGCTGGGGTTGTTCAACATCACCGACCAGATCAAGCTGTCGGCCGATGTGAACAACCTGTTCAACAAGAAATATTATGCCAGCTCCTACGCGGCGCTGTGGATCGCGCCGGGCACGCCGCGATCGTTCAGCGTGCGGGCCAGCTTCACCTTCTGATACTAAGCCCTGCCGCCGGCGTTCGCGCGCCGGCGGCAGGTTCCGCATTCCTTGAGGGCGCATTCCATGTCCCGGCCGCAATGGCTCCGCCTTCATCGCTATGCCGGCCTCGTCATGGCGCTGTTCCTGCTGGTGCAGGCGATGACCGGGGCGCTGCTGCTCTATCGCGGGCCGGTGGAGCGGTGGCTCGATCCGGCGGGTCAGACCAGCAGGGCACAGGGGCCGGCCGTCAGCGCAGGTCAGGCGATGGCCGCGGCCAGCACGGCTTTCCCCGACGCACGAGTCACGCGGCTGTTCGCCCCCGATGCGAGCCGGGCGACCTGGTTCGCCCACATGGCGCGCGCGGACGGCGAGGCGGTTTACGCCACCGTCGATCCGGCGGGCGGCGCGGTGCTGCGCGCAGGCGGCCTGTCGCGCTTTCCGCTGGAGGCGACGCTGCAACTTCATTATCGGCTTCTGTCGGGCCGCGCCGGCATGGCCGTGATTGCCCTGAACGGGCTGGCTCTATTGCTGATGGCGGGCAGCGGGCTTGCCTATTGGTGGCCGAAACGCAATCCGGCCAAGGCGCTGGCGATCCGATGGACCCTGTCGCCCCGTCTGGTGCTGCGGCAGGCGCACCGCACGCTCGGTGTGGTGGCGGCGGCCTTCCTCATCCTGCTTTCGGCGACGGGCTTCCTGCTCGTATTTCCCGATCTTGTCGCCAGCGGCGGCGGCGCTTCGCCGGCTGTCGTCAGCGCCGCCCAAGTCGATCGCGATCTGGCGCTGGCGCAGAGGGCTTTCCCCGGCGCGGCGCTGCGCGACATCAGGATCGGCGGCGACCGGCTGACCGTCAACTTCCACGCGCCCGAGCGCAATGCGCGTGCGGTCCATGTCGTCCCAGTCGCGCTGGCCGGGCCGCGCATCGTCAGCGCGACGCCCGCGCAGCGCAACGGCGCGCTCTGGATGCCGCTGCTGCCGATCCATACGGGCGACTTCCTCGCGCCGGTCGGCCCACCCGTCTGGCTGCTCGCCGCATTGTCCCTCGCCGCGCTGGCGATCAGCGGCCCGCTCCTATGGTGGCACGCCGCCGCCCAGCGCCGCCGCGCCCCCCGAAAGGCCGTCGCATGACCCTGCTCTACACCTCCGATCCCGCGCGCGGCCAGATCTGGCGCGACATCTTCGCGAAGGAAGCCGCCGACATCGGCTTCGTCGCGCCGCCCGAAGCCTATGATCCCGCCGCCATCCGCTATCTCGCCGCCTGGAGCCCGCCGGCCGACCTGATCGCCAGCCTGCCCAATCTGGAGGTGCTGTTTTCGATCGGGGCTGGGGTGGACCAGTTCGACATGGCAAGCCTGCCGCCGCATATCCAGGTCGTGCGGATGATCGAGCCGGGCATCGTCGCCGGCATGGTCGAATATGCGACGATGGCGGTGCTGGCGCTCCACCGCGACCTCATCCCCTATCGCGCGGCGCAGGCGGAGCAGCGTTGGGCGCCGATCAAGCTCGTGCCGGCGGAGCAGAGGCGGGTAGGGGTGATGGGGCTCGGCCAGCTTGGCAAGGCGGTGCTCGGCGCGCTTCGCCCTTTCGGCTTTGCGCTGTCGGGCTGGAGCCGCTCGCCTCATGCGGTGGAGGGCGTGACCTGCCACAGCGGCCGTGAAGGCTTGGGCACGTTCCTCGCGGGATGCGACATTCTCCTGTGCCTGCTTCCGCTCACGCCCGACACGCGCGGCATATTGTCCCGCGACCTTCTGTCCCGCCTTCCCGAGGGTGCGATGCTCATCAACGCGGCGCGCGGCGGGCATCTGGTGGCGGAGGATCTGCTCGCCTTGCTCGATCAGGGCCATCTGTCCGCCGCGATGCTCGACGTTACCGATCCCGAGCCTTTGCCTGCGGCCCACCCCTTCTGGCGCCATCCGCGCATCCTGCTCACCCCCCATGTCGCCAGCATGACCCGTGCCGACAGCGCCGCTCGCGCGCTGATCGCCAATATCCACCGGCATCAGGCGGGCGAACCGATGGACGGGGGCGTAGCCCGAGGCAGGGGTTACTAGCAAATAAGCCATTGAAAAATATAGTATGTTATTGCCGGTTGGTGTGGGAGCCTTCCCTGCCTGAAGAACAGGGTAGCGCTGCGGCGGCATTATGAAGCGACAGATCAGGGCAGGGCGATCATCCGTGCCGCATTGCCCAAAAACCGCGTGGCGCGGCTGAATGATACATCCAGGCGCTAGGGAACGGGGCGCACAGGCACCGGCGCGTTGCACAGATCGACCCCGCCGGCAGGCCGGTCGTAAAAGTCGTCCTTCCGGTTGGCGCGCAGCCGCAGATAGTGCGTAAAGCTGTTCCACTCGCTGTTCGCTTCGGTATTCATCACCTGAAAGCGCGGCCGCTCCGCCGCCGGCATGTCGCTCGCGAGACGGACCGAAACGATCGGCACCTTATGCTCGGCCTCCGTGTAGAAGCCCAATTCCCCCGATCCGCGCGGCAGGCTGGAGAGATGCGCCATGCCCTCGATCACCCGACCGACCACGGCGATATTGCGGTCGAGCTGGCGCGGCGCCTGGCCGATCACGGCGTAAAGCTCAGCGCCGGTGCCCGCATCGGGCGAGTTGTTCCGTCCGACCCCGACGAACCCGTAGCAATGCGGCAGCCACACCCCGTCTCCATCCATCGCGACCGGCCAGCCCGCGACAAAGCCGGTCGAAGGCGCATAGGGATCGGGATAGGGCAAAGGCGTCACCCGCAGCCGACGATTGGCGATCGGCTGCACATAATCGGCGGAACTCGTCGGCGAGAGGCCAGGTGGCATCGGTTTCTTCTCGGTGACGTCGCCCCATTGCACCACATAATTGTCCTGCACCCGGTTGATGCTGGTCCCGTCCCACCAGTGCGCCTTCGCCAGAGTCCGCATATTGCCGACATGGGTCGGCGAAAAGGCCGGCGCGAGCTGAATGACGACACGCCGCCCGCCCTCGATCGTCATCACGAGCAGATCGTCCGCCGCAATCTCCCGCCATTCCGAAGCCCGCGCCGCCGCCACGACCGCCACTGGCGTGGCAGGCTTGTCGGCAGCGGCCGCTGACGCGGCGCAAAGGGTGAGCATAGTCAGGGCAGGAACGGCGCGACGGATCATGCCGCCATCAGAGCCGCTCGACACAATGATGTAAAGCCCCTTGCCTCCCCCCGCCGCGCGCGATAGGGAGCCGCCTTCCAGCGAAATGCGGAGCGGTGGCCGAGTGGTCGAAGGCGCTCGCCTGGAAAGTGAGTATACGTCAAAAGCGTATCGAGGGTTCGAATCCCTCCCGCTCCGCCACC
>ERZ1292632.1244-Hain-H43-01um-R2-1244-length-25544-cov-16_pt1 | contig 25544 bp, 26 predicted proteins | sample MGYA00564407_ERZ1292632 | MGnify/ENA primary metagenome ERZ1292632 (study PRJEB36523, sample SAMEA6512637) | groundwater metagenome | collected 2019-01-08 | study: AquaDiva: Metagenomics assemblies of 32 groundwater samples | reverse complement strand
AGAAAGGCCCGAATAGTCGCTGGCTGTGGGGAGACATCTATGGCGTGCCTGTTTACTACACTAATCAGGTTCCGTCCACGGCTGGTACTCCTACACAACTCCACAACGTCTTGTTCCACAAGGAAGCTTTCGCGTTGGCTTTACAGCAAGCGCCTAGGACGCAGTCCCAATACAGGATTGAGTCTCTTGGATACCGCTTAACTGTAGATGCGATTTACGGGGTAAGCGCCCTGAGGACCACGTTCGGAGTAGAAGTTCGCAGTTAGGATTCTTGGCTATTTATAGCCACTTTCTAACAATCGAGCTGAAATAAATTTCCCCGGTACTACCTGCAAGTAGGCCGGGGATTTTTAGTGATATATATGGTACAATTACCCCACAAGACAACTCTATGAACCTCCACAGGCTTAACAGGCACCTTATCTTTTCGGGCGAGAGCCACATCTTTACTCCAGCAGACCCATTTCAGATATATAAGAGGCTCGCCAGAATCTTCATTAAAGCCCACCACTACTCCAACGACGTTATTTTCGAGGATCAAACCTCACTACCATACCAAAAACTCTTCGACTTTGACGTCAACTGGAACTTTGACCATACTGACCGTAAGTCATTGCCCCTACGTTTTCTAAAATGGGTTTATCAGGAAATCCCCACCCAGTTTTGGAAGTTCAATGTGTTTATTGACGTAAACAGACAGCGCCTGCGTGAGGCCGCCGTAGCCAGCGACCCCCAGATAATCTGGATAGACATGCACCAGATAAAAAACAAGACAAAGGCGGTCACTTTGACCGAAAATGTTCTACGGGATCTACGATCGTCGGTAACATACTTACCAAACTATAACCACATCTGTCGCTCTGTGTCCTCTTGGAGAAGTGACTATAAATATAATTTTGGTTCAGTTGGTGAACCTTTATCTACTTGGAAAGGGGGTGAGCAATACGTCTAAAAACAGAAGTCTCATGCTACCAAAGGGTTCATTAAAACTTGCGGCGGCGGATGTTCAAAAAGAGTTAGCAAATGAACACATTGAAATGCTTAAGGATTATGTCAAGGGTGTTTACCGCCTCAGGCATGACTATGAGCAGCAGGTCAAGGACATTGAGTCTAAAATCAAGGAAGTCGATTCAGTTCTCGACCAGTTTGATGGTGGCGATGTTGATGCCATTAAGCGCATTAAAGTTCCCGCTAGATTCCTTGACGAGAAAACCGTTCGTTTGGCTGGTCTTGATTGGGACAGCGATGAAAAGTAGTCAGGGTGGGGGTGTTATAATTTCTTGTCTACAGATGAGTTCTGGGGAGTAGTCTCCAAGCCTAGCTTGGGACAAGCGCCCAACCCTCTCACCAAGGTTATGGCAGCGATGGTGATGTACGCTTGCGCTGGCGACGGCCAGCCGCCGGGTTCTCCCTGGAACTGATTTGTAGACAACTGGAGGTGTAGTTGATTGGCACAACGACACTCTTCCAAAGTGAAGAAGCGGGTTCGATTCCCGCCACCTCCTCAATTATGAAGTGGGTTGAAGTATCAGCTGGTCATCAAAGACTCGTTTCCGACGACGATCCCCGACCGGAACTCAAGCGGAACCCAAATAACAGAAGTCTGGGGGTGGGTATAATTCTTGGTCGTGGCGCACGTCCTGGGTTTGACTATTACACTCCCGGCGGTAGGAAGCACTCCATCTCCAACGCCCACTACAAAGATATCAAGAGTCGCAAGTATCATTCGAGTGGGGAGGTTAGTCGATGAATATCGCCGTTCTCTTGCCGACACGTGGGATTTTGTTCACCCGAACGCTATCTAGTCTCCTCCGCAACGTTTTCGGCCGTTCTGGAGGATTACAGGGGGGCGTAGGCACGGATTTCATCGTTTCGGAGGGTCTAAAGATCCCCGAAGCCCAGAATTTTCTCGTAGAAGAGGGTTTGAAGACCGACGCTGATGCCTTTTTGATGATTGAGGAGGACAATGTTCTCCCTGACGGGGCCATTGAGAAGATGTTGGAGACCCCCGGCGATATAATCTGCATTGATTACCCGGTCGCCAATGGTTACTCGACGATTTGTCGCAAGGGGGGGAAGATTCTTTGGTGTGGTTTGGGGTGTACCCTAATCTACAGGCGGGTATTTGAAACTCTCTCCAAGCCGATTTTTAGAACCGACCAGACACTTCGAATCACCGACCTGGAGAAAATGGAGTATGTATTAGAAGACGTCCCGAACAAGTACGGGGGACACGATATTCTCCTTGGCTACTACGCTAATCTAGCGGGTTTTACCATTTCTCAGGCTAAGGGGTTTGAGTCGTCTCACCTCCGATCAGATATGCTGGGCCACAACGAAAACAACAAGGGGTTCCGAGCCATCTACCAACTCGACTCTGTGTCCAAGCGACAGGACTACCCAGCGTGATATAATTAAACCTATTACTACCCAAGGAAAGTATCCAGGGCGGCCACAGAGCCGTCCGTTTTTTATGAAAGGGGGTGGAACTTAATGGCAGTACACGCAAACCAATCCAAGGCCGTCCAATCTGATAGTGTTGCTTTTAACTCGAGTACAAACGTTGAAGTTGACTTCGGAGCAAAGATCAAGCAGTTAATCGTCAAAACCTCAGCTGATGTTCGTTTGGGTTTTGATACCGCAGCCAATGCGTCTGACTTTATGTTGGTGGCCGCCGACCTCGTTGTCAGAATCAGCCCATGTGAATGCTCGAAGCTTTATGTTCTTGGGAATAGCACCACCGGAACTCTTTATTTCATTGCAACCAGATAACCTATGGCTAGAACCCTAAACAGCTCACCCAACCTGGTGATGGCCAGAATGGTGGGTGGCTTTAAACAGTCTATCCGCGAAAGCCTGGCCGAATTTTCCAATACCCCCCTTAAATTAAAATCAGACATTGGGGAGCAACTTCGTGCCGTCCTAAAAGATCAACCCACCCGAGAAGATTTCGAAAAGCTTCTGGATGCCGTTAAATCTATCCGCCCCGCCACACTAAACGTCTCCAACGGTGCCGACAAACTTGCTGTGGATGGAATGTATGGGGAGGATGTACTCGACGGCTTGGTCAACGTTACTGAGAACGTAAAGAAAGTCCCCGAAGCTATTCAGGCCAGTACCTCTCAACTAATGAAGTCGCTGGCTAATATAAAACTTGAGATTCCGGCTGTCCAAAAAGTCTCTGGCGGGGTCGATATAACAAATAAGCCGGAGGTTCTCGTCCCCCAACTTCGGGAAGTAGTTGGTCAGTTAGCCAACATTAAGAGTGAATTAAAATCGCTAGTTCCCAAAGACCTCGTTTTCCCCAAGTCATTCAAGATAGACAACGTTGGAGACCTGCAAAATTTGGTTAATGTCTCCAGCAAAGAGAACGCCGACAGAATAGCCGAAATGGTCGATAAGATATCCCAAGCTCTCACCAAGCTCCCTAAAGTAGAGTTCCCCGACGCAATCTCCGTTAATAACTTCCCCCCGCAAAAATACCCCCAGCCGGTTACCCACATGTCCATAAATTCACTTAACGGTTTTATCAAAACCACTGCGGTTACGGTTGGCACCGGCCTCACTAAATTGCCAGATTATGGCGAACTCTCTAGCCGTCGTTCCCTCCAGATTTATAACAACTCATCCACGGTCACCGTGTTCATTGGCGGGTCGGATGTAACTGCGACAAACGGCTTACCCGTCCCCACCACTTCCTATTCTCCAGTCATAGACGCTGGCCCCAAAACAATACTTTATGGAGTTACTTCCTCCAGTACCGCAAACGTGCGGGTCATTGAAGTATCGGACGAGGCCTCGGGAAGATAAGGGTATAATTAAAAAATGGCTAGTGGCGATATTAACAGGTCGTGATATAATAAAATCATGTCACGTCAATTCTGGACAGAGCAACTCTCTTGGGCTACAGCGGATGGTACGGCAATTGCAACCACTGCCACCGAGACGATCATCTTCCCGAATGTAACCATCCCGGCTAACTATATGCAGGATGGAAGAACCCTAGTTATAAATGCTAGCGGGAGATGGAGCAATGTTATAACCGCCGCCCCTACGCTGACCTTTGCGCTAAGGTGGGGTGGGGTTTCCGGAACGGTTCTTACTCAATCCCCAGCCTTATGGACACCGACGACTGCTACGGCCAATGCTCAGTGGTTTTTGAAAATACTCGTACAAACTCGCTCCAATGGAGCAACGGGGACAGTTTTTTCGCAGGGGATAGTCACCATGACAGAGGACGTCGGCGTGGGAGCTTCCTTTGGCGTAGCCGCCGTAAGCCAGACATTTCTTATGGGAAGTGCCGGGCTGGCTACTCCCGCTGCTGTCACCGTGGACTTAACCGCCGACACAGCTCTTTCCTTAACCGCCAAGTGGTCGGCTTCAGATGCGAGCAACTCTTTAACTGGTCATATTTACACCATACAGTCTCTAAACTAAGTGAATGGCAGATGTAACCGTTTCCACCCTGCCCGGCTCAAATTATCAGTATGCCATGCGGTCGGTGGTATTCACCAACAGAGACACTGGTTACTATTTTTATATCGGTAGTGGTAATGACTTTGACTATCACAAAACTACCAATGGAGGGATAACTTGGGGATCGGGGGTAGATATTTTTACCGGAACCGTAATTGGGTGCGATGTTTGGTACGATCAATGGACTTCCGGGGATACTGGCAGAATAATACACATGTGGTACTTTGATACATCGGCAGACACTGTTACTTATCGGCAACTAAACACCGTGACCGATACTCTCTCAACAGCAGTGAACGTATTTGTAGGAGGAAGTGCTGTAGGCGGACGGGGAGTGTTTGTTAGTGGGACAAAAGCGAGTGGTGGCAATTTATATTGTTGCTTTGACATCGATGGAGGTACAGAAAAAGGGTTTTACCGATCTGTCGACAATGGGGCTACCTGGACAGCAAGAACTGATCCTGTGGAGGCCACCTTAGACCAAGCCTTGTTGTTTCCAGCCAATGCCGCAGATAGCCAGGATATATGGCTTCTTTACGACGATGATTCAGCTACGGAGTTGACTGTTCAAACTTACGACGATTCTGGTAATTCTTTTTCTGAATCTGCCGCCCTGACCTTTGATAATGACCCAAATAACGCTGTGGGGCAGTATGGGTTTTCGGGCTCAATCAGACATTCTGACGGTCATCTAATCTTTGCATTTTTTAACGCTTATGATGCGGTGGGAGAGGATTTTCTCTGTTATGACTGGGACGGCTCAACTGCCACAGCCCTGACGGCCCTTACTACCGACATAGACGATATGTATTACCCCAGTGTTTATTTGAACCAAGACCAGCCAGATTATATTTACATTGCATACATCGGCAAAAGTGACGGGTTAGAAACTTTGGGAACCACAAATAGCGTCTACTATGCACTCTCGAAAAATCGAGGGGTTACCTGGACGATGGATACTGCTTATTCTGCCAGTTCAACCGACTATAGACACACCTGGGCACCCCTGAATGGAGAAAGATTTCTTGTTCTTTTCTTAGATATTTCAGCAGTTGACACACTTACCAACAACGACAACAGCAAAGAATTTGGGTTCACTGGCCTAAACAATTTCCAGTCTGGATCTGCGACTGGAGTGGGAAACACGGGTATTATCAGTGTGGCAGAAAGGGTTAGATAAGATGATAAATTACTACCTAGTTCCAGCACAAATTACCACGGAAAACGGCGAACCCAGCCGATCTCCGAAATATGTGGGGGATCTCAAGTTAAACTGGGCTGGAGTTTATATAGAGACTAAAGACTGTTATGTGATGGTTGTAAATAGTATCAATCCCATAAAACTAAACAGCCTGAAGTCTCAGGTCGGCGTAGTTGAGCTAGACAACTCTAAACAAACTAAGCAGTCAGTGGGGAATATACTAAACATCCCTCTCGTATCTGACGGGGACGATCTAGTAGAAGTAGTGGCTAAATTGCAGGAACCGTTATTTACAAAGGACAAAATTTGGGTTGACAGTGACTAAATATGGCGGACTTAGCCTCTGATAATTTTAATAGAGCGGATGGTGATAGTTTGGGTTCAAATTGGACGGAACAGGTTGGAGATTTTGATATTCTTACCAACCGGGCAATTCAGAATACAGCAAGTGGTAACAATATAGCGACATGGGATACAAATATAAGCTCGTCTCCAGCTGGGGATTACAATATCAAATCCATAGTAAGATGCGATGTTACCGGGGGAGCCGCTGTTGTGGGACGGTGGACCGCTTCGACAGACTATTACCAGACCCATCTTAATACCGTTTCTCAGGACTTGAGGATTAGGAAAAGAGTGGCTGACGTTGCTACGACTCTTGGCACTTATGTTGGGGGGTATGGTATTACCACAGATTACACCATAGAAATGAAAATGGTGGGAAGCACCATAACGGCCTATGAGGCATCCACGCTCCGATTAACTGTTACTGATTCAGATTTAAAGGCGGAGGGTAAACCGGGATTGTTTGCTGATAGTGACGGAAAGGTTTATGACGATTTCCTTGTCTCAGGCAACATGGCTGGGCTAAGGTCTATTTTTACGAGTAATCATCTTCGTCCCCGTGTATTTGCACCGGGGATAGCGAGATAGATTTCAAAACCAGTTTCGTAATGGGGTAGAATAGAAGTCAAATGTCATTCCTTCAACTTAGAAGCAAATTAAGGCCCGTTTCATTAGATATTCCACAGGCGGCGGGGTCTGCTTCTTTGAGTCCTTCGGCCTCCCTCTCCCCTTCGGCATCTCTCTCCCCCAGCACCTCTCTTTCACCAAGTGCTTCCCTGTCTCCGAGCGCCTCTTTAAGCCCCTCTGCATCCCTTTCTCCCTCTGCCTCACTTAGTCCAAGCGCAAGCGAGTCGCTATCTTTAAGTCCATCAGCGTCGGTGTCGCCATCTATTTCTCCGTCCGCATCATTATCTCCGAGTGCATCCCTATCACCGTCCGCTTCTTTATCCCCATCGGCATCCCTGTCTCCATCTGCATCAGAGAGTGCTAGTGCCTCGGCCTCCCTGTCACCCTCGGCATCTTTGTCTCCTTCTGCCAGCCTTTCACCCTCCGCCAGTTTGTCACCATCGGCCTCCCTCTCCCCCTCCGCCTCATTAAGCCAGAGTGCTAGCTTGTCCCCCTCGGCTAGTCTAAGCCCTTCGGCCTCCCTCTCCCCCTCTGCTTCTCTTAGTCCTTCAGCCTCTTTGTCTCCCTCGGCTTCGGGTTCCGCCAGCGAGAGTGCGTCTTTGTCACCTTCAGCGTCACTTTCACCATCCGCCTCTCTTAGCCCCAGCGCTTCCCTTTCGCCAAGTGCCAGTTTATCTCCTTCGGCTTCGCTGTCTCCCAGCGCTTCACTTTCTCCGTCTGCATCATTGTCACCTTCAGCCTCCCTCTCGCCAAGTGCCAGTCTTTCACCTTCCGCTTCCCTAAGCCCCTCCGCCTCCCTTTCACCTTCTGCTTCTCTCTCACCCAGCGCCTCACTTAGTCCATCGGCCAGTTTAAGTCCATCAGCATCAGAATCGGCTAGTACCAGCGCCTCTCTCTCGCCTAGCGCTTCGTTATCCCCCTCTGCCTCCCTAAGTCCGTCTGCGTCCTTGTCTCCCTCTGCTTCACTAAGCCCCAGCGCATCGCTATCTCCCTCTGCCTCTCTTTCACCCTCGGCCTCATTATCACCGAGTGCGTCGTTATCCCCGTCAGCGTCTTTGAGTCCAAGCGCAAGTCTAAGCCCTTCTGCTTCCCTTAGCCCGAGCGCTTCACAAAGCGCCAGCTTGAGTCCATCGGCCTCGGTTTCCCCGTCGATTAGTCCAAGTGCATCCCTTTCCCCATCAGCGTCATTGTCCCCCAGTGCTAGTCTTTCCCCGTCGGCTAGCCTTTCCCCATCGGCATCACTTAGTCCCTCCGCTTCGGTTAGTCCGTCGGCCAGTGCCAGTCCGTCAATCAGCCCATCGGCTAGTGTGTCCCCCTCAATTTCTCCGTCGGCCAGTCTTTCTCCTTCGGCCTCAGCGTCTCCATCTGCCGCCCCTGTCGAGGAAGTGCCAATTCGCCATTACATAATGAACCGCGCTAGGACACGGCGAATTAAATAGTCCCTTAAGCATAGGTGGTATAATTAAGGTCAGTTAATTCCCAAGGGAAAAACCCAGGGCAACGCAAGTTGCTCGTTTTTTATGGCTAAAGTAATTGCAGATTTACGTGGACAGGTCAGAACTTACCTTGATGAAAGTTCGGCCGCGGATTGGACGACCGCCGAAGTTGACCGGGAAATAAACGTTTGCTATCACACTGTTTACGGTGCGGTTGTTGAAGTATTCGAGGACTACTACCTGACCACAACGACCATGAACGTGGTGGTGAACCAACAAGAGTACGGATCCTCAGACAGTTTCCCCTCCGACTTTTTCAAGATGCGCCGGGTGGAGATAAATTACAATGTCCCAGACTCCAGTTCTAAACCCTACCGCGCCTTACCTGTGATCATGGACGAGGTTCGCCGAGATTTAGGAAATACAGTCATCGCCACCTCCGTTTCTAGGAACGCGGCGTATTACCTCTACGGAACGGGGACTAGTGCAAAGATTGGTTTTATCCCCATCCCCACGATTGCGGGCAGTGCCGGAATCAAACTCTGGTACGTAAAAGTCCTGACCGATCTTTCTGGTTCAAATACAACAGTCGACATCCCCTATCCCGACAGATTCTCTTGGATTATTTCTCTTGGCGCCGCGGCCAACCTACTTAGAAAGGGCCAGCAGGAAGAGACCGCTGCTGCCAGATACCGCCAGGAGTTTGAAGTGGAGATTGAGAAAATGAAACAAGCCTTAGAAGATCGGGTGGCAGAGGAGAGTAAGACAATAATTGAAGTAACGGGCGACATAACAGACTTTTCTCAGTCGTTCTTATAGTTTATGGCACAAAACCTGCTTCCAATAAGAGAGGCTTTCTTCTCAAAAGGAATGAACGACCGGGTAAAGCCGGAATTGCTTGAGAGGGGCCAGTGCGCCGATGCCCTCAACTGTTTTTTTGAGAAAGAGAAGATAGAGAAACGTACCGGATACACTCGTGTGGGAGATGATGAGAACATCGACAAACCTGCCCTGGGTGGAGGTTTTATAGAGTTGGCAAATGGTAACAAGTATATTTACAAGATTCGGGACGACGCAACCTCAACCAATGCCCATGTAAGATACTGGACTGGGTCTGGAAATTGGACCGCTCTCACTTCACCCACGGTTTTAACTGCCAGTCTAAAATGTGAACTCGAACCCGCAAACAATGCGCTTTATATTTTCAACGGTACCGACACTGTACACAAAGTTACTGGCGGCACAACCGACTCTACCGTGGCCGCTATTCCGGTCGGTAAATATGCCAAGTGGTTCCACCAATTCTTCTTTGTAGCTGGGGTTTCTACTAATCCCTCTCGTCTTTATTTTTCCAACATTAACGCCCCCGACACCTGGACGGCGGCTGACTACATCGACGTAAACGCCGACGATGGAGACTTGATTACCGGCCTCGCCGTCCTTAAAGACGAACTCCTAGTTTTCAAGAAGAACCGCGTCTGGTCCCTCACTGGGTTTGGCACGGGAACTTTTACGCTCGCTAACTTAAACGAGAGGCTAACCGGCTACGGATCTCTTTCCCACCGCAGCCTTGTAAATACGGGTAATGATGTGTACTACCTTTCATTCTTGGGCGGTGTCCCCCACATAAGGTCTATTCAAAGAACCCGGTACGGTACTCTTGTAGATGGTGGCGTCCAGTCGTTTGATATGGAAACCACTCTTGATGGGGTTAGTAAAACAGCCCTGAACAACGTGGCCGCCGGATTTGATGGAAAGAGGGTGTGGTTTGCCTTTACAAACTCTGGTGGAGCAAATAATAACCTCTGTCTGACTCAGGACATAATCACTGGGGCGTGGTCGAGGCACACCGGCATAAATGCAAGTCTGTTCTTTACCTTTGCCATTGCTTCACAGCAACACTTGTACTTTGGGGAGGCTGGGAACGACGCCCAAATTTACCGATTCGACGGTGCTACCAACGACAACGGGGCTGCTATTAGTTTCCAGTTCATCTCCCGAAAACACACACCCCTCGTCGAAAGAAAGAGTAAGTGGAAATATCTTTACTTGGATGTGGACGCAAACTCCACGGGTTATAACATAACAATCTCCCTTTCTCCCGATGGGTATACCTATAATTCCCTTGGTACGACCAGCAATTCGGCCACTGGCTCTGTGTGGGGAACGGCCGTGTGGGGGACTGATATTTGGGGGTCTCCCAACGTTGTCCGCGACCGGAAAAATATAGCCGAAACGGTTACCAATGGAGTTCAGATCAAATTTACCGACTCGACTCTAAATAGTTCTATTGCTATCAGAAACTACGAACTTTTTTACAAGCCCAAGGGTCTTCGAGACGCCTGACTTGTGGTATAATTCTCTTAGTTAAACCCAAGGAAAGTATCCAGGGTCGCCAATAAGCGACCCGTTTTTTATGGCTACAATATCTCTCACTCACACAATCACCAACGGTACCACCACCGACGCCTCTAAGGTGATGGACAACCTGAACGATATTGTCGACGACTACAACGGAGGAATAACCAATGTCAATATCTCCGCTTCCGCCGCAATTGTCTACTCCAAACTGAGTCTAGGCACAAGCATCGTAAACGGCGATATTTCTGCCACTGCGGCCATTGACTCAACCAAAATTTCAGGAACCGCCGTCACCCTGTCCAGCTCACAAACTCTTACTGGTGCAAAAACACTGGCTAAGACTGTCCAGACGATTACTGCGGGTACGGATGGCGCAACCATTACTTTTGACTTATCTCTTGGAAATATTCACACCGTTACGCTCGGAGGAAACAGAACCCTAGCCTTGTCTAATGGATCCACTGGGCAAAGTTTTGTAATAAGACTTCTTCAAGACGGGACGGGGTCCAGAACGGTTACTTGGTTCACCACAATTAAGTGGGCGGGGGGTACGGCTCCGACTCTAACTACAACAGCCAGTAAGGCAGACGCCTTTGGATTTATTACTACCGGATCGGGAACCTACGATGGATTCATTATTGGCCAGAACTTGTAAACATGGCACAGTTATCGACCACCCCCTCATTATTAAATGATGCTAATTTACTAGCTTATTACAAACTGGAGGATGTCAATGATAGCAAGGCCTCTTTTAACCTCACTAACAATGGCACGGTAGTTTTTAATTCTGCCAAATATGGTAATGGGGCCGATTTCGGCTCGGCAAACAGTAGCAAATATCTAAGCATTGCTAACGACCTGGGTATTACTGGTGGAGCTTGTTCTTTTTCGTTTTGGATTAAATTAAGTTCCGAAATAGCATCCGGGGAATGGGTTTTCTTTATCCAGGCAGACGCTGGGACAAATGTTGCCTTTTTTGTGCGGTACGCATACAATGCGGGCTCTCAACAGTTGCAATACGCGAGGAGAAAAACGGGAGGGGCAGATACTGTTATTACTATAGCTGGGGCATTGGGTACAACAGCCTGGCACCATATCGTCTTAACTTACGATGGGGCAACTTTGTCAAATTATAAGAATGGAGTGGTTAGTGAAAACGTAGCAGTAACGGGCAATGGAGTAAGCGGAGCGGCCGATGGTTTCCAAATTGGAGCAACACAAGTACCAGATTCTTACACTTCGGCAATTATCGATGACTTCTCGATTTTTAGTCGTGCCCTTACCGCCACTGAAGTATTGACGTTATATAACGATCCTGGGGGGTCTTTTATTTTTAACCTAATCTAATATGGGATTTATAAGCGACATTATTGCTCGGGGATATGGAGGATACGCTGGATGGAATAACGATGCCGCTGCCGAAGCCGATTTCAAAGCTACTAATGGGTCGGGAAAATGGACGGGGGGGGCAACAGGAACTTCGGGATCCACCACTACAACAACTACTAAAAGCGGCCCCAGCAAGGAGGAGATTGCAAGAATCGTCACTCAATTTAACCCGGCCGCAATTAAATACCAACCATATGAACAAGCCGCTCTAGCGGAACTGGCTCCCTACTACCAGAAGATTCTCGACCAAGAGGGTGGAGATGTAGAAAGGGCCAAGAAACGCATGGAGGAGGACTACTCACGGGGAGTCCGGTATTCAACAGAAGACCTCCAGCGAGGAACAGTCCAACGAGGCGAAGATCTATCCTCTTTCCAGAAATACGAAGAGTCTCAATTCCCCCAGGAGGATCGTCAGTTACTGGAGTCTATGAACGCTAGGGGTATACTTAATAGCGGTATAACTGGTAATGAAATGGGTCGCCTCAAACTCTCTCAAGAGAAGCGCAAAGAGGCTATTACTCGCGCTCTCAAGAGACAGGAAGACGAACAGACCATCGGCCACGCCCGGACGCTTGAGACCTCTGCTTTGACTAAAGCCCGAGGAACTGAAGATCTTTCAACGGCGTTCGAGCGATACACCAAGGAACAGGAGCAGACCAAGAGGCGAGAAGCCACGTCCTTAGGGGCTGAAAGGTTTGGCCGGGCAGTTAGCCTCAAGCAACTGGAGCAGCAACAGGCATTACAGCCAGTTTTATACGGAACTTAATATGGCATTAACACCAGCACAAATAAGATCAAGGTACAGCGGCTACGCAGGCTGGAAAGATCCAGAGATGATGGCCGACTACGCAGCCACTAGTGGTGCGGGTAAGGCCGGAGCCAGCCCGGCAGTTAACGCTTCCACAGTCTCTCCAACGTACTCTCCCCCCGCCGGAACTACCGCAGAACAATCTAGGGTAGATGAGCTGACACGTGCATTGGCTGGCAATATCCGAAACTTGCCCCAAACGGCTGATGCAATTCGATCTAGTACGATACAGAATGATCCTGTTAATCCGGCACTTTATGGGCAGTATTCGGACGCCATAATGCAACTCTACCAGCACGATCAACAACTAGGGGAGAGATACTCCCAGCCGGGGGGCGAGATGTATCTGGAAGACCCGGTCGCCCGCGAGCGCGCCATTCAGGCCTCCAGAGGGCCGATGGTTGGTAATTTGGGAGCTATAAGCCAGATGATTGGAACCCGCAGGCAAGTTCTTGGTGATGCCGCAACTCGGGGCTTGGAAATCTATAAATCTGGACTCGAGGCTCAGAAGCTAGAACTGGACGCCGCCGAGAGGGCTTTGCAACGCAAACTAGATTTTGACGCAAAACAGACAACCAAGACCACTTCGGCCAACAAAGACACCGCCGATATTTGGATGAAGATCCTTGCCTCTCCCGGCGTGGACACCGAGGATGATGTCTGGAACCTCATTAACAACAACGACGCCGCTTGGAGAGCTGCTGGGATAGATGTCGACCAATTGTGGAAGTGGCACAAAGAACTGGTAGACAAAGCAACAACATCCCAATATGGCCCTGGTCCAGTTCCCCCCGAGGCCAGAAAGGGCATCGCTATTCCGGGGGTTAAGATCGGTCAAGCTACCACTGGGCAGAGGCAACTCACCGCAGACGAGATATCCGCCGGAGTTCTAACTACCGACACCGATGATGTGAGAAATAAGAAAGTCGCAGAATATCTACCTAAAAAGCAAATCAAAGAGGTTGTAGCTGCTAAAATAAAGGAGTTAATCAAGGACGGGTGGACACGGGAGGAAATCGAAAAGAACTTAAGCGAAGCCGAATACAATCCTAAAGATTATGAAGTTGAACTCTCTCTCGCACCCACGGGTGGTAAGAAAGGAGTTATCCCCGATTGGATACCCTTCGTGGGTAAATACTAAAATTATGTATGACAAATCCATTCTTGAATCTAAGTCAGAATCCATTTACATCACCCCCCAGCTTTCAAGATAGACCCCTTTCCCAGCTGGGGCTTTACGGTAAATTAGCTAGAGCCTCTTCTGATATCAACTCCTGGCTTGGTCTTTCCAAGCCACTCTCTGGCGACTACTCCCTCCGCCAGGCAAATCAGAGTATCGACACTTCCCCTATGGGTAGCGTGCGTGCCGTGCAGAACATACTAAATGTTCCAGTCGGGTTCACGGCGGGATCCCTTAAGGCCATCCAAACAGAGATGCAGACTCCAGAGGCCCAGGCTCTCGTGCGAAGACCTGGCGAGAACCCATTTGCCACAATCTCAAGACTTCCCCAGTATTTATCCAAAGTTATTAAGCCCAAAAAGATTCTTGAGGGTGGGGTAAAAGGAATTGTAGAAAAACAACAACCCTCCCAAGTGGGGCTTCCCGAACCCATCGGCATGGCTGGTGAATTAGTCGGTAGGATTCCCCAGTTGACCCTAGCCCAATTGGTGGCAGGAGCTACCGTGGGGAAAATCCCATTTCCTGGGTCAGCCATAAACCCAGCAATCAAAAACGTTGTTTACGCCAGTCCCCTAAAAAAATGGCTTGTCAACCAGGGGGCCAGGATCGCCGGACTTGCTACGGAGGGAACCGCCGGGGCCATCTTCGGGGCCATGCAACCCTCTGAAACTGGGGAACAACTCGCCAAAAACGTGGGAGCCAATGCGCTAGGCTTTCTACCGTTTGGCTTGGTAACCCCAGGAATGAACTTTCCATCTAAAGTGGCCACATTGACCACGGGGTTGGCGGCGGCTGAGCTGGCCCCAGAACTTTTGAAAGGGCAACTTACTCAACAGAAAGCAGAGGAGGTCATCAAGCGATCTGGCCTATTCGCCCTCATGGGGTCACTGGGTGGCCCCAAGCGCAAGGGTAAAGGCAGGGTTGAGGAACCGCGCGGTCCAATCCAAGAGGGTGAAATCGTAGGCGAAGCTCCCAGACTCCCCGCACCCGGTCGAGAGATTGTCCCAGGAGTTCCTCTTAAATCCCAACCAGCACCAGTAATTCCCGGTGTACCAATTAGGCCAGTGGCCCCCATAAACAAACCACCACAGGGGGTAATGTATAGGGGGGAGGATGTCAGATCTGATCGGCGTGTGGGCGAAGTAATTAAAGGAAAGTCGGAATTTGGAGAAGCCCCGTTTGTTTCTTTTTCTGATAATAAAGAACTGGCGCAAAGATTTGGGACAGAGGTAAAAGAATACCCATCGGAGGGACTTAAAATCCTTGACCTTGAGGCCACTGGGGACAAACGAGCCTTGGACATTGTTGGCAATGAAATAGACTTAAGTAACGATCAAGTTTCCCAACTTTCTAAACTGGGGTATCGGGGAATTTCTTTTAACAACTTAGAGCCGGGTTTCGAGGGCGGTGGTAAAGAGATACGTATCTTTGGGGACTTTGGAATTACTCCTAAAACTGAAGTTGCCTCCCCCACCCAAGTCACCAAAGAACCCCCCCCCACCCAACCTAAAGGAGTTCCAACCGATATTGATAGATACGAATATAGTAAGTTGAGTGGCCGCGACTACGGGGCGGAGGGTGAGAAAGAATTTGCGGAAGTGTTAGGCAAAGTTCAGAAAGAATCTGGGGCCGAAATGGTTCGTTCGGTTGTGGATATAGATACCTTGACTCCTAAGCGCACAGCTGTCGATCCAGCAGACCTAATTGGTATTAGAGAGGAAATATCTTCTGGGGCCAGACCACCATTAGTAGTAGATGAAAACAGAGTTATTCGTGATGGAAACCATAGGTATATCGTCTACAAAGAACTTGGGGTTAAGGAGGTTCCCGTCATCTCCCCCACCCAACCTAAAGGAGTGGAGGGAGTACCAAATAAGGTTTATAGAGTTACAAACGAAAATGCCCCAGACCAAGGTAGGGGAAATTATTACTGGGAAAGTAAAGAATTGGCAGAAGACTGGGCTAAAACGCCCGCTACTGGAATGGGGCCAGCTTTTGGTAAAAAAATTGTCAAAGAGTTTAATACGTCAGAATTACCCAAACTAGAGGTCGATCCAAACCACAAAGGGGCATTGAGGGTTGTATCTAAAGATATTCCTAAGCTACCCACTTTTCAGGAAATAGGCAAAAAAACCTCAGTCTCAAAATTAGAAGAAATGGACACCGAGGATTCTGTCCGCTCATTCCTTGGGTCGTCCAAAGGCCAGGACGATTTTGTTAAAAGAGTGAAGACTCTCGAAGACCAACTCGACAAGCCAGAGAATGCCCAAAATACCAAAAAGGTAGAGTCCGTGGGGAAAGTGATAACCAAGGAACTCCACTCTCTTGTTGGGGCGGAGGGATCTGACAACTGGAAGCGTGACTATTATCTCTTCCAGACCTTAAAAGAAGACCCGGCAATCAAGCCCTCCGTGGACGCAATGGAGCGCCTCCTAGATAAGATCAATTCCATCTCCCCCAAGGCCGTCCGCGAGGCCCAGGACAAGGCTATGAGGGTAATGCCAGAGGTGTCCGAATTGGTTAGCGACAACGCCTATCTACCAAGAGATAAATACATCAAGGCCAACACCCAAAATGACAACTGGGTCAAGGGTAATATCGCCTTTTACCGCATGGGGAACAAGCGGGGAATGTTGGGGTACATATTTAATGCGCTTGGGGTCGAAAATAAAGACGTTCAAAGTGTCACCCCTGAGCAGATCCAGCACCTAAGTGGAATAAGCAACGTCGAAGACTTGTTTGGGGGGTCGGGACTCCTCTCTGTCCTCTCGCGCTCCCTGTTCCCGAGTGCCAAGATTACCTACAACGAATTTTCGCCCGAGGGACGCTCTATTATCACTGCCGTCAAAGATTCCTCCCAAGAATTAGAGGGCTTTTTGAGCGTAATTCATCAGTATATTAGGTACAATCCCACCGCCGACTGGTTCGCTCATTTCCGTACCGCCGATCCCGAGTTATACAAAAACCCGACCTTTAAGGCGGCCATGCTTCTTGTTGAAGCAAACAGGGGTCGGAGCCTAAAACAGTTCGTTGAAAGGACATTGTCCGCAATCCCCGGCGACCCCATAACAAACACCATCCGGTCTCTTCCCAAATACTCCGAACACATGAATTATTTCGGGGTTACTTTTGATGACGCTTTCAGAAAGATTGATAATTATATAAACTCCGGCACCACGGCGGACTTCCTTTGGATCGACCCCCCCTACCTCTGGGCGACAGGGTACGGCACTGGAGCGGAACTTGAATCGGCTCAGGGATTTGTAACCATCGTCAAGAAACTGGAAAAGCTAAGCGACCGGGGGGTTAAGTTTGTTTTTTTCAACACCGATCCCCAATCCAAATTAGACGACATAACAAAGATTCCCCAGTCAGAACTAGACAAATTACCCGGAATCGAGAAATTACTAGACGAAATGACGCAGAAGATGGTGGTGGTCAGAAACATCCATCCCATAGGCGCGCAGGGCGGGCGAACCGAGCTAATGATCACCAACATCACCTTCGGGGTGGATAAGGGGTCGCTAGTGGCCGTAGGAGCCGTCAGGAAGCGTTTAGCGCAGATCCGTGAGGTTTCACCCGCTGGGGAGGCATTTGTGGCCGAAGACGTCCCCCTTACAACTCAAGTCAAAGTGGGTGAGAAGAGGGCGGCCAAAGAAGCCATCGCCGAAGAGAAGCGTAAATTAACCGAAGAGAAGACCCAAGAGAGAGCCAAAGCCAAAGAAGAGGGGCGTGCCGTTACCCTGTCCGAACAAATCAACGCCATCACCAGAATGATTCGTGAATCCTCTCTTGCCGCCGAGAAAGCCAACAAGGCCACGGATCAACAGATCAGAACCATTCGATCCCTCCGAAGCCGGGCCAGTGTTCGAAGCGCCGAACTCACCAGAATAATGGATGGAATCCTAGAGGTAGACAGTCTCGCCCGGTTAACTAAACCTCAGGCAGACCAACTCATCGACCTGCTCCAACCCCGGAACTGGGACAAACTCGACGAAGAATTGAAAACGGTCAGGAAAGAAATTGAGGAGGAGAAACTCATCGCTCTTTCCGAACCCCCCAGGGCCGACAACCCGGCAATTAAGGAACTCGAGGACAAGTATGGAGTAGTCAACGACATTCACCGGACGCGGTCCGAAATCAAAGACCTGGCCGACCGAATCAGAAAACTCCCTGAATACCAGAAGCGCAAGGAGGCTCCCCTGGCCGCGATTCTTCCATTATTACCCGAGTCGGCGGCGTCAAAGATTGCGGGGATGCAAAGAGAATTCCAAATTCCGATGCGGAATGTTATCAATATATCCAACCTCTTAACCCACCGTCTAAATCTGGGACTTAAGGCCGTGTTTAAAGACTTAACTCCCGAAGAGTTGGAAATGGTTCTTAAAATTCAAGCCGAGGCTTCGCGTTTTAGTGCGGGATCCGATAAAGAGAAGAAGTACGCGAATTATCTGCAAGCGATATTTGGTTCCCACCTCGCCCTGGTTAACAATGTCCGTCAGGCCGCTGGACTACAGCCACTCCATCCAAAGGAAAGATACCTGCCGTACATAATAGACGAAAATCTGAAAGAGGCGGTAGGGTCGTTTGATAAAAACCAATTCGTTAAACAAAGGCTTAAGACGGCCAAAGACTTCCTGGCTGGGATGTTCACCCACGACCCCGAAAGAATCGCGGATGTGTTTTCTGGATCTGCCGGGGATTATCTTAAAAGAGACCTATATAAAGCCCTATTGTCTAACCGGCTAGACCAGCTCAAGGAAATTTCAGAAACCGCCTACACCTACGGCAAGGCCATTGTGGACAAAGATGTCTACAGTCTGGCCGACGCAAACCGCAAATTCGCCTCAATTTCAGGTGACGCACTCAACGACGCAGTTGGCCGTATTTTTCCCAAGAAAGTGAAAGTGACCCAAGAGTTCGCCGACGCCGTTATGAATACCCACTGGGCGGAAGAGCTTAAAGACTCTATTTCAAAAGGATATCTAGAAGTCCCCCGAGTAAGTATTCCCAGCATAATGGACATGGCAATTTCAGTAATCTACCCCCTCAAGCTTTCCTGGAATTTGGGATTCGGATTGCTTAACAGAACCCAACCAGCTCACGGCATCCCATTTGTGGGTACTCGAAATTTCGTCCGGTCCCGGCTCAAGTTGTACTCAATGGCATTTCCTTGGAATAAAAGTGTGAGAAAGAGATATTTCAGAATTCTGGCGGAGGGGGGATATGAATACGGTAGATTCGTCGGGGGCGACGAGTTGGAGTTTCACAACAAGGCCATCAACTTTGTAAGCGACCTAACCGAACTCATGAACCGCACCGAGTCTATGGTGGGAGCAGAAACGTATCTAGGTCAGATGGAGAAGAAACTTGGGATGTCTCTGTCTGAATCTGACAAACAAAGGGTCATGGCTGCTTTCTCCAACTTCATAAACTACCTGTCTGGCAAGGGATACTCCCCCTTGGCCCAAAGATCCTCGATGGGTAAGGCGTTCTACGTCTTCAACCAATACCCCCTAAACATGATGGTTACCTATACCGAAATGGCAAAAATGGCCATGAAAGACAAAGGGGCTAGAGAATTTTGGAAGCTTATGGGCGAAGAGGGGGGAGCCTCTGAGAAAGCGTATGAGTTTTTTGATAAGTTACCCAAGGGAAGCAAGGCCAATGTTTTCAGAATCTTCTTGGCGCTGGCTATTCCAGTTGCGATTTTGTTTGCATTCAGCCAATCGTGGGAAGTGGCTAAGCGAGGTCTTCCGGGGTGGCCCAAAGTCACCTCCCCGTTGATAGACTTTGCTAAAGCGTTCGCCGACTTTGTCGAAGACCCGGAACGAAACGCCGACGCCCTGGTTAATCAGTTTCAGCAAACATTTTCTTCCGCAGCTTGGGGGAGACTCGAAACTGCTCTCGGTGGGTCTTTTAAAATTGGTCGAAAAGAAATCCGCTTCTCGCCCGACCAAGCGTGGAAAGTTCTCATCTGGGGTAAGTCTGCCACCCAAGAGTACGCCCGTGATAAAGAACTACAAGAACGCCGCGACAAAATGAAACGCCGGAAAGGAAACACTAATCCATTCCTGGGTCTGTGACCTAGGTCTGATATAATTACCTAGTTAATTCCCGGTATACAGCAACCTAAGGGAAACACCCAGGGCTATCGCAAGGTAGCCCTTTTTTATGCTAAATACTAAAAATCTATCAACCCAGGAAATGCTCCATTTATTAGCTCAGAATAGTGGTATGGGCGGGGGGAAGCCGTTTTCTCGTGGCGACACCCAATGGGAAAACCATATTAAATCCTTGATCCATAAATTTTTTCCACCAGAGGAATGGGACAACGCATGGATGGTTCTAGTTGGTGGGGAAGGCGCATCGGGGGAAAACACAACTCTTGATGCATCCGCCATAGGAGAACATGAACAGAAGGACGGAACTTTACAGAAAGATTATGGGTTGTTTCAAATAAACGAGGCCGCTAATAGTGAGGCTATAATGAAAAAGTACGGCTACACAATGGAGGACTTGCTGGATCCAGAGAAGAACATTCAAGTGGCCGCCGACCTTTTCTTAGGTCGAATTCCAGGTAATCGGCCAGGGTGGTGGAGGTGGTATGGTGCTCCAGATAGGCTTACAAAGCGCCAGGAGCCAGACTACTCTCAATATGTTACGGGGGCGCAGGTTTCTGCTCCAACCCCAACCCCTACTCCAACACCTAGTCCGACAGTCTCTCCTACCCCTGGATTTACAATGACGGTTAACGGCAAACCGTTTACTGAACCCAAGCCCCTTATAAGCCCAGATTATGTAAATCGTGTCAAATCAGCCTGGAAAGATCTCCAGACCCCAGATCTGATAGATCCCACCAAACTCGGACCCCAATCTCCCCCCAGGGGCTTTGGTCAAGAAGTTGTGGATTTTTTCAAAACCCTGTTTGGAGGACAACCCACCAAAGTTACTCAGGCGTTTGGGGTGAAGAACCCAAAGATTGAAAAATTTACCAAGGGCGGAGTTAACACCGGCACTGATTTGGCAGCGGCTATAGGCACCCCAGTCAATCTTCCCCCAGGAAATTGGAAAGTCGTCGAGGCTTTTCGGGGCGACAAGGGGCGAGGATTTATTGGCAACAAAACTAACCGTGGGTATGGTAACAGTATTTTGGTTCAAAACTCCGACACCGGAGAGAAAATAAGACTGTCTCATTTATCGGAAGTTTATGTGACTCCCGGCCAGGTGCTTCGGGGAGGTACGGTTGCCAAAACCGGAGCCACAGGTAATGTCACCGGCCCCCACCTAGACCTTGAGTACTATGACGCCAGGGGGCAGTTGGGTGATATAAATAGAGCCACCTTTAATCGAGCTGCCACCACCCAGCCCCTAAAGGCCCAACCTTTGTCTATGAACGTGCCTAGACAACCACAAACAACGGTCCAAACAGCTCTACAACGTACTCCCATGCCATCCAGGTCACAAACGGCCGTTTCCCAACCGTACACGGCCGTCCGTAGCGTTCCCTCACCCCAGGCTGCCCAGTACACCGTCCAGCGTGGGGACACCCTTTCTTCCATTGCCTCCAGGTCGGGAACTACGGTTGCTAAGCTTGCTGCCGCCAACAGGATTTCAAATCCAAATTTAATTAGATCGGGGGCTTCGTTGAAACTCGCTTAATATGTCAAATGTATCTCTCAAAGATGTTCTGGAAATAAGTCGGAGGATAGAGGACAAGATCGACAAGATGGACGAGAAGTTCGAGATCCGGATTGGGTCTCTCGAGAAATGGAGAGCGGAAGTGAAAGGCCAAATAGTTTTAATTACCGGGGCGTTTGCCATTGGTCTCAACCTGGCCGTAGACTACGTCAAAAAGAGACTCGGCTGGTCCTAGTGATATAATACTTTTAGCCTATGAACATTGTTTTCAAAGGATGTGCTGTGGGAAATTACGAGCAGGGTAGACGGGGAAAGACTATCAACAAAGTTATCCTCCACTGGTTTGGAATTGGTACCCTAGAAAGCGCCAACGCCAGATTCCAAAAGGTGGGGGAACAAGCCTCCGCTCACTACGGAATTTCGGGGGGTCGTATTTGGCAGTGGGTGAAAGAAGAAGATACTAGTTACGGAGCAGGAAATCTCGCCGCAAACCTAGAGGGTATAAATATCGAACACGACGCTACCGTCCCCACAGAGTCAGATCCGGGTCACAACGCGTCAGAAGAAACAATACAAAACTCAATCACCCTCGTAACCGAGATTTGCAGGAAATATAACATCCCCGCCGATAGCAACCACATTTATCGCCACTCATTTTTCAAGGCGACTCAATGCCCCGGCACTCTTCAGGTGGAGAGGATAATCGAAGAGGTTGCCAAAAATCTTCTTCCCCCGCCCCCAGTAATAACCGACCAAACCAAGATACCTCAAATAATTGACGAGGGGGGAAACGTCATGGAAGTCCAGGCAATTCGGTCTAAACTAGCTGAGTTAAACCAGAGGGTCAAGTCGTCCGAGGGGCAACTCACGGGATTTATTGAGAAATGGTTCACAGAGTGGCAACTAAAAGACGATCCAAACAAAAGCCATCAGGTTATTTTGGAAGAAGATATGGGCAAACACCTCGCCCTAGAGGACGAACTTAACAAATACATAGATGCCATCGAGGCGTTGGTGGGCAGTTTTGACAAACCCGAACCTCGCCTGGCGGCGCTAGCGGCCGCCGCCAGCGACAAAGAGGCTTTGGTTAAAGAGCGGGATGGATTACTTAAAAAGTTGGAGGAGGCAAAAACCCCAGTGGGGTATAAGTTTATTAAGTCGTGGGATTTATATTCTTTAAGATTCAAGCTATACAAAAAGAACGGGGGGTGAGTTTATGGCAGTAAAAAAAGAATTTCCTGAATGGGCGAAAATTTTATATAGAGGGTTGCGGGCAGCAATTGGAGCTGGAATAGCCCAGATTGTTCTCATTCCCGATTGGCAATCCGTTCCCGAGAGAACTTTGATGTTATCTTTCCTGGCGGGTTTCCTTCCCGCTTTGGGGATGTACTTGCGCGATCAGGTAGATAAATGGTTTGACTGGGATGAGAAGTCTTTATTTCAGCGGTTAATGCCCATATGATAGTCCGAGTTGAAAGATCGTCCGACCATGAGGGGATGGAAGTCTTTTGCCATTCCTGTTTTGAGAAGCGGCCGAATCGGTTGCTTACCGTAGAGGCGAAGATAGACCAGGCTCAGCCTGGAGCCGAGGCAGTGGCCCTGATGCACGAAAAACACTTTCCCAAGCACTTAATCTCAATTGCCCTTATTCGATTAGCCAAGGAGTAACATGCCCATCAAATATGCCACCTCACCCCAAAGAATCGGGTACGAGGTGGATATCTTGCCTGAGGACATAATCATGGAGGTCGGCAAACAAGTGGGAATCCGGGGGAAGAGACTAATTTACGAAACGAATGATAATGCCATCGCCCACGACTGGATGGCAGCGGGGATAATCAAAGCCCTGGATGAATCGACGAAGGGAATGGCTAACATCTTGATTTTGGTGTCGCCCGGCATTTTGAAACAAGAGCAGGAGGAAGGTGTCTAAGGAGTAATATGAGCGTAGAGCTTCTGCAATATTCAAACGAGGCTCTACTGATTTTGGCCCCAGTCTTCTTGGGAATGTTTTCCCGACTCCAAAAAGAATGGCTAAAAAGACGGGATACAAATGGCCACGGAGTACCAGAGTGTCAGTTTCCGGGATGTGGGAGAGACAAGAACCACTTGCCAAAGGGGGGCCTACATTGTCACCACATAATCCCAGCTGGCTACTACAAAACCAACCTGGTTGGTTTATCGGACGATCCTCACGAAAAAACTGAAAACTTTCCTGAAAATGGGATCATGCTCTGTGCCGACAAACACCATAACGGAGCGCATGGAATACACCCCGACTACGCACAAGCCCTCCAACACTATCGCGACGGCGACAAAGATGCTTTTAAGAAGGTTGCCCAAGAACACGCCGAGAAAGAAGCGCAGGGAGAAATATACTGGAATCCCGAATATGACCATCTCCTCTACGGAGTTGCTGTCGAGAGAACCGAAGAATATCTCGAAAAGCATCCTGAAGATAAATTTCCCTTTGACAAATGAGACACCTACTTGCAATGGAGGAGCATAATTACTTATGGAGCGATTGAGCCGTAGGGACTTCTTGAAAGGTAGTTTTGGGTTGGGGGTAGAGGGATTTTTATTGGCGGCAGGGCTGAAATATGCGAGGCGAGGAAAAGAGAATCAAGTATTTAAGATAATCTTTGATGGGGATGAAGAGAGTCTTAGTTTTTCTGAAGCGACACAATTAGCAAAGAGGTTTGATCGCGTTTACGACACTCTCCCTGAAATGAAATATCCCACTTCCAAAGAAGATGTCGTAGGTTGGGCGATTGAGATGTTACCACAATTTGAGTACAACGGGATTACTCCCAAAACCGTTTGGCCCGACCGGGATGGAATTGCCTTCGTGCTTTTTCCCGACGGGGATAGTTTTAATCATGTGGCAGGAAGGTCTAATTGTGAGAACTACGCAGTTATGAGTATCAGATACGAGAATCCGGTAAGCTCCTGGTATCAGGACGAAGACTGGCCGTTTACCCTAGCCCACGAGCTTGCCCATGTCCAACAGGGCGTGTTGTGTGGAACCGCCCCCACCGACTTAGTTGAGAACTCGGCCCAAATAGCAGCGATTGAGATTTGTGCCTCGTTAGTAAACGGTGGCAATAAATTACTTATGCGCCCCCTGGTGGGGGAATTAAGGGGAATGGCCCTGAGTTCGGCCTATGCAATTGCCCTCAAGGAATCCAAAATGCCGGAGTATTTAGGGTTGAGATCCGAACTGTCTCCAGGCGCTTTTCTCGAAGCTAGATTTGAACGATCCAGGCGAAGATTCAGTACCGACCCGTTTAAGTTGCAAGAGATTTTGTCCAGGTATAACCTTACTCCCATGGGGATGATTACCAAGTCCATAAATACAAATGGGGCCAATATCGAAGGGCTTGCTTTCCCCCCGGTGTATCCGGAAATGTATGGCGGGTATTCAATTGTAAGTAGGCAACCTAAACCGATTAAGTTGGACGACACGGAATACTTTATCCAAAACCTTGAGGCGTTGGCCGCTGAGGTATAACTATGCCCGAAAGATTATCACCCAATGACAAGAGGTTCCCCGTCATGGACGGGTTATCCCAGATGTTGGCCGTCCTCAAAAACCCCCACCTCCATCTCCTTGGGTACGGGGGGGGCAGACACCGATTGAAATAACCATGAACAAGTTTACTAATGACGCCAATCTGGCCGAGATCGAGGCCGCGATCAAAAAAGCCCAACAAAAAATCATAGATTCATAAGTGGTAAAATATCCCTGCTTTACAGTTCTATTCTGGGGAGTAACCACCAACCTTGCTCTTGCATTGTTTGGGGAACGCTCAATCCGCTCACCACGGGTATGACAGCGATGGTGATGCACGCCAGAGTCCTCACTCTACTAGTCAATCGGTGTTGGCCGTCGAGTCTCCCTAGAATAAAGTTGTAAAGCAATTTAGTGAAAACTGTGTCGGTCAGAGAATATATGCCCAGAGAAAGAACATACCCAGATTTTGACCCAGACGATAACCGTGTTGTGATACGGATGGATAAAGAGGCTTTTCTGAAGAAGAAACCAGAGGCCAGGACTGGACAAGTTACACTGGGAGGCAT
>ERZ1292632.1240-Hain-H43-01um-R2-1240-length-25615-cov-14_pt1 | contig 25615 bp, 24 predicted proteins | sample MGYA00564407_ERZ1292632 | MGnify/ENA primary metagenome ERZ1292632 (study PRJEB36523, sample SAMEA6512637) | groundwater metagenome | collected 2019-01-08 | study: AquaDiva: Metagenomics assemblies of 32 groundwater samples | reverse complement strand
CCTATCTGGCCCGGCGTCAGGCCGGTCCCCGGCGCTCCTGCTTTGCTCTGCCAGATGCCGTTGACCTGTTCAAATTTAGCCGGGTCGGGGACCCAGGCCCCGGAGGCGTCCTGGACCAGATCGTCTTCGGTGAAAGTGACAGGGGGGGTCACAGTGCCAGGGGTTCCAGCGGCCGGCGGTAGCGCACCGGGCACAACTGGTGCTGCCGGCGGTGGCGTGCCAGGCACAACTGGCGCTGGCGTTACCGGGCTAATAGCCGATGTTGCTGCCGCCGGGCTGGGAATAGTAAGCGTGCCCTTAACTTGCAGCTCCTGGAGTTGCAGGGGCGTGAGCGTGCCGCGCTGTTCCATCGTCAGGGTGGCGGGCGTGATAGTCGTGGCTCCGGGCAGACCTGCCGATGTCACCGGGGTCGTTGGCGTGCCCGGCACGGTTTGACCCGCCGGGATAAGAGGTCCCGTAGTATTCCCACCGGCTGGCGGTCCCGCACCCGGAGTAATAGGAAGGGCTAAATTTCCCGTCCCTGCGGGTGTCACCGGCGTTGTCGGAGTAATAGGCGTCGTCCCATTCAACCGGTTCAGGGCATCGGTCCTGGCCGTCGCCGCCGCCGTGTAATCATCCACCGCCTTGCTCATGCCGGTGTACCAAGTATCGGGCGCGCCGAACTTGTAATTGCCCGTAGCAGGATCGAATACCAGTCCCTTACCCTTCATCGCCCCGCCCTGATAGGTATCGAGGAAAGTATTGAATTTGGCCGTGTTAGTGCCGATCTTGCCCGTCAGAGACGCCCAGTCGGGTGGGGCCACATAACCGGGTGCGTCGGGGGCGGTGCTTTGCGGCGCGGCCGCCTTGGTCCACGCGCCGGTGGTGGCGTCTTTTTTGTAGCCCGCGCTGGTCAGATATTTGTCAACCGCCGTAGTCATTAGGGCCGAACTAACGGTGGGATCAAAGGGGTTGGAAAAACCCCATTTACCCGTTCCCGCACTTCTCCCCCATGAGGTATTTGGATCATACATTCCCGGCGCATATTCTTTACCCTTGTCAGCGAGCCAGCCGCCAAAACCCGCCCCTTCACTTTCGGGCAGAGCGCTTAGGGCGGTAGTCAATCCCGTATTTTCCGAAGTGCTGCCCAACTGGTTCCACCAGTTCGACAGACCCCCGTAATAACCTTGCACGGCGTTTTTGTTTTTGGCTGCATCAAGAGTGGTAATGTCGCCGCCCGCCTTCGTGTATTGGTTGTACCAGGACCGGTTTTTCTGATAATCAACCAGGGCCTTCTGGTAAACAGCATAACTGGGGTCGGTCTTAGCCACCTTGGTCGGGGCCGCTCCATATCTTTTCCCCAATTCCGCCTCGTATGCCGCCCGGACATCTTTGTACCAGGGGTTGGAAACATAATTGCCCCAATTATCATTCTGGGTGGGGGCTTTATACGGCAGATAGTAATTCTGCCATGTCCGGGCCGGATTGGCCGTACCGAACACCAAAGCCTCATCAGCCCCCAGCCTTTTTTGCTCTTTCTTGCTCTTGACTAATGCCGCGCCCATTGCCTCTTTGCTGGAAACGCTTTTTGGGTTGGGAATGACCTTGACCGAACCGTCCGGTTGGACTTCGATAATCTCCGCCCCCGCTTCGCCCACCACCGCCTTTTCGCCGGGCTTGAGAATAGTGCCCAGGGCGGCATACTTGACCTCACTGGGCAGAATCCCGTGGGCCAGCCGGCTCAAATACTCCTGGTCCGGGCGGACCGGGTTGGAGATTTTGCCCAACAGGTTTTGGGCCAGCTTCAAGCCCGCCTGCTGGTTGCCCGTCAGCGGCGCTACCCGCATTTGCGGCGGGTTCTGGGCGTTTTTCCACAGGCGGGACAAAAGCGGGTTGCGACTGATTTCCTTGCCTTTGGCGTTCCGTTCGATGCCCAGCAGAAAATCGACGAGGTACTTATCAATCTCCTTCTGGTTTCGGCTGAAATTGGACACCGCCTTGATGTCGTTCTTCTTGCCGCCCAGCATGCCGCCCAGCAGAGAAGAGCCGGCGGAAATACCCGCCGAACCCAACAAAGCCGTGCCCAGGCTCATGCCACCCGCCGCCGCCCCGGCGGTCGCTCCGGTCGCTCCGGCTGATCCGGCGATAGCCGGCAATGCCGCTAAAGCTGCCATAACCATAAATCACCTTCTTTTCTTTTAACCCGTCGCTGTTTATGTTACCCAAGCTGGAATTACATAAGCCTGCGTGCCAATGTAAATTTTTATGTAAGCGCCTGGAGCGGTCATGTTAACAGTGCTGGAAGAGGCCCAGCCTGGGTCGGAAGTAGGGGTGTCCACTTCCCCCGTAAAAGTATTACTTCCGGCTTGCCCAGACCAGTCTGCTGTTACTCTAAATGCCTCAGCATCGCCATACTTACTAAGATGAACTGTGTAGGTAGTAGGGATAAGAGTAAGTTGGGTAGGGGCTCCAGCCGTACCATCCGTTGCTGTGAGAGTCATTTCAGCAGGAACGTAGGTAGCTCCAGCAGCGCCAGATTGCGTTACTGTGATATAAGCGCCTACTCCGTATGTTGAGCCAGAGTTAACACCATTGAATACAAGATAACCAAGTATGTCACCAGCGGCTGTTGCAGTCATAGTACCCATAGTGTTGCTGGCGGACTTATTCAGGGTAATATGGGCGGCGCTGAAATCTGTAGTGGAGTAATTGTGAATGTTCATCCCAATGGCGTATGTATCAGAACTATTAGACTCTTTAATAACGATATCATCTGATACCACTATATGTAACTTAACGCCGTCCCAGGAGAGGTAATTACTGCCGTCGCCGGCAAAGTAAAATCTACCCGCGTTGTCTATTCTAACTTTGGCGATGATAATGGTGGTAGGGGCGGCCCCATAAGGCGTCCAGGTCAAACCGGTGTCTTCAGTGACCAAAGTATCAGCAACGTTGCCGGTGAAGGTTCCGCTTAGGACATCCACCTGTATCACGTTAACCGGCAAACCCACGATAATGCCGGTGGCCCCGGAGTTGGTCTGGGTTACTTTCTCGCCTATGCGCGGCGTGCCTGTACCTGAGCAACTTATACTTTTTCCGCTGCCATAATAGCCAAGCTCAGTAGCAGTGGCTATTAAACCGGTCCCGCTGCCGGGCAAGGCATTGCCAAAGCGTGTTGGGATATTGGTGAGATTTCCGCTGGTCCAATCGGCTCCCACCGTGGCATTGTCGGCCGGTTTGCCGCTGCCGGTGACGCCCGTTGACCAGATCACCACCCCGCTCGAATCGACGGTGGTTGAATTTACGCCCACCGCCACTTCCACCCAGGAGGCGTCGGTGGTGGGGCTGGAACCATCATGGCGATACACGCGCCCCGCATATTTGGCCGCCCCGGCGGTGGAATTGAGAGTACAATAAACCGTATCGCCTTCCACCCCGGCCAACGGCACATTGATCTGGTCGCCGGTTTTTACATAGGTCGTCGCCCCGCCGGTCGAGCTGAAAGTCATGGTCCCGGTCGTGGGATCGACGACGATGCTGGTAGTGCCGCTTTCCGCCAGCACCAGATCGCCGTTCTCATTGGAATAAATAGTATTGGCCCCCATTGTCATGCTGCGGAAGCCCAGGTTCGCCCGCGTGTTGAACTGTTCCAGCAGATCGCTCAGGGCCGCCGACAGCCGCCGGTTATATTCCAGCAGGTTGCTGACCGTCTCATTAACATCAGCGCCCTCTTGCGGCAGATGGGGCAGACCGCCGGAAGGGTCGTAACCGAGCAGACTAAGATTCGGAGTGCTCATCGCTGGTTCATCTCCGACAAGTTAAAATTCATCTCGCCCAGCAGGAGTTTCTGGCTGGCGGTATTGTTACGGTATTTGAAGCGAACTACATACCCCGTCACCGCGAAACGCACATGATAGATATTCCAGGTGGTCCCCACCGTTACCGTCTGGGCGGTCGCGTCGGCCCCGCCCACGCCGTTAGTGAAGGTAGTGCCCGAATCAACGCTGATTGACACATCGACGCTGGAAGCGGAGCCGTCGCCGGACGCCTCGAACCACAAGTCCAGAAAACGAAAATCATGTTGCAGGTCGAGGACAAAATCTTCCGTATTGATCCAACTGTCAATCGCGGTGGAAACATCATTGGTGGTGACGTAGTCCAGTTGTCGCATCGCGCCGCTCGCGTTGGTGAATAGCGGCAGTTTGGCGACGTTGGTGCTGGCGGGCTGCTCAAAGGCGGCCAGGCCGGTAATGGTGTCCGCATAATCCCACTTGTCCCAGCGCTGCTCGTTCCAGAAATAGACATAGAACATGGTCGGGTCGGTATCGCCCGCCCCCGTGGGAATGGCGAAAATAACCGCCTCGATGTCCTCTAGGCAAAAAGCCCAGGACCGGTCGGCATAAGCATAACCGCCGGATTGAGTTTTATTGATGGCGTTGAAAAATTCCGTCCGCACCGCGCGCCCGATATTGATCCGGTCCTTGCCGCCGAAATACTGGTAGATATTCCCATCACTGCCGACAAAAAACTCCGCCTCGCCATTGCTGGTCCGCAGGCGCGCGGCATAAAGGCCGATGCCCGGCAGTTTCGTCTCAAAATGGAAGGGAGCGGTGGAGCTGCCGGTATCATACCCGGCGGAAATCGCGTTCTCCTGATAGATTACCAGGGTATTGTTCAGGACTTCGCCGTTCATAATCGCCCCGAACCCGCTGCGCAGGTCGGAATAGCTGGTGGAGTCCCAATGGGCGTTGGTGGTGAAATGGCCCAGGTCACTCCAGCGGACTCGTTGAAATAGCTCGGCATAATTCCCGGCTGAATATTCTTCGAGGGTATGCAATAGAACCAGCCGGTTCATAAAGTTGACCACCCGCTTGCACCAATGATTAGTATCGTCCGCATGATAGCCGAGGTTGGCCCCGGCCAAAAGAGTCAGGTTGCCGGTAGGGCTGTTGGCGTAATATATTTTCTGCCAGTTGCCGGGCGTTACCCCCGTTAATCGTTTCGTGTCCGCCTGGCAGACAATTAGATAATTCTTGTAATCATCCAGACTGACAATTTCCGTGGTATTGTAATACCAGTTGGCGGTGGCGTTGGGCGTCAACCCGGTGACCTGGACCCATTGGCCATCAATGGTGCTTTTCTCCATGATCTTCGTGTCGCCCAAGGCCCAGAAGCGCTTTGTGCCCGTCACCCCATCCTGGTAATGGTGACCCGCGTACATCTTGCCCCCGCTCCAGTCGGTAGTGGTGTAGGCATTGGCCGCGTAGCCCGTCCGCTTGCGCGCCACGCCATCGACCACGGTGAAATTCAGCATGGCCGGGCATTGGTTGAGGGCCAGCCGGTTGCGCGGCGCGCCGCTGTTAAGGCCGCCCGCCAGGCCGGGGACACGGATGTTATTGTCTTTTTGAGCCATTAGGAAGCGTCACCCGAAAAGGCGTATTCATAGGTGCAGGCTGAACTACTGAGATTTTTCACCGATAAGGTGCTTAATTGTACGGGGATACAAACAACTTGACCCTGCAATAAAATTATGTTCTGATACGTCGAATCGGCCCATGTCGCCGATGCTGTGCATAAGCTGAGTCCGGTCGCTTTTGTCGTTCCCCCCGTAATAAGATGCAGCCAAAGCCAGGGGGTAGTCGTGGTCACGCTTACCGTACCGAGTTGCAATGCTTCCGTCGTGGTCGCCGCCAGCGTGCTGGTGCGGGAAATATTGGCATCGGTCCCGGCCACCGTGAACTCAACCGAAAGCGGCGGGGTCGTTTTCCCCAGGTCCAACACTGTGAAAAAAGAGCGGATGGTTGTTGTGCCTGCCATATTTAGCTCCTGTCGCGGTTGCCCGCCTTGGGGTTTAATCCTTTTTAATCAATTCGTCCAGCTTGGCGTCGATCTTGCCCATCCACGCCTCCAGGTTGCGATGCCGCTCATCGCAAAATTCCCGGTTGTAATCATCGTGTCCCGCCCGCTCGCGCTTGGGCCAAAAGTGCCGGATCAGTATCCCGCCCAGCAGCGCCGCCGTGCTCGAACCGATGATGATGCCCGGCTCGCTCGCTATGGTTTCCGCCAAAAGTTCTAAAAGCATAATTACGTCCTTTCCCTATTGGTAAAGTCAATCTTATGGTCCATGGTCAACCACCTGGTCGATCTCGTCAAAATCCGCCTCCCCGCGCACCCTATCTTCCACCAGGGTCCGGGCGAATTGTTCCGCCTCGCGGGCCTGGATGGTGAGCGAGGAATTATTCAGCGACAACAGACGAATCCCATAGGCTTTCGCCGTCTGGATCACCTCCTCATCGAAATTCGTCAGCGGCAAGGTATCGGTGCTGGCGGTGTCGGTGACTTCGCGCGGCAGATAGTCATGCTCCATCCAGAGGGCCGCGTCTGCCTCATCCGTGCCTGGCATGGGGCAAAATTCCACCGTGTTGCCCCGCCGGACATATTCTTTCGGTATCCCGGTATTCAGGTCGGGGATATAAGGATAGATATTGTCCCATTCGTCCGGGCCGCCGACAAAGGGGCTGATGCGCCCATAATCGGTATTGGTAAGGCTGATATAACGCAACCGAATGAGGTGACAGATGGGATGGTCGGCGAAATCGCTCAACTGATATTCATACTGGTCCGCCACGCACTTCCAGGTCGTCTTATCCAGCAGGGTCACATCGCGCAGACCCGGCCATTCCATGATAATATCCCGCACGGCTTTATTGATAAAACGCAGGGCGCGGGCACTGGTGCACAGGGCGGTATCGCCGGATTTGCCCAACTCCATCTGCACCTCGGTAATCAAGTTGGCATAAGTCAAAGCCATGATAACTTCTCCTGTCGGCGGTTAGCGCATTGATGGAAGCATGTTCATTTTGCTGTGCCCTTGGCCCATCTTCATCATCTGTTTGGCGATGTTCTGCGCCTCCTTTTCCGTCTTGGCCACGAAGTTTTTTTCACCGGTTTCATTGTACTGATTGACAATGTAACCATTAGTGGCCTTGGTAATGCTGACCGATACTCGTTCCGGGCCGCGATACGCCACGTCAACCGGGCCGTTTTGTCGCACGCGTTTCTTTTTGCTCATGGTTTTGCTTCCTGTTCATAAGTGGCCGGGGCGGAACCGGGGTCTGGCATCCGGTCCGCCCGGCCAAGGTAAAGGAGAAAAGAGCCATTAACGCAGTCCTATAAAGCAATAGTCGAATTTCAGTCCGCTGGTGTAGGCGGCGGCAATCTTGGTCTGCATACTGACACACCAGTCACCGCCCGTGCCGCCATTCCCGCTGGCGGTGTGGCAGGTCATCACATCGCTGGCGGCGATAGCGCCAGCCGCGAGAACCACGAGGTCAAAATCCGAGGTGCCGCCATTACTCTCCGTCAAATCGCCGTCACCTAGGAAGAAACCGCTGCTGCCGACCTTGTTCAGCAGGAAGGTCGCCCCGCCCGCCCCGCTTTTGGTGATGGCGGTGCCGCAAAAGACGCGCAACTTGCCATCGGCGGAAGCTATAGCCTGGGCCACCGGCGCTATCATCAAAGGGGTGGTAGTCAGATTATTGCTGGCTAACTGGCCATCATCAATCGGGAAATGAAACTCCTGCGCCCGTTTATTGGCAATGCGCGAGACAGTAACATTGCCCCCGCTAATGGTGCCGGGACAGAACAGGGTTTCGTTGGGCAGCGTCACCGCCTGGGGACGCAGCAGTACCACCATGATCGAACTTAGATAGGTGGGCACGGATATGGTAGTGCTACTGCCGCTGAAACTGTACTCACCGCATTCCACCGCGCATTGGATAAGCTGCCCGCGATACTGGGCGTTTCCGACGGTCGGATTGTCAAAATAATTAGGCATGGTTCACTTCCTTAAAAGTAGGGGGATTTTTCCGAAAAACAGCGTGGAATACCCGGCGCTTTTTGCGCGCCAAATCGTACTGAATTTTCACGCCTGCCGCTTGCTCTTTTATCGTTTCCGTGACATTGACTATTTCATCATCGCCTTTGGACCGCAAAAATAAACTGATGCCGTCCGTGAACAGGTTCCAGTTATGCAGACCGCCCCGTTCCCGGTCCCCTTCATTTTCCAGGGTGCTGATGAACAAACACCGGTCCGGCTTCAAGACGGTCAGGGCGTTGGCGATAACCCGCAAAGGGTCTAGGGTATGGTCCAGGGCATTGCAGGTATAAACCAGGTCGAAAGAATCAGCCGGGTAATAATCCAGCAACTGCTCGGCATATATGGGACGAGGATAAACCGCAGGTTTAAGTTTTAACTGTTCCAACATCCGTCGGTAATTATCCCCCAGGGCGTCAATCGGCTCGACGACAATCTTACTGCCGTTCAAATTATGATTAATGAAACTAATCGGCCCGGACCCAATATCCAATATCCTGATTTCCGTTTTACCGACCGGCAGATATTCCGACAGATACGGCTGGATTGGCTCCGTGGCGGTGCGCTGAATTACCGCCTGCATGTCAGCGCGGCGCTGATGATACAAAAGCCGGTGCGCCTTGATGGACACCCGCGAACCCTGCAACCATTTTTCCAATGTTACTGCCATTAACTTACTCGCTGCAACCAGCCGCCGGGATTCAAACTAAATAACATTCGCGCCTCCCACGGCACCCCGACAAATTCCGGGTGGTGCGACAGGAATTTTTCCACCGCTTCATAAGGACCGGGACCGTGTTTGGGTCGCAAAGGATGACCATTGGCGCTGGTATCCTCCACCACCAGATAGCAACCCGGTGTCACCAGACCGTGATAAGCGGCTAATTCCTGGGTCACATGATTTTCCGCATGGTCGCTGTCCAGAATCACCATGCACCGTCGGGCTTGCACTTTTCCCCGGACCCGCGCTATGATGGTTTCATCAATACTGGACCCGCTTAAATAAAGAATTCGCCGGTGGCGGGGCAATCTCCGGCTTCGTTCCCGGTTTTTGATGTCGATGGAAATGACTCGACCCCTTTTCAGAATATCCAGCAGGTGAGCGAAAAACAGGGCGCTGCCCCCTTTTTCCGTGCCGCACTCCACGATAAAATCCGGCTTGGTCTGCCAGATAATTTGGGCGTAAGTCAGCATATCCGCCGGGTATTTCACCACCGGATAACCCATCCATTGAGGCCAGACCCGCTTTTTTGACCAGTGGGTCAGGTGTTGATGATATAAAACCCGCATCTTATCGTAATTCATCGACTTTACCGCTACAGAGGGTTTTCAGGTTGGCCCGAATTTTCTCCTCCGGCCAATCCCACCATTTCAGATCAAGCAATTTACGAATCATTTCCGGTTCAAATCGGTCTTTAATGGCCCGCGCCGGATTGCCGGCCATAATCGCATAAGGAAAAACCGCACCCGTCACTACGGCATGCGCCCCAATAATCGCCCCATCGCAAATTTTCGTCCCCGAAAGGATGGTAGCGCCATAACCGATCCAAACATCATTGCCGATCCAAACATCGCCGTTAGTGGTTTCGTAATCGGTAATCTCCGCCGCTTCCGGCCAATTTTTCCCAAATCGGGGGAAAGGATAAGTAGTAATCCAATCGGTTCGATGCCCGCCCCCCAGGAAAATGTTGACATTCTCGGCGATGGAGCAGAATTTGCCGATGGTCAAGTGGGTCTGGCCATAAGGGCCGCCGTAACGATAATGGATGGCAGGCAAACCATAGGTCCAGTCACCGATCTTGACATAAGGCGAACGAATCAGGCGGTTCGTATAAGGCGGTTTAACTGGTTTTCTCATCCCGCCACCATCGCTTTCAACTCGCCCCAATAGTCGATGTTGACGCCCAAATTTATTTCCCCGCGCCGCCCGCCGGTCAAATTGCCGCCGTGGCGCAGGTCCACATTAGGATAAGGCAAGATAAAACCATCACTCTGCCAGAGGGTCAACGGGCCGAGATCGGGCCGGTTTTGGGCTTTACTTTGTTCCCGCAGCCGGGCTTGATAAACTGCTTCATTCACCCCCGGCTCGCACATGCCCGGTATCCCGCGCGGAATTTCCAGCCCCAACTCCAGTATCCGTACCCGCTCGCGGAAGGCGGAGAGTAAAATATCACGCCCCGCAAACAACTGGCTCAGGGTGTAGCGCGGTTGCGCTGTCTTGGTATAGGTGTGAATGGATTTGCCCGCCAAATGGCCGTAGATGATGTTGGTGTTATAACAGAATTTGTCGTCGGTATGCAAAGTGATGCCGAAATGGTCGGGATGATACAGAACATCGTGCTCAGCCAGATAAATCGTGTCGCCCGGAGCGGCTTCCACTCCCGCCAGCAGTTGCCGGTACATGGATAAATGAGAACGGCCTATATCGCCTACCCAAATCTTGATGTCGCCAAAGTCCAGCGGCTTTTGCGACACGCAGACGATGGGAATAAACCCAGCGCTCTGGCGTAATTGGAACTGGACGCGCTTTTCGAGGTCGGGGGGCAAACTGTTGTCGGTATAATACACAATCACTTTGCGCCGACAAGTCGCGTCCAACTCTCGGACCGCCGTTTCCGCCCAGGAAGGAACCGGCCAGAATTTCCGCACCAGCCAGGACAAAGGCCGCCGCTGCAAGGGCCACTGACCGTTACGCCAGAACTCTCGGCTGTAATCGCGGGCCGCCGTCATCTGAGTTTCGGTGATATGGTAAGGCCAGCCCCCATGCCCCCGCCACCAGTGGGCAAACCACGTCCCCTTGTGAATCAAATACCGTCCGCCGGACAGCCAGCTTTTACAGGCCATTTCCGTACCGACCTGTCCCCATGATCCATGCGCTTCATCCAACCCGCCCAATTCTAAAAATCTCTCCCGTTGGTTCAGCCAGCAGGCCCCCTGCCCGCTCATGGTTTCGACCAGACCGCCTTCTCGCACCGCCTGCCGCGCCTCCGGGCGCCGGGCGTACTCCGACCAGTATTGGCTGCGGTGCACTAGACCGGGGGCGTTGGAGATATACAGATAGTCCAGCCCCCGATTGCGTTTAGGGGTCCAAAAATCGGGGTTAGGCGTTGCCGAACATTCGGCAGAGGGTATTTCCATTAGGCATAACGGGCAACGCCGTTTTTGGTCGGGTGTTTCCACTGTCCGCTCTCGGCACTTGGGACATAACCACAAATTCTCCTCACAATCCATGACGAAGAACCAGGGCATAACCGTATCTTGATATCCGCATTTTTCCTTGAGTTTGACATCAAACCCCGCATCGAAGGCACAGTGGGCATCCGCCTTCATAAAATAACCGGCCGCCGTGCTCCGGGCGACCAGGTTAGTGCCGCCCCGCTGGCCGACTGGCTTATCAGGCCGAATCACTTTTACCCGGCTGTCGCCGGTATTTTCCTGAGTCAATTTCATGGGCCAGGGCAGATTGTTTTTCCGGCAGAACGCCTCATCCCAGCCATCAATTATCGGGTAAACCTCAATTTCGCCCCGCGCCTGAGAGAGAATATCATCCACTGTCCGCTGCAAATACTTCTCATTGCGAGCGGGAATAGCGATAGCCAGCCGATCATTGGCAGGTTGGGGATTGGTTTTCAGAATGGCTGGGACCGCAACTAGGGTTTTACTTTGTATCCGCTGCAACTGGTCTAAATCCTCCTGTTTCCAGCCGGGCACGGGCCAGAACCGTTGCGCCAGCCACAACAGGGACTTCTCTCGTGGCGACCAGGTATCATTCACCCATAATTCCCAGGACCGCCGATAGGCCAGGCGGTCGCTATCGATACGATAGGGCGCGCCGCCCATGTGACCCCGGAACCAATGGGCAAACCAGGTCTTCTTGTTCACCGCCAACCGGCCCCCGGACAGCCATGCCTTGCAGGTGATCTCCACCCCGCACTGGCCCCAAGAACCATGAGTTTCATCCAACCCGCCCAAATCCAGGAATCGCTGGCGGTGACTGAACCAGCAGGCCCCGACGTTGCCCATCGTATCGGCGATCTCCGGTTTGGTCCAGGCCCGGCCATGATAACCCCAGGCTCGGTTTTCCCGATATTGCGGCTGCCAGTAGCCAAAACGCAGCCGTTTGCCCGGATCGGTCCCGGAAAAGGGCGCGGTGATAAAGTTGAAATCCGTCTTTTTGCGCCACTTGGGAGTGAAGAAATTTTCCCAGGGCGCGGTTTTCAAATCCTGACGCTTTAATTCAATCCTGCATTGACCGCAGGCGAAGACAAAATCCTCCGGCTGATACTCATCCGTGCCGACAAAACCGCCGCATTGGGGGCAGAGAAACTTTTGGATGGCACAATCCAGATTATACATCCGGGGAATGATGGTCCAGTCATACTCACAATCGACCTTTAACTTAACATCGAACCCTTCATCAAAAGTGCAATGCCCATCGCACTTCATAAAATACCGGGCATCGGTGCTGTTCGCCCCCAGATTAACGGCGGCCCGCTGGCCGATGGCAACCGGATTACGAATGACTTTTACCCGTGCCTCCTGAACCATCGGGGCATCGTAACCGTCCAGAACGACGATGATTTCTATCTCACCGCGCGCTTGAGCCAGAAGGTTATCTATCGTGCGTTGCAGATAGATTTCCCGCCGGGCGGGAATGACAATGGCTAAACGATCATTGCCCATACGAAGTCTCCACGGGGGGGCGTTCAGGCGGGAACCCGTCAAGGCCCCCGCCCTAGCCGCTGTTTTCAATACAAACCGAACAAGACGTAACTAAACTGCAAATCCGACCGGGGGGTGAAATAAACGATGGTGATGCAGCAATCCTGGGCGTTGCCGCCCGTATCCGCCTGGGTCGCCGAAGGCGAGCCGGAACCGGTCCAACTGATCGTTCCTGTCTGCGTGCCCGTGGCCGTATCCGTCGAGGTAGCCGTCCGGGTAGAAGTGCTGGTCAAAGTGCCGGTGCTGGTGGAGGTACGACTACTGGTGCTGGTCATAGTGCCAGTCTGCGTTGAGGTGCTGGTTTGAGTGCTAGTCGCCGTAGTGGTCCCGCCCGCCGAGACAGAAACTGAGGCCGTTTCCGAGGCCGATGCCGACACGGATGCCGAGGGCGACGGTGAGGCCGACACCGACGCCGATCCCGAGGGCGAAGGCGATGGTGAGGCCGAGACGGACGCCGAAGTGGAAGGCGAGGGCGAAATCGACGCTGACAAGGACCGCGAGACCGTCTGCGAGACCGACCAGGTGCCCGACCGCGCCCCGCTGATGCTGGCCACCACTACCGCATCTTCCGCCACCGTCGTAGTGACAAAGGTGGAAAAAGTGGTGGTGGCATTATAGGCGGTGGGCGTGGTAATGCTCTGGGCGCTGATATAGGCCGCTGCACTGAGGCTATTGCCCAAATTGAACTGCGGTCCGCTCAAGGCCCACGGACTGCCGTGAAACCAGCTCACACTGGACAGGACCAGCGGTCGAACGGCGATCATCAGCGGGATAGCCGCTTCCAAAAGCATCTGCCCGTTGTCGATGGCAAAAGACGCCGTGCGCGGATGCACCGTGCGCCGCACCGTCACCGTGCCGCCATCGTTGGTGTGGTCCACATCGTAGCGTTCGAGCGAATACGGCTCCTGCATGGGTGTCACCCAGCCGCCGATTACTTTGCTCATCGAGCAGGGTATCTGCCTGGTCAAAGCCGTCCCGCTGAACGAGGTTGTGCCGGCCTCCACCATCAGATTAGTCATGTGACCGTAATAGTGATTGCTAATATCTACCATAAATCACACTCCTTTCTGTTAGTAAGTGCCGATAAAAAAGTAATTGAACGCTACGCCGCTGGTATAGTTGGCCGTGGCCGTATCCGAGGCCAGCACCGCAATAGCCAGGTCCGCCGGCCCGCTGGTGGTGCCGCCGTTGGTCTGGGCGATCAGGACGTCGGCGGCGGCAATGGCGGTCTGGGCGAAGATGGTAAACACATCCGTCGTACCCGCCGTATTGACTACCGCGCCGCCGTTGAGGAAGTAATTGGCGGAGCCATACTTCTCAAAGTCGAACGTCACCGTGCCGCCGCCAAAAGCCGTGCCCTTATAGAAATCAATTTCAGTCAGGGTCATGGCCTTGAGCGCCACCATCAAGGGGGTGTTGTCCAGATCATTGGCACTGTCGTTGCCGATATGCCCGTTGTCGATGGCGAAATGGTACTCCATGTACTTCTCGTTGGAAACCCGTGCCACCGTGACGGCGGCGCTCGTCACCGTCAAGTCGCAAAACAACGTCTCATTGGTGGTCAACGTCACCTGGGGCGTGACAATCGCCCCGACGATTTTCGACAGATAGGTAGGCACTTCCACGGTGACACCGGTAGTGGTAAAACTGTACGTTCCATATTCCACCGGCTGACCGCTCAAAAGTTTGCCGCGATATTGCTTAAATCCTGTGGCCGGATTGTCAAAATAATTTGACATAAATCACCGCCTTTCAGGGGTTAAACGTCCGCGTGCAGGGCTATGCCAATGTTGTCGGATACTTCCGTGCCGGCGGTAAGACCAATGCCCAATCGACCGGCCGTGCCGCAATCAATCAGCACTACCGAACTGCCGGCGGCCACGTCCGCGTTTTGAGTAATAATGTGGTAGGTGGCCGCCGTGCCGGTGGTAATGGCGGTGGCAAAGGCGGTCGCCTTTTCGTAAGGGGCCACGCCGCCGGTCCAGAACCAGCCAAAATACTCATCGGTCATGGCGACAATCATTACCGCCGCCGGGCCGCTGAGGGAAAATTGAGTGGTGTCGCTGTCCGCCGTCACCTCATAGGGGTCTATCGTGGTAGTAATGAACGGGGCGCAGAGCGTGCCGATGTTCTGGTTGGTCTCACCGTTGGCCTCGAATTTCAGATAAGTCAAGATGCTCCAGCCATGATTGGTGTTATCATAGTAGGCGACTTTCGTGCCCACGTCATACTTGGCCGCCGCCACGTTGCAATGGGTGGTGTTCCCAAAGGTGTCGCCCGCGCTGTTGGCCGGGGGCAAATCATAACGGATCGGACCGGGCCAGCGGTCAAAAAGAAACAAATACTTTTGTTCAAGCGTACTCTCTGCCATAGTAAATCACATCCTTTCCGATGTAATGAGTTAGGACACGTTTGCCCGCATCACGTTGCGGTTGGGCATATCGCAGGTCAGATTGCCTTTCCATTTCACGCGGGCCAGCTTCATTTCCCGACCGCCTTCAATCTTGTCCTGCTCGAAGAACTCGGTCATCTCGAAGGGACCACTGCCATCGGGGTCCTGCCAGTAGCGCAGATTCCAGGTGTCCAGATTGAGGACCAGGACCGCCGCCGTGCCGGCGTAGGTCGGTGAGCCGGTCAGGCCGGCATAGAGACTGGTCGTAGCGCTGCCACCATACGCCTGCACCGCTTTGTGCTGCAAGGTGGTATAGAGCATCCGGTCGAGCAGCCAGTCTTTGGCGATCTCAACGCCGCTGTACTCCATCGAATCAAAGCCCTGTTTGGCCATGTTCGCCTTGGGCACATAGATATTGGCCGCCTCGAACTGAGCTTTGAGCCGTCGCCACAGGGTCGGACCCATCAAAACCAGATAAGTGCCCGCCTCATCATCGTACTCCATGCAGGAGTCCAGCCAGGCGTCCAGATTGGTCTTGTTGATAGCGTAAGCCGTGTCCCAGTTGGCATCGTCCGCCGCCCGCCACTCGGCATTGACCGCCGTGGTCCGGGCGATGCCGCCATAAGTCTGGGCGGTGCTGGCAGTCGTCTCGCACGGATATAGGGCCGAATAGACGCCCTGGACGTAGGTGTGATAGGTATCAACTTCGGCGTCCACCGCACAACCGTAGAGACGCTTGGCCATTTTCAGTTTAATGGCCTTGACGGAGGCGCGGGCGATCTTGTCCCGGATTTTGATGAGCTGGGCGTCCGTCTTGGGAGCGTTCATTACCCGCTCATCGACGCTCTCTTCCACCGGGCATTGCAGGTAGGCCACGTTCCACTTGGGCTTTTCCATGATTTCCTTGGAGCCGCCGGTCAAGGGGTCGTTGGGTCCGTACTCCTGGACCAGCGATTCCATGTCAGCCGATTCGTAGATTTGCTCATACTGCAATCCGCCCGGCACCACATGGCCGCGTTCCAACAGCCGGGTCAGCAGCGGTATCCCATAGGACACCGCGCTGCGCCAGGTCTTGTCGATTAACTCTCTTGTTGCTTGCGTTAAATTGCTTGCCATAGAAATTCACATCCTTTCGATGTTGATTTTTCTGGCGACCTTCTCACCGTCCCGCCGTCGCTATGCGCCGGTCGCGGGCATCCATCGCCGCTTTGACGCTGCGAAAGTCGCCTTCGGGGATTTCATCACTGGGCGGGCTGCCGCCGGTCCCCGTATCCACGGGCGTTCCGGGTTTGCTCCGCCGCTCACCGGCTGGTTTGGTAGAGGCGTCTTTCGAGGTTGGTTTATCGGTTTTGGCCTTGATATACGCCAGATTCAGACTCTTGCGTATCCAGGCCGCACGGGCCTTGACGGGCATGGAACCGACTTCGTTTTCATCGAATTCCCGGCCTACCGCATCCAGAATGGCGTTGCGATGTTCCTTGCCCAGCCCCATCTCTTTCTCGATGGTGGCGCATTCCTCATTGAGCAGGCTCATTCCTTCGACATTGCGCTCGCGCTGCTGCCGTTCGGACTCCTTCTGCTCATAAGTCTTGAGCTGACCCTGCAAGGCGTTAATCGTCTGGGCGCTTTCGCCCATCTTGCCTTTTAGGTCCACTACCAAACCCTTGAGGTTTTCGTACTGATCGAGATCAAGAGTCGTATCGCCCGCGTTCTTCTGCGTCTGCAATCCCGTCAACTGCTGCTGGACCTCGTCCAACTGGGCCTTTAACTGACCTTCGCGCCGATTGGCGGCGGCCAGTTCATCCCGATATTGACGGGTTAAATCCCATTGCGGCTGGGAGGGAGGTTGCTTCGGTGCAGGCGGCGTTTCCGGCGACAGGGAAAGCTCATCATCAACTCCCGTCGCCGCACCGCCGCCACCTTCGTTGTCAGGGTCATCATCCGCCATAAACACGGCGTTGATGCCAACCGGCAACCGCTCAAATGTCCTAAAACCAAACGTCAAACGATTCCTCATTCTTTCTGCCAGCCATCTACACATCTAAAAACTCCTTTCATTGCGACGATGCAGCCTGTATCCGCGCCGTCTATTCTGAAACGGTCTAAACCCCGGTTCCGACTCACCCCGGTTTTTCCGGCCAGCATCTATCCGGCCTTACTTCACCGCAGTTGTCAGCGGGGCTAACGAGCAATAAAAAAAGCCCTGATCCGCACCACTTCTGATGCAAAACCAGGGCTTCGATTGTTTCGATTATGCCCTAAACGCTATTAACTTTTACTGTTGGTCGTCATTCTCCTGGGTCGGTAATTTCTCGCTTTCCTCGACTATCACATGCTGGCAATTACCATTGTGAAAGTCGAAACGCATCTTGCCGAAAAAACCCGGCCGCTCCTTGAGTTTCCGTTGCACATAATCTTTGATTTTTTCCGCCGTTTCCATCTTCACCCCGGTTTGTTCCGGTTGATGGCGCAGGGTTTTTTGGCCCGGCAAGAGTTACACTCAAATAAAATCGCCGTGCAGCAAGGATGAATCAGGATATAACTTTCCCGGCCGCAGTTTCCACATCTAACCCAACAGGATTGATAATCCATTAAATCATCCGGCGCCTTGTCCGCTCGTTGCGCCATCTGAATCCGCATTTTCATTTCCGCACGGTTCATTTCTTTTTGCGTTTCTTCCTTTTGCCTTGAAACTTGCCTTGCGCTTTATCGGCGGCGGTGAACTCCCCGGCCACTTTCTTGGGCACGGGTTTTAGGCCGTATTTGCGCAGGGCCGCGCGCCCTTCGGGGCTTTGCGACATCTGCATTACCCGATGTTGTTTTTTACTTTTACTTGACACTACTATTACTCCTTATCCCATCTTGCCCGCGATTTTGAGAGTCGGCGAAACAATCTCCACCTCCGGCGCAGGTTGAAATCCCTCGCACCAATGCAGCACGGTCGTCAACACCTGGAAATATGGACTGTACGGATTGCCGCAAATACTAATCAGCACCACCTGCCGCTGGTTGGCCTTGAGAATTTTGCCGTTGCCAACCGGCACGGCCATCATCAACGGCTGCTCCGGCGGGTTGCGATAACGGCAACGGGCGCAAGTCGTCTGATTGCGGATCGCCATCTCCGCCGGGGTAAATTGCCGTTGGACCGGTTGTTCCGGCTGCTCCGCCGTCATGTTCGGTGTTTCCGGCGCTACGATCACATCAGTTTCCATAAAATCTCCTTACCTGAATTATCCTGGTCCCATCGTCATGGGCGTTCCCGGCATCGTTGGTCCCATTCGGCCGGTTGCTCCGAGGGTTGATCCCATCATCGGCGGGACGGGTTGCGGACCAGGACCAGGCGCGCCAGCAGCCGGGGGATACGGCTGACCGCCGGGTCCCGCCGATCCTGGTTCCATAGCTCCCTGTCCTTGCAATGCCGCCTGCCACTGTTGCATGAACATTTGCAGCGCCTGCAAAAGTTGGTCCGGCCCCAGACCGCTCTGCATTGCCATCTGGGTCAACTGCGCCAGCGGCCCCAGCATGGCATCTTTGTTAATCAGGGCCTTGATATTGGGAATTTCCAAAACTTTAAGCAAATCCTCGAACATCGCCGCGCGGGATGTTTCCGGGGCCAACTTGTACGCCTCGATGAACTGCATCGCCTTGCGTTCCTTGTCGTAAGGCAGGGTGCTCACCGGCTCCATGACAATATCAAATTTAACATCGGCCATTTTACTGGTCCACTGGACCGCCGCCGCGCGCGTCTCCTGCGTGTCGCCGGCGTAGCGCACCCAGTCGCCAACCTCGAAGTGGGTCTGCATCAATTCGACCACGCCCCGGGCGATTTGCTTGAGCCAGACATCGTGCATCGCTCCCTGCAGCGCTATCCGCTGCCGCGTATTACGATTGAGCATTTGCAGCTCGCCCAGGGTGTTGCCGCCGGAGGCTTTGCCGGTGGCCACGTCATGCAGACCTTTCAAATCCTGGTCGGCATCCTTGAGCAAACCGAAAATTTCAAATAAGGTGGCCGGCAAGGGCGGCGGGGGAGTGCGCCGGGCGCGGCCCAGGCCGCCCTTGGCGAACCGGACAATCGCACCCGCCCAATTAGGGATGGTAAGTTTCTTCTTTTCCTTATCTTTAGCTAGCGCTCCCTCTTCCACTTCCCATTGCGGATCGCCGAAGTATTTGACGTACATCAACAGGTGGGAGGCGACGATGTTCATCCAATCCTGGAACCCCCGGCTCAGCTCCACGCAATTTACCCCGTTCCACAGGTGCGGCAGCAGATAACCGACACCTATCGCAAAGGGCCAGGACTGATAGTTCCAGGCTTGGTCCTCGACAATCAAATCCTCATCCAACCGCAACACTAGGCGGCCCTTGGGGTACTTGGGCCGCTCGTAGGCCGGGCGCCGCACCCGCTGGGGCCAGGAACCCTGGAAACGTTCATAATCGGTAATTTGCCCGGCGTCAGCGCCATAAATCGGTTTAGTTCGGTCGTAAACAAAGGGGTCGCCCTGATTTTGAAAGATATGGTCCGCCCCCTCCTCGCCCATCGGGATGTCTTCCATCCCCGCCTCGACTTGCGCGCGGGCATGATCCCGCAGATAAAACTCCTGGACCCGCACCAAATCTTTGCTTTGGGACCGGCCGATAGATTTACCGTCGCGGGTATTGCCGATAATGACATCCGCCAGCCGGGCCTGCAACTGGGCCTCGTCGCCGCCGGCCGCACTTGCCTCCCGCCCCCGCCACTCGAAGGTGCTGCGATTGAAACCCGTCTCATCCGTGGTCACCTGGCCGCCGCCGGCGGGGACCGATACCACGCTATCCTTAATCTCGTCCCAAAGACCTTTATCGCGCAAATATTGTTGGTACTTGGGCCAGCGCAGCGCCGCCCAGCGCTTGTCCACCCAGCGTTCGGTAAAGACCCAACGAGCCTTGGTTGGTATCTCCGCCGCCAATTCCACATCGGGGTCGCACCCGAAGTAGTCCGGGTTGATTACCACGCACTCGATCTTGCCCTTCCAGCCGTCAGCAATCATCCCAGCGCCCCCGCAGTGCGGGCAGTTCGTTCCCTTTTCGGTTTCTTTTTGCCCCAGACATTCCGGGCAAGGCCGGGGTTGCTGGGCCAAATCCTCATCCCAGGACGCTTGCGGCTCCCAGTACCACTTGGCCACCTTGATGCCCTGCAAATGGTCGTCTGTCAGACCCTGGATGGACTTGATTCGCATGTTCAATTCTTCCCACCAGATCGCCTTGAACACCAGCCCGCAGGTCTTGACCGTCTCAGCATCGCTATCCTCCATCGGGACCGCCTCAATGCCGGGATTGTTACTGGAAAGAATGGCAACTTCCTGAAGCATATCGGCATAAGCCCGGTTAATAACCGGATAATTCCAACCCTTTTTACGCTCCCGCCCGGCGTGCTGGTCCCCGTAAACGTATCTCATGCAATCATTGTTCATGGCCTTAAATTCAGACATTCTGCGCCGACCGGCCTCAACCAGCTCATTCAGTTGACTGTTTAACAGGTCTTGTTGTGCGGTTGTGGTTTTCGCGGCCATGAATCTATTTAACCATAACTATCTTAATCACAAGTATTTATACATGCAAATAGCATCAACGCCGTCGGTCCCCGACCCGGCGTCGCAATCAAAATCAGCGAAGATGAAGCTGCCGCCGCGCCAATCGCATTGCAGCTCCAGTATCCCATCGGCCCCCGCCGTGCCCCAGGTCGATGAGCCGGCGTGGTCGCTGGTGATCGTCAGGGTATCGGCGTAGAAAAAGTGCCGCAGGGTATCGACCGTGCCGGTAGAGGCGGGGGTATTGACGGTGGCCATGTCAGTCGCACCGATATTCAAGGCGGCATTATCGGTAAACGTCTCGCTGCTGCCGGTCCCGTAAAAATAGCCCGCCGCCGTGCCCGCCGTCCAGGCGCCGCTGGTCAAGGCCACCTTCTCCACGATAAACGTGGTGGCGGTGACGCCCAGCGTCAATATCATGCCCGACGTGACCGGCGTGGTCCCACCGCTGTCAAACGGCAGAATGTGCAGGCCGTAGCCGTTCTCAAACGGAGCGGCATTGCAGATGGAAGCACCCGCCTGGACCGGGTTGATAACCAGGGAGTTCATCGGCGCGCCGTTGATGTCCCACATCCAGATGGTGCTCGCCACCTGATCGTTGCTGGTGTCCGCCACCAGAAAACGGAAGCGCATGATGTTGGCATCGAGGCCGATCCGGCGCGCGCTGGCCGGCCGATTGGCCGGGTTCTGGGCGCTAGTGGCCCAGGTCCCCGAATAAGCCAGGGCGTAGGTGTTGACACTGGCGGTCAGGGCGTCCGCGACGTTTACCGCGGCGTGGTTGAGCAGTTGCCAGGGTTCTTGGGCGGTGTGGAGCAGCATATTTTATACTCCTGTCTAGCTAGGGCCAAAAAAAGAGGGCTGCCGCCAAGACTTATCAGGTCCTGGCAAACAGCCCATATCGGCTGGTGGATATGCACCTTTAGGCGGGAGCTACCCGCTGGCACGACTCTTTTTTCGGCTTATAAGGTTAAATTCTCCGGTACAAATTTTTTCATGTCACTATCCCTAACCGTTTACCGTCCGCGCGGCAACAAAATTCTCCGACCGGCGAATCGACCGGCGACCTCATACGGCCCGATACTGGGCGGGTTGGGCCGGGGATGGCCGCTGGCATCGGCCCGCTGTCCGCTGACGGCGACGCCCGCCGCCCGTGCCGGGCTGTTGATCGGCGGGTAATACGAAGCATTCAGTTTGGCGTTCTGGCTCAGGCTGGCGGCCTCGTCCGTCCCGCCGGTCAGCGCCTGCAGCGCGGCGCGGTAAGAAGCCAGCGTGGTATAGCTGACCGGAGTGCCGCCGGCCGCCGCGTAAAGTTTCCAGGTCAGGGTCCCGGCGGGACAATCGTAACTGTTATGGTCCAGGTCGGAACCGGCATAATCGAAAGTTTCGCTGGCGGTAAAAGACCCCAAAATAACGGCATTGAGGCCGCCCTGGGCCCGCACGATATTGTTCTTGAAGACCACCGGCCCGGTATTGCCGTAATAGCCGATAAAAGCGCCTTGGCGACCTTCGATATAATTATGATACATGGTCAGGCTGGCCCCTTGAAAGTACATGAACGCATAAACGCCCGGCGTGGCGTCGGCATTGACTATTACGTTATTATACAGCAAATGACCCGGCCCGCTGAACACCACCCAATCCAAAAAGATATTATCATACACCGTCATGGTGTCCGGGTCAGTGGCTGAGGCAGCGTTATTTGAGGCAGTTAAGGCTCCACCAGTACAAAGGGACACGTGGTTGTTGTTCACCGTAACATTAGCACCGTAAACATAAAGTCCATGCACCCAGTTATTGACTGCCAAAGTGCCTGCGGTGGGCCAAGTAGTTAAATCATCATAGATATATGGAGCACCAATATGATGAATAACATTGTTTTGATAATAAGAATTAGCGCCCCAGGCGAGCACCCCCTGGAATGCCGTGTGCCGAATGGTATTGTTGCGTATGATAGTGCCGGTCCCGCTGGATTTAACCCCATCATAGGCATATTGGATGACGAGGTTGTCGATGATTAGACCGGCCGCCGTGTTATTCAATCGCCGAGTCCCGTCAACGACATAAACCTGAGTAGCCGGATTAGACCCGCTTTGCAGGTTCAAGGTAATGGTATCAGTGGCTATATCCCAGTAAAACCGATCATCAGCAGTGCTCATCGGGCTGCCAGGATCACCAGTCACCAGGGCTGCCGAGGCCATGCGCGGAATGGCGTAGCCATCGGTTCGAATAAGACCTACGGTATTGTCAGGACCGGTTAAGTCGCCTGGCACAAGTGTCCATACCCCGCCGGCGTAAGACCACTCACCCGCGCCCCCGCCCTCGGCGTACAGCTTGCCCGGATTTACCACGGCCATCTCGCCAGGATAGCCGGCAATGGTCAGATTGGCTTTATTGAGAGCATTAAGCCCCTCGTACCAGGTCCCCGCCCGCAAATAGATGGTGTCTCCCGCGCTGGCCGTGGCATAGGCATAAGCGAGCGTCAGCCACGGCGCCGTGATGGTCCCGGCGTTGGCGTCACTGCCCGCCGGGGTAGCGGTCGAGGGAGCTAGGTAATAAGTAGTCATCTTTATTCCTGGGCGTAGGCAAAGCGGGTCCGCCGGCCCAGTAGCACAAAATCTTTCTCAAAATTCTCCCAATAAGTCTTCACGGCGTCCTTGCCCTGCACCCGCGCGATAATTTCATAATCATAAGTATTGGTATTGGCCCACGTCAACCGTCCGCTGACTCCCGCCGCCAACTGCGCCAACGGGCTATCCAACACGTCATTCATCGGGTCGTTGTCCGGGTCGATAATGAAAGCCTGGGGCGTGGTCGCCAATCCATTAGGATCGTAAAGGGCAAATTCTATCGTAATGGATTTGCCGGCCCGGACGGTATATCTTTTCTGCCGAAAATCCCAAGTCGCCGCCGAGCTGCAAAAATGCTTGAACGAATGATTCCGACCCAATAAAAGGGTAGTGGTATCCTGGTCCACGTAACCGCCATCGGTGACGGCGCGGAAGGTGCCGGGTATCGCCCCATATTGCCAGGTTTCAGTATAATGCGGCGTGGGTGCCCCGGAAGCGGTGCTGGTCCCGGTCAGCAAACTCCCATTAGCGTAATAGGTAACGGGCGTATCAACATTGGCAATACCTGGGTCGGTATTCTTGGGCAGGAATAACCCCATCGTCGCCAGGGCCGTGATGCCGCCGGTTTCCAGGGTCATGGTATGGTTACATCCTTAAAGGGAGTCGTCTGAGAAGCGGCGATGGTATAAACGGTAGTGGTCCCGTCGCCAATGTCTTTTACCGCGAACGGCGTAGTCCCGCTCACGTCGCCGGCGACACCCGCCGCGATAATTTGCATCATCTTATTGAAGGTATAAACGTTGCCCACCGTCATATCCGGAATACTGATAGTGCTGGAGTACGTCACCGCGCCCGTATAAGTGGTAGTCCCGCTCAAGGTGGTGGCGTTAGTGACCGTCAGGGCATTTAGGGTCGTCGTGCCAGTAGAAACAATGGTCGCGGCGGTCAAAGCGGCAGTAACAGTCATGGACGCTAAAGTTGTAGCTGCGTTGGAACCGGCAATGAATACGCCGCCCGCCGCACCCGGCACGGCATTAGGCAGCGAAGTCCGCAGATCGTGGGATAGAATGAGAATTCGTAGTCTAACATCAATCCCACCCGTGCTTTCCAGAACAATGGTACAAACATTTTTGCCGGTAGCCAGGGCCGCGTCAGGAATATGAAACTGATACAAACCCGGCATGTTGGCGGAACTCACTTCCGCAAACTTACCGGAACTATAAGCGTCGCCCACCGTGCCGGCGACAACGGATATGGCTTGAGCTGTCATACCCTCGCGGATATAGTAAGCCGTCACCGTAGCGTTGGTCAAACCCGTCAGGCCCATGCCGGTCGTGGCGGAACGGATCATCACCTCAGTAATTTTACTGTTGGCCGCCGTGCCTAGAACTATGTCATCATAAGCCATGTTTAATCATCCACGACAAGGACACCGCCGCCCGACGCCGTTCCCGCCACGTTGTCGCCCGCCGGGTCGAGGGTGATGCCGGTGGCAATATCCTCCGCCAGCAGGGTGCTGCCCGTGCCGCCGCTTTTAGGCACATCCAAACCGCTCATCGTTCCCGTGACGCCGTCCGTGGTGTCATTGTGCCAGGTGTTCGCCGCCGTCGGAAAGTCCGGCGTCCGCTGCCAGGCCCCGATGTCGCCTTGCAGTGTGGCGGCGTTGATGCCAGGCGCACCGGAAATCAGATTGAAGTCGTCCGCCCCGGCGTTGACATAATCGGTCTCCGCCCCGCCGGCGTCGGTTATCACTTCATTGCAGAGCGCCGCCTGGAAAACCCCCGTCCGCGGCGTCGTGTTATCGCGCGTGCGATTGCCCATCTCGATCCAGCAGCCCTCGTTAGTAACAGCGTACTGATTGTCAATCCACTTGGCGTTGTCGGTGGCATGATTGTTAGTCATAACATACAGCGCCACCGATGCCTCATTGCTGGTGCGGAAGGGGGTTCCTAAATTATAAAAGGTGCAATGGTCGATGGTCGGGTGGGAACTACCGGCCTGGGCGTCCAGATCGATGCCGATGCTGGCGGCGTTGCCGTTGCCGATAAAAGTACAGCCGATTGCCACAAAGGGCGTTTGGACATTGATGCAGTCGGCAGTTGCCGTCATTTTGAACCGGCAATAAAGCGCCCGGGTTCCTACATCGGAATCAACTATGGTTCCATGCGCAACCCCACTGGTGCAGGAAAAGTCGGACCGCAACAAAATCAGATCATTGTCCCCCTGCACACAACCGGCGGCGGCATTGTTTTGGCTGTTAATTACGCGGCAGTTGATGATACCGTTGCCATCACTGAGAGTGCTGCCAATCAAATATGAGGATAAAGCGCCGGTAATGTCCATATTCTGGAAAAAACAGAATGGACCAAAGGTGAATAACCCCGTAATGGTCAGGTCCGGGAAATTACTGGTATCAGCCAGCGCGTTCTGGTTGTCGAGATCGCCGATGGCCGAAAGATAACCCCGGAAGAAAATAGGGTCAACCACGGTTCCCGTCGGCATGGTCCAGGCT
>ERZ1292632.1235-Hain-H43-01um-R2-1235-length-25698-cov-10_pt1 | contig 25698 bp, 29 predicted proteins | sample MGYA00564407_ERZ1292632 | MGnify/ENA primary metagenome ERZ1292632 (study PRJEB36523, sample SAMEA6512637) | groundwater metagenome | collected 2019-01-08 | study: AquaDiva: Metagenomics assemblies of 32 groundwater samples | reverse complement strand
GCCGGCGCATCGAGCCATTCGCTTGGCGGAACATCACGCCATCCGAGAGCGACCCAGTTGTACATCATCGCGTACTCGCCCTTGTCCCGGAATACGGCAAGGGCGCGCCCCAACTCGATCATGCCAATCGCCTGCCATGCCAAGGAGTCACGGACACTGGCGTCTCCGGCCACGTGCAGAGAGTATTGCGCCTGCGGGTCCGTGTGGTCGTATGCGTCCTTGAGTCTGACGAGCGCCTTGCGCACGGTCTCGGCGATAACCGACGTGAAGCAGTCCTCGTGCGCGGCAACCAGCGCCGCTACGAGAGCGTCGGCGAGGTTCAAAGTCTTCTTCCGCAGTGCGACACCATACTCCACATCACCATTGATCCCGATGGTGCTCACGTGCTTGCCCAGGGTCGTGGAAAGCTCAAGCCGCGCCGCTTCGCACGCAGCCTGCACGTTGCCGCGAGCTATGTTCTCGCGGCCTTCCGCGTCTTGACGAGCGCGGATAGCATCCGCCAGCGCCCTCGTATTCTGCTCGGGCAGTTGCACCTGCGGCGCGTCGTTCGCCTTAGGCTTGCGTGCGACTGTCGCAGCGCGCAACCGTTCCAGTGCTGTTCCCATTGTGGCGGTCATCGGAACCTCCTCTCACACGCCGGGGACCGGAGCGACGCACATGCCGCTCCGAGACCCAGGCAAACGCTCCCAGTGCATCGCTGACGAGGAACCGCGTGGTCCCATCAACGCCAGCGTCTGCCGGCAAACCTGCCCTACCCGTGCCCGCGCCCTCGCGCTCCCGCGCGCGAGGGGTTCTATCGCGTTCTCGCCGCGTTGGCGCCGTCTTCGTCGCCCCGGCCCGCACCGCGGGCCGGCGCTAGCCATACACGGACAACAATTCCCTCGCCCGCAGTGTGGTCGATGGGGCGCTCGCCCACCGCTCCAGCACCATCCGCGCGGAGCGCCACGAAAGAAAAAAAACCTGACCCGTCGACATCTGGATATTCATCGTCTGTCCTCCTGTGGCCCCGAGGGGCCGGTCCACTCCGACCGACTAGGACTCCATGTGCGCGCCAGCGAGCGCGCGCACCAACTTTTCTCGCAGCCCGGCGGCGGCCAGGCCGTATCCGTGGCACGCGCTCGACGCGCCGCGCAGCGCGGCGTCCTGGCGCGAAAGGCGCTCGATCCGCCGCTCCACCGTCACCCGCGCCACGCGGCCCTGGCGGACGGTCCAGCCCCGGAGGGCTAGGCGATCCCTGCCCTCCGCCGACAGCGGCCGCAGCTGGAGGTACGTCTCCTCGTCCGCGCCCCGTGAGCACGTCACCCGGTACACCATCGTCTCGCTCATCGTCTGTCCTCCTGTGGCCCCGAGGGGCCGGGTTCACTCTCCGCCACGGACTGCGGCCTCGATGTCTCCGCCGGCCGGCACCCTGCCGCGGCCCGACCACTTGATATGACATAGACTACACCGTGCGATACTCTATCGCAAGAGGTTTTTGCGATTTTCTTAAAAAGAATTTCTGCGCTGCCCGTGCCATGCGATTTTCTGTACCTGCTGGCGCGGATGCGCTACGCCGATCGGCTACGCATGATCGAGGTTGCGCGGGCGCACAGGGAGGGGCCAACTACAGTTCGGCCCGCAGCCCGATCTCATCGGCGGTGTACAGTTCGAGTACGTCGCCGGCGAGACCGCCGACCCACGTGGAGAACGATTCCGCAAATTGCAGGATTGCTTTTTCGTCGGTCGCAGCCGTCAGGGCGACCGAGACCGCGCCGGCGCCCTGCGTGATCCACCCCGCGGCCCGTAACGAATACGCGCTGGCATTGCCGGACGCCGGCGCGCCAGTCCCGTCCCACGTTGTGAATGCGCTATAGAGCAGCGTCGGCGCCGCGCGCATGATGACGGGAAAGTGCAACGGAAATCTGAGATTTGCACCGCTCGCAAAGTACCCCGTCCGCAATGGGTCGGCGCTGCTGGCCGCGGCACGCTGAAAGTACCGCTGGCAGAGCGCGAGCTCATCGGCGTAGGACCGGTACTCGAACGGACTCGCCGTCGCGCCCTCCTCCAGTTGTACATCCGTGACCCAAACGCTTTTCGTTGTCACCGCGCCCACGTCCGCACGAACCTCAATCTCGATGCCGTTTGCACAGTCGCCCATATCGGCAATCGCCAGCGCCAGCGTTGTTGAGGTCCCCGTCACGACGGCTGTCGTGCCTGTGCCGATCTGCGTGACGCCGGAGAAATCATCGGCCGCATTCGCCTTGCGGACCGTGACGACAAAATCAATGTTGCTGCCCACGTTGTGCTGCACAAGCGCCGAGAAGTGCGCCGCGGCATTTTTGAACCGCACCGCGTCTTTCGCCTCGACGCGCGTGCGGAAGAAACACTGCCCTGAACCCGTCGCCGTCAACGAAATAATCGCGTGCGCGTAGCCGGTGCGCCCGCAGGGCGCGACCGAGCCGCCCGGCGATGACTGCTGTGCTTCGCCGCTCGTCACCGTCCCACCTGTAGCCATAGCCGCGAAGCGATCCGTCGCGTAACCGTACACACCCAGCGCGAGCGTATAGTTGGCAACGCGCTGTTTCACGCGACCCTGCCCGTTGATGACGGCGTTGCGGTGCTGGTTCCACACCGTCGCGCACTTTGCCTGAGTGACCGCCAGATTTTTCAGTTGCGACGTGCCGATCTGCCGCAGCCGCATCGCGCCGGGGTAAAAGAGAATCTGCCCGGTCGTCGCGTGTTTGACGATGACCACGCCGACTTCCTGATCCGTGTCCGCAGCCGTCGCCACGGGCGCGTAGGTGTACGCGCCGCCCGCCGCGGCGGGCAGATACACCTTGTCGCCGGCCGCGCCGGCGCCGGAGGTGTCGAGGCCCGTCACAACCTTAAATGGATAGACGAGACCAGTCGCGCCGTTGTTGATCGCCGCGGCCAGAACAAACTCCGCCATGCCGCCGACAACGGACGTGCCGGCCTTTGCAATCGTGGGATTCGTCCCGTTGTGGCCGTTGATGTAGACGCACACGCCGGCGGCAATGTTGCTGCCCGTCGCGTTCGCAACCAACAGCGCGCCGCCGCCGTTGAGCGCGAGCGCAATCAGGTTCAAAACCTCATCCTGGATTGGCTTCAAATGATGTTTGGCGCTGACGCGCCGTTGATGATGCGCGGCGTAATTTTTCCCGTCCTGGAACACGACGCCGGCGTAGGCATTGAACAGCGCATCAACCGCGGCGGGCGTGTAGGCGTAGAGTGGCATGGCTGTCTCCTTATCCTCCGTAGACGGTCAGATCGGCGATCCGCAACTGCCGCCAGAGCGTGTTGCCCGGCTGCACCTGCCGCGTGCCGCGCACGCGCTGCAACATGGCCAGGCCGCGCGCCTGCTGCGCCTGCGTCAGACGCAGTTCGGGCGGGATGTTGCGAACGAAGCGACGTGGCAGGCTCATTCGTCAGGCCCCTCGGCGGCTGCCGCCAGGTTCTCCGCGCGCCGCTGCACTGCGGGCCGTGGCCGTGGCGCGGCGCGGTTTTTGAACGCGTCCTCCGACGCCTGTTTTTCCTGCTGGTCTGTCTCTATCTGTTGTTGCTCTGCGGCGAATTGCTCGCGGAAGCCGAGCGGCTTGTCGGGCGTGCTGATTCCCTTGCCGCTCGATTGCTCTCGCGGCGCAAACTTGCTCGCGTCAGGTTGGCTTTGTTCGCGGAGCGCGAACTTGCCTGCATCCGGCCGGCTCATGCCCACGCCGGTCCGAATGCCCTTGCCCGGCGTCTGTTCTCGCAGCGCAAACGTACTCGCGTCCGGTTGGCTTTGTTCGCGGAGCGCGAACTTGCTTGCATCCGGCTGGCTCATATCCTCGCCGGTCCGAATACCAGAGCCGCGCGCATGCTCCAAATTCCTCTGCCGATTCTCGGCGCGCGGCGCCTGAGCGTCGGCGGCCGGCGTGTTCGCGGTGCCGCCGCGGCCTTGAGTGGTCGCTGGGGTTTTGATTTCGTTTCCGTTCGCATCCGTGCCGCTGTCCGGTAACGACGGACTCATTTCGCCGTCCGCAGCAGGACCGCCAGACGACGACCCGCCTGACGACGACCCGCCTGACGACGACCAGTCTGGCGCTGGCGGCTGCGACGGCGTGTCGTGTCGGGACGACGGTCCGGACGACGGTCCGGACGACGGCCCCGCCGCCGCGCCGGCATTGTATGCGGCCGTCGCACGCTTCGTGGACGGCGTATCGTAGATCATCGCGGAATCCGGCGGGCCAACTTCAAGCCACGTATGATCGCCCGCGTCGTCTTCGGCGCCGTTGTCGAGCGTCACCGTGCGGAGCACGCCGAACGCCGGCAGCGTGTTGTTGCCCTGAATCGCCACGGCCATGCCGGGCTGCCAGCACGGCGCCAGCCGCGCGATCTGCAGGTGCATGTTGTACTCGACGCGCTTTACGTCCTTCAGCCGGGCCTGCGCATGGCTCGGCAGGCGCCCGCTGCTCGCGTTCACGCGGTCTGTGAACAGCTCGCTGCCTTCGGCGGCTTGCACCGGGAAGCCGGCCAACACTGCCGCGCCCACGGCGTCGGCGCCACTGCGATTTCCGACCGGCCGCGAGTCACCGCGGCGGAGATACTCAACGTAGTCCATCGGCGGCGAGACGACCTGCCAGCAGAAATGCGGCGTGCTCTGCACGCGCGAAGCCGTGCGGTTCGGATCGTTCCCGACGCCGGCGCCGCGGCCCGCGATGCCGGTCAACGGCCAGTCGGCCTCGACAGCCAGGTTGAGGCGAATCTTGCGCGGGCGCAGGCCATCCGCCCACGTCGCGGGCGCGGGGTTGATGATGGAGTAGTAGCTCTGAGTTCCCGATCCAACGTCCGGCCTGTCGCGCAACGCCGACAAGAACACAATCGTGCCGTCTGGAGACAGCGTCAAGTTGTCGTACCGCTGCGCGTAGTACCACGCCGGCGCGCTCGGCTCCGACACGTCGCGGTCGTGCGGATCGTCGTAATACTCGGCGATCATTTCCCGCGGCTGCCAGTTGCGCGGGTTCGCAGCGTCCTGCTGATAGCCGGTGAGCTGCGCCGGCTTGATGCGTTTGTAGCCGGCATTGTTCCAGCCAGCCCACTTCGTTCCCGTCCACGGGTTCGCCGCCAGCCGCACGCGATACGCGCAGTACACCATCGGCCAGAGATTTTTTGCCACTTCCATTGCGTCAACGTCGTCGCCGTGCGCCGCGATGTACGCCTTGAACAGAGCCTCATCGGCCGCAGACCACGCGGCTTCGAGGAACGCAATCCCCAGGCTGAAGTTCGGCTGCCCGACGTACACACCCGTATCCGTGCTCATCATCATTTCCACCGCGGGCGCATCGCCCATGATGCAGACGGAGTGCGAGTAGTTGATCACGGATTCCAGCACGTAGCCCTGTTTGATCACCGACGGCGAATTGAGCGCCTCGCCGACGTGCGTGCAGGCATAGTCTGCGGTCCACAACGTGTGCCCGCCGAAGTTCGCCGGGTTCATGTTGCAGAACACCATCTCGGACTTGAAATCCGGCAGCGCGCGGCAGTAGAGATCGTAGGCGCCGGCCTTGCGGGCAAGCGTCTGCACGCCGTCCAGAAGCGACAAGCCCTGCACTGAGACGCCGCGCAGCACGCGCGTCGAGCCAAAGACGCTGCCGAACGTTTCCGGCCACACGATGCAATCCGGGATTTGCCATTCGCCGACGTACAGCGGCGCCGGCGGCGCGATGCCGCCGCTGGCTGCGGCGTGGCGCAGCCGCAGGTTGGCCAGCGCATCGGCCACGGTCCAGGACCGCGCGCGCGCCGTGGCCGCGCCCGCCGCCGGTTCCGTCGTGTCGTCATTCGTGTAATGGTTGCGGTACCCGAAGCGATGACACGGCGCGTGCATCGGACCCCACGGCGAGTCCACGCAATCGGGAAAACCGAGCGCGTTGTATTCGAGCGGGCGAACGAGATCCCAGTAGCACTTACTGATCGTCGGATCGTACACGAGACAGCCGAAGAGCGTGTACTTTGAGAGCGCCCACTTGTCGTCGAAGATTTGCGAAATCGCGCTGTCCTCATCAAGCTGATGGCTGTGCGAAACAAGCCAGCCCGACAGGCAGGCGAGTTCCTGATAGCCTTCGATGTAACCGGCGGCGGCTCGCGTCAGCAGCTTCAGCGCCGACGCAGGCCCCGTGTGTTTCAGCGCGACGGTGAACGCGGCCTCGTCATACGCACCCGGCCCGAAGTTTGCCATCGGGATCGAGACCAGCGCATACGACGGCGGGCGGCCGGCGTTGAGCACGATCTGCGTGCAGTGCCGCGCGGGGATACTGCGGCGCGCGCCGTTCGCGTCCTGGAAGTTCGCCCAGAGGTGGCGCGCGATAACGTCCTTTGCCGACGCGAGCGAGAGAGTAGGCATCAGCTTTCCTCCGCGCGCGCCTGGCGCCCGCGCGCGACGTACCCGGCAACGCTTGTGACGCCGCCCGGCGCCGTGTTGCCAAGGTAGCGCCGCTGTTCGCGGTACGTCTCGGACTGCACATGCACGCCGGTGCCATCCGTATACGCGGCCCTCACGGCGAACTTGTACCAGCCGGTGCCGCCGGGCATGTAGCTGAGCGTCACCTTGTGATGATTCGCCAGCGCCGCGGGCAGCGCAACGTTCGCCTGTGGGAGCGCCCAGTTGAGCGCAGACGCCACGGGCACGCAGCACAGGTCAATCGAGGTTGCCACGGCCAGCGTATCATCTTCAAACACCGCCGCCACAATCGAAATTTGCCCGCCGCTCACGGCCACACTCTGGATGTGCGCCTCGTTCGGCCGCGGCGAAACCTTGAAGCCGGCGACATCCAACTGCACCAACGTTTCCGCGTCGCCGTGCTCCTGGATACCGCCCTTCGTGGCGCGCACGACAACGCGCGCGATGCCCGGCTTGACGAGCGGCAGCGCGACGGCGTAGAGCGTCACGCCCGACGCCACGAGTGATTCGCCGCTCGATCCGTCCGGGCCCGGACTCGTGCCCACGGCGGCGCCGCCCAGCGCGCCGCCAGGGACCGCGCCGTTGGGCAGCGCGTACCGCCCGCGCTCGTTGTTGAGCAACGTACCGAGCAGCGCGAGGTACGAGCCGTAATACGGGCCAACAGCGTTTTGCCAGTCCGCCGTCGCCAGGCTCAACCCCGCGAATGCCGCAACGTGCTGAGCCGCAATGTCGCCAACGCCGGCAATTTGCGCGGCGAACTCCTCGAGTTCTTTTTTGAGCGCCGTCTGATACGCCGAGATCGCGCTCGCAACAGACGCCTCCAGCGCCGCAAACGCCGCAACGAAACCTGCCTCGCCCACGGCGAACGCCGTGTTACACGTGACGACGGCGGCGTCGAACGCCGCCACGAGCGTCGTGTAGTCGGCCGTGTTGTCGCTGCCCGCATAGGCCACGGGCCCGATGTTGGCCGTCGTCGCGCCTACGCCCGTTGTTACGGGCGCCGGCGTCGCGGCGCCGCCGAAATTGATCGGCTCGTTCGCATCGCTCGCGTAGACCGTGAACGTGCAGCCCGCCTCGCCCGCCGTCCAGTTCACCGTGATCAAACCGGGCGTCGCGCCCGTGCTTGTGCCGTTGATGCTCGGCGCGAGCGGCGCGGCGTTGATCGCCAGCGGAGAGTCGGCGGGCACGGCAATCACCGTCTGCACCGTCCCGTCGTCGCTCACCTGCAGCACGTTGTAGTTGTAGCTCCCGGCCGCCAGCGCGGCCGTCAGGAAGAGAAAGGCGTTTGACGAACCGTCGTCTAACACCACCGCCTCGGGCGCGCGCGGATAGGCCAGCGCGGCAGTGTTGTAATGAATTTGGAAACTCGCCGGCCAGCACACATCGAGGCACGCGACACCGGTTTTCACGGCGCCCGTGTACGTCAGCGTACAGGCGGCGGTGAGGCCGGAATCGTTCATCGCGGCGCACGACACCGCGCCGTCGCCGATGCGGCTGCCTTCCGCAACCAGGCGTGTGCCGGCCCACCAACGCACGATCCGCGTCGTACCCGCGGCCGTGATGGTGTAATACAGCCGGCCGCGCGTCGGGAAGTTGTCCACCGGCTCGACGTTCGCACCGCGTTTCGCGCCGGTAATGGTGATTGCAGACAACTGCGTGTCGCCCGTTACCGTCGTGAGCTGCGGGCTCGACTGCCACTCGATCCGCAGCCGCGCGGCAGCAATCGCTTCCTCTGCCTCGGCGGTTTCTGACGGAACCCAGTCGTCGTCAAACGTTTCGGCGTCGCCGACCTCTTCCGCCCACACCGACGCGAGCGTATTGCCAGGCTCCACGGGCAGCGCCGCTGCAATGTTGCCCGTGCTCGCCGCGTAGAAATTCCCAACCCAGCGGCCGTTGACGAACAGCGCGAAGTACCGCTCGCGGTAATGGTCCCACGGCGTGAGCGTGATGCGCGCCGCGCCGGCGCACTGCTCGGCCTTGAAGGCAAGCAGCATGTCGCGCGAATCGCCGGGCGCACTGCCGACAACGCCGCCGGGGAACATGCTTAGTTCGCCTCCGAGAGCTGCTCAAACGTGAGCGTGAAGCACGACAGCACTTTGTCTTCCAGCGTGAAGAACTTCGGCTGCGTATCGCCGACCAGCTTGCAGCCCTGCCGCGCCGTCGTGCCGGGCAGCGTAATCGTGTAGCGCGTGTTCGTGGCCAGCGACAACAGCAGGGCGGCGCGCGCGGTCTCGCAGGTCGTTACGGTCCCGACAATCACAATGTCAACCCACAGCGTGCGCGAGCGCGGCGCGTTGCCGCCCATGTCCTTTTCGCCCACGGCCGGCAGGCCTGGAAACGAGACGCGCCGCCGGTCGTAGACCGGCCGGCCTTCGGCGGGCGGCTGGCCGTATTCGGGCGGCTCGCCCGTGGGGATGTACGTGCCGGCCGTCAACACACCGGCAGGCCACGCCTGCGCGAGATCGTTGTACGTGACACTATTGATGACGATCTGCGGCATCGCCTAATCTCCCGTGCGCGGCCCGGCCTTCGCCATCTGCGACCAGCTCCACCAATGGTTCGCCTCGCGGTTTGCTTCCATGCTTTTCCAGATCTGCTGCGGGCTGCGCCATGCGGCTGTGCTGCCGGGCAATTCCTTTTCCGCCTGCGTGCCCAGTTCCTGAGCCAGGCCGAAACGCCCTTCACCAGCGGCCTCGCGCATCTGCCCGCGAAGTTGCAGCGCGCGCGACACGGTCTCCTGCACCTTCGCGGAGATTTGTTCCTCAAGGTCCGCGGAGTTCACGCCCAGGGCGCGGGTCAGATCGTTGCCGCCGGCCGCCAGGTCTCCGCCGAGCATTCCGTACTTGTCACTGAGCACACGCCGGCGCGCGAAGTCGCGGAGATTCTGCTCGTCGTACCGCTGTTCGAGGCCGGCGTCGCGCAATGCCTTGCGCGTCTCCAGCAAGCTCAGTTCCTTGCGCGCGCCGCCCGTCGCGTGGCTCGCAATCGTGCCGCCCAGCAACGGTATCCAGCGCGTGCCGGCGCCCTTGCGCTCCAGGTCTACACGCAGGTTGGCGATGCGGCGCCCCAAACTTCCCGCGCGCGAATCAGCATTGGCAAGCGCCGCATCACTGCGCAACCGCCGCAGCTTCTCGCTGCTCTCAATACCGCCGAGGGCCTCCGCCGCGTTGACCACGCCCTTCGTGGCCTCGACGCCGAACTGCGCAAACTGTGCAGCGACGCCGGCCATGCGCGCGCCGGCCCGGAGCTTGTACGCGAGACGCTGGCCGACCACGGGATCGTTAAACCACTTGGCCGCGGCCTTCTGCACGAACTGCTCAAACTGTTTCGATTTGGCAACCTTCTCCACATCCTTCGCGATGTTTTGCACCAGACCGAACTGCGCGGCGGTCCCGGCAGCGCCCTCCTGCATCGCGGCGTTGAACATCACGCCGTAACCTGCCGCCTTGTCCACGAACCCGCGCATACTCTTGATGCCGCGCGAGGCCGCCGTCGCCCCGGTGCGGGTAATCCCCATGAAACCGCGCAACGCCTGCGCGTCGGCCGGCGACGTACCACCATCGAGGATGCGCCGCGCCGCGCCGCGAATCTGCGGCGGCACGTTGCCGCCCTGTTTTGTGAGCTGCAGGACTTTCGCTGCGAGTTTGCGTTCGATGCCTCGGGCCACGCTCAGCCCCCCGGCAGCGCGTCGCGCCATTCGTCGGGCGAGGCATACGGTTTCACGGCGAGGGCCGCGATGTCCAACAACTGCTCGTTATCGAGCTGCGCAAAGTCGCCATGCTCGCGCCGGCACAACGCGAGCAGATACCGACGGCGATACTGCGCCTCGTCGCCGGCTGCAGGCGTCTGCAGCGTCTCGGCCGGCCGCGCCGCTGCCTGCGGTTTCCGCAGCGCGCGCAGGAGCGTTGTGTTCTTGCGCGCGGCCGCAATGGCGGCGTCAAGACTTTTCCCGCGGGCCATCTCGACGGCCACGGCCCTCGCCAAGCGCGGGTCGAATGCGACGCAGATCGGCGTGACCTCGCGCGCATAGGCCGCGCCGCCCTGGCGCCAGCGCGCCACAACCTGTGGTGTGCCCACGATCCCCACGCACGCCTCCGCTTACGCCATCGAGAAGTTGTCGGTGTCCAAATCGTCTTCCGCCAGGAGTTCCACGGACATCTCCGCGGGCGGCGCCTCGTCGTTCATCGAGTAGCCGTAGGTGCCGACCTTCATGTTGGTCCAGGTGAGGGTCGTCAACGTGGTCCCATCCATTTGTTTGATGGTGATCACGAGCGAGCCTTTCGCCGTCGCCCACGCGGCGGGCGTGACGTTGCCAGCCAGCACGCTCAACTCGACGCGCGAATCGCGGCGATGATTGCCGCGCTTCGACGGCCCGCGCTTGCCCTGCGAGCGCACGGCCACGTACTCCTGGACCTGCTGGCCGTTGATGCTTTTGACAATCCCGATTGCGGCGCCGCCGAGCAGTGCGGAGGCAATCAGCAGGTTGGCGGTGTCGGCGGTGTTGGCCATGTTACGATCCCTTTCCCTGGTCCATGAGTTTCAGCCGGTGCATCCCGGCATTGTTGCGCTCGAGCACGCGGAGTAAAATCCACGTGTAGCCGTCAATGACAAACACGTCGGGCGCCTGCGTCCTCGTCAGTTCCTTGGGCGTCAGCATCCCTTCGGTGTCGTTGCGCGCGGAAATGCAGATCTCCAGCGTATTGTACATGTTGGCGAGGCGCTCCACGTACTCTTCGGTGCGGGTTTCGCGCAACACGATGGCCTTGATCGTGCGCGCGACGCCGCCCGCCGGCGTGACGGTGATCGCCGTCACATCGCCGAGCGCCTCGAGCATCGCGGCCGTCTGCGCGGCCAGGAGTGTGTTGACGTTTGCCATGCGCTCACGACGCCTTCACGTCCACCTCGACCACCGCGCCTTCCCGCAGCGCCTTGGCGAGATCGCTGTCGGGCTTCAGGAACAAACAGAGGGAACTGTTACACGGATCGTTGCCGAACAACACGCGATCCTCGGGCGACACCACGGGCGCGCCCTGGGCCAATACCAGCCGGCTACCATCACTGTGCGTCGCGACCTTGTGAATTTTGAACTTCATTCGTGTCTCCCTTCGCCTCCACCCGGTACAGGATGTTCATCCCACACCGCAGACATTTCTTCACACCCAGCACGCCGTTCGCCACCTGCACCGTCCCGCGCCGGCAACAGGGACACCAGCCCATCAAGTTCACTCGGGCGGCTTCGGGCGCGTTTCCAGATCCGCTTTCACGGCCTCCCAGTGGTCTGGCGGCATCATCACCCATCCGCCTACCTCCTGCTTCACGGTGTCACCCGTGCCGTCAAGTACCCTGCCAGTCACCGTCACGTTCTGGAGTATTTTCAGCGGGCGGCCTGGGTGAATCATCACGTAGTCCGTTCGGACCTGCGGCCCCATCGTCAGGCCGCTGCACCCCGAGGTCGCGCAGCACAGTATTGCGGTCAGGCTTGCTGAGAGGAGGCGCGCCAGTCGCGTCCGAAACGCTGGTTTCGCGCGGCTTGTCAGCGCCGAAAAAGACGCGCAGCATCCGCCCAATACCTTCGAGCAACCCCGCAACCAGCGCCGTCCAGTCCATTGCATCATCGCAGCCTCGAAAACACGTCGCTCGCACACCCGGTCATCACGAACAGCAGCACCAGCAGCACGGCGATGGTGCCGATCCCCAGCGCGAAGCCGGAGAGAAACCGCCACACGAACTGCCCCGGAGTTCCGCGCATCACAGTTTCTCGTTGTTGAGTTGCGCCGCCTTGACTTCCGACCGTGACGCGCTGTAGCCCATGCTCACCAGCGCCTTCGACACCACGCCCGCGATTGCGACCACCGCGCCCACGATGATCCCGACCTTCGTGTTCTCACCCAGGCCCGGCAGCAGCGCGCTGCCGATGCTCACGATCACGCCGAGAATCGTCAGCACGACGGAGAGCCAGTTGCTGCTCGCCGCCATCGCGTACTCGCTCGTCTCCACGCCTGGCTTTACCGGATCGCCCATTTCACACCTCCTATGGTTTCGTCGTCAACATGCGAAAGAGCCATTGCGCCAGCAACGGCCCGCAAATCCCAATCACCGTTCCGCCAATCAGCAGCTTTGTTTCCAGCGCATTCACCTTGATGCGCAGGGCGGTGATTGCCTTCCACATCTCACATCGCTTTTCATCGCACGCCCCGCCGGATTCGTGCAGGGATTCGAGTTTATCCAACCTGTCCCCAGGCGAGAGACTGCCGGTGTCATGGCTCATCCGTGTGCCGCTCCGGTACTCAACTCGTCATCCGTCTCGATGCTGCCCACGCTCTCCAAATGCGCGCTCAGGTGCTTGATCTCCGCTTGCGCCTGGCACTCCAAGCGCGCCTCGGTCTTCGCGTGCAGGTACTTCAACAACTCCCACGCGCCGCGCGACTCGTACACAACCTGCAACTCGCCCTTGTCCGTGGACCGCACGACGGCCAACAGGCACGCGCCGGAACGCCGCTTCACTTCCGCCAGCAGTTGCGGCAGAGTGAACTGTGAGAGGAATTCCTGTTGCGCAATCGTCATCGCAGTACCTCGACAGTCGCGCCGTCAAAGTACCAGTTGTTGTTGTCCGCACTGTCGCCGTCGAGTGTCAGCGTGAAGTTGTAGACCGCATCATCGGCCACAGAGCTTGTGCCAAAGCCAAACTCGGTCGTGCCGCTCGCGCCGTTCGTGCCGTAGACATGTTGCAATGAGTACGTTTGTAAACCACTCGATACGCGCTGCACGATGAGACTTACTTCATGCCCCTTCCCCGTCATGTTCCAGTTGAGCAGCGTTGCACCACCGGCGGAAAACACATACGCCACATTACTCGCATTCAGGTCGCGCCAGCGAAGCGTGACGCGCACCGTGTCGCCAGCCGCCGTCAGTGTGTTCGCGGGCAAGTCGTAATTGAGCACCGTCTCGACGCCGCCGCTCTGCGTCTCCGCTGCGCCACCCGTCTTGTTTGCCAGCAGTACCGGCTTCCAGGCGTTGGCCGTGACCGTCAGCGACGAGATATTCGTTGTCGCGGCCACCGTCATAACCGTGGCGAGCGTTTGCCCCGCGCCCGCCGGAGCAGCCTTGAAGACGACACTGCCGCCCGTAGTCGCCGCGTCGCCTGCAATTCCGCCGGCCAGCACGAGGTCTGCCCCGGCGATGCCCGCGCCCAGGCCCGCCGTCCCGTTGACGGTCACGCTCGTAGGCGTCGCGTGCGACATGCCCTTGCCGAAATACACGTTGTTGATCGGCGAGCCGGAACTGCCGGCGACGAAGACGTTGCTCGTGTTGCCCGCCGCCGTGTCCGCGCCGTGCCCGAGCAGGATGTTGTAGCTGCCCGTCGCCAGTGTCGTCCCGCCGGCAAGAGCGCCTATCCCCACGTTGTTTGTGCCGTCGCTGCTGCGCAGCGCGCGATACCCCACTGCCGCCGAGGAGTCGCCGAAGGTTTGCAGCCCCATCGAGCCTTCGCCCACCGCCGCGTTGTAGATGCCGGTGGTATTCTGGTAGCCGCTCGATTGGCCAAGCCAGGTGTTGTGCCCGCTGGTGTCGTTCTGCCCCGCGCCGTAACCAATCGCCGTCGAGTACGAGCCGGATGAAATGGTCTTGAGCGTCTCGCGCCCGATGCCAACGTTGCCGCTGCCGAGTCCCTGCGGCGTGACAGTGCTTGTGGCGTCAGTCTCGTTTGCCTGCCCCACATTGCCGGAGCCATAGACAAACGTAAACGACGTGCTCGTTGGAACCGTCGCCACAGGATAGACCTGCGTGGTGAAATCGCCAAGCGCCGCCACGGCGTCCGTCCAGCCCGCCATGAGCGCGTCCTGTCCCACAATCATGTTGTGCGCGGTCGAGGTCGTCAGCGTAACCGTCGTGCTGCTGCGAGAGTATGACCAGGTGTCGCCGCCCTTCGTGAGCACCGTCGTCACCAACCCGGCCTTGCTGGTGTTGCCAGACAGGTAGCCAATGAAATCGCTGCCCTTTTCGTCCTGCGACGTTGTCGCGACTACCGCCCCGCCGTTCCCATTGCTTGTGACGCCCACCTTCATCTGGAGTTTGCCGGCAAGATCAACCCAGATAGTCACCATACCTGCGCGGCCCGGAGGCTCCGCTTGCGGCTGAAATGTCTGCGCCGTGTCCGCGCCATCGTGGAACGTGTTCCCCAGATGCACCGGACCAGGCAGCGTGACCGTGCCGGCCACATGCGCCGCGCCTCCAACCTGAAGGTTACCAACGATGTTGGCGTTGCCTTGCGTGGTTTGATTACCGGAGATCCACAGTGCTCCTATCGTGACGAGTGTAACCGTCTGCAGGAGTGTGAGGACAGTGCCCCAGCCGAATCTTGATCCGGCGCCGCCCTGGCCGCCGCCCTGCCCAACCGCGCCGAGTGCCATCGCTCACCTCACGCCTTGCCGTCGTTGATCTCGAAGTAGAACTCCCAGTTCCCCGCCGCGCCCATTTGCGTTTTCAGCAGGACAGACGATACCTTCGGCAGCGGGATTACAAACCATTCGTCGGCCACGGCGGACGCGCGCCCGTTGCCATCGCCGACGCCGGTGAAGTCGCCCGTGCCGTGCCAGCACGCTAGGCTGCACTTTGCGTGCAGCGCCGTGGCGCCGGTCGGCCGGGCGAGTGTCAGCGTCGCGGCGGCGTTTTGCGGCGACACCAGCGGCACAGCGGCGCCGTCCTGATACAGCAGACGGCTGCACAAACCAATCGTGCGGCCGATGTCATCCGTAGGGCAGACCGTATCCAGGGCCATCGCTGCTCTCCTCGTTTCGCCGCGCGTGTTCCCGCGCACTGCACGGAAACAGGCGCGGCGGGCGGCTCGCGCCGCCCGCCGGAGAAAGCACCGCTTACGCGGCGCCCTTCATGATGCCGGTATTCACAAGCGCTGTGCGCATCGCGTTGAGCAGCGTCACGTTCGCATCAATCTTCGCCGCGAGCGCGGTCACATCGGCCAGCAGAGCCGTGTAATCCACCTTCAGCTCGTTCGCGAGGGTCTTGCACGTCGCGTACTGCGCGCCACTCGGCGTCGTGCCGTCGGCGCCCGTGCCGTCAGTCGCGTCGGCAGCGGCAATGGCCGTCGCCGTCAACGCAGCCGTCGCCGTCACGGCTCCCTGAGCCGCGGCGGCAGGCTGCACAACCGGCGTCGCGGCCCAGAAGCCCAGCTTCTGTCCCACCGCCGTGCCGATCTTGCTGCCGGTCGTCGTGCCGAGCGCGATGTCTTTGCCGTCGGCCAGCGTCTGATCTCCCTCGCCGAAGTCGGCGATCTTGTTGAGCAGCACATCCACATACGTGCCGCCGTTGGTGCCGATGCTCGCCGCCACGCCGAGGTGTGCGTGCGTGCTCTTGGTCACCGTCGCGCGCGTGTTGCCGGCGTCCCAGTACAGCCGGTCGCCTTCAACGCAGGTATCTGTCGAGAGCTTCGGCACGCGAATCTTGCCGGACACCGCAACCTCGCCGCTGCTGAGGTTCGCAATGCTCGTGTTCGGCCCCGTAGCGCCGTGGCCGCAGTCCACGACGACGCCTTTCACGACGCCCAGGCCGACAACGTCGCCGAGGCTGACAGCGCTGCCCGTCTGATTTTTCCAGGTGACGACTTCTCCGACGCCCCGAATCTTTGCAGTTGCCATGATCCTGTTCTCCCATCTCCTGTTGTCGCTGCTGGTCTGTTTGTCGAGGGGCGGCCAGCCCGCCCCTCGCTCACGCTCACGTCCTGTCGAGTTAGTTCGCGCCGGTCATCTTCACGATGCCGCGCCAGTCGAGCGCCTGCGTCGCGCACGCCGTCCACGCGCGATACCGGAAGGCCAGCCGGTCAAAGTCTTCCCACGTTAGCGTCTGCGGCAGCTCGTTGCCGTCGAGGAACGCGACCTCGCATGTGTCAATGACGCCCGGATCGCCGATCAAATACCAACCCGTGGCGCTGTAGCCCGAGTAGCCGCTATGGCTCAGCCGCGGCTCGACGACAACCTCGTACTTGCCCTTGAACATCGAGTTGTCGCTCACGACGTACAGGTTCGGATTCACCAGGGTCTCGGCGTAGTATTCGGGATCGCCGGGCGGAACGAGCAGAACGCGCGGGTTCACGTCCGCCGGTTCGGTGGCGAATTCGTCCTCGCCGCTCGACGGCGCGAAGCTGCGCATTGACCTGAACAACGACAGGGCCTTCGCCATCGCGACCTTGTAGTACGTCGCGTCCAGGGCGTAGCCGGCGCCGGTCTGGTAGTTCCCGTGGCCCGCCGCGTCGAAGAGCGCGACGGAGTCGCCCATCGTCGGGCCGACACCTGCGTTGGACATGAGGTGCGTGTACACCAGCCGTGAGGGCAGGCTGGCGGCCGACGCGCCGATCATCGCCGGCAGCTTGGACAGCGCGTCCAGGTCGTCGTTGACGATCATCTGCAGCGTCAGGGAGATCGCGCGGCCGTAGGTCGCAAGCTGGATGCTTTCGCCGCGGTCGCTGAGCTTGCTGTCGGAGATCTCCCCGTTTTCGCCGGTCTCCTTGAACTGGCCGAAATCGGAGAGCTGCACCCGCTTGGCCTGCTTGAAGTCGCTCAGGTTGCCTTTCTTGCACCACGACTTCCAGGTCGCGCGTGTCGAGCGGTACGACTTGAGCAGCGCCTTGTCCTGCACGTTGGCGAGCAGATTTGCCACGTCGCCGGACGCATTCGCGGCCGCAGCCCGGAACTGGTTGCGCGGGTTGAACAGTTCCTGGGCGAGCTGCGCGGGCGCCATGTAGCGCACGCCGGCCACGCCGATGGTCTCGAGGTGTGCGCGCGCGATGTCCAGCAGCCGCACGTGACCCTTCTCGGTCTGAGCCTCGGCGCCCTCCGGCTCCAGCCCCACGCGCCGCCCGAGGTTCACGCGCAGGAAGCCCATGAGCTTGTCGCGGCGATCCGCGCCGGACTCCACGTCGGAGCCGGGGCGGCTGACGGGCGCAACGTCGCCGGCCACAACCAGCGCCTCGATCTTCTTGCGCGCCTCGACAACCGATGCGCCGGACTCGATCAGGTCGTCGCCGGCCTGTGCGTCAAGCCGCGCGATTTTGACCAGGGAGCGAATCGCCACGCAGCGGTTGCGCTCCTGCATGCGCGCACGCCCCTGCAGCAGCGCGGCGGACTTCTTCTTTTCCTCGTCGCAGCACGCGGCCTTGTCCGCGGCCTTCGCAGCCGTCTCCGCGGCAGCCTCGCACTCGGGACACATCTCGCAGCCCTCGGCGCACTCGGCGCCGCACTCCGAGCACACGGCCTTTGTGCCTTTTTCCTCCTGCCCCGCGCCGGCCGTTGGGTTCGCTTCCGCGGCGCGCGTGTTCGCCTTGCTCATCACATCCTCCTTGCCCGCTTTCGCGGTCGCTGTTGAACGGCCGACGCCGACATCCGCGTCGGCTGGAATCGGCGTGAAAGAAATTTCGTGGACGCGCCAGCTTGTCACGAGCGCGCACGGGCCGTCGTGGCCCTGGCTGGACCTGGCGCCCGCCTTGACGGATTCGACGGCCAGCACGTCGTAGCCGACGGAGACGCCGCGGAGGATGCCCTGCCGCACGTCCTGCCAGGCTTGTTCGGCCAGCGGCGTTGCGCCGAAGCGCACGAGCGCGCGGCCCTTGCGGCCGGCGCCGTCCACCGACGCCTCGACAGGCACGCCGACGATCTGATTCGGATCGTGATTGCGGAGCACGCTGCCGGCGTTCAACCAGGGCGTGAGGTCGCACGCGCCGTCGGCGTGGCTGAGGATTTCCGGCACGGCCGCGTTCTGCTCGAAGTCGTAGCGCAGCACGTCGCGCGATTCGGACGAAAACGAGAGCTGCACCGTTCGCGCCTTTTCATCCACGGCGCGCACGTCAAACGGCGTGAAGCGCTGGCGGCGCTCAGACATTTGCAACCTCCGGCTGCAAATCTTCCACAGGTTCAGCGTCGGGGCTTTGGGCGGCGACATTCGCGGCGACCGGATTATTGATGCCGGGCTTCGGTTTCCCGACGGCCCAGCCCAGGCTCAGGCCGGACGACTCCGCCTGTCGCGACAGGAAGAAGTATTCCTTGATTTTGTCGTCCCAGTCGCGGGACGTGAAGGGGATTTCGGTCGGCTTGTACTTCCGTGTCACGGCCTCGGGCACAATGACGAACGTTGACTTGTCTGTGTACGGCTCCGGCAAGTCCGGCTCCGTGATGGCGCCGCACACTTCGTAGTATTTGCCGTGTTCGAGCTTCAGGCCGCTAAGGTCGAGGCTGCCTGTGTAGCACCGCTTGCCCTTGGCTCCGGCGGCCTTCTCCAGCTTGACGTTGATCGGCTCCGAGAACTCCGCGCCCCAATAGTCCCGCAAGACGCACACGACCGTGCGGTATTGCTCGGGCAGCGGCTTCGTACACTCCGCCGTGATGTCGAGCACTACTTTGTCCTCGGGCTTGAACATGTGGCCGAGGACCTTGGACGAGAACTTCAGCGCCGCGACGGCGGCGCCGTCCACCGACGCCTCGACAGGCACGCCGACGATCTGATTCGGATCGTGATTGCGGAGCACGCTGCCGGCGTTCAACCAGGGCGTGAGGTCGCACGCGCCGTCGGCGTGGCTGAGGATTTCCGGCACGGCCGCGTTCTGCTCGAAGTCGTAGCGCAGCACGTCGCGCGATTCGGACGAAAACGAGAGCTGCACCGTTCGCGCCTTTTCATCCACGGCGCGCACGTCAAACGGCGTGAAGCGCTGGCGGCGCTCAGACATTTGCAACCTCCGGCTGCAAATCTTCCACAGGTTCAGCGTCGGGGCTTTGGGCGGCGACATTCGCGGCGACCGGATTATTGATGCCGGGCTTCGGTTTCCCGACGGCCCAGCCCAGGCTCAGGCCGGACGACTCCGCCTGGGCCTTGTACGCGGCCAAGCTCTTGAGCCGGTCGGTAGGTTCCATGCCGCTGACATTGATAACTTCGTCCAGCGTCTTGAAACCATTCGCGACGGCGACGGCCTCGGCGGTCATTTCCTGCAGCGGGTTGATGTGCTTGCGGCCGGGGCAGTTGATCTCGCAGCGATGGAACCGCGCGGGATCGCGCGCGTACTCGCGCGCGTCAATGATGCCCTTGAGCGCACAGGCGCGAACAAACCGGGCCCACACCGGCCGGCAGAAATGCCGCGCGTGCAGGCCCTGCGCGCGCCTGTATGCGCGCTCATCCTCGTTGTCTTCCTGCCGCAGCGCGGAGTATGCGCCCTGGCTGTAGTCCTTGGCGACGGAGCTGTAGCCGATGCCGAAGCCGGCGCCGCACAGGCGCACCAGCGATTGGAAGAACGGCAGGAACGTTCCGCCCGGCCGCGCCCCCTGGTAGAACTCAACTTTCTCCGAGCCGTAGGTGACGGTTCCCGGCTGCAACTGCGAGACCTCGTTGCCGAGCGAATCTTTCGGCGTCGAGGGCGAGGTGTAGGCGAGGTTGTTCGGCCCGGCGCCGGAGAAGTGCGCGCCATAGATCGCCTGCACCTTTGCGGCAATCAACTCCCACGACACCAGGTCGCGCAGGTCCGCGAGCATCGGCAGCGCAGCGATGTAGTGTGAGACGCCGCGCGACTGTTCGGAGCGTTCGGCGACGAAGTAGTGCAGGACCTCGCCGGCGGCGACGCGGTGCGTCGTCAGCGTCGGGCGAAGAATCTGATCGTTGCCTGGATGCTGTTCGAGCAGATGATACGCGACGGGCTGCCAGTTGCCGTCGTACTCGATACCGTGCTTGATGTAGTGTTCCACCGGCTTGCCGTTCGCGTCGAGCTGTGGACGGCCGTCGGCGCCGGTCATCACGACCACGCCGTAGGCGACGCCCGTGCTGCCGAGCACCGTGTCGGCGTTCATCGGCAGGCGGTCGGCCTCGAGCATCTCGACGCTGAAGGGCAGGTCGGAGCCGGACGCGGGACGCGAGTGCAGTTGCGCAAGCACCTCGCCGCTCTCGACCAGTTCGCCATCGGCGACGCTGAGCAGGTCCGCAAAGCCGAGCCGGCCGCGGTATTCGAGGCGGTCGCGGTAGTATTCCCAGGCGCGCTTGAGCGCGCGGTTCACGGCCTCGTCTGGCTCGTCGCTGCCGGGCAGGCGCACTGCGGGATCAATCGTGATGCCCTGCCCGACATCGGCGTCGCCGACGACGTTGACGCCGTGCGTGCGCTTCATGTTGCGCGCGATAGGATTGTTGCGGACTTCCTCGCGCGCGAAGTTGCGAAGTTTGCCAAGTTTGCCGTTGAGTTCGCTGTCGGCGTCGCGCGTCTGATTGCGGCGATGCTGCGTCAGACGGCTCGAATCCGCGGCGTCGAAGCCGCGCGCAGCGAGGAACATCTGGCGTTCGTAGGCGCGGCGCGCGGCGCGGCCGGGCGAGACCACGAACAGGAGACCATCCACCACGCGGCCGGCTGCGGAGACGGCGCGCACAAACAGCGGCTGTCCCGCGCGGTCATCCGCGGGGCGGCGCACGGGCAGGCCCGTCGTGGCATCCATGCGCAGCAGGGGAAGCGTCATGCGGGCCTCCCGAACGAGACGGCCACCATTTGCGTGGCCTTGCCGTCCGCGAGCGCGCGGCGTTCCAGATCGTTCAGGGTGTCGTCGAGGTCCTTCAACATCGAAAACGCCGTGGCGCGGTTGATGCTGCGTCCGGCCGCGGCGACATCGGGGAGTTTCGCGGCGAGCGTGCGCGCAAACAGGAGCTGCTTGCGCGCCGTGCTGTAGTCGTCGCCGTCAACAGCCGTGTTGATTGCGTCTACCGCAGCCTCGAAGTCCGCCGGAATCGCCATGCGGGCATCAATACGTCACTGGCGCGTGAGGACGCAAGGAAGCAGGTTTCAGATATGCTACCGGTAGCAGCATGTGCTACCGGTAGCAGCATATCTGCTACCGGTAGCAGGCGAACGTCACTCTTTTTCGGTCGTCTTGATACGCTGGCCGCAGGCGAGGCACTTGCGCTCGCGCATGATACTGCCGTCCAGCGTGACCGTCCTCACGACTTCGAGCCGCCGCGACTGACAGGTATGATTCGGGCAGATGAGGCCCTTCGGCCTTGCCGGTTTCGGCGGCGACGGCTTAGGCGGCGCCATGCCGCCGTAGAATTCTTCCGGCGTCGCGACGCGCTTCTTCGGCGCGGCGGCCCCCGCTTGCGGCACGAACGGCGGAACTGGCTTGTCCTGCTGACGATTCTTTAGTGTGTCCAACATTCCTCCTGCTCCTTTCCCACCCCCACGTTAGAAACGCTCCCGACGCACATCGCGCGGGAGGTCCATTTGAAAACGCATGGCCGGCGTACTACGTTCGGCGGCCGGCGCGACGCCGCGCGTCACGTCCACAAACGAGATACCGCACGCGACGGCAGCCGCGGCGGCGTAGACTTCGCAGTCCCACCAATGATTGTTCCGGTTGTCGGTATGCCACTCGTATTCCTCGACATCCGTCCCGTCGCGATTCCGCTTCGGAATCCAGCACTCCGAGCACATGTGATGCGGATACTGATACGACGGGCGATTGTAGAGGTGAAAGAAGCCGGGCTCCGTGCGCTCCGCCGTGCGCCGGCGTTCGAGCAGCCGCGCGAGATCGTGCTTGAAGTGGTACACGCCGATGTTGATCGAAAACGGATTATCTTTCTGCACGATCAACCGCGGCGCGCGCATACCGGGCATGCCTTTGATGGGCCGCCACAGGCCCCCGGTTTCATGGCAGGCCGCGCGCACGTCGTTCGTTTCCCAACCCTCATCCACGTAGCCGAGCGAGAGACCCAGCGTGCGCTTGCCGCACACGAAGCCCTTCTGACTTTCCGCAAACAAGCGCGCCAGCATGTTGCGGCGCATCCGCGATTTTTCGCTATCGTCGGCGCGCGCGTGCAACACGGGCTCGGCGACGCCGGACTCGTACAGCCAGCTTGTGCCGTCCGGCGCCCACGCTCGAAACACGTAGTAGATAATGGCGGCGTGAACGTCGGCGCCCATCGTGACGATGGTTGCGGGACACTCCGCGGGCAGCGTGAGCGGCTCGTAATCCGTGGCGTGCGAGGCAATGAAGGGCGCGGTCCAGCGGCGCTTGTCGAGGTGTTCGCGGTCGTCTGCCGGCGGGTCGTTCTGGAGTTCGCAGAGGAACTCGTCCCGGCCGCGCTCGCTGCCGTACATCGTGTGATAGCATTCGTGGAGCGCCAGGCGCCGCGCGTCGAGTAGTTCGGCGCCTTCGTCCATGTCGGCACGGTGCGCGACGTAAAACCGCAGCGCGCGTTGATACTGCGGCGTCAGTTCGGCGAAGGCCGCCGGCGGCATGGCAAGCGCCGCGGCCGTCGCGTCGGGCGTGGCGAGCGTATCGCGTTCCGTCGCGGCGCGCGTGAAGAGTTCGCCGAAGACGCCCCACAGCTCATCATGTTTCGGATACGCCACGAGCGCCTGGTAGCGTTTGCCGCGCCACTCCGGCTCAATGGCGGGATTCGTGAAGCGGTCGGAGATTGAGTTCTTTTTGCGGATCGTCGTGATGAGGACGTAGCGGCCCTGCACACCCTGGCCGTGCAGGTAGCAGACTTCGTGCCGGATGCGCCCCTCGATCATCTTCGTTTCCGTGGGCGACTCCACTGTATCGAAGGTTTCGGGATCGTCAATGAGCACCAAATCAGGCCGCGCCCCATCGCGGACCTCGCCGGGGATTCTGGATTCCAGGCCGCGCGCGAGGAGCCAACACTCGTTCGGCAGCTTCAGCTCGCCGTTACTCCACGGATAGCCTGGCGGCGAGCGTTTCGCGTCGTTGTCGAAGGCGCGGACCCAGTTGACGATCTCGGGAAAGTCTTCGGCCAGCAGCTCATTTTTCCAGAGCTGCGTGCGCAGCGTGGCCAGCCGCGCCTCGGCGTGTTCGGCGTTGCTGCCGACGATAACGCCAAAACGAATGTGGCCGTAGAGCGCGGCCCATTCGATGGCGGCGCCGCAGAGCGAAGTCTTGCCGATGCCGCGCGGCGCGGCGCGGGCGATCTTCCACACGCCCGGCTCACGAAAGAAAATCATGCGCTGCAGGTCGTCAATGAACTCCGTGTGGAACGCCGACGGCCCCCAGAACAGATCGCCGTGATAGGTGAAGATGAAGTCATACAACGAGCGCCCGCAGCGCCGGCGCCGCTCGGGGTCGCGCGGCATGGGGACGGGCGGCACGGGGACGCGCGCGCGCGGCAGACCGCGCAGCCACACGTCGGCGCGGCGATCCCGGATGAAGGCCGGTTTACTGGCCGGCGGCAGCAGCGTGTACATCCGCGTGCGCCTCCTCTCCCGCCGGCGGCGGCGCGGCAGACAGTTCTAGTGTGCGCACGCCATGCAACTGGTCGTTCACGTTGGCAGCGATCCGCTCCAACACGCGATTAGCGCGTTCGCGGAGCCAGACCTCGATAATCTGCGGTGCGGCAATGTTGCTCTTGGCCAGGTCCACGGCGAGCTGCGCCAGCAGGTACTTGCACAGCGACGCGGCGTCGGCCGGCGCGCTGCCGTCCACTTCCTGCACGTAGACCGCGTGCAGGTCCTCCATCATGCGCGCGACGGCGTCGGGCTTGACGAGCTGCTCGGACGCGGCGTCGCTCTCGGCCTTCAGACGAAGTTCGCTGGCAATCGCGCGGAAAGCCAGCATGAGCTGCGGCGAGAACTGGGCTTGCAGATCGGGGCGCGAGATAATGGCCTGCAGGAGCGCGTGCGGATCGGTCGGCGCGGCCGTCGCGCAGGCGTCTGCACTCGACGCCGCCGTGCCAAGCGCGGCGGCAAGACAGCCGGGCGGCGGATGCAGGTTGCCGACGCTTTTGCCGGCGTACCGTTTCGCGTATTCGTAGGCGACGCCCGGCTGTGCGTGCGGCTTGTTGAGCTGCTGCCGCACGGGCAGCGCCTCGGCGGAACGCTTGGCCCAGTTGCGCAAGGTTTTCTCGCTGGACCCGATATCGTGCGCCGCAACCGAGAGCGGGCGCCAGGTGAGACAATGCGGGCAGGCGGCGTGCCGGGCCCGCGCGGCTTCGACGAACGCCGCCAGCGCGTCGCTTGCAGGAGCGTAGCCCGCGTCGCGCACCAGTTTGTCCAGCCACGCCACATCGGCCGCGCCCGCACAGGCGTCGCGGACGGCAGTGGCTAGGGCTTCGCGCTTGTCGGCGCTGGGCGTTCTTTCGGCCATCGCGTCTTCGTCTCCGCGTCCGCGTGTTCCCACAGGGCATTTTTGATGAGGTAGCCGCACTGCATGTGTTCAAGTTTTTCGAGGACGGCGCGCGCGAACCCACGCCAGTCAACGAGCCGCTCGCGCGCGGCGTCGTGGTTGAGTTTGCCGATCTTCCAGATGTCAATGCAGGCGGCGAGATCGTCCATGACTTGCAACGCCTGCACAGGATCGAAGACCGGCTCGACAGAAACCCAGGTGCAGATGCCGGCGGCGTGGGCGTCGCGCGCGGCGGCGTAGCGTTCGCTGAGTGTGCCGGCACCAGGCTCGTACCGCAGGCGCGACATGTCATCCGACCAGATGATGGTCTGGCCGAACCCAACATCGTAGCGCCGGAAGAGATCGAAGTCCCGGCGCGCGGCGCGGCCGTTCTTGGTGAGGACCCGCGCGTGCAGCCGATTCTCGCCGAGGATGTGCAGGGCCCAGCGCGTGAGCTTGTGCGTTTCGTCGGCGGGCTGGTAGGGATCGCAGGTGAAGCAGAGCAGCACGGGGCGCGGATCGCCGGCGAGCGCGCGGGCGTCTTTCTCGAAACCCTTGAGCGCGTCGGTCGTCGGGCGAACCGTGCCGCGGAAGTTTTCGCGCGTCATGTGCAGGCAGGCGGGCGCGTAGCAATAGGTACAGCCGTGGCTGCAGCCGTTGTAGAGGTTGGCGGCCAGCGGGGAGTATTCCAGGGCGGCGCCCTTCGGTTCGTAGATGCGGGACATGGGTTCAACCTTTCTGCGGCGGTGGTGGCGGAGGTTCGGCGCGGGTCTCCAGCGCGAAGCGGTCGTCGAGACCGGGGTCCTCAACCAGGGCGTCGAAGCCCAGCTCCCGCATGGACTCCGGCCGGGCGCGCGCGATCTCGTCGAGCAGCTCGCCGAGCGCAGCCACGCCGAAGCGCTTGAGCGAGGCCCGGAGGGCCTGCAGGGCGCCGGGTGTGATGTCGCGCGGGTTGTAGTCCGCGGGCAGCAGGCGGGAGATCGGGAGTGTTTTTACGGGCAGTTGTTTCATTGGCTACCTCGCAGAAAGACCTTGGAATCCAAGGCGCGGCGACGTCCCGGAAAATGCACCCGGAAACGCACCACGGGGGTGTGTGACGAAACGAGCACGAACACGCAACAT
>ERZ1292632.1234-Hain-H43-01um-R2-1234-length-25739-cov-17_pt1 | contig 25739 bp, 38 predicted proteins | sample MGYA00564407_ERZ1292632 | MGnify/ENA primary metagenome ERZ1292632 (study PRJEB36523, sample SAMEA6512637) | groundwater metagenome | collected 2019-01-08 | study: AquaDiva: Metagenomics assemblies of 32 groundwater samples | reverse complement strand
AAAAAAAGGAGGAAGTAACCATGAGTGATTTTAATGTAATACTTCAAAGCATATTGGGGGCTGGAATAATTTTTGCGTTATTAATGATAATTTTATCGTGGGTTTGTGAGATGCCCAAAAAGGGAGGAAATAAAGATGAAACTAACTGGTAAAATTACAGGTATGACATATCACTGTATTGAACGGTGGAGAACTAGATTTTCTATCAATACAAATTTATTAATCAAACTTGCCCAATTAGATTTAGACCGATTAGAAATTTTAGAAAGTTATATTAGAAATGGGGAATTGAGACATAAAATAAAAGTAAATGCAAATACAAATATTGTAATAAATAATGATAAAAAATTAATTACAGTTTTTGAGAAAAATAAAAATATATAGAAAGAAGGTGAAATCTATGTTAGAAAAAATATTATTTGTAGTATATTTAATTTGTAATATAATGTTATCTTTTGCATTTATACTGTGGAGATAGAAATTAATTAAGGAGATATGTATATGAAAAATGGAATATATATTGTTACGATAATAACTGAAGATAATAAAAGAATTGAATTACATTTTGATCTAGAGGATATTTATAGATTAATTAATGAATTGATTAATAGAGAAAAGCCTTACGATATTATTTATGATTGTAATTCTGAGCAAGAAAAAGATATAAGTATTAATACAGATGATATTGATTATTTAGAATCTATACTATAGGTGAAAATATATGAAATTAATTTTTGAAATAATTAAAGGATCCTTAGGACGTAGAAAAAATGACAACGAAAACGCACATTTAGTAGTTTTACGAAAACAAGGCTGTGCGGAGGGACAAATTGTTGCAGAAATATCCCCCTTAGGGGATTTGAAAATTGTGAAAAAAGAAATTGAAATAAATTAAAGGAGGAATTAATTATGAGTAATTTTCCAAGAAAAGAAAAATGTAGGGGGAAATTTTATGACAGTGATTCTGGAGAAAATTTTATTTGTAATAAAATAATACTTAGAAAACATGCGGGAGAAACCTTATGCCCAAAATGTAGAAAACGGAAAATAAGAATAGAAGAGATAATAGGGATATATGGCAATACTAACAGATTTCAAGTATTACTCCCTGAGGGCATGAATGTTGATAATTTTAATCAGTCATGGTAATCTTGACAAAGTCATAAGAAAATGTTATGTAATTAATAAGATGATTAATTTATTTATAAGGGTTAAAAGCGTTTATGATTAAAAAAGATGATAAAATAAATATAATAAAATTGGATTTGATTAAAACTCTACTTATGAGTGGCACACCCTATGCAAATATTGCAGATATTCTGCAAGAAACTGAACCATGTATAGATCATGTAATACGAAAATATAATCTTCATAAAGATATGGAAGTATTACACAAGAAAAAACAAAAATTAACTAATGAAGATATGGGGACAATATGTAAGGAGATGGGCGAAACTTTACTACGGAATTATACCCCGTTAAAACTAGATATTCCTAAATCCTATAAAAATAGAGCTTCACGTGAAGAAGTATCTACACTTTTTATTTCTGATATGCACACAGGAGGCATTAATGAATGGTATGATAAAGATTCTGGAAAAAAAGTTATTACATTTAATAAAGAAATTTTAGACAGAGAGATAAAAAATTTGACCGCCTCAGTTGGACAAATACATACGTTATTAAGTTCATCATATAGATTAAGAAAATTAGTTCTTATTTTAGGCGGTGATATTTTAACCAATGATAGAATTTTTAAAGAACAAAAATTTGAGATCGAGAAACCTGTTGGTTTACAAATTTGGGATTGCTTAGAACATTTGCTGTATATAATTACATATTGTTTGAGGTATTATGAAACTATACAAATTGAATGTAGAGTAGGTAATCATGGGAGATCATTGCCCGATAGTTACGAAGAACCTGTAGAAAATAATTTTGAATTCTTTATTTATAAATTTTTAGAAAAACAATTTGAGAAAGAAAAAAGAGTAACTGTAAATGCCCCAGCTACTAGGCGAGCTATACATACAATTTTTGATTGGCGTTTTCTAAGTGAGCACGGGGATCAGTTGAAGGGCTTTTCAGAACAGGCGATTATTTCTCAAGCGAAAGAGTTATATATAACTATGGGGGGTTTTGAAATGTGGCTTTTTGGACATCTCCATAGATTAAAAGAAATTCCAGTGTCAGATAAAATAACAGTAAAACAAAATGGGAGTTTTGAGGAAAAAAGTACATACGCTTTTAATAAATATAGAACATATAGTTTACCACAACAATGGTTTTTTGGAACAAATGAAAAAAGAATAGAAACTTGGTGTTATAAACTTGATGTTAGAGGATGAGAGGAGGTAAATATGCAAAAAATTTGTAAAAGTTGTTATCAAAATAAAAATTGCATTGTAAGTACAAATGACCCTAAATTAGCAGAAGTTATTTATTGTCCTAAGTATAAGAAAGACCCGAAAAAATGATAACCAATTTAGAAGAATTAATGGCAACATTAAGACCATTTCTTCCACAATATTTAGAGGGGCATGGAAGAGATTGTAATAATACACATTTCCAATGCCCCAACGCGGATGATGTACAAGCTCATCCAACAGGTGATAAAAATCCTAGTGCAAATTTTAATGGTGGCTCGGAGCAGTTTTATTGTTACTCTTGTGGTAGTGGTGGAGACATTTTCAAAGCTTGCACATTGCTTGAGAAACGTCCGAGTTGCGGTAACGAATTTGTGACTGAAAATGTTTTATATTTAGCAGAAAAATATAAAGTGGCAACAAATGTAACAGGAAAAGCTAATGATGAGAAAATTAAATTATTTAAAATTTTGGAAACTTTACAAATAGTTTTTAAAAAAGGTTTGGAACATCAATCAGATGAAAGTGAAATTAAAACATATATTAAAAGTAGGGGATGGGCAGATATAAGTGAGGAACTGGGCTTCGGTTATTGTATAGATTATAAAAAAATTATAGATAAATTGATCGATAAAGGAGTTGACGAGAATTTTTTACTGGTACAGGGATTAATACACCCATCATTATTTAATAATAGATTAATTTTCCCTATTCATAATCATTATAATAAAGTTATAGGCTTTATGTCCCGTAGTTTGGAATCTGATTGCAAACAGCAAAAATACATTAAATCACATAAAAATTTAGTATCTCAATATCCATATCTTTATAATCTAAATAGGGTTAAGAATTTTAAAAGAGTGTATATTGTAGAGGGACAAGCGAATGTATTTACATTATTAAAAAATAATTTTAAAAATGTAATTGCATTAAGTGGGACAAATCTTCAAGAAGAACAGTACAATCTTTTAGTTAGTTGTAAAGTTCAAGAATTAGTTTTATGTTTAGACAACGATGTTGCAGGACAAAGTGCAACAGAAAAAATATTAACTTGGGCTTTAAAAAACAGAAAAAATAATATTAATATAAAAATCAAAATTCTACTAGAACATAATGATCCTGATGAGTATATTACAAAGAAAAGTATAAAAGCATTTATGGAAATTCCTGAAATAACTATTTTTGAATATTATATTAATAAATATAAAATTACAAAAGCTAATTTCGATAGAGACAGAATATTATTAACCATCTTGGCTGAAAATAGCCACTTTGATAGAGAGGCACTTATTGATCAGTTTGTTAAACAATGTAAATTTGGAAAGAGAAGTGTAGTACACGAACTAAATAAACTAGATCAGAATAGCATAAATTCTTTAATAGCAAGCACAGAGGATATATTATCTGAACAAAATTTAATGGACGATGAAATAAAAAAATTTGAGAAATGGGCATGGACTAGAGGGCAATTACTGGGTTTAGAAATAGGTTTTCCTCAATTGACGAAAGCACTCGATGGTTTACAAGAAGGCTTTTACCTTGTGGCTGGAGATACCAATATAGGGAAGACATCATTTATGCTACAGATGATGTTTAATCTTCTTAAATTTAATAATCCACAACCTTTTATTCTTTTTTTCTCAATTGATGATCCGTTAAAAAAAATATTTCCAAGATTATTAGCACATTATAGTGGGTTACCCATAAACTCAGTATCTAAACCGAAAACAAGTTTAACTTTAAACGAACAGAAAATAAGAGAACAAGCATTAATTTATCTACGAAATTTGAGCACTCGTCTTGTAATTAAAGATGTATCCTATGGAGATAGTATTGGTTATATTAAAAAAATGATAATGATATATAAAAAATTAGCAGGTAATATTCCTATTATAGTATTTTTGGATTCTTTTCACGAAATTGTTACGGATGGGCCAAAAGATGATAAATTAAAAAATATTAGTAAACAATTAAAAGATTTAGTCGCTGTTTATAATATTCCTATTATTACAACTGCGGAATTCCGAAAAAGTAAAGATGGGCAAGAGATGCGAACACTAGAAGATATTAAAGACACTATTGAGTCTGCTTATAGAGCAGATGTAACATTTTTATTAGATAATGAAGTTAAAAGATTAAAAGGCAAAGAAAAAAATATTAGATATTATTGGACAGATTCTAATGGAGATATACACCCAGTTATTCGGGTAGATGTGTTAAAAAATAAAATATCATCTTTTGACGGATTTTTATTATATAAGTTTTATCGGGATATTGTTAAAATAGAAGAGCTACCCAAAGAAGATGAAATGTATTGGAAATAATAATAAAATAATTTTGCACAAGCATTTTTTGGAGATTAACCAATGATTAAAGTATTTAAACCGAACGAATTTTTGCAATTAAAAGCAATATTTGATGTGCTAGAACAGCAAGAAATAATATATTATGATTCAGAAACTACTGGATTTAATCCATTTATTAATGTGCCTCTTTGTTTTCAATTTACTTATAAGCAGGATGAGGCAATTGTAATTCCACTTTTTCATTTAATGCCAGATCAAGGCAAACAAAAATTTTATGAAAATATATATAAAACACCATTAAAAAAATATTGGGGGGAAAATCAGGAGTATGTTAAGTTACGATTGAGACAATTATTTGAAAGTAATATAAAATTTATTGGGCAGAATATGAAGTTTGATAATCTTTTTGTTAGAACTTATTTAAAGATAGAGGTTAAAAATTGTTTTCATGATACATTACTAGCCGAACATTTAATAGAGGAAAACCGCCCCCGTAATTTGAATGAATTAACATTGAGATACACAGATTATGGACGTTATTGGCAAGAACTCGAAACATATAAAAATGAGCATGGGGGCGCAGGAAAGAAAAAATTTTCTTATGCAAGAATTCCAGAAAATATATTATATACATACGCTGGTTATGATACAATTGTATTACAGATAATTCATCAAAAACAACAAAAGGAATTGGATAATCAAAAATTAAATTATATTTTTTATAAGATAGTCATGCCCTATAGTCGAGTATTAGAAAGTATTCAATATAATGGGGCATTAATTGACAGAGAAGAAACTAAAAATTTAATATTAAAATATACAGAAGAATTAAAAATATTAACAGAAAAATTATTACAAACAGAAGAAATTAAACGTACAGAAACATTATTATTTGAAATGGAGAAACAAAAAATAACTGAAAAATGGTATAAACTAAAACATAGGGCATTGTCTCTGAATGAGTATACTATTAAATATACCCATAAACAAGTATTTAATTTTAGTAGTCCCAAACAATTAGCACACGCTATTTTTGATGTGTGTAAGATGCCCCAAATTTGTGAAAGAAGTACAAAAAAAGAGGTATTAGATATATTGAGTAAAAAATACCCTAAAAGTTTTGTAGCGTATTTAGCAACCTTAAGAATGTGTGAAAAATTTTTAAATACATATTTAATAAATTTTGAAAAGTTAAGCAGAAAAGATTCTAGGATACATACAACGTATCTTCAGGATGGGACAGTTACAGGTAGAATTTCTTCAAAACAACCTAATCTTCAAAATATTCCTAATCGTGACTTACGTGCAGAAGAAATTAGAAAATGCTTTATTTCTCCAGCGGGTTGGTCATTAATAGATCCCGATTATGCTCAAATTGAATTTAGAGGCTGGGCGATAATGTCCAAAGACCCTCTAATGCTCGTGGATTTAAAATCAGGTATGGACATACATTATAAAACAGCCTCAAGTTTTTATGGGATTCCTATTGATCGAGTAACAAAAGACCAAAGAAATATTATAAAAGCAGTTACTTTTGGAACAATGTACGGGGAAACGGAGAGATCATTGGCAGAAAAATATAATATTTCACAAGAAGAAGCAAAAGCAATATTATATATAGTATTGGGACGCTATAAAATAGGAGCAAAATATATTGAAGATTTAAAATTGCACGCTAAAAAGTTTGGTTATGTTACCAATTATTTCGGTAGAAGGCGACATTTTCCAGAATTATTAGAATTACAAAAACAATTATTATATGTGGATAAATATAGTCCTGAAGCCATTCAATATAGACAAATGCTTAGACAGGCTGTTAATAGCCCTATACAGGGCTTTGCTCATGATTGTTTATCCATAGCGGGAATTAGATTATATTCCGCAATTCAAAAACAACAATTACCAATGCAGATTATACTAGATATTCACGATTCATTACTCTTACATATTCAAGATAATTTTATTCCTATTGGTTGTAAAATTATTAAAAAATGTTTTGAAAAACCAATAGGTAATATTGAGGTTCCTCTTAATGTTGAATTAAAGATTGGGAAAAGATGGAGTGAGCTAAAAACTGTTGAGATTTGACAAAGTTATGAGAATAATGTATATAATTAATAGGGAGGTAATATTATACACATTACTTGTAATCAATGAAAGGAATAAATAATGGAGGACGCATTAAAAGAATTATTAAATATGATAACCCAATATAATCAAGAATATGCAAAGACAGATATTACTACTGATGGTGTCGGCGTAGTACGATTAGCTCAAAAAGCTTCTGTTATTATTTCTTATGTTTCTACAATTTTATATAAAATACATAATAAAGAGATCCAAACAAAAGCTAATAAACAAATGCAATATGCTCAAATAATTAAAAATGCAGAGGTTGCATCAGCCGCAGGAAAAAAGCAAGAGGCAGATAATAATATCTCATATTTAGAATTAGAAAAAACAGAAGGAAGCATGAATACATTAAGGGCATATTTAAACAATATAAGAGAGGATTTATATGAGAAACTCAAATTGTGTAAAACCGCTTTAAAGTATATATTTTCAGATAAAGATAGTCAAATAAAGGAGGAATTTTAAACATGATTTTAACTACTAATATCATTTATTGGGTCTTACAGATGGACACCATAATACGAGGCCTTCTGGTCGCTAGTGTTGTACTTATTATAGGGGGTGCGGGAGCAACAGCTGCAATTACAACCTATTTACAGGAAGAAAAGAAGACATCAAAAGGTTTATGGTTTAGTATCCTACCTCTTAGCGGAGTAATTTTCGCACTTCTTACTGCGTTTATACCTTCGACCAAAACTTTATGTGCAATGTATGCCATCCCAAAAATAACACAACAGATTTCAATTGATAATACCCTAAAAACAGTACCAAAAGATGTTCAAGAAATATATAAAATAGGTATTGATACAATTAAAAATCTACATAAGGAGGACCAACATGGTTAAGTTTGCTAAAGAGAATACAGATTTAGGCTCATTTGGGGAGACTGAAGTAGAGAAAAAACAAAAAAACTTGGAGAGCGGGTCAAAGCTAGAATATTTTTCATTGAGACCAACAGAAAAAGCTCAAGTTAGAATTGTAAGTGCACGTATTACCAGAATAAAACATTATGACAAAGCAAGTAAAAAATCTAGTTTATGCCCCAAATATTTTGATGAGTCTGCTCAATGTGATTATTGTGCTTCTGGAGTGTATGCACAAGTAAGAAGTTATGTTCATATCATTGATAGGAGAGACGGGAAAGTTAAAATTTGGGAAATGTCAAAAACAGTTGTTGAAGCGGTAAGAGCGGAACTTCTATTAATCAAAGCAAAAGATAAGGAAAATAAATTGGAGGACTATGAATTATCTGTGCTTAGAATTGGGCAGGGTTTAAAAACTGAATATAAATTAGATCACTCAGAAACTAAAATCTCTTTAAAAGCCGAAGAGAAGGAATTAATTAAAAATCTTAAAAATTTAGAATCGGTAATTATTATCAGAGTTAAAGATGACGAAGATAAGCAAGAAGTTAATATTCAAAAAGAGCTTGCAGAGATTAAAGAAAAAGAATTAGAAGTTGATGTTGAAACAGATATAACTTCTATTGATGATAATTCTTTTGATAATATTTTAGAGGGCTTAGAATAAGGAGATTTCATGAAAGAGGCAATATTTACAAGGGAGTTAAAAGAAGCTTTTGAATATTTATATCCGAAAGCATATGTGTATAAGATACCAGACACCCCGAGATTCCCAGACAATACAGGGTTCAGGTTTATTCCTAAAAAGCCCTTTGATATGTTTGTTTTATTAGATGTTTTTATTGCGATTGAGAATAAACAGAAAAAAAATTTATCAGCATTTGCTTTTGATGATGTTAAAGATCATCAATTAACAGCACTGATTAAAACGAAAAACGCTGGGCATAAAGCTTTTATTATTGTTAATTATAGAACGGATGATTATAATAAAGCTTTTATTTTAGATGTTAATTATTTTTGGCATTTAAAAACTGTTAAATTTGCAGATCGAAAAAGTCTCCCAATTAATTTTTTATTAACGAGTTGTCCCTCTATAAATCGAGAGAAAATAAACAATAAGACTGTGTGGGATGTAAGATTATTGGAGACATTAAATTGAAACGTAAAGGAAAAGAATTAGAAAAATTAATAGCAAAAGAATTGAATGGATATTTAACTGCTAATAGCGGCGCAGTGTTCGGGAATGGTGATGTAGTTACGAATAAATTCACAATTGAGTGTAAACAATGGAATACAGACAGTTTTAGCATAAAATACGATGTTTGGCAAAAAATTAAAGGTGAGGCCAATAAAGATCGTAAAGAGGCTTTATATGTAACGCAAAATATGAGTAAAGAAATATTAGTAACTATGTCACTAGATACTTTGAAAGGTTTATTATGAAAAACATTGAAAGTCTGCTTGGTAAAATAGAAAAAGATTTTGGGAAAGGTTCTTTAATCCGTTTAGGTAGTGATTTTAAAATCAATGTTGAAGTAATTAAAACTGGTTCAGTATCGTTAGATCTAGCAACAGGAATTGGTGGGTATCCCAAAGGCAGAATAATTGAAATTTTTGGACCTGAATCGTCTGGAAAAACTACAATGGCATTACATGCTATTGCAGAATGTCAGAGGGAACAAGGTGTTGCAATGTTTATTGATGCAGAGCATGCCTTAGACCCAAAATATGCAAAAGCTATTGGAGTTGATACGGAAAATTTACTTGTCGCACAGCCCGATTGTGGAGAAGATGCTTTGAACATGGTTGAGGAGGCTATTAAAACAGGTGAGGTAGATATTATTGTTATAGATTCAGTCGCAGCTCTTGTTCCTAAAGATGAGATAGAAGGGGAGATGGGTGATAGACATCTTGGAACACAAGCTCGTTTGATGAGCCAGGCTTTAAGAAAATTAGTAAGTGTGGTTTCTAAAACTAATACTTGTTTAATTTTTATTAATCAAATTAGAATGAAAATAGGTGTAATGTATGGAAGTCCTGAAGTAACTACTGGGGGAAATGCTTTAAAATTTTATAGTTCTATAAGATTAGAAGTAAGACGTAAAGCGTATATTAAGGATAAACAAGAAGTCGTATTAGGGAATGAAACCAAAGTTAAGGTTGTAAAAAATAAATTGGCTGCACCATTCAAAGAAGTTACATTAGATATTGTTTATGGTCAAGGTATTGATAAAGAAGGAGATATTTTAGATTTAGCTATTGAAAAGGGAATAATACAAAAAGCGGGGGCTTGGCTCAAATATAAAGATGAAAATCTAGCTAATGGTAGAGAAAAAGCAAAAGAATTATTAAAAAATGATAACTTAATATTTGAGGAATTAAAAAAAGAGATAGAGAGGGTATTATGATAATAATAACAGGCGGGGCTGGATTTATTGGAAGTAATTTAATAAAGAAATTAAATCAAAAAAGACACGAGAATATTATTATTATAGATGATATTAAACAAGGACAATATAAAAATTTAAGGGGATTAAAATATAAAAAATTAATACCTATTAATGATTTTGTAAAGCTCATCATGAATAACTCTAAGGAATTTCGAGGGACCACAACAATGATTCATTTAGGAGCAATTACAGATACTATGTCAGAAGATATAGAAACACTGTATAAATATAACTATTTTTACAGTGTAAAATATGAGGAATGGGCAAGATCTAATGGTATCCCATTTATTTATGCCTCAAGTGCTAGTGTGTATGGTAATGATGCTCCGTATAATTACCCACTAAATATTTATGCTGAATCAAAAGATTTATTTGATCAATATATAATAAATAATAAATTAGAAAAAAAGGTTTTAGGTTTAAGATTGTTTAATGTTTTTGGTCCTAACGAGGCACATAAAGGAAATATGGCAAGTTATGTTTATAAACTTTATCAACAAAAACGAAATAATCAAATCCCTGAAATTTTTGATGTGCAGGTCAAGCGTGATTTTATATATGTGTTAGATGTGGTAAATATAATTTATAATTATATGATAGAAAATAAAAAAGGTATTCTTGACATAGGTACAGGAGAACAACACACTTTTAGAGAAATCTTAAATATTGTGCTTAACATTACAGATAATACATTAGTGTATGATTATAAATATAGTCAGCAATATCATGATAAAGAATATTTACAACGATATTACTCGAAAGAGAAATATACTTATATACATACAATTGATTTTCCTGAAGCGTTAAATGGTAAATATCAATTTTCAACCAAATCAAAAATAAAACATGATACATTGTTTTCTTTTAAAGATAGTGTTAAAGACTACATCACAACCTATTTAGAGCAGGGATTAGAATGAAACAATTATTAACAGCTGATTGGCATATTAATATTAATAATAGGATTAAAGATGTATATAAAATTATTAATAATATATTAACAATAGCCATTGATGAGCAGGTAGAACGCATCGTAATTTTAGGTGATATTTTTGATAAGGCAAGACCACGACACGAGGAAAAATACATTTTTTATAGGTGGTTAGAAAAAACAAAAAAGACTGGAATAAAAGTTTTATTGTTGAAAGGTAATCATGATATATTTAAATCCCCAATTTTAGGAGATTTTTTTTCCTTTGCAGACGCAAATATTTTAAATAATGTTAAGATAATGGATTCTGAATATATAGAGAATAATATATATTATGGACATTGCCATATTCAAGGAGCAATATTTGGGAATACTGATGATATTAATTTTAATGCTATTGGAAAAGATATTAAAGAATTATATAATCATAAGTGTAAATTATATTTTTTGGGACATATTCACAAAGCACAGAAAATTAACAATAATGTATATTATCTGGGCTCACCATATAAAATTAATTTCGGGGAATGTAATAATGATAATAGTGTAATAATTCATAACATGAATACAAATGAACTAAAATTCATAAAAATTTCCGATAGAAAGATGATAGAAATTCATATAGATATGATAAATCATAAATGGGAACAGGTTGATGTAACAGATGCAATTATTAAAGTTAAAGTAAAAATTAAAGAGGATCAACCTTATCCAACACAAGATATTAAAGAAAAATTTAAAAACGCCTACGAAATTAGATCCATTGAATTTGAAGTAGTGAAGAAAGAGCATAGTAGAAATAAAGATATAACAACAGATAAAAGTGTAGAGAATTGTTTTCTAAATTACTGTAATTATATGAAATATGAGAAAATTATACAAAAGAGGGGGGTGGCAATAATCAATGACATATAAAATATATAATAACAATTGTATAGATATAATGAAAAAACTTCCTGAAAATAGTATAGATGCCATTGTTACAGATCCCCCTTATGGGTTAAGTTTTATGGGGAAAAAATGGGATTATGATGTTCCAAGTGTAGAAATTTGGAAAGAATGTTTAAGAATATTAAAGCCTGGAGGTTATTTATTGACATTTGCAGGAACTCGTACACAGCATAGAATGGCTGTAAGAATAGAGGATGCAGGTTTTCAGATTAGGGATATGATTGCTTGGGTATATGGCACAGGGTTTCCAAAAAGTTTAGATATTACAAAAGCCCTAAATAAAACTATCGATGAAAGTTCTGAAAATGCTAAACAATGGGAGGGTTGGGGGACTGCACTTAAGCCAGCATTAGAGCCTATAACAATAGCACGAAAGCCTTTAAGTGAAAAAACAGTCGCAGAAAATTGTTTGAAGTGGGGGACTGGTGGAATAAATATAGATGCTTGTAGAGTAGGGCATGATGATACTAGAAGCAAGACAAGCGGTGCAAGTAGACGTAACTCAGAGCATAAATGGGGTTTAAAGGCTGGAGTAATTGCTGGGAGTGAGAATGGGCGATTTCCCACCAATTTTATTAGTGATGGAAGTGACGAAGTTTTTGCTTGTCTTCCAGAACAAGCTAAAAGATTTTTTTATGTTGCTAAATCAAGTAATACTGAAAGAGATCTAGGGTGTGAGGAATTAATAAAAAAAGAACAGGCAGGAAGCTACCAATTCGGAATTGATGGCTCGTTAGATGACAAAAAAACTGAGGGTAGAGCTAATACCCACCCAACTGTGAAGCCCGTTGCTCTTATGGAATATTTGATTAAATTAGTTAGTAGAGAAAATGCTTTAATTTTTGATCCGTTTCTTGGTTCAGGTACAACAGGTATTGCAGCACTAAATTTAGGTCGTAGATTTATCGGGACAGAAATGAGTGCCAACTATTTTGAAATATGTAAAGCAAGATTAGATTACGCAAATAAACCTTTGGAGAAGTAAATGAATAAAATTCAAAAAATTTATAAGATTTTATTAAAGCGTTTACCTTCTAAATATCATATTCCAATTAAAATTTGTTCTACTATTTATTCTGCATTAAGATATATAGCATTAAAAGATGGTAAAACTTATCAAGCAGAGAAAAAATATTTTCAAAAATATATAAATACAGCAGATTATAAAAAAAGAACTCGTCCAATAAATTTAGCTGATATTGGTGCTTTTAGTAGCAATCCTATTTGTGTTATGGCAGATTGTAAAAAATACTCAGAAGAAGGAATTGCTGCAACATTATTGCACGAGATTTCGCATATTGTTTTTGACTCGACCGAGCATGAAGCGGACATCTTTGCGAAAAGATGGACTGCAATTTTATTAAAAGAAAAGTTGATCACTGAAATTGGATTTAATTGTTATAGATGTAATAAACCGAATAAAATAAAAATTAAGAATAAATTCCCAAAAAATGTGATTTGCAAATATTGCAAAAGTCTGGGGAAATTATGAATATTAAAACCATCAAATTAATCAATTTTCTATCACATAGTAATACAAAAATTAGTTTTAATAGTAATGGTATATTCCTATTTTTAGGGGAAAATCATGAAAAAAACGGAGATTCTAATGGGGCGGGTAAATCTTCGATTGTAGACGCTTTTTTATGGTGTCTCTACGGAGAGTCGCGGTATGGAAAAGACCTGGCTAAAATCGTAAAATTAGGAGAATCGGAGGTTTCTGTAAATATAGAATTTGAGCTTAATAATATAGATTATACAATAGAAAGGAGAAAGAAAAAAGATACATCTACGGAATTAGTATGTAGTGCATTTCAAGGAACTAATTTAAAAGATACGCAAAATTATATCGAGGAATTATTAAAGCTTAATAGTGATACCTTTAAAAATTCGACTTGCTTATTACAAGGAGAATCGGATAGTTTTTCAAAGCTATCACAAAAAGAAGCAAAAGACATAATTTTAAATATTTTAAATGTAAAAGAATATGATGAATTAGAAAAAAAATGTAAAGAGAAATTACATGAGGATAAAAATAAATTATCAGAATTAACACCTTATATTACAATATTCAATACTAATAGTAATGAGTTGGATAATAAAATTAAAATATATAATGAAAAAAATAATAAACTAATTGAAACTAAACAAGAATTACAGAATATTGAACATGTAATTAATCAAAATGAAATTAAATTACAAGAAAAACAAAACTTATTCAATGAAAAAATGAAACAATTAAAGGATAAGCATTATGCTTTATCACAAACACTAAAGATTAAAATAGAGAATGCCAAAGATCTTTTAAGGAATGCCCAATCCTTAACAAAGGAATGCCCAACTTGTAAACAAGAAGTATCAAAGATCTATCAACAAAACCTGGAATCGTGTTTTGAATCTTTGCTAAAATCTCAAAAACTTGAACTTCAACGAATTGAGGACAATTATACTAATAAATTTAATTTATTAAATTTATTCTATAATACTCATATAACTCCTATACTTAATACTAAGAACTCTTATACTAGTAATTATAATAGTATATATAATATATATAATACACTAGATAAAGAATTATACTCTTTAAAGAATGAAATAAATAAATTAAAAGAAAATTTAAGTAAAATAGAACAAGTGAAGCAGAATATTGAGATGTTAAGTAAAGAGATTAAAATTTATGGAGTATTAGCAGAAACATTTGGCAAGAACGGTATTCCTAGTTATATTATTGAGAACGCTATACCTGAGCTAGAATTAATTGTTAATAATATAGCCCAAAAAATTAATTCAGAATTATATATAGCGTTTAATATAACAAAACAATTAAAGTCTGGGGATACTAGAGATGATTTTAGAATAAGTATAAGAGACTCACAAGGTGAACGTCCCTATTGTGGTTATAGTGGAGGAGAGAAGTTTATAATTGATTTTAGCATCAGGGTTGGCTTAAGTATTTTGCTTACGAAACGTAATAAAGCCACCATAGAAACCTTAATTATTGACGAGGGTTTAGGAAGTTTAGATAATGCTAAAATTGAAAAGTTTTTAGAAATATTAAATTATATTCAAAATAATTATGGGTTTAAAAAGATATGGCTAATTACTCATGTGCAGGATTTACAAAGTTATTTTAATAATATTATTGTGATTAAAAAAGATGACAGAGGGAGTTACGTTGACTAAAGTACTTAAATATGCTATATAATATATAGAAATATTGAAGAGGTAATATGAAAAAAGAACTTACATTAAAATTATGTATAACTTGTAAACATTCTTTATTTGATGCAAATCAGGAACAATATTATTGTATGAAAGATTGTGATATATGCATTGTAACTGGAAAAAAAATATATCTTGAATGTATAGAGAACAGATCCCCCTTTTCGGGCAATTGTAAACTACAGGGCATATTATGGGAGGCTAATGAGATGCAATCAAAATCATAAACAATGCATATATAGAGGATAATAATAATATGTTAAATTTATTACAAATAATATTACAATATATAGCAATAATCACTTTTGCGGGCTTATCCATTATTGGGGTAATTCAGCATAATTGGAATTTTGGATTTGGTTTAAATCTTGCATTAGTTTTATTATATATATTTTTATATTTACAGCCTATCAAATAGGAGGGTATATGAAACGAATTTGTTTTGATGTTGACGGAGTTATATTCGATAAAGATAATAAAATTAATATGAGTATTGTAAACATGATTAAACAATTAAAAACGCAAGAATATAAAATTATATTATATACTCATGCAGAAATTTCTGAATATGAAAGATTACAAGATGCCCTAGAATATTTTGAAGTAGTTTATGATGAAATATATTTTGGTAAACCTAAAGCCGACATATTTATTGATGATCAAGCCGTCAATATTAGTATAAAAGAAATTGAGAATATAATTATATTTAAAAATACATTAAATCATTATTTGGGGGATTTATAAAATGAAAAATTTAAAAACAATGTTAAGCAGTGTAGATATGACTTGGGGAACTCCTCAAGACTTTTATGATGTACTAAATACTGAATTTAACTTTACGTTAGATCCGTGTGCAACTATAGAAACTGCAAAATGTTCAAAATTTTATACAAAAGAAAATAATGGATTAATACAAAATTGGGCAAAGGAGAGAGTATTTTGCAATCCCCCTTATGGATCTGAAATTAAAAAATGGGTAAAAAAATGTTACGAGGAGAATCTAGAAAATAATATATTAATAGTACTACTTATTCCAGTAAGAACTGACACTCAATATTTTCATAATTATATTTATCAAAAGTCTAATATAGAAATTAGATTTATAAAAGGGCGATTAAAATTTGTTGGTGCGAGTAAAGACAGTGGTTCAGCCCCATTTCCAAGTATGCTGGTTATTTTTAAATCTATAATTAGAGAAGGAAAATAATATGTTTAAATGGTGGAAAAAATTAAAACAAAAATGGGCTAGACAAGTATTTGAATGGCAGGGACTAGATATTGGAGAAAATAAGAAATGAATTATAAAATAATTAACGGAGATAAGGGAATAAATGATAAATAATGAATTACAACAATATCTAAATAAGGTTAAGGACTTCCCTCTTGAGATTCACTTAGAGCAATGCTCTTATTGTAATGGGCATTGTATTATGTGTCCACATAAAAATCAACGTGCTAAAAAAGATCCTAAAAATATTATAATGAAGCAAGCAATTTTTGAAAAAGCAATTAAAGAAATTGGGAATAAACATTTAAACTATCTACATTTTCATTTAAATGGCGAGCCTCTTTTTGCTAGATCCGATATTTTAAAAGAACGCATAGATTATGCACGAGAGCATTGCCCGAATATTGAAAAACTTTGTATATTCACAAATGGCATCAGATTAGATAGTTCTATGAGAGAGGCTTTATTAACTTCAAAATTAGATGTTATCATGATCAGTGTTCATGCGGGTAATGAAGAAGATTATAGAAAAATGGTAGGATTAAATTGGTATCACTTATATAATAATATTAAAGCATTAGTAAGTGAAAAGAAAAAATTGAATAGTAAATTATACATTCAAACAGGGTTTATCCCAACAAAATATAATATTAATTCTAAAGAGCATTACTTTAAACTATTCTCAGAATTAGGCGTAGATCATTGTGGTGGTGGTGGAGTAAATAACATTGGAGGACATATTGATGCAGATAATATGTTAGTAAAGGAACAATATATTAAAGGGAATATTAATGCTCCATGTATGCGATTATGGCTAGACCTAAGTATTATGTCAGATGGGCGAGCATGTATTTGTAGCCAAGATGTTTTAGGAGAGCATATAATTGGGGATTTAAAGACAGACACACTTCAAGAGATTTGGAAAAGACTTGATTTGCAAAGAAAATTATTTATTAAGGGGTATAAAAAATTAATTAAATTTTGTTCTAAATGTGACTATATGCGAGGATGTGTCGCCCCTGATTGGTGGAGATTTGACTAAGGCATGTAAATATGTTATATAATTAATAGGAGAAAGAATATGAACAATAAACTATTTTTTATAATTATATTTTTTGGACTTATTATAGGTGTTGTTGGCTCTGTAACAGCTAAAAATAAAACAAATATTACTGAACTAAATAAATATAAAAATATAAATACACAATATGCGGAGGAATGTAAACGTTCACAATATGAAATTACAGAAGATAATAATTTTGTAATTCCTAAAGGGGATCATGATTTAGGACATAATATTCATGCAAGAGTTAAAGATGAGAAAACTTATTTAATTGATATAAATTTAGGTCTTACGTATGAATATAATAATAAAGATTTATTTGATAGGCAAAAAGAAACTGTTGGGCAAGCTAAATATTTATATATATATAACACTCAATGGGAATTTGATAAAAAAATAACTGATGAATATTATAGATTTAAACGGAGGGCAGAATGATAAGTAATAATGATGAAGAACTTGAATATAAGGCGTGGCTAAATTCTCAAGAAGAACAAAAAGAATATGCCGAGTGGTGGGAAAGGATACATAGCTATGACGAAAAAGAATAACAATATTATATTAAATCCTATTATTTATGACATGGACGGACAAGCAATTTTAATCAAGAAACCAAAAGAAAAAACGAAAGATTCTAAAAAGAAATGAAAATATTATTAGTATTAGTTAAAACTATGGGGGATGTAATTCTAATTAATAATATTGTTGATAAAATTAGAAAAAAATATCCAAAAAGTAAAATTGATGTATGTGTTAATAGCATATATAAAGATATAATTGATGAAAATCCCTATATAAATGACATATTACTTTGTGATGATTGGCTTAAGAATTGGGGAACAATTTTTAATTTTATTTTAAATAAAAATTATGATGAATACATGATACCACAACAACTTACAGGAGAAGATAATATTTGGCATCAAGTAGATTTATATAGACATAATCATCTATTAAATTTTTATTTGTATAGATGTAGACTGCCATTAGTAGATATAACAGAACAAAAATTAAAAATGTATGTTAAAGATAAAATAGAGTTTGAGCCAATAATCAAAGGATACGGAGATTATTGTATAATACATACAACATCAGGAGCTAATATTAAGAATTGGAATATTGATAATTTTCAAAAATTAGCTCTAAAAATTAAAAAAGAATTCAAAATAAAAGTATTGCAATTAGGAATTAAAAATGATAATGCCTTAATATTTCTTGAGAATATTATTGATTGTAGAGATAAATATACATTGAAAGAGCAATATTTATTATGCAAAAATGCAAAATTTATGGTAGGAATTGATTCTGGACCTTCATTTATTGCAGGTGCAAGTGGGTGCCCTACAATAAAAATTCATGGGCCTTCTAATATAATTACTTCAGGAGGTTTTGGGAAAAATATATATAATATACTCGCGGAAACTGATGAAAGATGTAAAAATAAAAGATGTCACGGAATATTTAAAGGGCAGTGTAAATATACTAAACCATGTGTTAATAATATTACTGTAGACAATATATTAATTAAAATAAAAGAGGTAGTAAAATGATTTTAAATTGGATTGGGCCAGTATTTGGACAATCAGGCTATGAGGTAATTACACGAGGAATGTTGTTTGCTCTTGATCGATTAGGAGTAGATATAAGATTAATACCTGTGGATAATTGGAATAAAGAACAGGTAAGTTTAAGAGATGATGAAAAATTCCGTTTATATCGATTAGCTAGTAGAAGGTCTGAGATAGATGCCCCAGTAATAATGCATCAAAAAATGCAAGCAGAGGCAATTCAATTTAAAAATAAATATTGTTATACACTATTTGAGACAGATAGAATACCACAAAACTGGATGGTAGATTTATTAGCAATGACAAAAGTTTTTACATTTTCTAAATTTATTGGTGATAGATGGATTAAAAATGGTTTTCCTGCGTCTAAATTAAAAATATTATCTTTTGGATTAGATAAATTAAAGTTTGAGAATGCAAAGCCAATGAAGGTTTTAAATGCAAAAGATTTTATTTTTCTTACAAATGGGGATTATACAGAACGAAAAAATTTTGAGGCTCTTATACAGGCTTACGTAGAAGAATTTTCTAATCAAGAAAATATTACATTAATTATAAAAGCTCATTACAAAGGTTTTGGGCGACGACATAAAAATATGTTAAAAGAAATAATACAAAAAGAAATAAAAAAATATAATAAAAAAGATATACCACAAATATTATTTTGTGGTGATAAAGTTGCTGAGGATTGTATGCCCGCTTTTTATAAAGGGGGAAATTGTTTTGTATTACCTACACATGGAGAAGGGCTGGGACTCCCATTCATTGAAGCAATGTATTCAGGAATTCCTTGTATTGCTACTAGATGGGGTTCACAGTTAGATTATATGGATGATGAAAATAGTTTTTTAGTGGGTGGTAAAGAACAATGTATTAATTCAATCGGATATATTACACAATGCCCACATGCTTTAAATCATAGATGGTTTGAAGTTGATATTGAAGATTTAAAAAGGACAATGAGATCAGCGTTTGAAAATAAATATATATTACCTATAATCGGTAAGAATGCAAAATTGACAATACAAAAATATGATTGGCATTATACTGCGATCGAAATACTAAGGGAAATATTTGGAGGTCATAAATGAAAAATATATTAATAACAGGTGTTACAGGTTTTGTAGGTAGTCATTTAGCAGAATATATCTTAAATAATCATCAAGATTATAAAGTATTTGGAACTTATCGTCATAGAAGTGACAGAGAAAATATACAATTTTTAGAAAATAAAATTTTTTTAGTGGAATGTGAAATGACTGATTCTCATAGTGTTTCTGCTTGTATAAAAGAAATTAGACCATATAAAATTTTTCATTTGGCAGCACAAAGTTATGTCCCCTCTTCGTGGAATGCCCCTCAAGAAACTTTTAATATTAATATTGGGGGGACTTTAAATTTATTTGAGGCAATACGAGAAATTAAAAATAATTATTTTAATGAGCATAAATCTTATGATCCTGTAATCCAAATAGCATGTAGTAGTGAAGAATACGGATTTGTAAAAATGTCAGAAGTTCCAATAAAAGAGACGAATGAATTAAGACCCCTAAGTCCTTACGGAGTGAGTAAAGTAACACAAGAAATGTTAGCCTACCAATATTACCAAAGCTATGGTTTAAAAACAATTATAACAAGAGCTTTTAATCACACAGGCCCAAGACGTGGTGAGATATTTGTATGTTCAAATTTTGCAAAACAAATTGCTGAGATAGAAATAAATAAAAAAGCTCCAATTATTCATGTTGGGAATTTAGAAACCTATAGAGATTTTACAGATGTCAGGGATATGGTAAGAGCCTATTGGTTAGCAACAGATTTTTGTAATTATGCAGAACCATATAATATTTGTTCAGGAGAAACTCATAAAATTAAAGACATATTAATTAAATTGTTATTTTTTTCTACAAATAAAAATATAACAATTAAAGAAGGCCTGGCAAAATTAAGACCGTCTGATGTACCCCTTTTATATGGGGACAACACAAAATTTGTGAGAGCAACAGATTGGAAACCAGAAATAGATTTTGATCAAACATTAAAAGATATTTTAAAATACTGGAGAATGAAAGTAAAAAATGATAACTTATAAAACAGAACAAGAATTTAACACCATGAGATACGCAGGAGCAAATTTGAACAGTATATTTTTATTTTTGAGTAAAGAATTAGACTCCTTTAAACATGGTTTAGAAATAGATTATTTTGTAGAGGATAAAATTAGAGAACTTGGAGGAGATCCTATTTTTAAAGGTTATCAAGGTTTCCCAGCTTCTTGTTGTATATCAATTAATGATTTAGCTTTTCACGGCGTTCCTTCTACTACAATGTTTAGAGAAGGTGACGTTATTTCTATTGATATTGGACTAAGTATGGAAGGTCTATGTGTTGATTCATCAAGAACATATATTTACATAAAACCTAAGTCACAGAAAGATTTAGATTTAATTTTTATTAGTATTAAAATTTTAAATAAAGCAATTGAAAAAATACAAATAGGAAAACAAATTGGAATAGTATCACATACAATAGAAAAAGAAGTTTTTAAAAGAGGGTTAGATGTTGTAAAAGAATTCACTGGGCATGGCATTGGTTATAATCTACATGAATCACCGACAGTGTATAACTATGGGGATGCACGAAGTGGGGTTAACATTATTCAAGGTATGGCTTTTTGTATTGAGCCCTGCATTACTAGAGGGAACGCAAAAATAAGACGTTCAGGAGATTGGGGTGTATATATAGATGATGGTAGTACTTCTGTGCATATTGAAGATACTATAATAATATCAGAAAAAGGTATTCAAAATATAACTGAAGGAGCTTATATTAATCAAGCATGTATAGATTATATAGCTAAGACAAGGAGATAATATGTTAGGCGAGCTGGGAGAATTAACAATTTTAAAAATATTAGCGGACGCATTTAAGCAGTCTCGGTATTATCCAGATACCACACACATAGTAAAAATTAATAAATTAACATATAAATATAATGAAAAAAATAGACGAATTACTATTGATAGATTAGAATTAACCATAACGTATGCGAAAGATTTACCTGAGGAATTTTTAAGGTTGATTATTATAAAACAATTACTAAAATTTTTAGATAATGAAACCATTATTAAAATATATAGAGGTAAAAAATGAATCAATATATTAAAAAATTAGAAGAATTTCCCGAAGTAATTCAATGTGAAAGCTCTAATTTCTGTAATGCACAATGCAAAATGTGTCCTGTTTGGACAGATAAAATGACACGACCAAGAGAGAATATGTCACGAGAATTATTTGAGAAAATCGTAGATGGGTGTATAAATAAACCTCTTAAAGAATTTCATCTTCATCAAAATGGAGAGCCCCTATGTTTAGGTTATTGGGAATTAGCTTCAAGAATTAGTTATGTAAAACAAAAATTACCTACTGTACCTGTAGGGTTTTTCACCAATGGGAGTTTAATGTCAATGGTTGCTAGTGAAAAAATATTACAAGCTAAACCAGATTTTATTACGTTTAGTTTTCAAGGGGGGACAAAAGAAGATTTTGAAGAAATTATGGGGTTGGATTTTAATAGAGTCTATGCACATATTCAAAATTTTATGAGTATTCATAAAAAATTAAATTCAACAACTAGAATACAACTATTAATGTTAGCTCAAAAAAATAATGAAACTCATATAAAAGAATTTACTCAATTATTTACTCGATTGGGCATAGAGCATATAAGCACAGGAGGAATATTAAATTATGGTAGTGCTTTAAATAATGACAAAATTAAACATAGATTTCAAAGACCAACAGGTAATAGACTAAATCCCTGCTGGCGATTATGGACTAATTTGGTGATTGCAAGTAACGGTAAAGCATGTTTATGTTGTTATGATTTCGATAATAAAATAACATTAGGTGATGTTCGTGAGAATACTATTCAAGAAATTTGGCAAGGAGACGAATTAAAATTTTATAGAAAATTGCATAAAAAGAAATGGCATGATTATAGTGAGGTATGTAAGGGCTGTAATTATATGGAATATACAGAAATAAAAGAATCTTATTACGGGTTATTTCGTGGGGAGGAGGAAAATGATTAAAATTGTAGATAAAGTATGGGGTAGAGAAGAATGGCTCGTTAATAATGAGTTATATTGTGCGAAATTTTTATATTTAAAAATTAATCATAGATGTTCTTTACATTATCATGCAAAAAAAGATGAGACATTTTACGTGTTAGAAGGCGTAGTTTATATTGAGACAATTAAAAGTAAAAATATGGGTGTTGATAAGCAGAAATTAATTTTACAAAAGGGTGATAGTATTAGAATTGCACGGGGAGTAACACATAGATTTACAGGTTTAGCCCCATCAAAAATTCTTGAGGTATCAACAACACATGAAGATTCAGACAGTTATAGATTTGAATTAAGCGGAGTATTGACAAAGTAATGAGAAAAAGCTATATAATTAATAGGAGTATGTAATGGAAAAATATAATATACCAATATCCGCCTGTATAATAGCACAAAATGAAGAGAAATATATAGCAAAAGCTATTGAAAATGTTCTTCCTTATGTTGGGGAAGTTGTGGTATGTGACGGAGGTAGTACAGATAATACTCTAAGTATTTGTGCAAAATTAGGGTGTTTAATATATAATAGACCATTTGATTATCATTTTGCAAATCAGCGAAATTTTGCATCAAGTAAATGCAATAAAGACTGGATTTTATGGCTTGATGCAGATGAATATTTTAGCACAGCGTTTTTAGAAAATCTTTCTAAAATGATTACGAAACCGAATGCAGCAGCCTTTAAAGTATGGCGTAAATCAATTTTTGATGATGAATTACGTGGAGAAGATTATCAATGGAGATTAAGTAAAAAAGATAAAACAAAATGGGTGAATAAAATCCATGAAGATATGATTGTAGATGGGGAATGGTATTATCTTCCAAAAGATTTATACATGATACACGAGCATACAATGGATAAACAACGCTGGAGTAATGCACTGTATTATAATATAAATAATGGAATTAATGAACGCCCAGCAGAAAATATAAAAATGGAATACCTAGATGGTGAATGGAGAAATGTATGATTAATTTTTTCGCTCCAATAAATAAAATTTTAGGGTATGGGGTTCATGCGATTAATCTTATTATTGCATATTATAAGTATAATAAGGATATTGCATTATACCCCATTAATGGTGCATTAAATTATTCAGATACTATAATTGATGAATTATTGCAAAATCAAATTAAAAGTAAAAAAGATGATATGGGCATTTGTATTTGGCATGAATTTGACATGTTAAGATTTTGTGGTAAGCCTAGAATTGGACTTGTTGTATTTGAGAAAGAGGAATTGATAGAATTGGCGAAAACACAATTAATGACTTTGAATTATATAATTGTTGTAAGTGAATGGGCAAAAAAAGTTTTATTACGTGAACTTAAAGAATATAAACCAGATAATATTTTTATAATTCCTGAAGGGTTTGATGAAAATATTTTTTTTCCAGAATATAAACAAGATTATAAACTTGAAACATTAAAAGAGGAACTTAAATTTATAACAATTGGAAAATTTGAAGACAGAAAAAATAGTCTATTAATTTTAGAATTATTTGCAAATGTTGCTTCCAATTCTTTAAGAAAAACAAAATTAATAGCCCACATGTATAACCATTTTAATTTAACCTGGTTAAAGGAAATTGAAAAAAAATTAAACTTATGGGGAATGCAGAAAGTTGGCAATGTATGGCTAAAAGGCAATACAACCATACAAATTTTAGATAAACCTTTTAGAACACAGGAAGAGATTGCAAAAGTGATAAATAAATCTCATTTTGGGATTTATCTAAGTGATGCAGAAGGTTGGAATTTACCTTTGATTGAGACCTTAGCTTGTGGCATACCATGTGTGTGTAAAAATATAACAGGACAAACTGAATATCTAAAAGAATATTCAAAAGAATTATTAGTAAATACACAATCTGAAATTTTACAAACATTTCTTAAACTTTTAAATGAACCAGAAAAATATCTTGATGAAAATTATAGATATGATAAATATTTATTAGAAAATTTTACATGGGATAAAGCAGGAAAAAAATTAGATAAATTAATAAAGGATATAAAAAGTTATGAGACAGTTTGAAACAGGTGCTACAAGAGATACGGATGAGAATAAACTAGATTACGAAGGGTTTTTATCCCCCTTAGTATTACAACGCTATGCTGAATATATGAGTAAACATAGGAAACAGGCGGATGGGCAATTGAGAGCCGCAGATAATTGGCAAAAAGGCATCCCAAAAGAGGCATACATTAAGTCGGGTTTTAGACATTTTATGGATTGGTGGAAAGAACACAGAGGAATATCTACTCAAGATGGTTTAGAAGAAGCACTTTGTGCTTTAATATTTAATGCCACAGGATATTTGTTTGAAATAATTAAAAATAAAAAGAAAGAAAAATAAATGCCATATTTAGAACAAAAATTTAAAAATAATATTGAGCAGGGAGAAGATTTATCAAAACAATGTTATTATTCAGAAACATTAAAATTTAAAGATTTTTTGGGTTATTTGAATTACAAAATATTTGTGTTAGTAAAAAATTATATTACTATAAATGGGAAACGATACTGG
>ERZ1292632.1134-Hain-H43-01um-R2-1134-length-27337-cov-8_pt2 | contig 25740 bp, 28 predicted proteins | sample MGYA00564407_ERZ1292632 | MGnify/ENA primary metagenome ERZ1292632 (study PRJEB36523, sample SAMEA6512637) | groundwater metagenome | collected 2019-01-08 | study: AquaDiva: Metagenomics assemblies of 32 groundwater samples | reverse complement strand
GCCCCGTCCTCGGCGTTCTTCTCATAGGTGTAGATGTAGGCTGGGTCCTGTAGCAAGGGCTCCTGTGGTAGAGTTGGAGTCTCAATCCCCACCCCACCACGCCGCAACGTGGTGCCATTGGACTCATAAATCGCAACTCGGTAGACCGGCTGTAGCATATCTTCCACCGACGCGCCCGCCCCAAACTGCTCTCCTCCCATCTGGGGAGCGAAATTGGATTGCCGCCGCCATACAAACTTGCAGTGCTTGCCAGTGAACTCGGTGTCATTTCCCTGGTTATAGATCTCCAACCCCGCTGGGTTCTTCGGCACCATTTCACGCAGCGCCGCAATAGAAGGAAAATCCGTGGGCGGGGGCTGCCGCAGCTCTGCACCGTCCGTTGCAATGGCCCAGTCGAAGATCGTGGACGCCGTCTGCTGCACCACCAAGTCGTAGCCTAGCGCTGGGGCACCCTCGTCGTCTTGATACACCACGAACTTACCTCCTAATACTTCAAATACCTGAGAAGCAAAAGCATAACGGTCCCAGGTGATAACGATGGTGTCCAGGGGCTGGAAGCGGTAGGCAGACAACCGACAGGGCAACGTCAACAGCATCGGTGTGCGAATGCGCGCGAGCTCGATCTTCGCAATCCGCATCGCCATCTGAGTGCGCGTGGTAAAGGGCAGTTCAATGTCCTTCCACGCCCGCTTCTCACCATCCTCCGTGAGGAACGCAGAGCCAACAATCGGTGGGAAGTCAGTTGCTTGCCAATGATTTTCGGGTGACACGAACAACCCCTTCATCCCGTTCGCGGTATCGCGCCACGGCGAGAGCGGTGCGATGTCCACCGCGCCCCGCAACTCCGCCGTGGTCAACGTGCCGGAGGAAGCAACGAAGGCTCCTGCTACTATTTTCCAGGTTGCACCAATCTTCGCTGCCCTCCCCGCCATCGAGGAGCACAGCTTAGTAATGATCTCTAGCGGCTCCTCGCTAGTGAGGAAAGAGCCGTTGCAAGAATACCGCACCGTGTCAAAGCATTTGAGCACGTGAGTGCCGGTGCCTTCAGTAGTAATGTTTATCGCGGTTCCAGCCAAAGCGTTAGCGTAGGTGGTGGCGAGCTTAACAGTGGTAGCAGAGGTGCGGATAGCGTAATAGGTAGTGGCGGCAACGAATGGGGCGGGCAGCGTTGTAGAAGTCTCCATTCGAACACCGTCTCCAGTGAAAATCTTTTTCTCATCCGTCGGGTACGTCAACGTATCCGTGGCCGGGTCCACCAAAAACGTCGCGCACCGCTCCAGGGTGTGCGTGCCGGTGCCGGTGTCCGTGATATCAATCGCGGTGCCCGCTAGAGCAAGCGCACGGGTGGTGGCGAGTTTAGCGGTGGTCGCCCCAGTCCGAATCAGGTAGTACACCGTGCCTACGACAAGGGGGGCGGGAAGAGTAACGGTGGTGGTGAGCTTGACGGCCTCGCCGGTGAAGATCTGATTGTTATCGGCGGCGAACGTGATCGTATCACTCACCGCCGCGGTAAAGGTAGGCTGGTATACGGTGCTGACTCGTTCATCACACACGTTAGCCGCTGCGATGAGCGCGGTCTCATCTATCCCCGTAGCGTAGGTGACGCCGTAACCCCAGGTCGTATTGGTAAGGTAGGCGGAGACCAGCAGCGCTGGATTGTTGCTGTAGCCCGTTGCCGCGCTGCGGGGGTCGTACACTCCGTTGTACCCCTGCATTACTGCGGTGACATTTGGTAGCCCACCGGGGTAGACGTTGGGGTCCGGAGTCAACCACAAGAATATGCCAGCACATCCTAGCTGACGATGGTTCGAGGTCCATTTATCAGGAGCGAGCGCGACCAGCTCAGAAAATGCGGCTTGGGTTGTGGTGCCGAGGTTTTGCTGCATCTTAGCGTTCCCGGACCATTTCCCGGTGCCGGAGCTCACGCCCTCTATGGTGCTCCAGGTCACAAGTTCATCGTTAAAGTAGACATCTGAAATAGTCTTTATCTCGTGCCCTGTGAACGTAATGACCAGATGCCGGTTCGCGCTCGCGTCCTGCTGCAAAAAGGTCAACGTGCCCCCCACCCGAACCTCACCAAACACGATACGACGTGGAGAGATCGGGGAGCGCACCGTTATCATCCGGTCCGAGACCGTAGCGGAAAGCGAGGAGGCGGTGGGCTTTTTGGCAACAGCCATACCCAATACCCCAATAAGGACCGTCGTAGCGAACGCACTAACAGAAAGACCCGTCCATATTAGAGATCCCACCGCTGACAATCCAATACCTCCCGTAGCCGCTGCGATAGCGCCAAAGAGAAGTATTTGAAAAAAATCACCAATGCCCATTATTACTTCCTACAATAATGTCTCTGGCCACAACCCACGAACATCTTCACGCTGAAATTTCATCTACCGAGCTCTCAAACTTAATCACTCCATTGTTCTTGGAAGTTATCATCATTAGATACAGGTGCTGATGGGGCGCTGGTGACACTCGCCGGGATCGGCCCTTCCTGCAACGCTGTTACATACTCAAACCCCAAGTCAGCGGGATAGTCCAGCTTCTGATCCTCATGTGTGAACCGGCGCTCACGAGGCCGCCGGAGGTCCGCGTTCTCATCCTCATACGTTATGGTAATGGTGCAAGTCTCCCCGGCGTCGTTGATTTTCGGGTAATCCAAAAACCCGGCTCGCGACAACACTGGGTCCGCCACCACCGCTCCAGCAGCGGTCAACGCCCCCAACCATATTTTGCCACTCTTATTGTGACGGCACTCCTGCAACGCGCGGTTAACGATTGAAGAGGACGCCTTGAGTGATACGGAGAAACCAGTGGCAGTATTATCCGCCGTCTCTTCAATCGGCGTGATGCCCATCATCTGCCCTACACCTTCCCAACTCAAACTGTTCCAACTGATCGTGCCGATGCCGGTCCAGAACCGTACCGTGTCCGAAACAAATACGCCCTCGTAGAACAGTACCGGACGCAGTTTCCCAGCCTGAATCTCGGTCAGCATTGCGGCAGCAATAGTGCGCGACATTATCTTCCCTCACTCAAGCGTTGAGGGCCTCCTCAGCAGAGAAGCGTAGCCCATAGGACGACGCCTCACGCAGGGACCAGGAACGGCGGTTAGAGGCTAGGCGCCAGATGCCAACCGTGTCAGCCGTAACAAAAGTATCGTTATCCGCTAATGCCACTCGCAACCGAGGCCAAATCTCCAGTGTCAACAACCCGGAGCCGTCTGCGGTGGCGCTTTTAGTCACCATGTGGAGATGGGTAGTAGTGCCACTGCCGCGCTGGATCCAATCCCCACCCGTCACGGTGCCAGTGCTGGCGGTGAAGCCATCCATCGCAATGGTTTTTACCTGCACCGCGTGCGCTCCAAACACTTTCGGTGACCCACCCCAATTACCCTGTGGGCTCGTGCCCATCGGATCACCCATCAAAAAGGTGCCTTCCCGTCCGTTCAACGCCGTCAAAAATGTGATCCACGCAGCGGCGTCCGTCCGTGCCATTGGTGGCAGCACGATGTCCGCTTCCAACCACTCACCGGGATGAGCGTAAACTTGCTCCTCCGCGGTAAAGGGTGAACGGCTCATCCCCACTGCTGAATTAGCATGGATATCCATCTCGGCAAAGATGCCCGTGGCTGGGAGGGAGAGTGGGTAGCTGAGGGCCATAAGTTAATTCACTCCACGCCCGCGTCTCCGCGCACTGTTAACTGCCTGCACCGCGGCTTCCTGGATTTGTGGCATCATCGACAATACCGCGTCCCGTACCGCAGCGGGAGTATTGGCAGAAAACTGAATTATCTGGGTAATAGAGCTGCTTCCTTCTTTGTTCTCCGACGCTGGAATGATCTTCTCCCCCTGGTGCACCAACGCGAGCCCGGTGCGCGGCACATAGTCCGTTCCAGAGGCATAAGCAGGAGAAACATACGTACCGTAAGCAGCACTCGGAATACTTCCGGCGTCACCCCCACCAAACAGGCTGCTTAGGTTGAAACTACCAAGCAAACCCCCCAATAACCCACCACCCCCACCCCCTGCGGTGGGTAACGTACGGCCGCCCAGTATCCACTGGAATACCTGGGTGGCGGCGATCCGAGCGAACTCGTCCAGAATTGACTCTGCCATACTACGGAACACTGACTTCACACCCTGTCCCAGCGACATAGTGCCGCGCATAATGCCGGAGAAAGCGTTCCGCGTCGCGGTGTAAACACCCTCAAACACATTGATAGTGTCATAGCCCGTGCGACCGAGGATATCACTGATCCGTTTTTGATCCTTCTCTGTCTGAGTTAAGAGTCTTTTGTTTGCGTCCTCTACCTTCCTCGCAGCATGTTCTCCTTCTACTGATCCGTTACGCAGTGCTTCGGCTAGTTCTACGTACTTCGCCTTCAACTCGTCTGCTTCGAGCCCCTGCCGTTGCAGTCTTGTCATTTCCTCTTCCGCAACATCGGCGGCTAGCTTATTTCTTGCTCCTTGTACCCGTGCATCATTGGCCGCTTGGTCATGAAGACGTTTCTCGGCCGCCTTCAAAATAGTTTCCTCTCGCTTTTTAATATCCTCCGTATTCTTAGCAAGTTCCTCCTCTATCCGCTGTCGCTCCTTAGCATTTAGCGTGGTCATGGTGAGCTGATCTTTCAACACACCTTGGAGATGTTCTAAAACAGCCTCACCATTTTTTATCTGCAACTCAATCTGTTTCCGTTCAATATCGCGGGCCTCTTCATTCTCCTGTTCTTCGCGCCTCCGCTCCGCAGCATGAGCCCGCGCACGCTCTGCAAGCAAGGCTTGCTGTGCACGTTTTGCTGCTGCAAGGCGTTCTTCTTCACCAACAGCAGCAGCATTCCTCCGATTCTCTATTTCCTCAGCTTCACCGACCGTAATATCCTTTTGTAACTTGGTTATCTCTGCCCTAATACGTTCTTTGTTCTCGAGCGTTGCTCCTTCCAACCCAAGCTGCAATAACTTTATCTTGGTCTTCCCAGAAACTAGGTCATTGATCTCCTCAGTAACAGTTTTCAAAATCAGAGCCCAGCCGGACAAAGCCATCTCCACTGGCTTCATTATCACAGGCGATCTGCCAATTTCTTTCAGGAAGTCGGCCCATTTCTCAGTCACCGTAGCAGCACTTCCTGCTGCCCCTCTTAAAGACTCGGCAAAACCACCAATAGCTCCATTTAATTTAGCTTGAATAATAGCCTGAGCTTCCGCCAGACGCCCAGTTTCTATTAGTTGCTCAATATGCTTTTTCTGCACGGGGTCTAACCGACCAAACTGGAGCTCTAATAAATTTAGTCCGTGAACAGGATCATTAAACGCACGACCAACAGTACGCGCGGCCGTAGTCAGATCTCTTCCGGTAAAGGCAGCATAATCCGCCGCCGCTTTCATTGCTACAGTAAAAGTTTCACCAATGACATTCTTAAATGTCAACATAACAGCGGCTGCCGCCTTCACCTGCTCGTCTGTAAAATGAGTGCTTTTAGCCATACTGGCTGAAAACTCATCCAATTGTTTCTTAGTGAACCCAACTACATTTCCCGTGGCTTGAAGTGTGGTTTCTAACCGAGCATCGGCTGCTGCTGCTTCTAATGCCGCGTGACGGGCACTGGACAATGTAGCAACAACCCCACCTATAACAGCCGTCAGTCCCAAGTAGCGTAGAGCTACCCCACGAAGGGTCTCCCCCATCCGAGCCATCATGGAGTCTGCGGCTCGTTCGGCGGCCTCCTGAATCTGAAACTGCCGAACCAGTTCTACAGTATGGTCTTTTAATCTTTGCGTTGCAGCTTCGCGAGCTTTAATTTTTGCGAGGTTCTCGTCCTTTATTACGTTGAGCTTTTTTATAACATCCGCCCATTGCTCATCTGAATAAGCTGTCTCATTAAGCTTCTTCGCTAGATTATGAAGCTTTGTAGAAGCTTCTTCAAAATTGTACAACTTTGCAGTAAGGGCAACGTCAGCCATGTTTTGCTCTTTGCATCTCAGATGTGACTAAAGACATTAAGTACTCTGCCTCATCGCTACCTAATAAATCAACCTCGACCGGACCCCACCCATACACTAGGCCAAACAGGTGAAGCCGGTCTAAATAGGGCGGTCTATTTTCCTCCCGGTTGCTGCGAGGAATTGAAAGGCTTCTTCAGCGTCTGCGATCGAAAGGGTGTCGAGCTGTTCCTCTGTCAAATCTTTGTCAAGTTTTTGAAGAAGAACAAGCAGAAGCGCAGCCGATGCAGTTACATCACCAGCGGCCAACTCTTTTTCGGACAGATTATAGGTGCGCTTCAGCTTTTTCAGATCACCAATGGTGACTGGAACAACTGTTGCTAGATCAAACTCTTTTCCAACTACCTTCATCTTCATGCGAAGGTCTCCTTTAGAATTGAAACAATTTACGCGCTAATAATTCGACTTGGTCACCGTAAGTTGGGCGAGCAGCGCCGTTGCGGACGAGACCAAGTACCGCGCACGACCTTCGAACCCCACCGTCAACCGTCCGCGTCCCGGCATTCCCATCGGGTAGGCAGTGTAGACGAAGCGCGGGGCCTCCACCAACAACGCGAAGCTGTTCGCCCGTGTCATGGTGAATTTCAGCACCCGTTCCGTCTGGTTGATAAAGTCCTGTTCCTCCGTTACGTCGGTGAAGTCCATGGTGCCGGAGATTCGGATGAGTTGCGGCCCAGTGGCGCGGACTCGGGCGATCTCGTTGGAATTGTTCAACGTCAAAATACCTTCCAACTGATTATCAATCACCACTGTCAACGCCTCGATCCGAGCGGTTGCGGCCCCTGCGAGCTGCAAGCTACAGGTGTCGAAGGTGAACGGGTCCACGGGGGAGCCGGGGAACGTGGGCGTCGTCTTCGCGATGAGCAGCCGTGCCTTTGCCAACCACTCCGCCGTAATCCGCAGATCCTGGTTAGGGGCCATCGCCATCGTCAACCGATTCAGCAGCGCACCGGCGTATTGGTGGGAGCTAGTCACGTCCCGATGCACTTCCAACGTGTAGGGAGGGCGTGCTACGCCTGCCGCGAACTCGCTCTTCACCGTAGTGTGGTTCATGGTGTAGAGGAAACCGCTCAACACGGTGCTGGCACTGGAGGTGCCCATCGCGGCGCGCAACAAATGCCCCATCGGCATCGGATTGCCCGCGAGCACAATGCCCCCCGCGGTGCGCCGAGCGCCCGCGAAATCATCCGGCTCATAGAACCCGGCGAAGATATTCCGAGTCTCGAACCGATCAATGGTCGTAGACAGGTTCTCACTCATGAGCTCGGCGTAGTCCGTCGCGGCCACCGCGGTGCCCCAGGTGCCCTCTCGTGCCAGACCGAGGTGGCCGAGGAAGCCGTGCGCCCACAGCGCCAGCGCCCCCTCCGCGTATTGGACCAACCATTGTAGAAGTCGTTTCATCATGTGTGCTACCTCCTTAAACAATTCAAGTATTAACCGCTGAAACCATGAGTGTCACGTTCAATTCTGCCACGGCGATGAGAGTGCCGGACTGAGAATCCTTGGCCGAGTAGAACTCCCCTCCCTCGATCCAGAGCGTTTCGACCGTGGCGTTGAGCGTCCGGTTCGCCATGAGCACGAGCTCCAGATTGGCGAGCAACGTATCGCGCCCGTCACACGCCGCTTTGAAGCTGGCAAAATCCATGAACGCGACCACAAACAGCATGTCGAGCAAGAACCGCGTGCGTTTGCCCGCCGAGAGTGACTGTTGGTCAGCAGGGGCGCGACGCCGGTCGGTAAACACGGCAATGACTTGCTGCACGTCGCCGAGTCCAAACTGGGGCTCTTCCTCAATGTAGATACGGGCGGTGTTAGTTCGAGAGTCACCCGCAAGGATGCTTTTGATCTGGTCACGAATAGACGCATAGCTAACAGCGGCCATAGGTCACACCGCGCTCTGAATGTCGATCTTCTTCAACATCCCGTCTACCACATCCTGCACCAGCCGCTCCGCCACCGCTTTAGTCGGCAGCACTGGGCGTGCTGGGATACCAGGATGCTGCACCTCTTTACCAAAGAACAACCAGGCTCCGGCTCGTGTCTTGGCCGCTAACACCCGCGCCTGCCTCACGCGAATAGTGTAGGGACCGGTGCCATATTCATGAATATTGGCTAATGGAATGCCACTAGCGGTCTTGCGGTTGGATCCCACCTCAACGTAAGTTCTCTGGTCCGTCTTCAATGCCCCACCCGCTTTGGTGTAGGACTGCGCGTACTCACCCGTATCCCGCAACGGCATATCTCCCCCATGCTTGCGGAGCAGCAAGGTAAGAGGGGACAGTGCGGCCCAGTGTCCACGCCCCCGCGTCCGGAAGCTCTCGTCTACGTAGGACAAGAGCCGGCCACCAATCAGATCGAGCAAGGTGCGTGGCTCCACGGCCTTGAGCAGTCGCGTGAGCTTGGCCTGCCCGACTGTGGTGTCTATCTGGATCTCGGTTCTCATAGATCCCTATCAGCCTCGATGTCATCCAATTTATTTTGGTCCCTTACCATGTCCGTCCACGCTCCCTCATGGAATGTGGGTACGTAGGTCTTGGTGGTACTGTAGAACTCCGTGTTCGTGACTTCCGCCGCGATCTGTGCTCCGGAAGAATCCACCAGTTTGATAGAACCAGCGGCGATCTGGTCCATCAACTTCTGATCGTCTCGGTGCTGCACCTGCATCGGGTGCTGTCCCTGCTGCGCGGGTGGAAACTGCACCAAAGCCCGTTGCACCGCAATGCGGTAAATGGCCTCGCGCGTGGCGATCGCGGTCAGGATCGGGCATTCCACCGTCAATGGCAGCGCGTAGCGGCCAGCAATCCGCCCGTTGATCTCCGCCTCCACGTCCCCAATATACTGCGCGATGATGGCGCTGGTGACATTGGTCACCGAGCTGATCATCGGGAACGCGGAATTGATCCGGGTTACGGACGAATAAGATGAAGGTAAAGTTTGGATGCTCACAACCTAGCCTCAACTGTACTTGGACTCGAATCGCGCCACCGCTTCATTCGCGCGTCGCGTTACCTCCACCATGAAATCCTCTTTATTCGCAAACCGTGCCCGCAACATGCCCCCATTGGGCTTGGCCTCGATCTTGTCCGTGGTCAACTGGAACGCTACGTCGAAGCCCTGTCCCAAAATAGCCACCGCCTGTGAATAATAGGAAAGCGGATCGATGTTTGACATGAACCCCTTACCCGCAAAGTGCTTGCGGTAAAGGTCCACCACCCGCTGTGCACGCTCCCGAATCTGAGGTGTAACTCGGCCACCGTTCATCTGCAACTCATAAGTGCAAAGCATCATCTCATCCCGCATGATGAACTGCTTTTGCAACAACCGCTCCGGGTACTTCTGCATATCGGCCTGCAGCATCGGCAGGTTACGGGCAAACCGCTGCTTCCGCCCACTCTCCGCTAAGTACCCGACATGGGGAATATGAACGTCAGTGAGCACCACCGTCCGCCCCGGCCCCTCGTTCAATGCCGTTTCCGGGTGCTCGTGGATACAATTATGCACAACCACCCCGCCAGCAATGAACGTGTGCGTCCCCGGGACGTTCATGTTATAAACATCTTCATATCCAGCTTCTTCAACCTTTATTACTCTATGATTATCCGGCAACCGCATTACTGCTGTCCTTGCAGCCCAGCCTGCTTTCATCGCTGCAATTCGCATTGTCCTGTGTACAGGGTCTGCCCACAGTTTCTTGTGTAAAGCACGGGTTCGCTTTGCGGTAAACCAACCCTTCTTTGAATTTCCGTAGCCGGCACCTCGCTCTCGACTTTTCGCCCCAATTTTTTCTCGGGTCTCATCACTGTGCTTCCTTCCCCACATTGCATTGTTCTCGCCAGAGCACAGAGCATGGTTCTTGGAAATCAACTTTCTTGTCTTTGCACTATTTACCTTGCCTTTGTGATGAAGCCTAGAATGATCCGGGTGGAGAAGGACCTGAAGATTGTCTGGATTATTATTCTTTGTATCACGGTCCACATGATGAGCATGATATCCAGGAAGAACCCTCCTCCCAATCTCTTCACAAACAAAGTGACTCTCTATTACCCAATCCCTATTACTCCGTCGGACCTTTGGATAATTCTCGTCACTAGTCCTATAAAACGGCATCAATCTATCCCCAATACACAATCTATCTGCACGCTTCCACTTATTCGCAGAACGATAATGTCGGCGGAGTAAAAAGGGATGTTCTGGGGTTACTTTGATTACCGTACCATCATCCAGTGTCACAGCCAAGACCTTTGCTTGTTTTCTAGTCTGTATAATCTCACTCGGTTTAGTAAGCACCAACCGATCCTTCTCGGCATCAAAACTGTAGATCCATGGCTGTTTACCCACCAGGTCTTTAATCAGTACAGCCCCTCCTGGGGTTTCCACAGGTGTCCCCCCAGCCACACACCCGAAGAACCGCATCCCACTTCCCGTGAGCTTGGGATTACGGAACAGGCGTACCGGCAGGTCCGGGTCAAAGGTCGTGTCCACCGCGAAGTGGTGCTGCTTGATGGAGTAGCCGTTGAAGATGTTCTCCCGCAGGTATTTGTGCAGTTTCTCTGGCTGCAACAGCTTCTCGTCCGTATCCACCCACAACACCCAGTCCTGCGTACAGTGCTCCAGCGCCATGTTGCGCGGTGTTTCAAACCCGTGTATAGTGGGGTTCACGCCAGGGATCACTTTAAGGTTGAGGAAACAACGGTGTGGCTTTGCTGGGATGGGCAGAGAGGAATGGTTAGTTGGCCATTGGTACGTCCGCAGGATCCGCTTCGCCTCTTCCGACAGCCCACAATCCGCTATAATCACCTCATCTGCCACATGCTCCAGGGAGCGCAGGCACCAATGCAGGGTCTCCTCAACCTCAGGCCCCGCTATAAGGGCGGCAGACACGGTTTGCCGGGGCCGCTGGAGCGCGAGCTTACGCCCCATGTCTATTGCCCCTAGCCGCCCTCTGTTCGCGTCCGTGACGCGGTAGCACACCACCCACCACCCCAGCGCCTCGTCCAATTCCGGGGAGGTGCCGAACGGCATCGCTGAAATAGTGACCTCCGCGTCCTTGCCCTTAACGTCGAGCAGGTCGTGGAGATCGTGCAGATCAAACTCCCACAGGTGGGCGCGGTAGGGGTAGCGCCGGTAGTCGGTGTATTCCCAGGGGCCGAACGGAACGGTGAGATAGACGTAGCCCCCGTCCCGCACCCGCGCCTCCATCGCCTGCAGCACAGCAGCGGGGTCGGGGACGTGCTCCAGCACCTCCTGTGCCACCGCGCAATCATACTGCTCCGTCATCTCCGGCACATCCGGGTCGGTCAGGCGGTCCAAATCCCCCACCACCCCGCGCCACCGGGCGGACACCCCCAACTTCTCCGCGAAGGCGTAGCCCATGCGAATGCCGTTTAGATCAATGTCCACACCCGTCACCCGGAGCTCCGGCAGTTCCTTGAGCAAGTTCACCGCGTAGGCACCGTGTGCGCAACCATAGTCCAGCACGGTGCGTACCTCGTCGCCCCGCTTCTGCAACCACGTCTTCATCACCTTGTACCGTGGCTCCTCGGGTGCCCACTCCAGAACCACCGGGTCATGGGTAGCCCCGATCTGTTCATACTGCTTGCGGAACCCCTCGGGCTCGTCCAGGAACGCCCAGTCCTTGGCAATCCGTTCCCGCAGCGGCAGGCTCGCCGGGTCATCCACCGGGAGGCTCTTCAACACTTCTCTCGCGGCGATAATGTCCGACCGACGCCAGAAATGGTTGGCAAGGGCCGCTGGGTTCTTGTTGTTGGCACGGATCTCGCGCTCAAACATCTCCGTCCATTCCTCTGCTACTCCACTCCAGTCCTGTATCTGAGCACGTTCCAGACCACAAGCGGAGGCCATCTGCCACTTTGCCGGATCCCGCATTAGGGAAAGCACAGCTTGGGCAAACGCATCGAAGTACTGCGGTGTATGCACCGGCTCGGTGAGCAGCACCCCGGCCCCCGGTGCCATGGTCTCTGGCAACGCGCCCCGCGCCGTGGTCACGATAGGCAGCCCACAGGCCTGATTTTCCATGATCGACAAGCACGAAATTTCATCGAAAATCGGCGCGTAAACCGCCGGCAGCGGATAGACATAGAGCCCAGCGGTGAGGTAGACTTCGTACAGTTGCAGCTTGGTCAACGCGCCCAGTTTGACAACGGAGTTGCCGAGCCGCGCTGCCAACGCATTGCATTGCTCGTAGTACTCCGCCAGGTGCGGGACACTGTTTTCGTAGCCAGCAAGAAAAAGCCGAGCATTGGGTTCGTACTGGAGGATGCGGGGCATGACCTCCGCCAGCAATACGTCCAGCCCCCGCTCCGGGCGCGCACTGTAGACGAGGGCAAGAGGGTTGCGTTTGGAGTCCTTGGGCAACGCGGCACGCGCCCGTGCCACCGTCTCCAAGCACACTCCATTACGGGTGGTATAGAGCAGCTCGTCCGGGAGGTGGTAAACCTCTTGGTACTGTTTCCGCATGAAATCACTGAGCACGAACACCTTGTCATAGTTCCAGCTCGTTCCCCGCACCGCCTGCTCCGACGTCGGCATAGCAAGATCGTGGCACCAGAGGGCGGAGAAGCGGGAGCGGATTTGGCGCGAGAACAGTTCCGGTGCCCGCTGGATAATGCAGACGTCGTGCGGCGTGTACTCGGCGCATTGCGCGAACATGCTGAGAGGAAGGTAGTCAACGTCTTCCGCACTTTCACGTTCCGGCGTATTACAGAACACCTGTACCCGGTGGCCGAGTTTGGCGAGGGCGCGGCCCACGTAGTAGCCGCACGTCTCAGCCCCGCCCAAACCTTGAGTTTCGAAGGTTTTACCTGAGAACGGAAGACCGGGAACAGCGATGAGAACATCCAGCTTCATCGCCGTCCCCCTGATGTTTGTTGCGAAAGGGTCTTCATCTTCATGCGAAGGTCTCCTTGGTGATTGAAAAGGTTAAGGGGAACTGATTTGCAGCATACCGCTTTACCACCGCTGCGTCAGAAGGGTGAAAGTCCGAGTATCTATCTGCGCCACCGCGGTTTCTAACCGAACATAGTTAGGGTTGTAAATCAAGGGAGCCAACACCATCCGGCTCCCCGGCCCCGTCGCGAACCGCAGGTCCCCGCTCCCAGGGGACCGCGTCTCCAGGAGGCGCTGGAAATCAGCACTGGTGGTGTTGAACGATCCGTGGATCAGCAGATCGGCACTGGTGATACCGGGAACAGCAATAGCGACGAGCCGATGTTCTTGTGTTAGATCGACGTTACCGCTGACCGCCGCTCCGGATACGATCGTAGTGTAAAGGAGTCCCATCGTTCATTATCCGGACTCACTACGAGCTCTTCCGACATTCCCACATGATAGTTGCATCTGCAGGACGCGCGACACCGTCCGCCCACCCGATGGTGAAGTAGCTCCCCGGGCGAATCGTATTGACCTTGACAACGTTCATCTCCTTGCCATGGAGTTTCCACATTGCCACCGCGCCCGAGGCCACTGTAGTCAAGCCGTTGGAGGTAGCAATACCAAAGGAAACCCCTGCCACAATAGAGTCCACGCGCAACGCCTGCCCTGAGGTGATGTTATTGGGGGTTTCCCACGCAAGCCCGATGACGTCCCCGCTGTAGACAGCCGTGGTAGAGGCGGTACCAGTAGCGGTGCCGGAGGCAATGGATACCCTCCCTTGAACAATATACCCGCCGACCAGTGCGGCCTCCACCGCCGCAAAGATCAGGCTGTCACTGTTTACCTGCTGCGTGCTGACCGTTACCGTCGCCGAACCCGAGGACAAGGTCGTGCGTCCGGCGTATTGATCGGGGCCGGAGCTGGCTCGTGTGATTAGAGGTCCGGTCAATAACTCGCGGCCCTGCAACTGCGTCGGGTAAACGAGACAGCCGAGAACGCTCTCGACGTAGCGTGCCAGTGCTGCTGCCACTCGCTCTTTAATGTTCATGGTTACTGTCCTTTTCAAAGCCTACAACATGGGTCAGGCCGTGGCACCGAGGCGCTGGTGGATACGGGGACGACCCTTGAGCGAGGACTGGAGCACCAGGTTACTGTCCACCTTCACCGTGAACTTCTCCAACGGCATCCCGGCGTCCTGCGCGATCTTTTGCCAAACATCGTGGGGATAATCATGCTCCGACCCTTCCCGGAACCGCCCGACCTGCTTCGTGATCTTGCATAGCATGGTCTCGTTCTCCTTTCTGTTAATTAACCGCCAAACGAGCTTCTCTCGTCTTCTGAACCCGAGCAATACGTTGCTCAGGAGAGTAAGTTGCCCAAACATTACACAAGGACGTAGACAACTTCTCTTTGCTTTCCTCTTTCATCGGTGTGGGAGGAACCCGGACATAAAAAGCCTTGAGCCGTTCGGACTGTAACTGTCGCGCTTCTGGATTCCGAAACCGCGCCCGAACTTCCTCAGCCTTAATTGCCCGTTGTTCCGCGCTCCATTTACGTCCTGGCATCCCTCTTCCGGCCCACTTGTCAGCACCTGTAGCCCTTCGGGTTTTCCAGGCCTTCTGCGCTTTCAGGGAACGTTGTTCCGGAGTAAGATTACACACCAGACCAGTAAGACCTTTATTCCATGCAGGTCTTCCACGCAACGCTTCGCTCATTTGTTGCCGACGCTCCGGTGGGTACGAAGACCCTATCTCGGCTCGACGCTGTGCGTAAGTCCTTTTCATGCCGTCAGACGCTGCCTTACGGCGCTCTTTAGAATGTGGGCCAAGTTTCCGACCACGAAGTTTCTCCGCAATTCGTGCTACCACCTCCAGTGGACGCGGCTTACCCCGTTTACTTGCAGCTATTTTTTCTCTTGTTTCTTCCGAATGCGGTCCGTTTTTACGTCCTTTCATTCTCTCACTATGCTGCTGAGCAAGTTCTGGATGATCAGCAAACTTTTTAAAGGCTGCTTCAGAAAGAATTTTCCGATGAGCCGGATCAGAATTCACGAGTTTTATTGCTTTGGAAAGGTTCCCCACAGATTCCGGACGCCACTTGTACCCGCGCGTTGTATGCTCAACGGAGGGCGCCAAGTTATATCCCTTGTGCGAATTGTACACTTCAAGTTTATCCAACCAGAACTGCTCCCGTACAGCCAATTCTTCCGAGCTACAGACTTCGATTACCTTGAACTCAAAGCTGTCTTCACCATATTTGTTCCAAGCTCTTTGCAGAAGCATGTTGTGATGCTTACCTTTGCGAAGTCCATTGAGGTGCCCCCACCACCGTCCATTGATGTCAATAGAGCTACCAATATAGCTCTTCCCATTGACCAAGTTGGTAATGGTATACACCCCAATTTTTTTCACAATGTTACCCACAACCACGCCTTTAGATGGTTGAAGTTATTGCATAGGCCAGCTGAGCAGCGATCACTTTTTCGTCGGCGTAGTACGAGGCCTCTGTGACCTCGACCTTCTTGCCGGGATCCGGATCGTTGTAAACCCGCACCGCCCACGGAGCCGGCAAGTCCGGATTCAACCACCGGAAGCCGAGACCGAACGTGGCGGTCCGCATTCCCGTCGGAGACGGGCTGACGTGACACAGTAGCGCGTTGTTGCCCCAGATGTTAACCAGGGACGCGGTGGCGTTTTCCAGCGCCGCGTTGCGGATGGCGTCACCCACCAAAATCCGATCCACCCGGAATACCGACTTCAACTCCGCATCATTCACCAGCCCGCCCTGCGTGTACTTGTACATGTCGAGCAGCACCGGGTGGCGACGCACCGTTTGATAGGTGTCGTCATCCAGCACCATCGTGTTTGCCCGGAGGCCGGTATTGGAACGGATAAAGGCATGGCCCGTGGTCACGTCCGCCACCGGATCGGAGGAGACGTAATTCGACCACTTGTTGGCGCCCGCCAAGATCACGCCGGAACCAATGTTGGTAATGGAGGTTACCTGGTTCGCGATCCGCACTTCCTGATCCCGCATCAACATGTCGACCAGGAACCGCGTGGTGCGTGCCCGCAGATCAATCGGATCATCCGCGTTGGCGATCACCTCATGCGCGTTCTCGCTCGCGAGCGCGAAGTTGTCCGCGAAGTAACTGTCGCTGGACACCTCGAACTCTACCCGCGCCGGAGACTGCTTCGGCGAACGCAGAGTGGTAGCAGGCGTCCGGAGCCAGCTGTTCTTGACGATGGTGTAGTACTTGTCGCTCTGCTTCCGCACGTCCACCGTCGGAAATAGCTGGGTGCCGATGAAGTTCCCGGTCGCAAAGGCCTCCACCGCAATGTTGGACAAGGGCACGTCGATGTGGACGTCCCGTGTCGTGAGCCCCAGCGCCAGAACACCCTCGGTGTACCGGGCAACCAGCCCCAGGAAGTGCTTGATGAGTTTGAACATGGTGTGTCTCCTTTTAGTTTCTCGGTATCTGTCTATCTGGCCACTTTACGGCGCACCGAACCAGCGGAAGGGCGGGAACAGCAACGCCCCGACGACCTCACTTGCGTTCGCCGCGGTCTCCAAGCACCGGCCAACCGCAATGTCTCCCGACCGCACCACGGTAGCGTGGCCCGAAGCATCGGTGGTAAATACCGCATTCGCCGTCAGCGAGCCTCCCGCCACCACCTTGGACGGACCGGAATAAGCGATGACCATCGCCTCACCCACATCGGGGTTGTTCTGCATTACCCCCAGGATCAGGCTGGAGCCAGGATCAGTGGCAAGCTGCGCCCCCCGCACCCCATTGGCCGCCACGATCACGTACTTGGTGGCACCGTAGGCGGTGTAGCTGGAATTGGACTTGAACCCCGGTACCGTCAACTGCGGACCGAACTCCGCCTTGGCCGCCAGCGCGGTAGTCACGTAGTCCGAGAACAGTCCCAGAACTGCTTTCAGAAGTTTCTTAACCATGTGCATCTCCTTTTGATGTAACTGTGTCTCGTTCCCACGCCCTTAGTGCGCCTGGCTCATCTCGTCTTCGTAACGCTGCTTCAGATCGGGATCCGCGCTCAGCACCACCTTCATCGCCTGCTCGTACGTCTTCACCGTGGGGTTCTTCTGGCGATGCTCAATCACGCGCCGCTGCACTTCCTTGCCGGCCTCGTCTTCTATCGAGCCGTCATCCCGTGCCCGCGCTCCGGTAGCGGCCAGCGCCTGGAACAGCTTCTCGCTCTGGGCGTTGATCTCAGACACCCACCCGTCCAGCACCTCGACCAGCGTCTTGTCCTCGGACGTATCCTTCCCGTCCTTCTTGGAAAAGATTTTGATCTTGGCCGCCGCGTTCTCAAGCGCATAGGCATACACCGCTTCCAGCGAGGGACGGAAGGCCGGGATCTTGCAGGCCTTGACCTTTTCCCCAACTTCCGTATTGCGCCGCTCGCGCTCTAAACGGTCTACCTTCTCAGACAGCGCCTTGTGGTTGGTATCCGACTGCACCAACTTGGCTTTGGTTCGCTCCAACTCCTCCCGAAGCTCATCGGTGTCCTCCGTGTCCTCGTCGTCCTCCGCGTCCTTGGTCTCCAGCGTGGCGATCCGGTCCGAGATCTCCTGCGCCTGAGCCACGAGCTGCTTGTATTCCTCGTCGTCCTCCATGTCCTCAGGCTTCATCTTGCCCTTCTTCTTCATCATCTCGTCCATCTTGGACTTAAATTCAGTGACCTGTTCCTTCAGGGCCTTGATCTGCTCGGCGTTCTTTGCCATGTCCGACTCCTTCATCAAGTTGATCAAACTACCTACCCGTTCCGAGAGCGTCTCCATGATAGTTTCCGTGGAAACGTCCAGATCTTGCTCAAATACCGTCATCCGTTCGAATCCGGCCTCCGCAAACTCCATCTTGTGCAACGGCACCAGGTTCGCGACCGCCGGTACTTCTGCTCCCAACAGCGCGACCGCCTTCAACGCCCGACGGAACACCTTCTGCACTCCGTTCTTGGCCGCACGCTTCAGATTGAAGTAGATCTCGCTCGACAGCCGGTCGTACGCTTTACTCCGAACGGCCTCGACCACACTGTCGTGCATGTCCGTAAGGTCTGCGTAGAGCTTGCCGTTCTCTTTCCGCAGGTTCTCCACGTAGCCATAGGCCGGGGCTCCAGGCTTGTCTTTGGAATGCCCAACTTTAATAGCGGGGCGGAAGTCCAACTCACGCGACGCCGCAATAATATCGTCGATGTCAACCTCAGTGTACCTGTCCCCGTTATGCTCGCCGGGGGAGAAGATCTCCACGCCCTTAATGGAATTGGTGTTCTCCATCAAAGCAATTCGGTCGAATTCCTGCTCGTGCTTTTTCTCCGCCGGCCACGAACCGATACAGAACTTGTGGAGCGAGGCGCAGAAGCCCTTCTCGTCCTCCACCTTTCCCGTCATGGTCTCCGCGCAACGGGTGAAGAAGCCCTCGTCCTCACCAAACTTCTTGCAGAGGCCTTGGGAGAAACCGGTGAAGGTCTTGACTTCGGTACCGTCCGCGTGGAAGAGCTCCAACTTCGGCTCCTGACCACTCGAAGGATCAACGATATGCAGTTTCAGCTCAGTTACGCGCTGCAACCGCATTTTCTCCGCGCACTCAGGACACAGCTCAGCGACCTGGTCGCGGGATAGACGGACAACCTTTTCCATACGTGGTCAGTATTACGTGACCACGGATGAAACAAAAGATTATTGCACTAAGTTCATCTGTTATCTCTTTGTTTTTGTTTTAGTTTCCGTATTCTTTCCGCATTAGCGTTACCGGCACTTTCCCCGATCTGTTGGCGCCGTTCCGGAGAAAGAGCCTTTGCCCGCGCCCTTCCCCCTATACGGCCGAGGGCTACGGCTGCCGGGTTCTTCCCCCGCCACTCGGTGCCACACTTGCTGCAACGGTAGTACAACCTGCCACTAGCCGAACCCACACCCACTGGTTCGCCAAACGCTTTGTCTCCTGCTGCTTTGCACTTCGCGCAGCGGCTCGGCGGGATCTTATCATCTAGCACGTCTTAACCTTTACCACCGAGTCGTCCACCAAGATGTCCATAAGTTTAGCTAACATGCGTATCCGCCGGCAGAACGACCTCCCAATCAATGGTGGAGAGCAGAGCTCAGACGAATTTACCACCGCGCGCGCCCTTCCCAAAAGGATAGTTCCAGTGCTGCCCACGTCCCCACACCTCACCCATCACAGACTCATCGGCGAGCACCGCCTGCAGCTCCGTCAGGAAACGCAACCGCTGTTGCGCCGCGGAGCGCCTAGCGTTGAGCGGTCGATTGGGGTCGAGAGCCTTCGCGTGGTGGCAGTGCGCGTACCACGCCACTAAGATCAGGCCCAGGCGCGCGGCGGTCGCTAGGTTCTCGTCATAGGTGTGGCCGCTATTGTTGGCCTCTATCTCGGCGCGCACCCAGCGCGTCAGCTCGGCAATCCACGCCTCGGTGTCTGTGGTGGAGTGACCTTTGTAAGGTCCGGCTTTCATCTTGGCGGAGCTGTGCTTCTTGATTAGGTACTCCACCAGCACGAGCCTCCGCGCGATCTCCGAGCGCCGTGCCTTTGGCGGGAGCGCGCGCTTCAGCATTCTCCATAGATGAGCGGCAAGTGTCACGACTGTTCCACGTTTTTTACTGGCACCCAAGTGTTATCTCTCACCAGAAGCAAAAGCATCCTCGTTAATGAAGCGCCACCCCGCCAGTCTCGCCCACGTTGCATCATCTGGAGAGGCATGTTCTTTCCTTGAATGATCATTTCCCACCATGATGTAATCCTCAGCAGGAACGTAGTGCTTTATAGTTGCCAAAAAATCGGCCTTCGACATGTTCATCTGTCCGAGAAATGAGAACAGGTTATGCCATCCATTAACCTGTAATGTAACGACAGCGAAGTTACCGCAAAGTCCAAGGCAATGGCCTTCTTCACGAAGCGACACGAGACTAGACAAGCGCACGGGGCCACCTGATACTTCCAAAGTTTCGTCAACGTCAAAAGCATAGACCTTCACGGCACCTCCACATCAAACTTCATTGCGGCCTCTTGATCATTTGCGAAGTTATCACCATGCCGCGGTCTTTCGCTTCCCAGATCAGAAGTTGTAGCAGCATTTCGTCCTGCTTCTGCTCATACCCACGCTCCGCCCACGCGCGGTAGGCGTCTCTTATCGCCCCTAAGAGAAGCGCATCATCATCTTTGTTGTTCATGGCACCTCTATCGTCTTTGTTACTCATGGCACCTCCTTTTCAAGGAATCGACATATGACACGCTTGACACCCCTTCTTCTCGTCACCCCACGGTCGTAGCATCAATTTCTCCGGATCATCCCACACTGTGCCAACTGCGCTACTACCATCCGCGTCTAAGCAACAAGTGGCAATACGACCGTCCACTAAAATCACAGCCCACCCCGAACGCAGGTATTCACATTTGATACGTGGTGCGGAAACCATTGGAGTCCAGTTGGTTTGAACACCGGCCCAGTCGAACGCCGAGGTGACGAACGCCTCGTTGGTGCCAGCAAAGATGCCGTGCTTTTTCGCCGCCACAACAGCCAGCGCCGCCCTCTCGGGGCGGTGCAGCGATATGAACACCGCCGGACGCAGCGGCGCGAGCGCCGCGCACATCGCATCGTCAAACAACAGGCCGTTGGTCGTGATCACCAGTTGCCGTTCCCAACCGATAGCCTCCCGCGACCGCTCCACCATCTCCAGGAACCGTGGATGCAGTACCGCCTCCCCAATCCCTGTTAACGACAACTCAGTCTGAGTACCCTGCCGCACGTAGTAATCAACAAGGGCTAAAGACGCCTCGAATGTGTTCCACGTCATATCCTCATGGGGCCGCAATTTTTTCGGACTCGGACAATAATGGCACCGAAGGTTGCAACGTGTAGTGAGCTCTAGTTGGTGCACTTCTCTCACAGGTCTTGGATATACAGAAAAACTCATCCCTTCCTCACCACGTAATGACAATTATCCAGGTCCAGTGTATAGGTTAAGGCTACTCCTTGGATACCCTCACCATATATTGTGCTCACTTTATTGGATGCACCGTAGCTGGCGGAAGCGGGTCAACCGACTTATAACCAAGCGCCTCATCGCGCAACCGCGCTACCTCCTCAACAGTCTCAAGAACGGGAAGGTTCGGCAGGTTAAAGCAACGTACTTCAGTGCAGTTCACCCGTGGATAGAACGACCCCGTCGGTGCCCCGGTGATCGAGAACGAGCACGCCACCGCCACGATCTGCTTAATCTCTTGTGGGTCAACGTAGCACGGCATCGGGGCACCGTTGTTCCACTCCGGATTCGCGATCATTGTCAGCTTGATCAGCCGTGGGCGCCACTGCATCACTTGACTATTTATGTCCATCGGTCCTGACATTTTCGTCTCCTAACTCTAGAAAGGAACTTCTTGACAGCCCCGTACGACGGGAGGCTTCAGCATCCGCTTCATCCTCAAACCGCTGAAACCACCTCCGCACTCCTGGTAACAACGCCAACCCACCCACCACCATTAACCACCGCTTGCGGTGATGCCCGAGTGCGAAGTGGGCTAGTTCATGTGCAACCACAAATCGTACCAATGGTAATGATGCGCACTCAAAAAACTGCCGATCAAATACCACCATGTTCAACGGAGGTGCCCACACGCTGTAACCATAACCCCGACCAAGGTCTGCTACGTAAAATCGCACTGTCCGCGCTTCCTTCCATACAAATAGCTCTCGTGGTAACCTTCCCGGTGAGATGCGTACAGCACGAAGCAAGATCGCGAACGGCGCAATCCAGTTAAACCCAAGCCACAGAACGAATACCAAACCAAGCAACCACCAGAACACACCCATTACTTTTTCCTCAAAAGCTCGCGCTCCACTAACACCTGTCTCGACCAGTTTACTTTACACCTAGGACACCACCACTGTACCTGTGCAGGTTGATAAATTAGAAGCTGCTGACAATTTGGACACACTTGGACGTTGCCCATACTTGCGCCCTTTTCAAAAACAATATATAATTCTCCCCCATGAAAGTCACCGCTCGACCACGACCCTCTCCCTCTGGGCGTAACTCAGCCTGGTCAGAGATCCCGGCCCGGAACCGGGAAGTCGCTGGTTCGAATCCAGCCGCCCAGACCATTTTACGATACCGACTCAGATAATTACCTGGGCCGGTGGCGTAATAGGTAAACGCATCAGACTTAAAATCTGACTGTTGCGGGTTCGAATCCCACCCGGCCCACAGTTCAAGGATGGGTGGCGAAGAAGGCGTGTCGCGGTAGTCTGTAAAACTATGCGGGTGTAGGCCCAAGTTGGTTCGAATCCAACCCCATCCACCAGCAGCCCCGTTGGCGAAAATGGCAAACGCGCCTGCCTTAGAAGCAGGAGACTGGGAGTTCGAATCTCTCATGGGGCACCCACCTCCCGCCGCCATTCACGGGAGGAACGTATCTTACTTCCGCCCACTCCGTGCAGCAACTGTACTCCCAACTCCCGGCACAATGCGGCTTCCCGCGTACTTGTCGACGTCACATCACCACCGTTCGCAAAATACCGGGGTCGGTACTGGTTAACTGCTCTGCATACCGTGCCGTCCTCATCATCCACTGACACCACCCGCCACACACACCGCCACTCACTCAGCAACTCCCGCCGCTCGTCCCAAGGCATGTTAACGTGACCTTTCTTCCGTAACAGCCACTCGTCTGAGTTCAACACCACCAGCACCAGCCCGTAGTCCGCCGCGGAGCGCAAGTAGCACAAATGCCCGATATGCGGTGGGTCAAACCCACCGGAGCACATCACTAAGCTGTCAGACATTAGTGGTCACTCCTCGTAACACTGGCATCTGGTACGCCCTGATCAACTCCCGGATACCATAGTCTATATCCCGAGTCGCGCTCCAACCCGTGCGCTCCAGCTTCTCATTGCACACTAAATAATCACGCTTATCCGTGTCAGTGCGGTTTTCCACCACGCTCCACGTAAAATCCGGCACCCGCAGACGGATGGCCTCGCATAGTTGGGCCTTGGTCAGATTAGCCGAGGACAACCCCGCGTTATACACCTGTCCCCGCATCGTCGCGTAGTGCTCAATAACGTGGGCAAATACAGCAGCGGCATCGCGAACATGCAAAAAGTTCCGACGGAAGTGTGGTTCAAACAACACCAACGACCGATCCATCACCGCACGCAGCACGAAATCATTCACCATCAAATCCGTCCGCATCCTCGGCGAGGCCCCAAACAGGGTGGCAAATCGCAAACTCACACCTCCTGCTTTCAACACCGCTTCCTCTGCCAGTTGCTTGGTATGGCCATATAAGCTAAGGGGTTTCAACGGTGTCTCCTCCGTGCACCAGTCCCCAGTGCCGTAGCCGCTATTGGTATTGGGGTAAATAATCATTTTGTCACTGGCTCGCTCCACCGCCTCTTCCACCGCATCATAATTGACAGCGATAGCAGTGCGCTCGTTCCGTTCACAAGCCGGTGCCCCCACAATTGCTGCCAACGGAATCAAAACGTCATACGCCAAACTGTCCATAGTAACGGAATTACAAACATCCCCCCGCTGAATCCACAACTGCTCGTTCTGACACAACCCCAGCAGACTGCTTTGCCCGTACATAAAATTATCTAGCACCGTTACGTCGTGTCCCTTCCACAACAACTCCTCCACCAGCACCGAACCTAAGTACCCCGCGCCTCCAGTGATCAATACACTACTCACCCCAGCACCTCCTTCAAATAGTGCAGCTCCCGCGAAAGATCAGTACCGCTATTCCCCACGAAGAACCCATTCCTGTGAACATTCCGGGCGCGTGGCAGATCATCCACCGTCGTAAAGCTATAGCACACCGCTGCCGGATGCAGAGTGAAACAGCCCCCCGTCACCATTCGACACTCCACCCCAGCGGCCCGCAACTTGACTAGTACGGCAGCGCGGTCACCATCACGTACAATCAGTGTGAACCCAAACAGGGCGCTATCCGCACGGCGTTCTGGTACCAGGAAGCGCTTGTCGCCTGCAAACATCTCATAAAAAAGATTCGCATTTTCGTGTCTTATTTTGAGTTGCGTGTCCAATTTTTGCAACTGTGCTAGACCCACCGCGGCGGTGATCTCAGTCGGACGCACGTTGTAACCCGGTAGCACAAAGGAGTAGAAGCCACCATCCGGAGCCCAGCACCGTGACCAACCATGCTCCCGTAAACTAAGCGCGAGACGGTGAAGCGCCGGGTTATCCGTTACCAGCACCCCACCTTCTATCGTGTTAAGATGGTGGCTGAAAAAAGTGCTAAAGGTCCCCACATCACCGAACGTTCCGGTGGACCGCCCATTTAACGTAGCCCCAAGCGACTCACAGTTATCCTCCAAAAACCACAGCCTGTGCCGATCCGCAAACGCTCGCATGGTATCCAACGCTGCGGGAATCCCCAGCACGCTCACGCCCACCAGCAGGCGCGTACTTGGGGTGAGCGCCGCCTCTAACTGCACTACATCTAGATTTAGAGAATCGTCCACATCCACTACCCGCAGCTTCAGCCCGTGTTGGTGAAGCGGGGCATAGGTCGTGGACCAGGCGATAGCAGGCACAATCGCCTCGTCCCCTGCCCGGAGAGGATGCTCGGGATGATAAAATAACGCCGCTACCGCAATCAGGTTAGCGGACGACCCAGAGTTCACCATCACTACGTGCCGTACACCAAGACGCTTAGCAAATGCCAGTTCAAACTCTTTAACCCGTGTCCCCATGGTCACTTGCCCGGAGTCCAGCACAGCCAATACCGCGGCACGCTCCTCCGCTCCCCAGTTGTTTATGGTCAGAGGGTATTTCATGGCTGGTTCAGCAAAATCCGGCTGCCTGTATCAGAAATCTTGCAACCCACGCAAGTGGCTCCAATCTTTTCCTCAAACTGGGTTCGATGTTCGGGGGGAACAAAGAACAGCATAAAACCCCCACCCCCAGCCCCGAGCAGCTTGCCTCCTAGCGCACCACACCGTAATCCATGCTCATACAACGCGTCGATGTTGGAGTCAGTAATCCCCTCACAAAGCCGCCGTTTGATCTGCCACGCATCATTAAGACGGTACCCTACCTGACTGAGGGACACGCCCGGAACTTTCAACGTCGTATAAAAAGCCTCTCGTGCTAAGTCAGCAAGTTCCGCTAGACGCAGCCGCAGCCCATTTTTCTTAATCTCCTTGATTTGTTGAGCAGCCATCACATGCGCGTCGCGCATCGTCCCGGTGTACACCAGTACCAAGGATGCTTCCAATTCTTCACGTCTCTTACCAGGCAACGCGACAGAGCGTACCGTAACAGTATCATCATGGTTAAATTCTAAAAACAAAAATCCTCCATGTGCTGCAAATACCTGATCCTGGTACCCCACGGTCTCACCAATTACATTGCGCTCAACATGAGTAGCCTCCCGAGCCAAGGCTACTGGGGATACAAACATATCCAATTCCAAAGCGTGCATTGCGTGCACCAGCCCCACCACGAAAGAAGAACTCGCGCCCAATCCTGCTCGCGCTGGCAGGTCACCGGCATGGTGCAATTCCAACCCCTTACCACTATATTTGAAATGCTCCAGCACCCCACGCACCGCGGGGTGCTGAATCTCCGCAACTGAATTACAATCCTCGACCCGTTGGTAGGCAACACGGAACTTAAAATCATATAACGGAGGCAACCGCTTTAGTCCTACGTAACAGTACCGATCTATTGCCATCCCCAGCACGCAACCCCCATGTTCCCGAAACCACTCAGGATAGTCCGTACCACCACCAAACAAGGACACACGGTAAGGCGATTGAACTAAAATCATAATTCCTCCTTCCTTTCC
>ERZ1292632.1233-Hain-H43-01um-R2-1233-length-25741-cov-8_pt1 | contig 25741 bp, 29 predicted proteins | sample MGYA00564407_ERZ1292632 | MGnify/ENA primary metagenome ERZ1292632 (study PRJEB36523, sample SAMEA6512637) | groundwater metagenome | collected 2019-01-08 | study: AquaDiva: Metagenomics assemblies of 32 groundwater samples | reverse complement strand
AGGGGCGCCGGCAGGGGCGCCGGCTGGGGCGACGGCAGGGGCGACGGCAGGGGCGCCGGCAGGGGCGACGGCAGGGACCGGTGAAGCCGGAGGTCGGTGTGTTCAGGCGGCCCACATGACCTACTCCTTCACCGTCCCCTTGGTCCCCCGAGGCAAGGGTGCGGCGCGCCATGGCACCACGCGCACAGGAATCCACGTTACCTACAAGGATGCGAAGACCGAGAACTACATGGCCGCGGTGGCGACCTGTGCGGCGTCGGCGCTGTCCGGGGTGCGGCTCGACGGCCCGCTCAAGATCGACATCGTGGCCGTGTTCCCGCGCACCAAGGAGCTTCTGCGCCTCCACGGGCGTGGGCCGGACAAGGGCAAGCTCGTGCACGGCGCGGGGCGGATCTGGTGTCCGCAGAAGCCCGACAAGGACAACATCGACAAGGCCATCTTCGATTCCCTCAAGGCGTGGCTCCGCGACGACTGCAAGGTGGTCTGCGGCGACACGCCCAAGGTGTACTGCGCGACGAACGAGGCCCCGCACGTCGAGGTGTACATCTTGGAGCCGCCGCCCGTGGACCTGTACTTCGTGGAGCGGGGGTGGCCGTTGCCCTGTGTGGATCCCAACTTGCCCATCGGCATGTCGCCGATGGACATCCGCGAAGAAGACCTGGCCCCGGAGGAGCGAAAACCGTGAGGACCAAGAAGACCATTACCGATTTCAATGAGGAGTGGGAGGCGGTGCGGCGCAAGATCCTCATCATGGTGCCGAACTATCTCGTCGAGGACGTCGTGGAGGTGGACGGCCAAGCGTGGAAGGTGCAGAGCGGAGTGTTCATTGACGCCGCCGCGCAGCCCGGCGTCCGTTTCGCCCCGCCCGAGGGGGAGTGGCGGAAGCAGACGACGTTGCTCGGCCCGGACGGCAAGCCGCAGCCGCCGACATTGCCCGCTGCGGTCGCCGAGATGGGGGCGCGGCACCGGGCGGGACTGGACAAGTGGCTCCGTGGAGAGATCGCGACGCCGTGGAGCACGGCATTTGACGGCAACGAGGAAATGCAATGAAATCGTGTGGCTTGACCGGGGCGCAGGCCCTGACGTGGCTCGTGAAGGGGTTGCCTCCGCAGGACCTGCCAGACCCCCTATGGGATGCCCTCGCCCTGTGCGCCGACGGCGTGGCATTGGCCGCTGCGGAGGTCGTCCGGTTGCGGGAGGTGGAGCGAGCCGCACGGGCCGCGCAGAAGGAACTGGAGATGGAGGACCTGCTCGACGCGCGCATGGACGGTCCCCTTGGAGCGCTCGTGCGCGTCCTTGCCCGTGAGAAGTAGGACATCGAGAACGCTCACGCGTAGAAGTTCGGCGCCTTGTTCTTCGTCGGCGAGCCGTTCGAGCGGTAGTGCAGGTCGCTGAACAGGAAGAAGATGGGGTCCGCATTGTCCACGCCGCCGTTAGTGATGCGGCGCACGCGGATGAGCACGGCGGCATCCGGCTCCAACGACGCAGAAGAGAAGCCTGGGTCAGCGAGCTCGGCGAGCATGTGGAAGCGGCTACCGCCCGACGCCTGCGTCACCGTCAGAACCGTGCCGGCGAGGTTCAGCGTCTCCTGCCCGTGCCCCTTCGCAGCGGCGATGGTGAACTCCCAGCGCACCGTGTTCGCGTCCACGCCGTCGGCGAACCAGTGGACGTGGCAGTAGATTGCTGAGCCTACTACGTAGTCATGATGGATGTGGTAATGGAACCACATTTCGTCATTGACTGCGAAGCGATCCGCCCAGAACGCCGTGGCGCCCACCTGCGCGAACGTGGGGACGACGCCGCCCGCGAAGCGGCGTTCGGGCACGCCCACTTCATCGTTCCAGCCGCCGCCCTGGCCCGAGAAGACGTTGATTTGTCGGCGCACGGTGACTTCGCCGAACGTGAAGGCGCCGTCGGTGTCCTGCCTCCCCGTGTCGGGCCAGTTTGCCCACGGACCCGGCATCTACACCCCTGTGCGGTTCCGCTTCGGTTTCACGGGCAGCACCATGAGGCCCTGGCCAATGAGGATGTGGATCGTGACGACCTTCCGGCGATCTCCGGCCCTCACTATCTCTTTGCCCAAGCTGATCAGCCCCGGCAGGTACGACAGGACGGTGCCCACCGTCTGGAGGGCGGTCACAGGGGCGGCTCTGGCGTCTTCTGTTCGACGCCACGCAGGATGTAGTAGTCGTCGCCACACCGGATCTCGACGCGCGTAATGGGCGGGTCTCCGGGCTCGTAGACGGTCACGAGGTAGAAGGGGTCGCAGTCGGGCACGATGTCGGTCTTGACCTCGACCTGGCCGCCGGCGCAGGAGAGGAGGCCGGCTGCTACGGCGCCGGCCAGTAGTCGCAGCATCATTGGGGGTTCCCCAGCGCAGCGAGCCGCGCCCGTAGCGCGCGGGCGAGGAGCACGCCGTATGGTTCGAGGCCCCGCAGGATCATCGGGGCCAGTCCTCCGATGAGGAGCACGCCTTCCGGGTCCAGCGGCGCGTTGCCGGCCTTGTTGATGAGGTACACGATCCCCTGAGAGACCAGCGTGGTCCAGAGCACGGAAGTTCCGACGTGCTTGTGGACCGCGGCCCTCATCAGCCCTCCTTGCCGCAGCGCCCGTAGGGGCAGCCCGTCGTGACTAGCGTATCGAGCCTGCGCACGACCTCGTCGAAACGGCCGAAGGCTCCAGACACACGCTCGCCGAGTACAGCGACGGTCTGGCCCATCGTCGCGACTTGCACGGCAAGTCCTTCGACGCGGTCTCCCATCGTCGCCACGGACTGGCGGATGCCGGCGACGGCGTCGGAGGTGGCCTCGTGCGTGCGATCGCACTCCGCGGCCGCGCGGAACCGGGACTCGGCCCACCCGCGCATGCCGTAGAGCGCCGCGAGCGCGCCGATGACGCCGCCCACGATCGCGCAGGCGGACCCGACGACGGCAGTGGCGACGGTCAGTTCCACGGATCAGCCCGCCTCGACCACGTACCAGACCCAGAAGTCTAATACTCCGGCAGTGACTGCCTCGACGCCGATGGTCAGGGTGAGGCCTCGCGCCGCCGTGGTGTACTTGAAGTCGCCAACCGTGGCAAGGTCGGGAATGGCCTGCACTGCCGCTCCGGTGGCGTCGAAGGCGGTGCCGACATTGATGGCTGCCGCCACAACGAGATCGTTTGCGCCCTCGACACTGAGCGCGATGGTTGCGGCGTCCCCAGTCGGAGACTGGAACGTGGTCCGTACCTTGTAGAGGGCGTTGACGATGACCGCGTTGTCGGGGATCGTGACGGCCACCCCGCCCGCGCCGAGCAGAGTGTGGGCCGCAGCAGCGCCGCCGTTCACCGCGAAGTTGTAGGAAGCATGCGCGACGCGGAGCACTCCGAGCCCGGGCGTGGCCGGCGCCACCAGCTTCGATTCGGCGATGGTGCCGTTGGCGATGGCGGCGTTGGCAACCGAGAGGGCCTGAATCTCGTTCGACCCGACCGCGACGAGGTCCGCCGACTCGAGGTCGATCTCGACGTCGCCGGTGGCGTCCACGATGACGACGCTACCGACGCGCTGGGAGATGCTTCCCGCCGCAGTCGGGGCTGCGAGGGTGAGCGTGTTCCCGGTCGTGCCAACCGCGGAGAGGTACACGGGATCGCCCACGGCGGCGCCGGCGGTGTTGAGCGCGGTGTTCACGAGGAGCGCCTTCTTGACCACGGTGTTGGACGCCCCGATGCCGATGGCGCTCCGGCACACGTACATGGCCTTCTGGCCCGCCGCGTCGTTCTGCGCGAGCGAGATTTCCGCGCGGGCGCTTGCTGTGTTGTAGCTCGACACGTAGACGAGGTCGCCCGGGGCAAAGGCGCCCCCGGAGTCGTTCATCGCGAAGAGGCCCTCGCGAGTCGCCGGAATCCCGCCCGGAGCAATGAAGTTCTCGGCCTCCGTGCCCGCCGCGCCGAGACAGCCCGCGTCGAAGATCCCGCCTGCGCCAGAGGCGAACTCGGTAGCGGTGAACGCGTCGTCTGCGAACTTGTCCGCGGTCGTCGTGTTGTCGAAGAAGCCGTTGGCGAGCTTGGCGCGGCCGTTGGCGGTCGCGGCGATGGCCCCCGGCGCGATCTGCGACGTGCCGATCTGTCCAGGCAGCGACTGCGCCTCGGTCGGGGACGACAACAGCACCCAGACCGCGTTCGCGAGGGCGATGGTGATGATGAGCACCGCGACGCGCTTGAACGTGACGAAGCTCTTGAAGGTCTTCATGTCTTTCTTCCTCCCCCGCTACACGCGGACGGTCCAGGTGATCGAGTCGGTGTTCGCCATCACGGCGCCCGCGTCGAAGCACAGGATGCCCCACCAGTTCGTGTTGACCCGGATCGGCGCGACCCGGATCGTGGCCGGCGACTTGATGACGCCGTTCGTGTCCTGGACCAGGATGGACGTGATGATCGGCTGCGTCGCGCCGTCCACGGCCAACGCGCCGATGAAGTGCGACGCGGCTCCGCCGCCGGCCGCCGTCCACTCCGTCACGTCGGCCGCGGTGACGAGGTACTGGCCGCTGGTGTGGAACTGGTCGGCCGCCAAGACGGCCTGGACCATGGCGGCCCCGGACACCGTGCCGTTGACGCACGTCGTGACCAGCGTGTAGTTGGTGCCGAGCGGGATGCCGGTCGTGCCGGGCCGCTCGATGAGCTGGCAGACCGAGTTGGCGTCCGCGTTGTTGACCGCGGGCCGTGCGTCCACCACGGCGGAGGCGTCGCCGGAGATCGCAGCGACCAGGGCGACCACGGCAGCATCGGCCGTCACGTCGCCCGCACTGACATTGACCCGCACACTGCCGGCCCCGACGGCGCCCGGATCTGCGGCGGTGTCGAACTCGTAGGTGCGCCCGTTGATGACCAACGTTTCGCCGTCCGCGACGGCGCCCGTGAGCCGCAAGTAGCCGACCGCCGGGCTGCCCACGTTGATCATCGGCTCGAAGGTGAGCGCCGAGGAGCCGATGCCACCGCCCTGCGGCACGCCGCTGTGGTTGTGGGGCACGATCATGTCGCCGGCGAGGGCGAAGGAGATCCGGCCGGTAACGGCGTTTGCGGTCTTGACGCGACCGACGACCTGCGGGATGGTCGCTGCCCCCGTCGGCAGCGTCAGCGTCCAGCCGCCCGCGGTCTCGGAGAGGTAGACCGCCGCGTCCACCGTCGCGCCCGTGTTGACGGAGTCAATGTCCTTGTACTTCTTCACGTAGCCGTACGCCTGATTGGCGATGGCGCCGTCCACGATGTACTGCGCGGGGTGGACCGTCGCCGAGTTCGCATCGGCGAGGGCCACGGAGCGAACCGTGGCACCGCCCGCGGCCGGCACGTAGTGGGCCGACACGTAGACGAGCGCGTTGTCGGCGAGCCCGACGCCCGTGTCGTTGAAGACCCGGACGCGGAGGAAGGTCTCCAACTCTTCCGGGGCGAGCCGGGCCTTGCCGTCGCCGGTGACCTCCAGCCCTCCCTGATCCTCGAACGTGATCGTCCCGTGGCGAACTCGAAGTTCCTGATCTGCCATGCTTTCCTCCTGGCCTTCCTGCTACGGCACGGTCGGTCGCGTGCCAGTGTCGAAGGCCATCTCCTGTCCCTCGTTCCATGCCGACATCCGCAAGCGCAATGTTGCGCCTGCGGCCCAGACACCACCAGTCGTGAAATCGAGCCGGTGAATCAAACCAGTCCCGATGACCGCCGTGGAATCCGGCGGAGAGAACGGCGATCCCGTCACGGTGAAGGTATTGGGGTCGTCCGGGCCGGGAAGCTGAACCACGGCCAGTGTCTCGGTTCCGACCGTGCCCGTCCAGTCCATCCAGAGGCGGATGTTGGCGTGCCGGCCGCCGTCCTCAAACTCCCACGTCTGCCCTGCTGCGGTGAAGGTGTGAACGTCAGTCTTCGCGCGAGCCATGCTGACCCCCGTCTCACCGTGAGACGCTATGCCCGTCTCGTAGCGGTGTCAAGCGTTTCATCGGGCAGATCCCCCGGTCAGGGGCGCCATTTGCCGCTCGTACTTCTCCACCAGGGCCTCAAACTCCGCCTCCTGCTGCGGCGAAATCTCGGCGCCCTTCTCCTCGGCCCGCTTCGCCGTCGCGGAGAAGACGGCCTTCGCGGCGCCGATGGCGCCCTTGCCCTTCTTCCCGAAGCGGTCCTCCACCGTGGGCATGTCCGCCGTGGTGGCTCCGATGCCCAGGATGCCCTTCAAGGCGGCCTCCGGGATGGACACGGGTTCGCCGGTCGCCGTGTCTGCGACGCCCTGAAGGCCCCGGATCGCGCGGACGCCGTGGTAGGCCACGGGTAGACCCCAGCGCTTCGCGAGGTCGGACTCGACCAGGCTCTCCTTGGCTTCTGCGGTCAGGCCACTCACGTCCTGCGTGCCCGGCGCGACCACGTCTTCCGAGAAGAGCGGCGGGCCTCGAGGCACGCGGACACGGGGGAAGCCGGTGGCCATAGGCAGCACGTCGAGGAAGGAGCCGGCGACGGGGTGGGATGCGAGCTTCGACACCAGCGGAGAAAGAGCGTAGGACACCGCGGCGCCTGTCGGTCCGGGCAGGTCCACGAACTTCGGCTCCGCCGGAATGAGCCCGGCCTGCGGCATGGTGGAGGCGAGCGGCAGGACGTGGATCTTGCGCTTGCCGTCCGGTCCGGTGGACTCGTACAGCGGCATGGCCTCGCCCAGCCCCTCCCGCAGCATTTGCATGTCGCGTGGCCCCTGCTCGGGGTTGGACCAGTAGAGTTGGTACGTCATCCGGTCGCCCATCTGGCCCGCGACCTGGACCGCCTTGGCGTGGATCGGGTTGCGCGACAGGTAGGACGCGATCTGCTGCGACGACGCGGCCGGGAACCGCTCGAAACGGGATACGTTCTTCGCGATCCATTGCGACGCGCCGGGCAGTTCGTCGTACGCCAGTCCGACGTAGCCCGCGAACTCCATCGCCTCCTTGCCGCCGCCGGACAGCAAGCGGACGGCCTCGTCGGGGCCGAATGCTGCCTCCACGTCGCGGAAGGACCGGACTGCAGACTCGCCGCCCTTCGCGTAGGCGCGTTGCGCGTTGCGCAGGCGGGAGAATGCCAGATTCTTGCCGAGCAGATCGATCTCGCCATAGAGCTCGCCGCCGGCTTCCGCGCCGCGAGACTTCCACCACTTCCACGTCAGCTTGTCGTCCGCCGCCGCCTGGAACCACTTCGCGAAGTTCCACTGCTCGCCGCCGATCTTCTGCCACGCGGTCTTCGCCATGACGTTTGCGGCCCGCGCCGCGCCCGGGTTGTATATCGTGGAGCCGCCGCCGAACAGGTTGAACTCGTCAACGTGAGGACCGGATCCGCGCAGGCGCTCCTTCATGACGGCGCTCGCGGTGCCGTCGTAGTCGGGGAATGCAGACAGGCGGCCCATGACCTGTTGGCCCGCGAGGAAGGAGTAGAGGTTTCGGAACAGGCCACCGATGTTCGCCGGAGGCAAAATCTTCAGCGCGGCCCAGGCGTCGGCACTCACCTGCCACGGCCCCTTGGGTTCCCACTCCCGCCACCTCTCCAGCATCTTCAGCGCCCGCATGTGCTGGGGCGGGATGTACTTTCCGGCCAGGGAGCCGTACTTGGGGCGGCCCGACGGTGTCTCCGTTGCTGGCACCAGTTCCCAGTCGTCGGGCGGCGGCGGTCCTTTCTTAGTCGGCGTGAAGGCTCCCTCAGGGGTATCGAGGGCCGCGCGGAACTCGGCTTCGGCCAGAAGGTCGGCCTGGGCGCGAGCTGTTGCGATCATGCCCTCCTGATAGTCCCGATGCACGAGTCCGTATAGGTCGCGCTGGACCTTCGCGGGCAGGTGCCGCCACACGCCACGCATCGCGCGGTCCACCTGTGCCGGATCTTCTATGCTGGCCGCCTTCTTCACGTTCTCTTGTAGGTACGAGTAAAGCTCCGGATTGGTTTCCTTGATGCGCTTCATGGACCGGCCGCGCACGAGGTAGCTTCCGAGGTTCTCGCCCACGGCCGTCTCGCCGATCACACCGAGTTGGCGGAGGCGCTGCGACATCTGGTCGAGCGCGGTCCGGCCCTTCATCACAACATCTAGGCCCTGCTCTACCTCGGGCGAGAGCGGAGCCTGCCCGGCCCGCGCCGCCTCCCGCTCGCGGACTGCCGCCTCGCGGGTCATGCGATCGAAGTTGAGATCGGCCTGCGCCCCGGCCTCGCGCGCCGCGGTCTGCTCCGCGGACTCCACGCCCCGGATCCGCGCCTTGACCTCCATGCCGGGCTGGAGGAAGGGAAGCTCGGGGGCGCCGAGCGGAGTGACCTCGGGCACCGTCGTACCCTCAAGGCGCTGTACGGCCGTTGGCGGCGCGACTTCGGGCCGGGGCGCCCGCATCGTGAACTCATCCCCCCTCGGCAGTGGGGGCGGCGGTTTGAGCGTCGGCGGCCCCGGAGGCACGGCCTTCCCCGTAGCCTGCGCCATGGCCTTGTCGACAGCGGAGAAGCCGGGCGGGGGCATGACCGGGATCGGCATGCGCGGTGGCGGAGGCGACGCCGCGGGCGGCGGGAGGAACGGTTCTCCGGCCTGCACGCGGGCAAGCCCCGCTTCGGCCGCACGCCCCACGGCAGCCGCGCTCGGAAGCGGGCCGGGTAGCGTCGTCGGTCCGTGTCTCGCCACGCCAATGCCCTCGGTCTGGAGGGCGGGCAGGCCCGGCTGTCCGAAGGGCTGCGACGACGGAAGCTGAAGCGGAACAGGCTCCGGAGGCAGCGGCGGAAGATGCGCGTCAACGCGCCGCGTCCGGAGCAGGGCCGCCGGGATGTCGGACGGAACCTGCGTCGGGTCGCGCCACTCTCGTCCCGTGGGCGCGCCCGCGTCGTCCACCTCGTAGTGCTCGACCCCGAAGCCACCGCGCGACTCTTGCGTCGGCAGGTCCTCGGGGATGTGCTCGCGGGTCAGCTTCCGCCGGACGAACTCACCCCCAGTCACGGGCTCCGGCGACAGGGCCTCAGCCCGGAGTCGTGCCTTCTCGATGTCGGACGGCATTTCGAGGAGATCGCTAGTGATCTGGCGCATCGTGGCCGGCTCTCCGGTGAGCGGATGCGGCGCCGGCGGAAGCGATTCAAGCTCGTGCAGTGACCCGGCGAGCGCCTCGGGGCCAGCGAAACGAGCCGCGTCCCGCGCATGAAGCGCCTTACCGACCCCGGGGACGGCCCGAGCATAGGCCGCCTCCATCTCCGGCCTCGTGAGCAACTTCTCGGAAAACCAGGCCCGCTTCGGTCCGCCGAGCATCCATTCGGCCCCGCCGGGCAGTTTCGCGGCGAGGGCGGCGGCGCGAGACGGAAGCGACGCCGGAAGCCACGGCATGGGCGTCAGGGCGGCGCGCAACGGCAGCACCCCGACCTCGCCTGCGACCTTCTGGACCGCCCGCGCCGCCGGCTCGATTTTGCCGAGTCCGCGCGCTTGGCTCCACCTCGGGGTCCTGAGCAGCGCCGACAGCTCCCCGGCAGGCAGTTGGGCGGCTTTTGCAGCACCACCGAGGCGCGGACCGGCGAAGCCGAGAACGCGAGAACCACCCGCGACCGCGCCTCCGGCTCCCAGCGTCTTCACGAGTCGCGCGGTCTGGGCGACATCCCCCACCGCGCCCGCAGTGCCGCTTGCCAGTCCGGCCAGCGTGAGACCCGTCCCCAGTGGGTCGCGGGCCGTCATCTTGAGGGGGTGGCGAATCTGCTGGCCCGCGTACCCCATGGTCTGCAACCCGACCTCACCGACCTTGCCCGCTGTCCGCTCCATCTCGCGGAGATCGGGCAGCGCGCCGTGGGTGCGCGGCAGAACGCCGGTCTCCTCTAGAGCGCCGAGGATGTTCTGCGTGCCGATGAGCGGGGCGTCCACGAGTAGTGCTTTGCCGATGTGAGGGATTCCGCGCGCGATCTGGGCGGCCGTGTAGCCGACCTTGCCGGTGAAAGACAGGTCTTCCGATGGCGCCGCGGCTTCAACGATGTCCTTTGTGGATCTGACCGACGGCAGGGGGCGGTCAAGAATCTCGGCCTGCTTCTGCGCCCGAGGCCACGACGGCTGTCGCGTGGGCTTCACGCCCGGGAGCGCCTCGGCGATGGACCGGCCCCGGACGGAACGCGCCTCCCCCACAGAGGGAAGTTCCGGCTCGGCCCTGGCAAGGGAGCGCAGATCGAGAGGGGCCGGACCCGATAGGGCTTTGTAGTTGGGGGCAACGGCGGCCGGAATGCGAACAGATTCCGGCGCAAGGCCCTGTTCGGCCAACTTCTCGGCCAGGATCTCGTCATAGGACTTCACTTCGGCACCCTGGTCTGGATGAACTCCTGCGTCGCGGCCCTGATTGCCTTCGCCCTCCTCAGCTTCGCCTCTCCCTCAGGGGTGACCTTGCCGAGCGGGGTTTTGGAGGACAGCGCCTCGCGCTCAAGCGCCGCGGCCTCGCTTTCCTTGGATCGGACGACCGCCTTGTCCTGGTCGGATAGTCTCGACGCCGCGGCGTCCTCCGCCATGCCCACGCGGCGCTCTCCCTGGTCCACTCTCTCTGCGCCCTGCTGTGTTCTCTGCTGGGGGATCGTTGGACGCCCGCCGAGGTATGTCGTCGTCTCCAGGGACGGCCACTCCGTCGAGACGAGGGGGCCGGGAAGTGTCGTCGTCTGGCCCTGGTACTGCGACAACTCCGGCTTCTGCCCCTCTTGTCCTCCCTCGATCCAACGGTACATCGCGGAGGCGTGAGCGGCTTGCGGCGCGAGCCCCTTGGCGTTGGAATCGGCTTCCACCTTGCGCCAGAACTCCATGTCGCGCAGGTTGTTGCCTGCGCCTCCGCCGGACCTTTTCGGCGCAACCCACCCCGGAGCGGCCTTGAGCTTGCGCGCCTCGTCGCCCCGGACGCGGGCCTCTGCCGAGAAGTCTCGGGGCATGGGCAGGGGCGGCCTGGGCCGGTCGGGCCGGCCAAGGCTGAGGGACGGATGCGAGCCAGTCGTCGCCGTGGACGGGGTGAGGCCCATCACGGAGCGCGGGGTCGGCGGAACCGCAGGGGACGGCTCGGCGGCACGTCGCTCGAAGCCGCCCTCCGGAGGCTCCATGCTTGCCCCGCTGCGACGGAAAGGCGTCTCCCATGCGCCAGGCGCCTCGGTGACGGTCCGGCGCGGCTGCGGCAACCCCGTGGGCTTCTCCGGCAGCCCCGGCGTCTCGCCGCCGCCCTGTAGAAGCTCGTCAATGCGGGCTTCTCGTTTTGAGGCGGCGGCCGCGCGGCCCTCTTGGGCCTCCGCCATCATCCGGCTCTGGCGCTGCGACGGTAGGATGAGGTCCTTCAGATACGACCCGCCTACTTCGCCGGCCAACTCGAAGGGAAGTCGGCCCAGCCCCTCGCCCGCGGCCTGGCTGAACGCCTGGCTGAACGTCGGGACGCGAAGGGGGGCGAAGCGCTGCTTGCGGCCGAAATACTGAGCCACGATCTCTCCCTAGTCTGCTTTCCATTCTATTGACTTGCCAGACAACAGGTCGTCAATCTGCTTCTGGAGGTCTTCGTTAATCCCAGCAAGCCCTTCTTTGGTGGTATTCTTCGTGTAGAACAGAGCAGCCTGATTCACTAGCGCCGACAACTGCTCCATCATGGCCAGCGCCTCACCGTAGGTGAGGTCGCCGCTCTCGTACCCTTCCATGATTTTGCCTACGCCCATCTGACCGATGCCCTTCGTACTTTCCTGCCACTCCCCCTCGTACTGCTCCAGGGTGTTTGCCCACGACGCCGAGAGACTGTCCGCCAGTTGCTGCTTGAGCTCGGTCTCCTGTCCCTCTTCCTGAAGTCCGAGCTTCTCTTCTTCGATTCCCAGCTCCTGCGCGTCCAACTCGTTTGCGGCGCCCGCGATGGTGGCGGCCTGCTGCGCGTCAAGCGACTTGCCCCACTTCTGGAGGAACGCCTGCGTCTTCATCTTGTACCAGTCGGCCTGCATCTCCTTGTTCTTGAACTCGATGTCGGCCTTGAGCCCCTGCGCGCCGACAGAGCCCGCGGTGAGCAGCCCTTCGAGCGGCCCGGCGAAAGACCCGCTTGCGCCAGTGCCCGCGGCCCCGGCCTGCTCGTAGAGCTGTTTCAGGTTGGCGGCCTGCTCGGCCTGGAACTCGCTGAGCAACGCCTTCTCGTAGTCCTGGGACAGTTGCGGCGCGGGCGTGTCCAGGATCTGGGCCAACTTCGCCTCTTCTTCGGTCATGTTGGAGCCAGAGGGCATCCCCCCGTCGGTGAAGCCCGTTCCGAGCGCCTCCAGGGCCTTCTGGAACTCGCTCTGTCCGACCTCGGCCTCGGCGTCAGGCTGCTGCCAGCCCTGGCCTTCTTCCCACTCACTGCCCGGCTCCAGGCCCCCCACGAAGGCGTTGTCGCCCCCGATGGCGCCCTTGTCCGGTTCGCCCAGTTCCACGTCGTCGCCGGGCGGCACGAACCAGAACGGGGCCTGGCCGCCTTGCTGGAACTTCTGCCCGGGCTCGTACATGCCTCCGCCGCCCTGGAAGCCGCTACCGCCGCCTCCGCTCGGGGCGCCCGCCTTCGGTGCCCCGAGGTCCATGGCGCGCGGCTGGGGCAACGAGGGGCGGAAGAACTGCGACGGCTTCGGGCCGCGCTCGGAACCGTACCGCTGGGGCGCCGGGGGCGCGGCCTGCTGCATCGGAGAGGCCGCGGAAGGCAATCCACGACCGCCGCGCGCGGGGATGCCAATGCCGTAGCCCGTGCCCTTGCCGGCGGCCGCGGGCAGGCCGCGCTTCTGCGGGTTGGTTTCGTAGTCCACCCCGGGCTGCTTCTTCTGATAAGTGCCGTACTTCGGCATGGCCCCCCTCCTACGGGTTCCCGTCCGACGTGCGGAGCAGGCCCTTGAAACTCGGATGCACCGTCAGGTTCATCGGTGCAACGGCGCCGCCGTCCACCGCCGTCGCGGTAACGCCGATGCGCACTTGTCCGTTCGCGCCCATCACGAAGCCGTTGTTGAGTTGGGCGCCGCTCAGGCTCGTTGCGACGCCTGCGTTGATGGTCGCAGTACCCGGGGCGGCAGGAAGAATCAACTCCGTCGAGGTCGCGAAGTTGTCTGTCGAGTATTGGATCCGGAACGTCACCGTGGCCGGGGGCGCGACTCCGGAGTCCTCGCAATACGCGGTGACACGCACCAGGCGCATGTTCGCGTGCGGCAGGTTGAACCGGATCGCGTTTGCGTCCACGCCCGGCGCCGCGACTTGCGCCTGCGGACCTGACCACAGGTACGAGTTGGTCGAGAGGTTGTCGGTGTCGAGGGAGTTGAGCGTCGTCTCGACTGCGGTGAAGTCCTGCATCACCGGCGCGGCGTCGGCCAGGGTGCCGTTTGCCAAGATGACGGGCAGTGCGAACGTCGGCATGGTCTACCTCACCGTCGGCGACGGGATATTCACCCCGCTCACCGTCCCGGAAGCCCCAAGGTACGATATCACACCGCCGTCCGCGTCGCACATTGAGACGCGGCAGTCGTCCGAGGCGTCGTCAAGCCAGATTTCGCCTCCCAGCGGCGGATTCGGTCGCGTCGCGTCCGCGCCAACTACGCAGTTTTCGAGCAGGCAGTTGTCCGCTCCCTCCAGGTAGATGCCGTTGCCGACGGTGACGCCACCTCCGGGCCCGGCGAGGACGCGCACGTTCAGCAGCTCGCTGTAGTGCGCGCCCACGACCCGGATGGCGTCCCCGCTGCCCGCGTCGTCGTCCACGATGATGCCGTCCAGGATCGTCCTCGCCGTGATGCGAAAGACCGGCGCGGTGCTCGCGACGAACCGCTGAAAGGTCGCGTGCCGGTAGCCGTAGATGATCGATCCGGGAACGGACAGCGTGATTGGACTTGAAAAGACCGGATACATGCCGGCCTCCAGGTGAAGAGCAATGGGCTCATCGAGTCCGTTGAGCAGGACCTGGATGTCGTCGCCGGGCCGCACCCACGCGACCCGCGGGGCGGCACTTCGCTTCAGGACATGGGCCTGACGCAAGAACCGCCTCATGGCTCGTCTCCGATGACTTCGTACTTCGTGCGGACGCCGTGAACTTCGACGTGGCTCCCCGTCGTCGTGGGGCTCTCGTCCCAGGCGTACTGGAACCACCGGGACACGACATTCGCTTCGTGCCGGATCGTCACCTTGCCGGCCGGCGTCCACGGCACATTGTTGCCCGGCGCTGCCGAGCCCCAGTTGAAGTGGCCCCAGTAGAAGAGCGCCGCCGTGCCCTCGGTCGGCTCGGGGTGAAGGGCCACGGTCGCGGACTGCGCCTGGAGTTCGGTGTCCGCCATCGTCTGAAGATCGTACTGGGTCTCTTCGCCCGAGACATAGAGGGAGACGCTCTGCGTGCCCGCGCCGCGGACGCGGAGTTTCACTTCCTCCATCTGCTTGTGCTCTTCCTGGCCCTGCCCGAGCGGTCTGGATACGTGGATGTACCGCTTTCCTACTGACGTTCCGGAGTGGTTGGTGTCGGGATAGCCGCGGGCGTACCACGGTCCGAACTGGTACACGTCGCCCTGCGCGGACAGGTAGTAGGCGCTGTCGGGCTGGGCCGCGAAGGTTCCCCACTGGTAGGGCGTCAAGAATCCGGTCGGGTTGCGCGGCCCCGCGAGCACCGACCACGCCCCCGTCTGGAGGTGGCAGGCAAAGATCGTCTGATTGTTCCACGCGCCCGGGGTGGCGGTGGTCACGGCGCACAGGTAGTACCCGCTCGACGGGATGTAGACGGCCGCGGCGTCCGCCTCGCGGTTCGCGGCGGGATACCAGGGCGCGCCCAGGGTCGCGAGCGGGGCGAGCAGGGGGCGCGGCACCACGGGCTCCCACGTTCGCGAGAAGATGCGGTCGAGGGCGTCGGAGATTTTGGTCAGTTCGCCATATTCGGCGAGGGAGTAGAAGCCGCGGTCGCCTTTGAAGAGAATCCGGTCTTCGGCGATGACGATTGTATCAGGACACGGACATCCAACGGTACGACTCACAACGTCAATGACGATATTCTCATCAGCACCAACGTTAAGATCCGAGATCCTATTGATGGTGTGTCGGCTGAAAATGAAAAGCGACCGCCCGAGGCTTGCCGTTGCGACCACGGGCTCGCCGTCGGGAATCGCGATGTAGGACGCCGCCGTGATCTCGTTCGGAGCACCCATGTCCGCGAAAAGAACGTGATGGTTGTTGTACGACAGCACGGACGCGCTTTGATACAACTTCGGGGCAGTGACATCGCGCAGAATGTAGTTCTGAAAGATCGGCACGTCGGACGAAACCTGAGCGTTGCTTTCGTGCCCCAGCGCCGCGTAGACCATGAGCTGGCGGTGGTTCGCCATGTGGCCCGGCTGTGGCATGTTCACGAGGTACTTGTTGGACGCCGCAAAGACGCCGTTGGCGGCGGTGACGACGGTGGCTTGCATCTGGAGTCGCGGATTCCACTCGAAGACGGGCCCCATGCCGTTTGAGAAGAACACGCGGTCGCCCATCTCGCTCCACGTGAACTTTCGCGCGACCGCGGGTTGCCCCAGCGGCATGAGGTCTTGAGTGAGCACGGACGCGCCATTGCCGCGGAAGACCCGGAAGAGTATCGAACCGTTGCTTGTTGGCGTCCCCGCGAGCATCGTGATGGTCAGGAAGTAGCGGACACCGTCAGCGTGCGTGTAGCAGTAGAAGCCGGCCGGGTTTTCGGTGCCCGCGATGAGTCGCCGGGCCGCCGGGCGGCACCGGGCGACCCCGTTGTCGTAGACCTCGTTCAACGCGAGTGTGCAGTATCCGGGCTCCATGGCGGCGTCCACGGTCTGCATGCCGCGCCACGGTGCGCTTTCGGTGAAGTTCGCCATCCATCACCCCGCCCACCCCTCGGAGTCGGCGCCGTACGGGTCTTCGATGTAGTCGGGCTCGGACGCGCGGTCCTCGGCGAATTCTTCGTCGAAGGCGGCTTCCGCCTCAGCGAGAAGCTGGCGGAGGTCGGCGTTCATCCCGCCGGTCTTCGCATAGAGGCGCGCCGCGGCACGGAGAACGACGTACTCGTGGTGCTCCTCGAACCAGACCGTGGGCGCGGCCACGATGGGCGAGAGGAGCAGGTTGCTGGTAATCGGGAGTGCGCCGGCCTGCGCGCTCAGGTTCGGCGGCTTCGGAAGGTAACGGACGCGGATGAACTTCGCCGACGTGATGATCGGCGCGATCTCCATCGTCTTGCCGTCGAGGTGGTAGTAGTACAGCCCCCCGATGGCCCCCTGCTGGCCCCCAAGGAGCGCGTCGAAGAACGCCTCGCTGTGGGCGCGGTGGATAACGCGGGACACGTTGACGGCGCCGGACGGCGCGCCGGAGGACTCGGTCTCGTAGACTCGCTTGATGGCGGTGAAGTCCACGCCGAGCTGTCCCGTCATCGTGAGGTCGTAGGAGAACGCGTTGGCGGCCCACGTCCAGGCCGCCTCGTTCGTCCATCGGGACGGGTCGCGACGCACTCCGCGTCGCCACACCTCGCGGTTCGCCCACTCCAGGGCCAGGTTCTTCTCGTTGAGGGCCCACCGCGTCGAGGTGCCCGCCGCGTTGCAGAAGCTGTTGAGGAGAGTGATCCCTTCAGCACTGGTCATCGGCGGCCTCTGCCAGCGCGACGTTCTCTTCCCGCGTCAAGCCGATAGGGCGGTTGTCATCTACGTATCGCTTCCAGATCCGCTTGTCGCCGGACACGCACGCCTCAAGGTTGTTCTCAAACTGCTTGTCCTCGGCGTCCGCCTTGGCTTTGCGTTGCCTCTGGAGTTCATCTACCCACGCCTGCGGCGACGGAAACCGCCTGGAATCCCACTCCATGAGAGAGTTGAGAATCCCGTAGTCCGGAGGCAGGTAGGAGTTGTCTTGCGGGTCCTCCCATGTCGCCACGCATGCCCAGTTGCCCGGGTACTTCCGGTGCTCCTCCCACACCTGCCACCGCTCGACGATCTGGTTGAAGAGGAGGCGGCAGTTCGGGTTCCAATCCTGGATCGACTTGCAGAGGTCCGGCGGCGGCGTCGGGTCGTGGTCTACGCACTGATCAGGGAGAGGCCCCATGCTACGCCCACCGCTCGCCGAACGACTGGTAGTAGTCCACGTCGAGCGAGATGATGGCGCCCTGCGACTCGGACGACACGTATGCCCGGTACAGGTCGCTCGCACTCAACACGCTCGCCCCGGAGGTGAGCAGGATGCCCTCGCCCGGCGCGTCCATGGAGGTACGGTCGTAGAGGCGCGCGTAGATGAATCGCTGTGTGCCGCCGGCCTGATTGCGCACGTTCATCCGCACCTCGTACCAGCGATCGGCGACAGGCACGAAGGCGCTCGTGAGATCCACCGCGCCCGTCGTGTCGTTGGAGATGAAGTGCCATGTCGTGTGGCCCAGCGACGTATCGAACGCGAGGAACGCGAACTCATCGGCGTCCCGCTGGAGTCCCACGTAGAGCCCGCACTGAGTGACCCGATTGGGCCGGAACAGGAACCAGAAGTCCGGCTCCAGGTCGAAGTCCACGGCGTGCTGGCACCCGATGAGCCGCGCGAAGTCCACGCCAGCGCCGCCGGCCACCGTGTCGAGGCGGACGATGCCGCCATTCTGGACGACGGCCGGGATGCTGACGGTACCCGCGCCACCGACCGCTGTCGTCCAGTACGGCTGAAGCGCCGAGCCAGCGACCTGGGCGAAATCGTCGCTGAAGTGCCAGCGCGAGAACAGGGCGGACTTCTCCCTGCGGATCTCCGCCACACCGGCCTTGGCGACGTTGACGTTGCGGATTCCCATGGTGCCCTCCTCAAAGGGCCGGCCGGGTGGGCTCCCGGCCGGCCGTCATCGGTCCTGGTCTAGTAGGCCGGGGCGCGCGTCACGCGGATGTCGCGGATCAAGCCCGCCTTCCACCGCTCCGGAAGGAAGCAGTTCCCCTTGAACTCGAGCCGGGCGCGCGCCGAGTCGGTCTCGTCGTCCTCCCACCACGTCTCGCCCGCGAATCTCTTGAACCCGATGTCCTGGAGGATTGCCAGTTCCCAGGTCTTCGGGTCGTCGAGCAGGATGTGGCCGATGGGGCAGTGGCCCTCCTCCTCGATGGGGATCTCGCCGCCGTAGGTGAAGACCGGCATGTCGTACCCGCCGACCTGCTTACGCGGCACCTGGCGGATGTCGCCCTCCAGCGTGGCCGCGTACTCCGAGGTCATGGAGGGGTGCCACGTGATGAGCTTGACGACCTGCTGGTCGTCGTTCAGCTCCTTCATGAAGCTCAGCGCGTCCGGAAGGAGCCGCGAGTCGAACTCCTGCGGCGACCCGGAAAAGTGGCGGACGTAGGAGACGAAGAGCGGGTGCGCCGCGGTGTCGATCCCGGCGTAGCCCGTCGCGAAGCCCGCGACGGCCGCGGCGGAGAACTCGCCCCACAGCGCCGGGGTCGTGTTCGTGACCGATCCGAGCACGCCCCACATCTCGCGCAGGTAGTTGTTGTCGTTGACGGTGACGCCGGATCCGAGCACCACCAGCGCGTTGTTCGCGATGGTCTCGCCGGCCCCGAGCGCCACGGTGACCGTGAACGTCGAACCGGCGCGGTTGATGGAGGCGATCTTCCGGTAGATGGGCGCCGTGCCCGACGTGCCGAGCAGGTCGTTGGGCTGGCCTATCGCGACGCGCATCCCGACGCGGAGGAAGCGGCAGCCCTGCGTGAGCGCCGTGCCCGCGCCGTCCACCCAGTTGCCCGGCGCATCCACGGCGAAGGTCGAGGTGCCGACGGCGTATCCTGCCGCGTTGTTGATCGAGCAGAGGATGCCGGTGCCGTCCTGCCACATCTGGCGGGCCATGTCCGCCTTCATGTTGGCGACGGCGTTCTTGGTCTTCTGGACCTTCTCATCGGCGATGGAGTCGTCGCCGCCGGTCGCGGCCGCCGCGAGCAGACCCGTGATGCCGATGCGCCGGTAGTGCAGCGTGTTGAACACGCGCCCCGCCTGGTAGCCCTCGACGTCCGAGGTCGGCATGTTGCCCTGCTCGGCACGCGACCCGCCGCCGTACTCCGCCTGCTCGTAGAGCGTGAACTCGAAGTACCGGCCCTTGCCCTGCCACGACCTCTTGCCGTTGCGCTTGATGTTGTCCCAGCGGTACGACCCGCCGTGGTGGAAGGCCATCTTGATCTGCTTGTCGAAACGCGGCAGCAGGATCGCGTTGACGGTCGTGGTAGCATCCATGGGGGTTCCCTCCTATCCTTTGTTCTAGTGCCCGCGGGCGGCGCGATGCACGGCGCGAGTGTCTTCCGCGAGCATGTCCCAGCCCTCGTCAACAGAGGCGGGGTCCTTCCGGCTGGCGCCGGCCGCCTGTCCGCCGGGCGTCACGGCCCGCAGCAGGCGCTCCTTGCGCGTGCGTTCGACGGTCGCCTTGCTGTGCTCGGCGAGGTCCGCCTCGAGCTCCTGGTGCGCGAGCGACACGGCTTCCTCGGGCGACACGTCATCGTCGAGGATGCGCGACACGGCGTCCTTGATCAGGACGCGCCGCATGCGGCTGTCCTTCGCGCCGAGGGGCATCTTGCCGACCAGCGCCTCGACGCCGTGCTGGAAGCTCGCGAGGCGGCTCCTCGACTGCGTGGCCTCCCGGTCCGCGACGAGACCACCCAGCTTTTCCTGCACCGACTTTGGCTGTCGCGCGAGCCACGCCTCGAACCCGGGGTCTTCCGCGGCTCCCGGCTGAGCGGCCGCGACAGCCGCCTTGGCCTGGGCTCTGCTGTAGCCCTTAGCTTCCAGGAAGGAGACAGTGTCATCGGCGCCGGACGAGAGCCACTGGTCGATCTGGTTGCGGTATCCGCCAAGGATACCCTCCACCTCTGCCTCGGTGAAAGTGCGCGCCGCGGGGGCGTCGCCCTGCCCGCCCGCGCCCGGGCCCGCGGGCGCTGCACTGGCCGCGTCCTCGCCGGTTCCCGTTCCCGCTCCCATTCCCATTCCGTCGCCATCGGGGTACAGCAACATGCTCGTCTCCTACATGCCTATCGCGCGGCGAAGGGCGTTTTCCTCGTTCACGTCCACCCCGGGATCTGTCGGAGTGGTCGGCCCGGGCGCGGCGCCGGGAGCACCCTCGGCCTGCGGCGCCTGCCTCATCTGTGCATCTGTTGCGCTCATGTGCTCCCACGCGGCACGCTGTGCCGCCTGCGGCCAAGTGTGAAAGTCCTGCCCAGCAAAGTCAAGCGAATGTACGTCGAAGTGAATCTCCTGATCCTGCCAAGGATAGACCGGGGGGTTGCGTCCGGCCATGATCCACGCGAGTTCGGCCCGCGCCGCGCCCTCGTGCCGGGCCTTGTACGTGCGCTCGCGCGTCGTGAGGTAGCCGAGGTGACGTTTCGCTTCGGTCGGCGTGAGGATGCCCTGCTGCACGTCGTTTCGGACGTTCGATGCCTTGATCTCGGCGCTCTGCGGCTCGATGTCCTCGGCGTTGACTCGCACATCGGTCCGTACGTCCGACGCGTAGAACATCCCGACTTCGACGCTTCCATCCTGGCCCAGATACTTGAGCGCCACGGGCTCAGGCACGCGCGCCTGCCAGTGCTCCATGGTGTACTGGCCCACGTCGGTAAGCGCGTCGGCCAGCGAGACGACCGTATCCTGCATGGCCTGGACGGCCTTCTCCTGCATCAGGGCAATGCCGCGGCCGGAACGCATTCCAGGGACTCGCTCGCCTCGTGCCGATTCGGGCTGGGACGTTTGCGAGTCGAGGTGCGCCTCCTGCATCTCGAGGACGCGGAAGAAATGCGACGGCAAACCCGGGGGCTCGATGACCTCGGGCTTGTAGGGGTAATCGTAGTGGACCTTCTCGCCCGCTTCGACCGTCCACGCGCCATCCACGAGCTTTGCTTTCCGCGGCACGAGCAGCTTGGGGTGGCTGCAATAGTTCAGGGATTCCAGCCCAGCCGAGAGTCGTCTGTTGAACGTCTTTTGCGTCTGAATGATCCCACCGACCATGCTCTGACCCAGGTAGCGGCCGGGCACGATTTCGTAGTAGATGGGGCGGACAGGCAGCTTCCTCGCGGGATAGTCGTGGTACTCGACGAGGCGCTTGCCCGCGAGCACGGCGCGTCGGCCCTGGGGGAATTGCCGGTTCGGGACCTCCCAATACTCCAGCATGACGATACGGTCCTTGGGGCGGTTGCTGTCGCGGGACATCTGCCCCACGAACTGCCCCTGCGCCGCGTCGAGCATGGCGGCAGTCGTGGGGTCCAGGTCATAGCTGCGGTCCGGCACGAGATCCTTCTCGAATTCGGGCCACAGGAGCTGCGCGCGCTTCGCATTCAAGAGGTGCGTGCGGAACATCCACGCGCAGTCCTCTTCGCCGTTCGCGGCGGGGTCCGGCAGGATGTCGAAGGGACTGGGCGCGTCGAGACGGAAGCCCTGAACCGGATCCTGTTCGCCCGCGTCCTCGTCGTAATAGGTCTGGAGATAGCCCGTTCCGGTCCAGCACGCCCATTTTACGGCCCGGATCTCCTTCTGGCGCATCTTCCAGAGCCGCGCCTGAAGATCCAGGATGCCGGCTGTCTTGCGGGCCGCGATCTCGTCGCGGAGATCGTCGCTGCCCGGCTCGGCCGTCCAGAGCACGGGTCGCGAACACGCCGTCGAGACGTAGGACCGCACTCGGGGCCGGATCAGGTTCACCGTCTCGCGAACGTGACCCTTCGGAATGTCGCCGGCCGGGACGATGGTGAAGTTTCGCGGCAGAACGCGCACCCACTGGTTGCCCATGGCGAAGTGTACGTTTAAAAGCCACGACGATCTGACTTCGGCGTAGTTGTCGAGGGTGGTCTGGTGCAGCGAGTACAACTCGTCTGCAATCCGGGCCTCTTCCTCGGCCATGAGGTCGGGCACGAGGTCCGATTGAACGGCTACTGTCACGCGGGAGCCCCTCCGGCCTGCCAGCGTCGCAGCGCGTCGAGACGCCGCTTCAGAAGTTCCTTGCGGGTCGCCGAAAACGCGGTGTTCTGCGGCTTGAACTGCTCAAGACCGGACGGCTTCGACGCCGCGGCGAGGGCGGACACCGACGGCGCCTGCTGGGGCACGCCTTGGTACTCTGACGAGTAGTCGTAGCCCGGCAAATCCATCTCGGACTTCAGCCATTTCTTCTGCTGTTCATCCCACTTCGCCGCCATTATGCCCACCTCTGCGAGAGTTCGGCCATGCGCTGCTTGCGGCGCGCCCGCTCCGAGTTGATGTACGCCTGAGAGTCTGCAGGCTGGCCCGGGACGGTCTCCTGTTCGGTAAGGCCACGCTCCGCCTCCGCCGATAGACCGGCTCCGAAAGGCGACGCCACGGCGCCACCGAGGATGCCCCCGACAGGTCCGCCCAGGGCGGTTCCGGCAGCGGTCCCGATTCCGGTTGTCGCGGCAGCCGGAAGCATGGCGAAGCCCTTCTCCCACCACTTGAGCGGTTTCGCCTGCTGAACATCGGGCGCACGCGGAATCCGAACGGCCATGGGCCTCCTACTGGAAGGTCTCCAGCTCTTCGTCCACATCGGACGGCGGCGGCGGCGGCGGAGGGATCTCCTTGGGGCCGAAAACCTGCTCTGCGGTCGCTTCGAGTTCCTTGGGATGCGCGACCTTGGCGAGAGAGAGAAGGTGGATGACGTGCGCTCTCGCCGCCTCGCTCTCGCCGCGCACGGACCTCGCAAAAAGGAACATGGCGGCACAGGCCACGGCGGCAACGGCGAGCACAGACGCGACCGCCACGAAGATCATCGGCCACCCCGACGCATCGTCATGTCTTCCATGCGCTTCTTGCGCCGCTTTCGACCCTCGGCCGCGCCCTCCGCCATGTCGTGAGCGCCAAACTTCTTTCGGCCCATCAGATCGTCCATGTCGTGCTCGCGCATCTTCCCTTTCATCCGGCTGGGCATTCCTTTGTGCATCGAGTGGTCCATGGAGCGTACCTCCCCGGTCATCTCATTCTCAGACTGAGACGTAGCCGTGTCAAGCGAGAATCAGAAGCACGTCCCGAGCACGTCGTCGCGTTCTGGCCCGTCCTCGGGCGTTCCGTAGGGGTCGTCGTGGTCAATGTCCCAGGGCTTGTGCTTCTTCTTCGGCGCCGCTTGCGGCTTGCGGGACTCAGGCGCGCCGGACTTCACCATCGCGTAGTTCGCGTTGCAGAACGCGCGGTACGCGTCGTCGTTTCCGAGACGGGAGTGCTTGATGCGCCCCATGGAGTCGAAAACGAGCGCGCAGACCTGGTTCACGAGCCGCGAACTCGGAATGGCGAAGGAGAGATCCGCGACGGCGCTGCGCCCGAGGTCCGTCAGCGTCTCGCGCCGCCTCGCGCTCACCTTGATCCCGATCCGCGGGGCCGCGCCCCCGGTCTTTACGTCCTCTTCGTCCACGTCGCGGTACACGTCGGGGTAGTCGAGCTCGTAGTGCAGCGGCTCCAGGAACGCGAAGTTGATGCCGTCACGTTCCGAGACCGCCGTGGCGCCGCCGTAGAGACGGCCCATCGCATCGCAGAGATCGGCGAGCACCCGGGGACGCGCCGTGCCCACGAACTCCGCCACTTGGCGCTTCGGGTCGCGGCGCACGATCTCCATCGCCGAGGGCTCGCCCCCGGGATCGCCCTGGGCTGCGTCGGCGCCCATGATGTAGGACGCGTCTTCGTCGGGATCCTCGAAAATCCAGACGTCGCAGGTGCCTTCGCCCTCGCGGTACGCGCCGTCTCGCACGCAGCCGCGGGAAATCGGGTCGCGAATGCCCTTCTGGCGTGCCTCCAAGACATCCAGCGTGAATATGGGACGGCCGCCGGCTAGAAACGCGGTCTCCTCGTCCACGGGGTACTGCTCGCGGAACGTGGCGGGATCGCCTCCGCACAGCTCCCTGATGGCCCAGCGCCGCCACACGATCTGGCCGAGCCCAAGCATGAAGCGCTGCGCAAGGCTCTCCTCTTCGTCGTCGAGGAGAAGGCCCTCCCTGCGCATGCGATCGAAGCGTTGTTCGCCCAGGAGCGCCACGTACCGCGCCGCGTCGTCGTCCGCGACCTTCGCCGTGTACCACTCGCACTCGAAGTAGGGCACGAAGAACTTGCATAGCCTCCGCTCCTGCGGCGGAGTCCGAAACCACTCCTCTTCGGTCTGCGCCTCGTTCGTCCACATGTCGTAGAAGAGGCCGCCACGGCCGTTCGCCTGCGATTCGACCCAGAAGAACCGCGCCGCGATGGCCGCGTTTCGCACAGCCGTCCACACCTTGGCCGGATCCGGGTAGTGGGCGAACTCCGACAGCACGGCCACATCGAACGCGAAGCCGAAGGAAGGCGGTTCCTTCGTGCCGGCGGTCTGCACGTCGACTCTGCTCCCGTTCGAGAGGCGCTTCGTGGTCCGGTGGTCGAGCTTCGCGAGGTTTCGCGTCACGTCGAGATGTCGCAAGATGAGATCGGACATCGTCGCGATCTCTTTCGCCGTCAAGGTCGTGTGTGCCATGATGAGGGCCGACGTGCCCGGCACGAGCACCATCTCGCGCGTGAGCGCTCCGTCGAGGAGGAACGTGCCGCCGTGCTTCCTGGTCTTGAGCGAGATCCCTTTGACGATCCCGCCGTCGCGCTTCTGGCGGTCAATGAGGTCGCAGTGCCGGCGCTGCGGCCGATTCGGAGGACAACGCACCTGCGCGCCAAGCCCGAGGCCCGCGAACGGCGACGCCTTGAGCATGCACTCGTGCGACAGCCAGAACGCAAGGGACTCCGAGCACCGGGCGCTGTACCGCGCTAGTGCCTCCTCAGCCCCGGGGTCAGTTTGTCGCGCCATTCGCGTCTTCCTCCAGCGCGGCGTCAATGCTCGTCACGAGATCGGCCTGCTCCTGCGCTGCGTGTTCGGCGACGTCCGACGACGGAAGCGGCTTCAGCGCCAACGAGAGCCGCTGCGCCGCGGCCTGGAATGTCTCCAGACCCCCGACAAGGCCCGCCATGAGAACCGCCATGACCTGCGATGACCGCGCTCCGTCCTGAAGAAGTAGCTTGACCTGGATCCGAACCGCGCGGAGAACGTCGTTCTCTTCGCAGCCAGCCGCAAGCGTCGTGCAGGACCCATCCGGGTTCGAAAGCCCTTTCCGCTTCTCCCACTGCTGAATCAGATCCCCGCATCGCCTCACGACCCGAGCCACCTCTTCGCGGTCCGGCACCCGATCGCCCAGCAACCGCGAAAGGCGGTTCGAGAGATCCTGCCGCACGGGCTTGTACGGATCCGATGCCATGGCACACCCCCTTCGCCGAGGAAGGTAGCACTCGATACAGCGACGGGCAAGGGCGCACGGCCTCATGCAAGCGCCGTGCCCCCCCGCTCCCCCCTCTCCCCGCCCTCTCCCCCTACCCCCTCTCCCTCCCCTGCGCCGGGAGCCCCCAGCGGGCGGTACCAGAAGCGGCTTGGGAAGAAGCGCCGAAGCGGCGGAGCCGCGGTCGCCATTCGGACAGAGCGGAGAGGGAGACAATACCGACGGGATGTTACATCTGGTGACAGGGACTCCCGGGCAACGTACCCCCGGTCTCGGCCGCGCGGCCGCGCGCGCGCTAGCCCGCCGACTGGTGGGGGCGACGGCGACGGACGCGACGGCGAGAGGCGGCGGAGGCGGAGGCGGAGGCGTCTAGCGTAAGCATGCGGGATCATGGAAGCTAGGCTGTCGCATCGGGACCGCGTGTCGACAGACGGCGAGAGATCCGGCGCGGTCCAGCCAGTCCCGGGTCCGGGGCCATGCGCCGTGGGTCCCGCCTGACCCACCACCGCAGCCCAATACCTCACGTGTTACATGAGGTATACTGTCAAGCCAGCTTGTCACCCAATCCAGTCCGATTGTCTCGCGCTGCGCTCTGATG
>ERZ1292632.1232-Hain-H43-01um-R2-1232-length-25742-cov-6_pt1 | contig 25742 bp, 34 predicted proteins | sample MGYA00564407_ERZ1292632 | MGnify/ENA primary metagenome ERZ1292632 (study PRJEB36523, sample SAMEA6512637) | groundwater metagenome | collected 2019-01-08 | study: AquaDiva: Metagenomics assemblies of 32 groundwater samples | reverse complement strand
CAGGAATCAAGTCCAGGGCTTCTGGAGTGAAAGATTCATCATAAGCCAGCATCGCCAGCACTCCCTTATTGGCGATTAGCGCATCCCCGTTTATATTTCTCATGGTGTGCCAGGTTGCTGGAGTGAGACTATCTGCGACAACAGTAACGTCATTCCAGTTAGACAACCCTGGTATAAGTTTCTTTCTCACTGTCCTATCAGTTGCCCAGGCAAGATACGTCAGTCCCCCGCTTGAAGGAGCTTCAACAGCTCCCTTGATTGCCCCATCGGGATCTTTATAAACTGTCACCCAGTTTGCGCTAGAGTCTCTTTTGTAGATATATCCAGTATTTCCAAGTCCATAAGTATTCCCATCTGAACACTTAATAAAAGTGTGAATTAAATCCTTAAAGACTGTGGTAAGCGCAGAAGAAACGCTGGGACTGGCTGAAGGAGATGAGCTTACGGATAAACTAGCGCTAGGTGACAGAGAAGCAGAGGGAGACTGGGAAGCGCTTTGACTGTGGGTTCCAAGAGAGGGGCTGGGAGATCGGGATGGAGAAAGTGAAGCCGAGGCACTTCGACTGATACTTGGCGATGGACTTGCTGATGCGCTTGAAGAAACTCCCGCTACAATAGTTCCTTCTTCCTCAAGGGCTTGTCCCGCAACCAAGCTGTCAACTGTTTTGCGGATATTAAGGTTTTTACCGTACTTAAAAGCTCCTTTAATCCCCTTGTCGTCATAGTCAGAATAGCCACCGAGAAAATTTGTTACTTCGTATACGCCCATGATCTTAGAATATCCCCAGGAGTTGTTTTTAGACAACTAAACATGCTTCCTGGCGCTCTTGGGCGGGTATTTCTGTAAGTAGCTAGTTCCCTTGTCAGAATATTTGGAAGTATAGGTAGTTGGTTGGTCTGGATACTTTTCTGTATAGGTCGTTCCTTTATCGATGTATTTGTTTGAGTAAGTGGTTCCTTGGTCGACGTAACAGTTTCCATAAACCGTCGATTTATCTTCGTACTTATCAGTATATGGATTGGGAAGAAGCGCAAGGAACAGGTCAACGGAAAGCTCATACTGTGTGGGAGATGGACTAGGCGAAGCAGAAGGAGAGAGTGATGCTGACCCTGAAGCCGAAGCCGAAGCACTACCCGATGCCGAAGGAGAGAGAGAGGCCGATATCGATGCGGACTGAGAAATACTGGCACTGGGACTAATGCTCGCTGAGGCACTGGCACTGGAACTTAAAGAAGCGCTTTGACTTCGTGACTCCGAGGCGCTTACGCTGGCTGATTCGCTAGCAGAAGGAGATAAACTGGGACTTGCACTAGCAGAGGGACTTTGAGATCGTGACTCTGAGATGCTTGGAGATATTGAGGCCGACGGAGACAACGAAGCAGATGGAGATAAAGACGGACTTTGAGAAGCTGAAGGAGATTGTGAAGCGGATGGTGATGGGGAAGCGCTTACACTAGCACTAGGACTCAGACTTGCCGAAGGAGAAAGACTCGCAGAAGGAGAAAGGCTGGGTGACTGACTAGCAGAAGGCGACTGACTTGCTGATCCACTAGCTGATGGTGACAAAGAAGCGGACTGGGAAAGACTTGCTGAGGGTGACAAACTAGCGCTAGGGCTTAGGGAAGCACTCGGACTAAGAGACGGACTTTGACTGGCCGAAGGAGACACAGAAGCGCTAGCACTTGCGCTCGGGGATTGACTTGCGCTCGGAGATAGGGAGGCTGAGGCGCTACGAGAGGGAGACAGGGAAGCCGATGCTGACGCTGAGGGTGACAGTGATGCACTAGGTGACAAAGATGCGCTTGGACTCAAGCTAGCAGAGGGACTTAGTGACTTGGAAGCGGAAGCAGATGGGCTTATTGAGGCACTTACGGATGCCGATGGTGATAGAGAAGTTGAAGGCGAAAGAGACCTACTGGCGCTGGCTGAAGCACTGCTAACAAAGACAGTCCAGTAGTCAGTCGAAAGGGTGTATTGGGCGGGACTAGGAGAGATGGAGGCAGATGGTGATTGGGAAGCCGAAGGAGAAAGACTCGCAGAAAGACTTAGAGATGCACTAGGTGACGCTGAGGCGCTACGAGAGGGAGACAGGGAAGCCGATGGACTTTGACTAGGAGAAGCGCTTACTGATGCACCATCTCGATAAACATAAAAAATTGAATCCTTCATAATTGTAGCTACTAACCACCCGTCAATCGTAGAGTAGTAACTTCTGTTCCCTGCGTGGGATGGAGAAGAACTGTCACCTCCAAAGTTCACACAATTTGATGGACTTCCTCCAATATATTCAAAAACGACAACGTAGAATGTTCCGCTATTCAGGGTTATTTTGTTCCCCCCAGAAAAGTTAAAAGTGATTAGCTGATATGATGTTGTAAGCGTAGAAACATCAAAAGTGTCAGAAGTTGCCAAAGCGGAACCTGTTGGAATTGAAGTTGTGCCAAAGTTTCCTGAATGAGCGTAAATGTAGGCAACAGAATTTCCTGTAGGACTCCCTGTTTTTTTAAGATAAAATTTACAGCTATTTAAGACTCCACCGTCTGCTGCAGCAAAGGACTGTCCCTTCGCTCGTGCTGTCGTTTCATCAAAGACAGTCTGGCTAGTATCTTGGTTTGCCTCGATATAGAAATCCAGAACTTGTGACATTAAAATATCCCCCTCTTATAAATATCCCTTAATTGAAGATTGCCCAAGGGTTTAAAAAAAATAAATCATAGTTTTAAGTACCCAACTGGTACACCCGGCAACTAATCACGTTACTTGCGTCCTTGTAATTAGTTAAGTCGGCTATGTTTGCAGTTAACTCAAAATCCGTATCAACCGGAGAGGAGTTGTCGCTATCAACCGTCTCCCAGGTAGTGGTATTTCGGTTGTAGATTTGCAGAGTTACGGTGGAAAACGCAGGTGTGAGGCTTGTTTGTCCTTCCCAAAGGATAGTTGAGTTAGATGCCGACCCGGCAAAGTTCTTGAATTGGTGGAGCATGTATTGCTGGGTTCCTGTCTGGGAGACTCTGATATTATTACTTGTCGAAACGTCTGTCTCATTTTGTTCGGTGTAGATAGTTTCAAGGTCGTTGTCATTTCCCGGTAGGGCGACAAGATCACCTCGTGAGTATTGGCTGTAACCTATACTAGGAGAGGCACTGGCTGAACGACTTGCACTGGCGCTGGCAGATGCACTGGCTGAAGCCGAGGGACTTAAAGAAGCCGAAGGTGAAACTGATGCACTAATACTAGCTGACGGACTAACCGATGCGCTAGTGGAAGCACTGGGAGATAAAGATGCCGAAGGAGACAAGCTGGCCGACGGTGAAAGACTGGCAGATGGACTCAGACTAGCCGATCCTGCTCCTAAGGCTGATTCAAATGGCCAGTAAGCCGCCAGATTGCCTTCACTACCCGTAAGCTCAACGCTCTTGTTGTTATTGATTTCTGTCTGGGTTCTTACAACGCTCCAGATACGCACATCATCTAAAATCCCGTCCAAGGGGCGAATAGGAGAGGTCTCGGTATCGTAAGCCCCCAAAGCCAGTCTCGCTATCCCATTAAGGATGGCGGTGGCCGTAGTTGTCTGGTTTGCTCCCTGCTGGGTTCCATCAACGTAAAATTTGACAGTTCCGCTGGCAAAAGTAAGCGCTAGATGATACCAAGTCGCCGTTGATGGTGTCCATGAAACCGAGACATCGTTTCCTGCCACGTAAGTGCCGTCCGCAGAAACAATAAAACGTAATGTTTTGACCCCAGCTGAATCATTCAAACCAAAGAACCAGGAACGATCATTCGATCCTGTTTCCTTCCATTTGGACTGAATGGTCACAAAATCGCTTGACGGAAAGGACTCGAATTTGACCCACTGCTCTATGGTTAAATTATTGGTAATTGAAAGAGAGACTGAATCCGCAGCATAAAGATAGTCGGATTCCGTTGACTCTAAATCAACCGCTTCAGTTGATTGGGCGAAAGGTAAACTGGTGGTAACTTCTGCTGCCCCGCTATTTGTTAAGTTATTTCCATTACTGGTTTTATCGTTGTAGTCTACAGCCATTCCCCCACTATATGCGCTTACGTCACTTCAAGACAATCAATGAAGATGCATCCCACCCTGGAATCTGCCAATTTTCACTTTCAGTCCAGTTTGTTAGGAGTTGCTGATTGCGGTACTGGTCTTTATTCCATCTCTGGCCGGTTAAATTACCGCCGTGTTTAATATCTACATTGGGAAGTTCAGACTTCCAAGTGGCAAAGTTAAACCAGTTCTTCCAGAGAATTCTCTTGTGGGTCATAGGTTCAAAACCAATCTGGGTACTGTACCCATTTTTCTCAATGTATTCGTAACGCTCTCGGTAATGGATTAAAAGTTGCTCTCTGTAGCCACATAACCCTGAGAGTTGGTTTACGTCATAGTGAAGTGCGTGGCCGTCTGAAGTGCGTAATAACCAGACGTTTTGGTTGTAGTAGAAGGTATTTTTGTCGGGGGGGATGAAATCAAAGTGGGAGGGATGATACAACACGTCATGCTCACAGAAGAATATTATGTCCGCTTGACTGTTCTCCAGGGCAGCGATAATTTGTTTAGTCATGGTCAGATAGCCACGATCAAGGGAGGGAAAGTGGATGTTCTTGACTCCGAAGTCCAGCTTTTTAAGTGATGAGCTGACGATGGGGATTCCTTTCTCCTGACTACACTTTAAGAGTTGGTCACGGACAGGTCTGGCAATCTTGTCGTCTAGTTGAGAATCGGTGTAGTAAATTATTCCCTTAGATACTCCGCCTTCCTGAGAGATAAGTCGCCGCAAGTCTTCATCCGTCCAGCCTTTAACTGGCCAAAACTTCTTCAGGAGCCAGGAAAGCGGGTATTTCTTCTTCGGCCAGGTTCCTTTAAAGAACAAATCTCTGGTTAGTTGCCGATTCTCATTTATTTTTGATTGGGGATTTTCGTATGGAAATCCAAAATCGCCACCTTTCGTCCTAAACATGTGGGCATACCAAGTTTTCTTGTTGACCATGACCTGTCCCCCTGAGAGCCAGGTTTTGCAGGCAACCTCAATCCCTTGTTGTCCCCATGAATGAAACTCCTCACTACATATATCTAGTTCAAACCACTTCTCTCTGGTACACATGAAGCATGATCCTTGGATAGACATAGATGGGGAAATGTCTGGTGCTCCTTCTGGGCGCTTCTTAAACTCGTTGAAGTATTGGAAATGAGGTTCGGAATCAAAACAATAAGAAGTGCTCGTTGGGTTGTTCTTGGAAATCCAGACAATATCTTTTTGAGTCGGTTTACCACACTCCTCACATGGCCCAGACTTTCCCTGATACCTTCTGTGGCCATCTGGGCAAACCCAGTCAAAGACATGGAGGTTTTTCATAGAGGGAATTAAAGTGGTATTGTCTCCTAATTCTTCCATTACATTAATCATTTCAGTATCAAAACCAGGGGCTACCGCACAATGGCTATCTAACTTTATGACATACTTTGAGTTTGATAACTTAACCCCTTGATTGGCTGCCGCTCTCTGCCCCCTCGCCTCTGGATTATAAATAACAGTAACCCTCGAACCATAACTTCCTAAGGGGGGGTTGGGGAGGTATCCATCAAGAATCGCAATCACCTCTGTTTGATCCGTTGTATGCTCAATAACATCTTGGATTGTCCTATCTAAAAATTCCTCAAACCGTGCGGGAATAATAATCGACAATTTATATTGCATGATAGATTTTTTCTGCATTTTCCCGATAATGTATAGCCATACCCAAATTACTAAACAATCCAAGGTGAATCTTTTTTCCCAACAACCAGATATATGACTCCCAACGTCCGTGCTGTTTATTCCAAGAAACCCCCTTCTTACCAGAAGTATTGTTCTCCTGCTCACCTCGATTTATGCTATTTATTCTCATGTCGGCAATTCTTAAATTACATTTCCTATTATCCAACTTATTTCTGTTAATGTGGTCTGTTACAAACCCTATGGGAGTTTTATTGACTATACGGTGTAGGTAAATAATTTGTTCCCCCACCCGCCTCCTCATGGCATATCCATGACTTGAAACCCCCCACTTCCACTGGTTTATCCAGTCGAAATCTTCGTCATCCACCAAAGTAACCTTATTTTTGGTCAGTTTTATTTTTTTCATCTGGCCTGATTCTAACAAATTCTCCTTTTTCGGTATCAAAGTGGACGATAACCATACCGCCCATCCCTCTGAGAAAAGCCTCCAGCTCCTCTTTGGTGGGCATTTTGTTGATAACTATTCTTCTTTCTACATACTCTTTCATATACTCACCCTTTACCCAGATTAAGATATAATTTGGCAATGTTCTCTATGTGGTATCGCTCTGCCTGTCGGATACATTCTTCAGAATAGCGGTTGTAGGTGCTTGGCGAAGCTACGAGAGAGTCTAAAACGGTCAAAAACCCCGAAAAGGTATCAACAGGCAGGTACGCCCCGTCCAGCTCTTTAAAGGCCTTTTCGTCAAGCGCAATGGTAGGAATCCCAAAAGACGCAGCGTTTACCAGTTTCAAGGGGTTAGAGAGGAGTTTCTTGTAGGGTCGCCAGACCAGTTGAAGGTCAATTTGTTGGTAAAAGTCGATTATATCCTGACGGGAGAAGAAATGGGAAAACTCTAATAACTCCAGGCGCCTTTTTTCAAGTTCTGGTTTTAAATCTTTCGGCAAGAAAGAGAAAGCCTCCGCTACCCCAATTACCCCAACAGTCTTGATTCCCTTCCTAGTTCTTTTGACTCTTTCAAAATTACAGTGATGCTGGGGGATTAGAACCAATTTATTGGGAACAACTCTGGACATGGTGTCATAGTCAGCCTGGGAACAGACTACTCCAGTTACTTCTGGATGTTTTAAGAGAACCTGCCCAAGATTATGCCCGTCAATTATGTCTAGGTAAGGTTTTCCCTCAAATTTAAAGTCATCCCCCTTTCTAACCATGGGTTTGACGTAGACGCAAACATCATTTTCGTATCCACTGGTAGGATTGAACTTGGCTCCGATAAGGTCGGCTATCTGGTCGCCTCTAATCATGGAAGACACCCGTTGCAGATGTCCCGCCCTGACAGGTTTAGTTCTCACTCTAAACGGTTCGTGGGGATTTGTGTTTAAAAACGCCTCCTTGGCAAAGATGGAAATACTACAGGACATATTCCTTAACCACATCCTTCACTTTCATGCGCCTACCTGGGGCGTTTATCTCACAATTAAAATCTGGAATTAAACTAACCCAGTGCAAAAACTCATCCTTGTCCACTATATAGCGGTAGACGTTCTGAATTTCTAGGGGCTTACCACTCTGATACTGGGTTCTGAAATGGTTTATAAGAGTGTGCGGGTTCCTTCCGAAAGTGATATTTCCGAGTCTGATGATGCAATAGGCTGGAAATTCTTTAATCAGAGCCTCCATCTCCAATTTGTGCTGGGTATAGCGGGTTTTGGAGTAAAAGATGGCAAGTGAGCTGAAATAGACTATTGGAATGTCTCTGGGCATCGTAGCAAGCAGGTCTTTTTCCCTCTGGTATTCGGATTCTCTTGTCTCAAGGCTATTGGATACCCCCGAGGCAAAGAACAACCGTTCTGGGGCATTCTGGAAGCATCCTGGGGCTTCCTGCAAGGCCGTAGCGATATCCCCCCTACCGACTATCATTGTTTTATAAACATCCACCCAGGATTATCGTGTCCAAAGGTGGGATCTTTAATATCATTGGTCAAAACAAACCATGGATTTATCCCATGGGCGTACATATACGCATCAACCACGTCTTTGACGTGTATGGGGAACCTACTCTTACTGGAATGGCGTTTGTAGTCATGCCCAAAGACGATTCCTCCAGGCCTGACTTTCTTGCTCCACTCCACAATGTCATCGGCCACGTTTTTAAAATCGTGAGCGGCATCAATGTAAACAAAGTCTAAAGTGTTGTTCTCAAACACTCTCGCCGCCGCCATGCTATATCTGCGCCAAAACTCACAAGCGTATGGGGCAAGACGTTCCACGGCTTCCTGGTAACACTTCTCTGGTTCTTGATATTCCTCATAACCTGGGTACTTTTCCCACGCATCAACGCAGAATAAGTGTAATTTGGGGATCTCTCTACACAGAATCTCAGCGTGATAACCCTCAGCGACACCAATTTCAGCCCCGACCTTAAAACCCAACTCATTTAATGTCTGAGCCAGAATAGTTCGGTTTATTCCCGTGAGTTGGATCGGAGGCTTTCCAGAAACAACTGGGTTGAATTTTCTGAGCATGTGTTCAAGAGTATCCATTATTTATCACGAATCCAGGCCCATGAACGATATTTGTCCCGAATCGTGCCTTCCCTGTATTCCATGGCTCCAATAATAAATAACGGTTGCATCCGATAACAACGGGCGTAGGCATCCAAAGCTCTTTTCACATGGTTGTGCTTCTTGTATGAGAAGACGGCGTAGTCATGCCCAGAGACAATTCCCCCGATCTTTACCTTTTTTGTCCAACCATGGAGGTCATTTATAAAGTTGGGGAAATTGTGATTAGCGTCTATGTATACAAAATCCAGGGATTCATCGGGAAAGTCATTTAATGCGTCTAAAGAGGGTTTACGGATGATTGTGGCGTTATATGGACTGAGTCTAGCTACGGCTTCTATGTGTCTTTGATCGTAAATCTTCTGATCGCTGTCAACAGCGTGGATGTTGGCCTCGTATGCACCAGCAGACCATGGATCTACACAGTAAAGACTTAACTTTGGATTGGCCTTACATAAGACCTCCGAAAACAAACCCAGTTCAACTCCGATCTCAGCTCCTTTAGTAAACCCAAGCTCTGCAAACAGCCCAGCCATGTTGTCTCGACCCACATTTGGAATGTCAATGACATATCTCCCATCTAAGGTGATTCCATATTTGTCGAGGATATGGTCTAGTGTCACCATAAATCCTCCAAGACTCGGAAATTCGATAAAACTGTTGCCCATCTGTCATCCAAGTCCCAAACCTTTTTGTATTGAAACAGGGGATAAATCTCTGAGTAATGGTAGTTCTTCTCATGCCTTTCATTGGAGTCGTGAATGATGATGTACTGGGCTAGGTTTGCTAGACGTTTAACTGATTCTTTCCGGGCCAGGTCTGGGGTCTGGTCAACTAAAACAACGTCCCATTCCTTTTCAATGTCTGCTTTGTTCCAATCTTCTACATACTCGATCCTATGGTACTTATTCCTATACAGGTAATGGGCAAAATCAGATTCGGCATAGTTTCTGACCCAAGCCCAATCATTATCAAGAGAAAGCAGATTACGCTCCCCTAAAGTGCAGGCGTAGTGTAGGTAGGGAGTGCTAAACAAACCCATACCCATTTCAAGGACGTCCCCCTTAGTCTTATTCATACAAGCGATTAAGGGACCAAGATGGGTAGCGTAGCTTCCAGACAGCTTCACGAGTTCACTCCCTTTCTAGCTAGATATAGATTTTCCCAATTATCCGGCCAGGTGGGCATAGGGGAAAACTTCTTAATAAACCAGTCTATATCGTACTTTCTTTCGTGCCATTTATTGCCCATCCAATAGTCAACGGCGATCTTATAACTTCTGTTTTCTTGATCTTTGTCCATGTGGTAGCCACGCTTGTTGCCCTGCTGGTGTAAATGGGCATACCAGCAGTTCTTGTTGACCATAACCTGTCCTCCAGCCAACCAATTCTTTAAGGCCAACCAGATCGGCTCTTGGCTATGGCCGTAGGGGTCAACATTGGGGAAACCCCCCAGTTCAAAATATCTATCCTTAGAAATAAACCATCCTGATCCATGAATCTGGGGGGTTTCGTCTATCTCTGGGCCACCTAGTCTCTCTTTAGTACGCTCTGCCCAGTGTCCCCCTGCCTTGAACCTAAATCCCTTGGGGTCGGTAAACGGGCAACACAAATAGAAGTAATCGTAAAACTCCTCCTCTCCACTCCGCATCTGGATACTCCAATCGTCTTTAATTATTTTGAATCGGGGGGTAACTATCCAGCTCTCTTGCATACCTTCTTGAAGAATCTCATCAAAGCCTTTACTAAATCTGCAGTGGGCGTCTGACTTGTAGATATACTTACCCGTTGCCATGGCCGCTAGGGCATTTATATTAGTTTTGATTCCAACGAGGGCGGGAAACCTAATTACTTTTAGGTTGGGATAATCTGGTAGTGAGTAATGTGGGGGGCCGTCTACTCCGACTAGCACCTCAAACTCTCCAGTGGCGTTCTCATAGACACTCTGGATAGTCCTCCCCAGGTTTTCTGGTGATTCAGCCCTGGCGGGGATTATGATAGATACTTTAGCCATTTTCTGAAATTGTCTCCACAAATAGGACATTTTCCGTTCTCACCATCACCCTCCGACCATCTACTGTCTCAAAGTGTGTAAATTCACCGTTAAGAAACGAGTCGGTTTTGACTCCTCTAAATGTCTTTTTGTACCCTCCTACCATGGTTATCACCTGGGTCACTATTTTGCCTTTTTCGGCTATTGTTGAATGAATGGGGTTAGGCATTTTTGTGTCTCACGATTACTAAACGGTCGTCATAACGTCTGCCACACTCAACCACTTCTACTGGATACTCGATGATCTTCTCTGCCAAAGAAATGTCGGCCACATCCTCGATGACATAAATAACTTCCTTATTCAACATCGGCATTAGGGTCAGACAGGTAAAAAGTTGGTCTTGAGGTAGATGCGAGCCATCATCAATTACTAAATCAATGTCTGGGCCTGTGTGGGCAACCAGACGAGCCAAATCCACTTCAAAAGACTGATCGCACTCCAATACTTTGATTCTATTCCGCTCTTCGCCCAAGAGATAATTTACACGGTCTTGGTCTATATCAGCCCCATAGATGGTGGCATTGGGGAAAAAATCACGAAACATAAAAAGGCCAGCTCCCTCGCCAACCCCCACTTCCACGACCTTTTTCACCTTATTCTCTCGCCCTCTAAACATTTCAAAGTAAACGGGAAGGTAGTGGTGTTTTGTTCCTTTATCCGTACCATATTTAATGCCCAATTTGCTTAATTCGTCCATCCCATCTCCTTTATTTGCTGTTTCCAGTCTGTCGGCCAAGTCGGCATACTTGGAAACTTGTTGTCAATTAACCAGGCAAAGTCCTTTTTTCTCTCTAGCCAAAGGTTGTTTAACCAATAATTAGCACTCCACTCTGATGCCTCTTTCGTATACTGATTCCAGTTTGGAATGTTGTACATTTTTCCATAACGGTTTCCTTTGTGCAAATGAGCGTACCAAGTTTTTTTATTAACCCTAACTGCTCCCCCACCCAGCCAAGTCTTAAATCCGATCTCCTGTGCCTCTTGGGAAAACTGGCCATATCCCTCCTCACTTAACCCATGCAGGAAGTTATCAAAGTAATTTTTGGTCATGAAATAGCACGACCCCTGCATTGAGGGGGTGTCATCTATATCAAACTCTGAACTCATCCGTTGATCCCGCCTTTCTTTCCAAGGAACACCATGAATTCCATCGTCATGATCCTTTTCCTTTCTGGGAAAGTCCAGATACATATAATCACAGGGGTATTTGTCGTCTTGCCTCTCCTCAATCTTCCAGTTCTCCGCATCTAAGGCATAGCGCCTGGGGATCTGCACCCAGTTATCTCTGTGGTTTTCAATCAGAATTTTGTCAAAGCCAGGGCCAAAAGCCACATGGTCATCACATTTAAGCAAATACTCACCCTTAGCAACAGCGGCACAGGCATTTATTCCCCAACGCAATCCTCTTGGCTCTCCGGGGTGGATATAAGTCACTCTGGAATCGTTTACCAGCTCTGATGGCCAGTTCTCGTCAACATTAACGACTACCTCTACTTCACCAGTAGCGTTCCCTAGAACGTCTTGTATAGTCTTGTTTAAAAAGGGGGAATTTCTGCTGGGGATGAGAATGGAGAGCATTTAGTCCTCCAATATAATCCAGTCCTTACCAAGAAGATCACCGTCATTCAAAGCAACGGGGTGAGAAATTTCCAGAGCTTCCCCAGCCTTGTGGATACTAAATATCCCACCAGAGAGATGGTAAAAGATACGTTTGTCACCCCATTCCAACCTAGTGACCCTTTTCCCCTCTAGTAATGGGTCAACAATCCCCTGAAAAGACAGTAAGTGAACTATTCTGTCTGTCCTTAATTCTTGTGAAGGGGTAAGTGCCATTTCACACACAAGGATATCACCGTTTCACACATCTGTCAAGTTAGAAAGGCAGAGAGGGAGAAGGAGAGCTTGAGGGACTTGAAGATGGAGACAGAGAGGCAGATTTGGACAAGGAAGCACTAGCCGACGCAGATGCTGACCCAGAGGTTGACGCAGACTCAGACCGAGAGGGGGATACCGATGCGCTGGGAGACAGTGATGCGGACGCACTCCGAGATGCAGACTTTGACGCACTGGCAGACGGACTCTGGCTGGCGGAGGGGGAAGTTGATCGGGAACCTGATGGGGATGCACTACCAGAGGGAGATTGGGAGGCTGATGGGGAAACGGATGCGGAGACAGAGCCGGACGCTGAGGCGGAGGCCGAAGCACTAGCAGAGGCAGATGGGCTAAGACTGGCAGATGGTGACAGGGATGCGCTTGACGATGCTGACGCAGACGCACTAGGTGAGAGTGACGCAGATGCACTTGCAGATGCTGAAGCACTGGGTGATAAGCTGGCACTAGAGGAAGCTGACGCAGATGCGGATGCACTAGCTGAACCAGACGCACTTCCTGATGCCGAAGCTGATGCACTTGCGGAGGCTGAAGGCGAAGCTGAAGCCGAAGGCGATAGACTGGCCGATGGAGACAAGGATGGAGACAAATCTACTGTCGTAGCCGCCGTAACCAGTTGCCAGGTAGCAGAGCTTGATGTTCCCACGTTGATAAACAGATTAGCCCCATCCCTGTTCAACTTCCAAAAGAAGGCTCCCTTTTTAAATCCCTCATAGGAAGTGGGTAGGGAATTCCCCTCAGCCTCAACAATGTACTGGGTGCTTGTCTGGGGGCTAGGGTTTTGAGCCGTCGGCCCAACCACAACATCGTAGCGCATCACCCTGTTAGTTACATAGCGTAGATATGCCGCCAAAAAGTTGGCCTCTTGCGTGGTTCGAGCGGCGGCAGAAAGCGCCGAGATCCGATCCAGCTCGTCCTGGTCGGCTTTCGGCAGTTGACTCTTGAGTTCAAATGTAGCCATAGTAATAAAAAAAGCCTTTCGTTAACCCTAGATGTAAACTCTAGGCTTAGCTCTAGGCTTTAAGAGAAACAGTAACTAAATTGTTAATTAGGCGAATGTACAGAATAGCTCGGCAGCCTGAGCCCTGCGGGAATCAGGAATCTTAGCACCGTACACAATCAAATCTTTGTAAGCCGTACCGAAATTACCAATTAGGTCTTCCTCCATGCCAGCCTCTAGTAACTTCTCGGCAAAGGTCATCCAGTTAGTATGTCCGGCAAGGATGTGGTAGCCGTCAGTATTGTCACCAGTTAGACGGTTAGATTTGAATAGCTTAAATCCTAACAACATTCCCAGGAAGCCTTTTTGCACTAGACTGGAGAACACTTCAGGAACATGAAGGGCCACTCCAGAGGCTCTGGCTAGGACATTCTCAAATACCGGAGGAACAATCAGCCAACGATCTTCGTCTGGGACTGCGTTTAAGCTGTTTACTTCTGCTTCATCCAGTTTCTGGCGTAGATCACCGATCTTTTGCAGTAAATTGGAAGTGGTCACTGAAACTACTGTCGCAGCCTCAATCTTGTAGGTTGATCCAGCTACAACAGCTCCGCCAGTGTAAGCAGACGTGACATCATCTTTGTCGTCCTCAATGGTGATAGAAGTGGTGTTGGTGAAAGTTTTTACTCTGTACCAAGTCGAAGTACCATCAATCTTGAATCCCCGGCCCTCCATAGCAGAAGTAAAGGTTGTTCCTGATCCAGTCACAACTCCAGTGGTTACAGCCACTCCCACGGTTCCGGTTGAGTAGTCCGTGCCTACTCGGTTCCCGGCGGCCACATCAGTGTAAAGAGCAAACGCAAAGGAATCCATATTCTTTAAGCGTTCCTGTGCTTTTTGGGCTACAACCGAAGGGTGGGGGTCTTTAATATAAGACAGCCAGTTATCCAGAGTCTTTTCTTTCCAGTAGAAGGATTTGTATTGATCGATAGTTAAGGTAACATTGTTTTCAGTCAGAGAGTCTGCGGTCAGATCAGCTCCAGTGTAAGTCTTTTCTGAGATCCTGGCGAAGTTTAGGATATTTAGCTTGGAACCGACTCCGTTAATTTCTCCTTGGTAGTCCCTGTTAACAATGGAGTCCAAAATACTCCTGTCATACATCTCTTTCAGGAGTTTCTGCGAAAAGCCTTGTGCGATTGTGGTTGCTCGTGCTGATGCCATGTTGGTAAAGATTTCGATTCTTTACCGTTTCCCGAAGGAAGTTTGGAGTTTCTCGATCTGGACTAAGAATAGCAAGTGGCTCAATTCTATGTCAAGTGGCAAGTGTGGGTTCGGCAATCCTTCCCTCTCGTAAATATTGCGTGTACTTTTTGTAATCGCTGTTTTTAAGGGTCTGTCCATCCTCGAATGAGATTTTATTGTCGGGAGGCTTGGGATGATCATTCGGGCCACCTGATCCAGTTGGGAACATTTCACCCTTTTTTACAGGCCTGGGTTTCGATTGGGTTTCATGTAAAAAGGCACTCACAAGCAGTTTCAATGGCACATTGTTATGAATATCCTGTGTCGAAAATACCTTAAAATCATCCAGTTTACCTTCAAGTTCGGGATGGTCTATCAGAAGTTGCGGGTCATCGGCGAATTTATCTACATCTTCGACCCATTTCTCGATCTTTTTGCTTTCTTCACGAGCCTGGACGATTCTGGCCATAAATGTTTTGGTTACAACCCCATCTTTAGCGATTTTTCTTGAAGTCTCGTCCATAACATCCCACTCTGGATAGAACTTAACCATTTCTTCATTTGTAGGATCGGGGATTTCAGTGTCAATTGCTTGATTGATTTTACGATTCACAGCAACTACTTTCTGGGCCTCCCGTGACGAGTATCTAAACTTCTCCTTGTAATCTACGGCCGGAGAAGGTTCGGGAGCTGGAGTAGGTTCTGGAGCGGGTTGGCTGGGTTCAGGCTCGGGTTCTGGTTCAGGATCAGGTTTACTAGGTTCGGGTTCTGGGTCGGGGGTAGTCTTTTCAGGCTTTTCGGCTAATCTTTCTGCTTCTTCTACTGCTTTTTTGGTTGCTGCGTCTAATTCTTCTTGAGTGGGTTTTTTGTGTTGTGGCATTGCCGTCCTTTTCAGGGTTTGGTGCTAATAACTACAGGCTAACAGACAAAAACGCTTTTTGTCAAATTCTAGGTTAGTTTTCCTAGGAATGTTTTGTACGCTTACTCTTGCGAGCCATAGACAAACTTATAGCAACTGCCTGTTTCTGGCTAACCTTCCGGCGGGGATTGTTACTGGAAACTGGCTTGCGTGTGTTCCTTCGCACCCCCTCGTGCATGATTTTAGAGATTTTCTTGGAAACTACGGTCTTTTTAGACATTCTATTTAGCCACCCCCTTGGGAATTAGATTAGATATGGCTTTCTCAAGCTGTTCTCTGGCTTTTTCGGGACTGATTAAGAAAGATTCCAGTAAGAGGTAGTTTCTAAGTCTGGCTTTCAGGAATAAATCGTCTTTTTTACCCAAGTCGCTCTTGGTAAGGTCGTTTTCAACCGCCTCCCGCATGGTTTTGACGTATTCTTTGAGTTTTTCGGGAGTTATGCCACCTTTGTCTATGGCAGCAAGCATGGAATTAAGCGTTTCCCTCTCAATAGGTCTCAATTCCTCATATTTGAGGCCAATTTTTCCCAATAGATCATCTACGATGCTCATATTATGCTCTCATGGGCGGTGCAATCGGTGGAGCAGGAACAGCGCCTGGAACTGTCGGCTGGCCTACTCCTTGGCCAAGACCTCCGAAACTGGACATCATCTCTGTTTTCTGCCTTTCGAACTGCATTATATCATTCACTTCTTCGGGCGTAAGGTCGGCAAATTCAAGCAGTTTCATCTGGTAGACCTCTTTTAACTTCAAGTTATCGGGCATAACAACTACGGCTGCACTAATCTTCTGCAAAGCATCCGTATCCTTGGCTGATTTCTCGGTCTGACTCCATACCCGGCATCGGTATCCTGATTTAGTCATCCAGTCTTGGGGGGAGATTTCCCTGGAATATAACTCACTGGTATTTTTACCCTTCTTGTAAATCTTGACTGCGTCTAACTTGTCACTGGCGGCCTCGATTAACTTAATAAACATCTGTCCACGGTCTTTCCATGCCTGAGTGTAGAACTTGGCTGAAGCCTTGGAGCGCTCCTGGGCCTGACCTAAAGCCAGTTCCACCTCTCCTAGTGTGATTTTATTCTCGGTCTGGATTCCTTGCTGGGTAGCCGTGGCTCCGGTAGCCTTCTCGATCATCTGCATTAAGAAAGTAATTTCATCCAGTGATTCTGATAGGTCTGGGATTTGAACGGCTTGAAATACCTCTGATGGTTTACCGGGGACTCCATACCATCCAAACGGCTGAGGTTGGAATGTCTGCGGCGACCAACCCTCGGAAGTCTTGGTGGCATCGTAGTAATTCATTCCGTAATTTCTGAGAGTCCGGTTTTCAACCACTTGGGAGAACCATGAATTGAGGATTTTATTGGGAGTTCTGACAATATCTCCCTTACCATCCGACCAGAAGTCCTGCTTCTCAAGGTCTCCCGCCCATGAGTTGTACGGATAATGATTCCTAAAGAAGTGGTCTTCGGTAATACCAATGACTTCCTCTAATTTTTTCTTCATAAGGATCTTCTGGCTCTCGGCTTCTACGTATAACCATATCTGCTCCTCCTCCGTTCCCTCACTCCTAAATACGAAGTGGGCGGATAATTCAACAATCGCCTCACCAAGAACGGGTTTGTCAACATCCTGCAAGCCCATATCAGTCATCTTCTGGTTCTTTTTCTGCATGGCTTCGAGGTTCTCTGAGTTTTTGATGATCCCTTGGGTTGTGCCATACCATTGTTTTAATTCTTTGACCGCTTCCTGGTTGTAGTCGGGATTCTGCTCAAGCGTGGAGAAGGGGACAAAGATGTGGGTGTGGATCAAAAAGCGTGACGAGTGGAGATTATGTGGGTCACAATGGCGGTTAACCCAGATATCCATGGGATCAATAATGGTCATCTTGACTTTACCGTTCACTACCTGCCACTGGTCAAATGACCGCCCGAATAACCACTCCTGCTTTTTATCAACCATGTCCTGTAACTCAAAGTTATTCTGTTCAGCAACGTGCTTCCAGAACTCATTTTTAAATAACTCGGCTTGTTTGTCATTGTCGAGGTTCTCAAAGTGGATCACCGGCATATCGTCTATATCTTTGAGGTTGGTCTGGCAAGCCAGCTTCATAAGAGGTAGATTGACCGACTGCCTTTGAGTGAGGCGGTTGATAGTAACCTTGTCCCGGTACAGGGTGTATATCTCAGTCCAGTCGTCTAGTCTGCGTTCCTGGTAGTTATACCCGCTTTGTTTATTGAGCCTAAGTAAATCTAGTTCCCCGGTATCAAGTTGATCCATAGTTGTACATTACTTCATGGGGTTGTTTTAAGACAACTATCCTGGTAGGCCCGGATAGTAAGGCTTCACCCCGCCCACATCGGGGTTAAACTTGAACGCTTGTCTTTGAAAGCTCTCCAAGCCATACCTAGTAGCATCCATGCAATGATTAAGGAAGTCCTGGGGTTCGTTAAGCATTTTTCCGTTCTTGTCGGTGATCCATAAGTAATTTCGGTATTCCTTTAAGAGATTGACGCTTTGCTTGGTGACGGAGATGCGTTGCTGCTGGACGTAGTCTATCCCCTGGTTGACTGATCCCTTGCCCTTCTGGGCCGGAACAATGTCTATACCCTTTAATTTGATTTCGTCTATGGACTTAGGCTCGGCACTATCGGCTATGACTAACGCTGTGGATAAGTTGTGGATAATGTCTGCGATATCGTTGTTGTTTAACCCCTTCCTATAAGTCACCTCATCAAGTATGTATCCGCCGTCCATGTAATAAATGGCTATCAAGGCCGTGGGGTCGTTAGTATAGCCGAAGTCTAAGCCATACCGCCGGAGGTTAGCACTATGAGGTATTTCGTCAATGATGGCCCAATCCTTGTATATCCGGCCTTCGGACTCACCCAACAATCCCTCACCATACACCCGCCACCAGTTACGGTTGTCCTTACGCATTTCGATGGTCTGGATGCTCGCCGGATCAAGGGCTTCATTATCCCGGTAGGTAAGTATCATAAAATCGCAGTCGCTTCTGTCTTTCACTGCCGGTTCCCCGGAATTACTGGTGTAAAACCAAAACTCCGACACCGGATTCCAGTCAAGCCATACGATCTTTTTAGTCCTGATCTCAAGCTGGGTAAACGTCTCATAAGAGATGTTATTGGCTTCGTTTATAAACAATATATCCCTTCTGGGGCCACGCACCTTACCTGGTTGGTCGGCTGAGAAGAACTCAAGTATCTTACGGCCTGATTTATCACTGAAGTCATATATAAAATCCGACCTATTCCAGCGGCTATCCACATAATACCCATGCTCTTGCATGATGTTTAAGAAGTCTCGAATAACCCCTCGTTTCAGATGGGGCATGGATTCGGAGACTATTGAGCTTATGAGATTACCCTTATAGTTCTGGCTGGCGTCTATTAACCACTGAAGTATCGAAATGGTCTTGCTTGCGGATGTACCACCAGATATGCCTCTGATGCGCCTATTTAAAGTCTGGAGTTTCCGGTAGGCGGTTGTTGTGGAGTACATTAGATTATCGGCTCGATTCCCTTGCCGGGCGTTATATCATCGGATGTCCATGTCCTCCCCCGCCAACTAATTACGGCAGCTGGGACTCGTTTAAGAGTTAGAGCAATTGCATACTTCATGGCTTCATCGGCGGATTTAAAACCGTGATGCTTCCAGTTAGGGGTAAACATCCGGGGGTTATCTGTGACATTATCTGTGACATTGGTATTATCTGTGACAAGCCTGGATGCTTGCTTGCGACACTTGGGACTGCAAAACCTAGCATCGGCCCTACCTTCAAATTCCCGCTTGCAAGCCTGGCAAACCATACCTAGAGTATAACATGACAAAAAACGACCTCGTGTAGTGACCTGTAACGGCTGTTTTAGGCTATGGACGGCTACTATTGCCTCTTATTCGGGAACTGTGGCCGTACCACCCATAATCGGCTTTCCACCACTCGTAATATCTGTCCTTTGAGTCTCAACCATGCCATGATTTACCTTCAGAAGTAAGGCTACAATAGTAGCGTTTATCTCCTTCCCGCCGAATATGCCTATCTCTGTTAAAGCTTCCTTCTGTTTAGCTCTTAATTTAACTAAAGCATTGGAAAACTCTTTGCGTGTTTTTGCCCATTCGTATAAAGTTTCTGTGTTAACGCCTATTCTAAGGGCCAATCCTTCTATTGTCGGGATTTTTTGATTTTCGGGGACGGCTTCAATAAGATATTGGCCTATCTCGTCAATTATCTCTGGTTTGTACTTTGTGGGTCTACCGCCTGGGTGAGCCATGATAATAACTTACCACTTAAAGTTGTTTATTGTCTAGTTAGTTCAATGTTTAGCTATGGACTTCCGATGTCTTGGACTGTAGTTGTGGCTGGTATGACACTTCTTAACTGGACATAGATTGTCGAGTTTCCCTTACTTTGTGGTGAATAGCCGTGCCGGATGTATCCTTTACTTATTAAACCATTTATGGCTCGTACAACTATATAGCTTTTTTCTCCTTGTTTGACTAGATTGCTGACTATCTTTTTTCTGGGGACTGGAGTGTTTGTTGCTTTGATCCAGTTTTGGACGAATAACATTATTCTTGTTTGCAGTGGGGTTATCTCATCGAGGCTTGTATAGGTTTGGGACACTCCAGATATTGTATCATAAGGCGAAAAGTACCGTCCAAGTCTCGGACTGGCCGTTGTAGGTCACTACATGACTTCGTAGCCTCGTTATCCACACTCATAAATATCTTATAGTAAAACTGCTACTTATAGGATATCACTTGGGTATTGACTGGTATCACGTGGGGTGGTAGTATTCTCTTACATGGAATTTACTCAACCCACCTTTAGCTTGCTTCAAGTCTTGATCCTTCTCTTGATCTCTTATTCTACCTCACTTCTGGCTGTATATCTAGCCTTTCATCCCATTCGACCCAAGACTTTAGCCCGGCGTTTGTCCGGGCTTTTGGGTATCCGCATCATCTGGTAGGTTCCACACTGGGCTTACTGGACGAACTTTAACAATCTATGGGGCGACACGCACAAGTCAATATGCCATGTGTGTTGGTCTGGCCTGAACACCGGAGGTCTTGCATAGTCAACTTACATTATCTGGAGTTGCCAAACGCATCCCCGTTGATGGTTACTAAGATTATCCAGATATACACACCTTGTCAGAGTTGCCCCATTAGATTAAAAAAATTATGCTTAGTATACGATACATTCAAGGCCATGCAAGACCTGGAAATGGTTGTTTTTGTGTGTTAGGCTATGAGGGTAGCTTAACCATGTTTTACAACCGTTTTGGGTCAATACACGAGGCAGAGAAACACGCCAGAATCGATGGTAGACAAGCACTTAGTGAAATATTCGGCGATTGCATTGCCAGGGCAAAATTTCCCCAAGAAGTTCGTACTAGACAGGCAGGGTAATATAGTGTATCATTGCGTCATGGTATCCAGTGTAGCAAAAGTCATTCCAGAAGCTGTGGCAGTACAACAGAGAATCGAAGTTGACTTACCAAGCACAGATGCAAGTCCTCAACCAAAAAGGACAAGTATCCCAGACCGCCGGAATGGCATCTATTTCCTGAAATTCCAAGACCAGGATTATCGGCTTCCTTCTGTGACGTCAATTACATCCGAGGCGATGCCCAAACCCCAACTCATGTCATGGGCAGCGAGGACAGCAGCCAGAGCGGCTCTAAACGACCCTACAATGACCGAAGAACAAGCAATGGCGGTAATCTACCAGAGTAAAGCAGCAGGGGGCGATAGGGGAGCCTTGATACACGATTTCGCCGAAGCGTCTGATAACGGGCATACCCCTGACATAAACTCAGTCCCCGAGGCTTTCAGAGGATATGCCCAGGCGTTTCTCAAATTCCAGAATGACATTACGCCCAGACTGGTAATGAATGAACAACGGGTAGCCAACTTCACGCATGGTTATGCAGGGAGACTGGACAGAATCTACGATATAAAAGGTGAATTGTGGCTGGTTGACTATAAGACTTCCAAAGACTACTACCCAGAAATGGGCCTACAATTAGCCGCCTATAAGAACGCTGAGTTTACTTTTAAGTTAGGTGGAGAGTATACCCCCATGCCCAAGGTGGCCAGAACCGCCATAGTATTGTTGTCCGAGACTGGGACTTATACTCTTAAAGAAACGGACGAACAACTGGAGGTATTCATGGCTCTTAAAAAGATATGGCTATGGCTAAACGCCGACAAACTAAAGCGACTAAATACCTGAAAAACAATCTATGGTATGAAAACTAAATATTTCACCTTTGGTCAATCGCATATCCATGTAGGGGGATTTGATAAGGACGTAGTAGTAAAGATAACGGCAAAAAACCCGAGAGAGAAGATGTTTAAGTTATTCGGAAAAGATTGGTCAACGGAGTATGACGAATTGCCGGATATGCGTTACTTCTCCAAGGGGATAAAAGAATTATAACCTTGTTGACAAATATAGATACTATGTGGTATCATAAGGTCATGGTTAAGAAAACCAAGAAGGAGGTGAATAACTGATGACTACTGGAAAACACTTAAAGGCTAAGGAATTTAAACAAATTAAAGCCTTGACAAAGACGGGACTTTCCATTCACCGAGTTGCCGAAGTTACTGGACGCTCAGCGAGTATGGTCTGGCGGGTACGGAATTGCAAAAACTTTACTGAGTATGATAACAAATATCATGCCGGGATGCACGCCAGATGGGAGCGGGACAAAAAAGAAGCAAAAGCGTCTGGATCTAAGTTAAATGGACACAAGATTCCCGAAGAAGTATTCCTTAATGATCTGATCGGGTTGGAAACTGGAATTAAGAACCTCCAGAACTCTTTTAAGAATCTTGTTAAAGCCCGCCTTTAAAGTATATAATCAGAGACAGTATGAAAGCAACAATCAAACTCAATCTCAACGGAAACCACGAAATCTCAGTCATAGCTGACGAGGAAGGTAACGAGATTGATCCAAATGCCTTCGATTTCGCCGAGAAGTTGTTTTTAGAATTAAAGACCAAGTTCGGCCCACAACCTGCTGTCTCTACCAAACAAACCCCCGAGAACTCTGACGCAGCCCCCTTGTGTCGATACCACGATGTTGAGATGCGCTGGGTTCCCGGGGGTATAAGTAAGAAAACTAACAAACCCTACAGAGGGTTCTGGGCTTGCCCAGAGAAAGACACAAATGGAGATTTCTGTAAATATTCCCCCAACCGCAAATAAAGCCCAGTTTGTCCGTAATGAGTTGATCCAACTTAGAAATACACTGGGCCTTTCATCACTCCAGATGGCATTTTATCTGAAAGTCGTTAAAAAAGATCGGTTATATCTTCAATGGGGATCGGATACTTTCGAGGAAGCGATTGCCGATCCAGACATAGCTATCTCCCGCTCTACGGCTTACGGTCTAATCCAAGTCTGGGATACCTGGGTTGAGAAATATGGACTTTCTCCCGAAACCGTAGCCTCAGTCCCGTATGATAAACTTCTCTTAGTTTCACCTGCTGTAGATGGAAACAACTACCAAGAGATGTTCCACAATGCCAAAACTCTGTCTCGAAGTGACTTGGCTCATATTAAGCTCGAAAGGAAGCTAAATAAGGGTTTACCTGACTTTAAACCCATGCCTAGAATGTGGAGATGTAAAACCTGTGGGAAGTGGGTAATTGAAGCACAACCAAGCGAAATATGTACAGGCCACTCGGAAATAACTACTTGATCTTGAACGACTTATGAGGTATCATAGAGTAATAATATGGACAAAGTATATTTAATCGGCGCTCTCTACAAAAGGCTCAAGGAGTTAGGTTTACCGACTGGTAAGATGTGGATGCTTCGGGAAGAGAGGAAAGGACACTTGAAATTCAGACGTGACGCTGCTGGGAAAAGGCGGGTAAGTGAAAAAGAGATTGAGGAAATAATTAAAGTCTACTATCCAGGTGGAAAGGGACATTGGAACTACGATGGGTCTATGGGGTCGCAAGATGCTCCCAGAAAGGCGAAATGAGCGCCAAGGGCACTGAGAAGATACTCCACACGAAATGGGGAGATTTAATAATTAGGTCTCAGAAGAAAGAATCGCAGGAAGTCGAGTGGACAAAGACATGCTCCAGCTATTTTCATTGGAGTGATTTTTCGTCCCTCCCTAGGATAAACCAGTGGTTAGGGAGTTCTAGCGTGTCAGGAACACCCCCACGTGAAATTCCGAGATGAGAACAAAGGGAGCCAAAAACATTGGTCTGCGAAAGGCGAAGGCTAGAGCATGGAATCAGTTTAGTCTGTACATCAGGCGGAGAGATGGGTTTAAGTGTGTAACCTGTGGACGAACTTACCCAGAAAATCAAAGAGGAGGAATCCAAGGGGGACATTTCGTTGCGGGCCGCCATAACTCAATTTTATTTGATGAGAGGAACTGTCACGCTCAGTGTTACGGGTGCAACGTGATGAAGCGAGGCGCTCCCACCCAATACTGGCTATTCATGGAACAGAAATACGGGAGGGCTGTAATTGACGAACTCATCTTCTTGGACTCCCAGACCAAACAGATGAAAGAAGCCGACTTTCAGGAGATTTATGAGAAATACAAGAAACTTAATACTTGATTTCCGGCTTAAATATCTCCAAGGCTTCATTGTAATTTTCAAACACCTGATCGACTTTGGGAATGTCTGATATCTGACGCCCAGCTCTGGCACGTACCCATTTCTTCACATCCTCCTGCATCTTTTTCAGTTTTTCGGGTTCGTTTTTATTTACCGATTCAGCCTCCCACGGAAGAGGCTCACCAAACCCGTTGTATGTAATCTTGTCTATCATTTATTACAACTGTGTTAATAACTAACTCTTGGTTAAATCTCTAACGCTAAGTTATTGACTAACGCTAGATTAGATCCCTAGGAATCTAGGCTAGACTTCTGGGGTGTTAGGGGTTTTTGTAGCGAAACTGGCCACAAAAACTTAACCTGTAACAGGCCGTCTCTGTCCTAAATTTTCCTGAGAATAGCTATTCGGTAATCCCTTTGGGCTACTCTTCCTCGCCGAGTAGCAGGCATGAGTTTTGGTTCGCAGGTAAGTTATTTACTGTCGCCCCTGCTCACTTCACGACATCAAACACAAAAAAACCCTCGTTTAAAAGGGCTAACTTGCATTTGCTGGTGAAGTGTGGTAGAGTGGTCATAGAGTTTTAGTTCTCCAAAAAGATAACACCTTTTTAAGTGCTTCGCAAGAGGCACTTTTTTTGGGCATTAATTTTTCGTTCAACGAAAGCCTTTGTTGTAGCCAAGTGGCGTTGGGTTAAGGCAAACCGAATGTCTGGGGGTGTCAGGCATGAAGCAGTACCCACATACCTTTTTGACAAGAACAGCCGTTTTATCCCCCTTCGGCGAGGCTTCTGATGCTCAGGAACGAGGTAGAAATGCTAGTTGGGTGGCTTGCCTAGAGTTTACTTGGTTTTAGGTGGTCGAGAGCCATCTCCCCAATACTGCCTATTTACAAAGCGATTAAATAGTTATATACTTCGTAGTTATGGCTACAGTCACCCTCAGCATTACGGGACACGAACAGGATTACAGGAAATTAAAGTCGCTCCTGGCACTTAGGGGAATGATGGTATCACACTGGTTTGTTGCCAAAATGGAGAAGGAATTGCAGAAAAAGAAATTTGACTCGGACAAACCTACAAATTCCTCATTTTTAGTTTCGGTAGCAAGGGAGAGAACATGACTTCCCCCAAACCCTCATTCGTCTGGATTACCCAGAAACAGGACAGAGGCATGGAAAAGGGGCAGGTTCGCTACTATGAGTGTCCCGATTGTGAAACAATAAATATAGCGTGGCATTTTAATTTCTGTCCCTCTTGCGGTATCCGCTTGAGGTGGAGGAAGGACGTATGAAAACAATACGCTGGAAATTTATGCGCACTGGCTTGAAAAGCGATCATGGGGACTTAATGTGGAAAGTGGGAAGATGGGTAAAGGTTGATGGAAAACTCGACATCTGCAAATATGGCCTACATTGTTCAAAACAAATAAATCAGGCATTGTCTTACGTCAGAGGAGAAATTCTGGCCAAGGTGGAAGTAAAAGGAAAATCTATAATCGAAGACGACAAAGAATGTTATTCTGATATGAAAATAATTAGGGCGTGGAATTGGACTAAAGAGGACAGTGTATCCCTGGCTATTTATGCCGCAAGATTGGTAATTAAAATTTATGAAAATAAGTATCCGAATGACGACAGACCCAGAAAGGCAATAGAGGCGGCTGAATACTGGTTGAAACACCCAACCGCCTATGCCGCCTCCTATGCCGCCCATGCCGCCCATGCCGCCTCCTATGCCGCCGATGCCGCCCATGCCGCCTATGCCTCCTATGCC
>ERZ1292632.108-Hain-H43-01um-R2-108-length-81123-cov-6_pt1 | contig 25787 bp, 37 predicted proteins | sample MGYA00564407_ERZ1292632 | MGnify/ENA primary metagenome ERZ1292632 (study PRJEB36523, sample SAMEA6512637) | groundwater metagenome | collected 2019-01-08 | study: AquaDiva: Metagenomics assemblies of 32 groundwater samples | reverse complement strand
TTGGAGAACTCTGACAGCGCAGTTAGAGCATCCTATCCGGGTGTTCGCTGGTGTGCTTTTACACCGCCGTGTAGTTCATTCAAGGAGACCCCGTATGAACGTTCCACCCCAGGTGGCATTTCTCGAAGACGCTCCCATCGCCGAGCTCAGTCGGCAGATCAAACAGCCCACCATGCTGCTTTTGCACATCACAGCCGGTCGTTCGATTCTGACTGTTCGCTCGCACAAAACGATGAAGCGTTACACGTTTCGCTTTCGGCGTCCTGACGCGAAACCTGGTTGGCAGACTCGACCGATCTGGATCAGCGTTCTCGGAGGCCCAGAAGAAGGCCATATCTGGTCGTTCCTTGGGACGATCTGGCCAACCACTCAGCCGTGGAAGTTCAATCTGTCAGCGAAGTCCACCGTTCCCTCAGAGGATCAATCGGTGCGGGCCATTCGCTGGATCGCGAGTCACCTCCCGAATGCTGTCGATGTCCTGATGGAAGATGCCGATTGGTGGCACGAGGGACGTTGCAGCCGCTGTGCACGTCGACTTACAGTTCCGGAATCGATCGAGTCTGGATTTGGATCTGAATGCCGAAAGGAGGTGGGGCTGTGAAACACAAAGAGCCAACATGCACGTCGCGCGTGGAAGAAGTCCTTCGCGGGCAAAATGATTTCATGACCTATCGGATGATCGCCAAAGCGACCGGACTGGACATCAATCACGTCGGCGCTTCATGCTGTCATCTGCGCAAGTTCGGGGTCGTGGATGTGGTGGTCAATCCTGATGGAACTGGCTGGTGGTTCGCTCTCCCGTCGAACATGGATCAGCGATCGCGTATCGTCCTCGAACGCGCCCCCGAGAGTAAACCGCGGCGCCCGCGCCGCCGCAAGAATCGTTTTTCATCGGAGTAAAACGCAACTAGAACTGCCATACCGATGGCAGTTCGATGGTGCGCTTTGCACCTGAGCAAGTCCTTTCAAGGAGAATACAAGATGAACGTCAGTGAAATCACCAAAGCCATCGTGGCCGTTTACCCGTCACGCCAACCGCTGATGGTCTGGGGGCCTCCCGGCGTCGGCAAATCCGCTGGCGTACGCGAAGCCTCTCGAGTTCTCGGAACGAAAAGCAAAACCAAGGATAACAGCTTCGGCTTCATCGACCTGCGGCTTTCCATCCGCGAACCGACTGATTTGCTTGGCGTCATGTGGCCGGACGCCTCCAAGGGACTCGTTCGTAATTTCCCGTCGTCGTTTTTACCCAAGGCCGGACGGGGCATTCTGTTTCTCGACGAACTAGTGCAGGCCTCCACGCTGATGCAAGGTGCCGCCTCGCAGCTGATCCTCGATCGTTGCGTGGGCGAGTACGTCTTGCCTGAGGGCTGGCACGTCATCGCGGCTGGCAACCGGGTGTCCGATCGCGCAGCCGCGAACGCGATGCCGACGCACATCAAGAATCGGTTCATTCATCTGTATGCCGAAGTCGATGTCGATTCCTGGGTGACCTGGGCGCTCGAACATCAAGTCGATCTGCGCGTGGTCGCGTTCATTAAGTTTCGGCGCGCGCTGCTGCACGCCTTTGACCCCCAATCGAAGGGCGAGGCTTTCCCCTCTCCGAGATCGTGGGAGTTCGTGTCCACTCTCCTGAAGACGTGGACGAGCGAGCGCGCACTGCTCGAGACCATGATCAAGGGAGCCGTCGGGGAAGGACCCGGGGCCGAGTTCTGCGGCTTCCTGCGCGTGGCAGACAAAATGCCCTCGCTCGAGGGGATCATCCTGAATCCCCACACGGCCGAAATCCCGGACGATATGGCTGCGCTGTACGCCACCGTCACCGGCCTGACCGGTCGGGCGTCGAGGGATAACTTGGCGAGCATCACGGCCTACCTGAATCGGGTCTCAGACCTCGGCAAGCCGGACTTCGCCATCGCAGCCATCAAGGAGCTTTCTGTGCGTCCGAGTCGTGACGGTCATTCACTGACACAGACGCGTGCGTTCATCGAGTTCGCTTCGAAACACAACCACTTGATCGCTTAAGGAGAGTCAGTCATGACGAAAAAGATCACTCCAGCTACCTCCAAGAAAACGACGACCGCCCCGACGAGGACTCGACCCGTGGCTGACAACGCCGCGATCCCGGGCCCAGCGGGGAGCGATTCCCCAACGGGAGGCGTAGCCGAACGCGCGATGCTGGTGAATTTGTCCATCTCGTACTGGACCGGCAAAGCGAGCGATGACCAGGTCGTGGATGAAATCAGCGCCGCGCACGCGGCCGACAAGGACGTCCATGATTACCGCAAGCGGCTGGTGAAAGCCGAAGCCGTGAACAAGTTCAAGGCGGTCCGTTCGCAAGCGCGCGCGTACCACCTTGAAAAAACACTGCCATGGATCGATGGTGGAATTCGCATTCTCCCCGCGGCGCTCTACATGGACTACGTGGCAAAGATGCACGAGTTCCACTCGAAATACGACGAGGAAATCGCGGCGTTCCTCCGGGCATACCCCGGGCTCAAAGTGGAGGCCAGAAAACGCCTCGGGTCTCTGTACCGTGAGGAGGATTACCCGACACCAGAATCGCTCCTCAGGAAGTTCGGTTGGGATCTGGGGGTCTTCCCGATCCCGCAGAAAGACGACTGGCGAGTGAACCTCGGCAATAAGGAGGCGGAGACCATCCGCTCGCAAATCGAAGAGCGCGTCACGGCTGCACTGTCGATGGCCACGAGAGACCTCTGGAAACGTCTCTACGAAGTCGTTCGCGCGCTCGCCGAGAAGATGGCCGAGGCCGAACCGAAGTTTCGCGATTCGATCATCGGTAATATCCGCGAGTTGGTGGGTATGCTCCCTCAGATGAATATCACTGACGACCCGAAACTCGAAACGATGCGCCGTCAAGTCGACGAGCAGCTCGCCAAGCTGAATCCCGACGAACTGCGTGACGATCCGAAAGCACGCAAGAAAACGCGCGACGCCGCCGATAAGCTTCTCGAGGCGATGGCCGGATACGTAGGACACCACAACTAGGAGTTGCGAATGAAACAGACTTCCAATACGATGACTGAAGCGATGCAGCGCATGATCAAAGGCCGCGTTGGCCTGATTGCGCGAGAGCCATTCTTCGCCACGCTCGCGCTGTCGAAGCTGGAGCTGATCGAGGACTCGTCGTGCGAGTCGTCCTGGGTCGATGGGAGACGCCTCGGGTTTAACCCCGATCGCGTCCTAGCGGCCGATTCGATGGACGAGATCGAAGCGATCTGGGCGCATCACGTCGCTACGTGCGCTCTCGGGCACCCGTTTCGACGGGGGGCGCGCGAGATCAAGCTCTGGAACGAGGCGAGCGATCACTGCGTGAACTCATACATCACCAAGGCAGGATTTCACCTGCCTGAGGGATCGGTGTATGATTCACGCTTTGACGGCATGTACGCCGAGCAAATCTACACCCAGTTGGCGCAGGAACGCCAGCCTCCAGAATCGGATAATGGCGGAGGACAATCCGAATCCGGCGATGACTCGAGCGCCCAAGCCACTGGTGAGGTGCGTGATGCCCCCAGCGGCGACGAAGCCGAGCAGCAGCCCGCCTCCCCAGCTGAGATGGCTGAGCAAGAGGGTGATTGGCAAACGGCTGTCGCCCAGGCGGCGCAAGCTGCTCGAGGCGCCGGCAAGCTCGGGGGCGGAACGGATCGCATCGCGCAAGCTGGCGTATCGCCCCGCGTCGAATGGCGTGAAGCGCTCCAGCGACTCCTGCGCGCGCGGTCGAAGGATGATTACAACTTGCGCAAACCGAGCCGGCGACACATGATGTTTGGTCTGTTGGTTGCCTCCCTTGATTCGCCACGGTGCGGCCCGCTGGCCTTCGCGATCGATTATTCGGGATCGATCCAGCAGTCTCAGATTGACCAGTTCACTGCCGAAGTTCAAGACGCCGCGGCTACCTTGAATCCAGAAAGAGTAATCGTTCTGGCCTTCGATCACGGAGTCAAATCTGTTCTCGAGTTCGCGCCCAGTGAGCCCATCGAACTACCTCCAGTATGTTCGGGTGGGGGAACGAGCTTCATTGAGCCCGTACTCAAGATGAACGATTACGAAGTCGAACCCGAGGTGCTGGTGTTTTTGACTGATCTCGACTCAAGTCGATTTGCTCCAGAGCCGGATTACCCGGTCGTCTGGGTCACGACGCAACCGGGTACGGCACCTTACGGTGAAATCATCAACATGTACTGAAAGGAAAGTTCATGGATAACGAGTTCTTTGACTCACTGATCAATCATGGGCTCCTGGTGCTCGGGGGACTGATCCTCTTAGCCATCCTGGCGTTTGTCTCGGACTGGCTCGAACGGCATTTTCCCCCGGACGGGTTCTGACGCTCAGTTTGACTTTTTCGTCGATTTGACGCGTACCGTTTCGCGGATAAGATTTACTTGATCGGTAGATCAAATCTGATGTCTAACTATTCAAGGAGACACGATGGCAACGAAACCCCGGAAGGTAATTCACGTCAACTTCGAGCGACCGGTTGGACTTTTCCCCGAACGTCGGCATGACGGCTGCGGAGTTCACTCGTCCTGTGGACCTTATGCTGGGCCTTCGACCTTCCCTCTTACGGGAATCGATTCGCACGGCGAGAGGAGGGTCTTCAACGCCGTCAGGCTGGAGAGATCCCCGATGGGATCGGTCCTGGGCAGTTTCCGGATTGATGAGGTAATTCATACGCCACGAGGGCCGTCCACGATCGTTCACGGGTATCACTGCAGTTATCCAGATTTCGATACCTGTTTGAGGGTCGCGAGAAATCACTACACAGATCAGTCGTCCATCAAACGCCGTTCGAAGTAAATCCAACTAGTCAGTCTTCAGGAGAAAACGTCATGGCAGTTCAAAGAAAACTCAGTGCCGTCGAAACCCAAGAAATCCAAGAGGCGTTCGACAAAAATCTCAAGGACGAAGCTGGACGTCTAGCTCGCGAAGAGAAAGCGCGTACAGCCGAGGCTCGGCGGAAAGAACAAGCATTCAAACAGACACGTCCCCCGAAGAAGACGCACATCCGCGTGAAAGGGAAAGGCGCCTCCGCCAAGCGTTTGGACCAGATCTTGAACAATGAGTTCGTCAGCGTCGAACCGGGGAATGAACAACTCCCCGTGGGAGACGAAGTTCTCTCGGCTACAAAGTACCCCCGGCTGAAGGAGTACGCCGTTGAGGGGACAGCTTACCGATTGCTGGGAATGGAAGACCCCTCTCTGGAACCCACTATCGAGGAGCGTGTGGCGATGGCTCGTCGGCTGAATGAAGTCGGTCCAAAGCTGCCCAAGTATGTTCATCGAGTGCATCTGGCCCCCCACGTTATACCCGAGAAGCCGGAGCTCCCCCCAGAGGAATCCATGAGCGAGAAAATTCCGAGGAAAGCGAAGGACCGCTCAAGTAAGCCCACCACCCCCGGGGGTATTCCACTCAAGAAGCTCTGTGCGCTCGTGGAAATCGATCCGAAGGACGCTCGCGCTATTCTGCGCAAGGGCAAGATCGAGAAGCCCGGGGGCCGCTGGGAGTGGACGTCAGAACGCGCCGAGGAAATCAAGAAACTCCTCCAAGTCGGACGCGACGCTATCATCCGAAGCAAGCTGCAGTCACAGTGATGCATAACTGACCAGGGGATAGCATGAGAAATAGCCGCATTCTGCCGGCGCTGCTCTGGAACCCACCGGGGAGTGCGACGAGAACGCGCAATCCATCAAACAAAGCTCGTGGAGTAGACCGGGGCAGAACTTACACCAAGTAGCCGTTTTCGGTTGTGCTAGATATCCGACGCCGATACAAAGCGGGGGAAAATCTCGCTCAGGTCGCGCGAGAATACAAAATGAACTACATCTATTGTCACATGATTGCAACTGAGGTCGTCCGGCGGTTTCGATAAATTAGCGGAGAACAACCATGAAAATGAAAAGCATACGACTGGACTTCCCGGCGCATTTGGCAGCCGGACGTTCCGATGAACAGATCAAAGGGATGCTTGTTGTTATTCTCCGAGCGATGCCTGATCTTCTACCTATGCGAAACGCGTTTCTCAACGCGGCGCTGAAGGTCAATGTGGATTCGTACGACGACAACGACGGCAGTCCTGTATTCTACATTCCGTAATTCAACACCAACCAAATCAAGGAATAACATGAAACGTCCTCGTACTGAGAAGCATGTCCTGTATCCAGCATCGGACGATTATGAGATGTTCAGATCGCTACACGAATCTGGCGCAAAGCGTCACGGCGGGCTCTGGCTGTCCGCTAATGAGACTGCGGCCAACGCCGCATCAGGCCATGGTCTTGACATCTCGAAGCCCGCACTCAAGCGCGTGCTCTCGATGATTGTACTGCGTGTACTCGACCGCGCGCACCCGCCCAAGGAGAAAACATGACTCAACTACGGACACCCACAGCCGAACAGCTGATGGATGCAATGATGGACATCGCGGAGCCGAAGCACGGGGTTCAGGTGGACACCAACGAGGATCGGTCCGTGCTGTGGGTGAATGTGGATGGCGTTTGTGTGCTGCGTATTTGCAGAATACCAGATCTCCACGTGAATATGGTACGAGGATGAGTCCTACCATGCCAACATTCATCGAGAACATCTTTCTGCTTCTGCTCCTCGGCGTTGTGCTGTGTGCATTCGCTGCCGGCATGGCCTGGCTGGGAGACTGGCTTGACGAACATTTTCCCTGGGAATAACTCAGGTCTTCAAAGGAGATCACAACCATGAATGAGCAAACGCTTTCTCTGCGCGGCGGTGAGCGCGCAATTCTCCTCCGTGCACTGCGGATGTATCTGGTGCGAAGATGAGCACATTCAAACCCCTTCTAGGATACCGCAAGAATCCAGTGATTGAGGAATTGCGTTTCCCCCTCTGGGCCTCTCCTAAGTATGATGGAATCCGGGGACTGGTGGACCTGCGTCATCGACTGTTGAGTCGAAAACTGAAACCGATCCCGGCGCATGTTCTTCAGAAGCGATTCTCGATTAGCTTATTCGCTGGAATCGAAGGCGAGTTGATCTACGGTGATCCAGTCGCTCCGGACGTGATGCAGATGACTACTTCCGCCGTGATGAGTGTCGATAAGGATGATCTGGCCTCTGCAGTAAAACTATATGTCTTCGACTGTTTCACGGAACATCGACTCCCGTACTGGGGACGATATCAACGGCTGTCACGGTTGGCAGAGAAAGCTAGACGAGCAGGTATCATTCTAGTCGAACAGACTGAGATTCGTACGATTGATGATCTCAGGGATTACGAGGAGAGGATAGTCAACCGGGGATTCGAGGGAGTCATGCTTCGAGACCCGGAGGCCCCTTACAAATTCGGCCGCTCGACGCTCAGGGAACAATACCTCCTGAAGTGGAAACGCTTTGAAGATGGTGAGGCCGTAATTCTTGGCGTCGAAGAAGGACAGCGCAACGAGAACGAACAGCAGCTCGATGAGCGCGGTTACTCGAAACGCTCGAAGAAGTCCGAAGGAATGGTTCCAAACGGTACTCTTGGCCATCTGATCGTTCGAGACCGGAAGAATTTCTCTGGTCTGGATCAGTTTCACATCGGATCAGGTCCGGGTCTAACGCATGAGCTACGCGCCGAGCTATGGCGCGATCGTGCTACGTTGAAAGGGCAGCTCGTCAAGTACCGTTTTCAGCGAATTGGCGTCAAAGACGCTCCTCGATTCCCCCGATTCATGGGACTTCGAGATCGCCGAGATGTATAACCACAACCGTCAAGGAGAGTTGCTGTGAAGAATAAAGACCGTCGTGAAGCTCAGCTGCGAGGACAAATCGAAATCAAGAAATCCGTATTCGAGGCATTGGCCAAAAAGCATCCTCGTTTCGATTACTACCGGAATGAGTGGGAGTACCGAACGGAGAAAGACGCCGTTTATTTGCCCATTCGCCGGTTCCAGGTCGAGGAGCTGAAGGATCTTGTATCGATTATGGAGAAGTCAACCCCCCGCCCTTCGGCCACGATCAGTCAGATTACCGCGTCGCTCCAGGTGATCCTGTATCCCACAAAAGGGGTAATCGGGACTCTGGTCAATCTCGAATCTGCTATCCTGTCGTATTTGCGAAATGATATCGTCGAGGGTTGGATTTTCGTCAAGCATAAAAAAACTGGGATCCTAGAGCCGTATCTCGTCGAGTCAGTCATGTACCACCCTACTGAACGAACCCGAGACGGCGGAATGATCGCGGCCTTCACTTCCCTGCGGGCCATCCGCCAGTCCAGAGGTGAGAAAGAATCCTTTTCCTGTAACTGGCACGCTAGCGAACTGAGGAAGTCAGTAGATCTTCTGCTCTTGGACGAAGGAATTATCCACGAGAGCCCAAAACTCGTGAAGGAATATTATGAGCGAGAGAAGATCTTTCTTAAATGGCGTGGGTCAATGGGCAAACAGTTCCTGGGAACCGGGACGTTTCGCGCCAAGGGCTCTTCTCACTGGAGTCAAGAGCATGATTACGATATGCACAATACCCGTATCGTCATTGATGATCGAGCTGATCCGATCGAACGTCATCAAGGCACTGGCCTCTTCCAGGACCTCGAAGAAGACACTCCAGCACTCGATCCTGAAAAAGCCGAGCTCTACACCAAGGTGCCTCTGGGATTTTACATCTGGTGCTTTAACCTCGAATCACACCGCGAGGGCTGGGTCCATTTAGACCACATGAAGCCGTACGTCTATAACCCGGAACTCAGGCAGAAGTTAGTTCTGACTGACGAGCATCAGGATCTGATCGACGCCCTCACGGGGGATATGGATGTACTGATGGACGATATCATCTCTGGCAAATCGGGTGGAACTACTATCCTCTGCCAGGGGAAAGCCGGGACTGGGAAAACCCTGACGGCAGAAATCTACGCCGAGGTCGTTCAGCGTCCGCTCTATCGCGTCCACTCTGGTCAACTGGGGATCGAAGCCGAAGGCGTCGAAACAGTCCTGAAAGAAGCTTTGAACCGATCGAAACGGTGGGGAGCTGTAATGCTGATTGACGAAGCGGATGTCTTCCTGATGGAACGGGGCAAAGACTTGGCTCAGAACGCCGTGTGCGGAGTCTTTCTGCGCATATTGGAATACTTCGATGGATTGCTCTTCCTGACGACAAATAGGTCGGACTCGATTGATGACGCCATCCTCTCGAGGTGCATTGCGCACATCAAGTTCGATGTACCTGACCTGAGTTCGCGCGTTCGCCTGTGGCAGACCCTTGGTGATACCTACAACTTGAAGTTGACAGAAGACAAGAAAATGGTACAGCACCTTGCTCAGCGTTTCGACAAAGCCACCGGCCGGGATATCAAAGGGCTCATTCGGCTGGCGATCAAATACTCACGCCAGCGCAAGAAAGAAGTCAGGTTCGAAGATCTCGAACGTATGGCTACCTTCAAGGGGATGTAAAATGAGTGCTGCCACTCTTCTGAGTAAACGTATCAAGCAAGCTGTCAAACGAGCTGATCGAGATTCGAAACTCGAGAATCGAACGGCACGAAAACGGGCACGGGAGTTCCTTGCCATGCAGATAGGAGTGCTGATTCTCAACGCGATCGAAGCTGGAGGGCAACTTCACATTCGCGATTATGCCGGGGTCACTCCGAACTGGGCCCTCAGGCGTTACCTGGATGAAATAACATGAATATCCATCCAACTATTACTATCTATGAGATGGCTACGATCTTGCGAGAGCATCTGGAAACCAAATTTGGTGCCATAGTCGATCAGATCACCGTCACGTCATATGATACTCCGCGCGTAACTGTCGAGTATTCAAATTCAACTGGTGGAGACTCGATGGTGGAAGCCATAGCATTTCGACACCGCACTCAGAAGTGACCTTCACCGTAGAACTCCGGCCGTACCAAATCGAGGCCCAGGATTTGGCCTTGGCAGCATTGCGTCAGCATGGGGGATTCGCTTTCTTCCTTGAACAGCGAACGGGGAAAACTCCATTGTCATGCAGTATTATTGAAATCCTTCAACCCACTCGATTATTGATCACCTGCCCCGAGATCGCAGTCTTAGTCTGGGAAGAACACCTTGAGCGCTATGGCTTGAATGAAGGACGTGAGATACGAATCATTACCCGAGATTCACTATGGCGAGAGCGTAAACGCCTGAGGCGGTGGAAACCTCAACTCGTCATCGCCGATGAAGGCCATGATTTCAAGGGGAAGAACTCTAAGCGTTCACGCGCCCTGAGGATTATCAGTCGAGTTGCCAAGTACCGATTACTCCTGACCGGGACGCCCCAAGAAAGTGGATTAGAAGATTACTGGGCGCAGTTCGACTTTGTAGATCAAAAGCTGTTTGGAACCTGGGGGGATTTCAAACGACAATACCTTGTCTATGGGGGATTTCGAAACAAGAAGATTGTGGGCTACGAAAACGAAACGGGGTTCCGGCATCTCCTGAGGCAACGATCCTTCAGAGTCTTGTTAGAAGACGTACAGGAGATTAAAACAAACATCGAGCCTGTCAACATCGTTCGATTCGATTTAAATGACTCACTTAAAGCTTATCGAGAGATGGAAGAAAGCTTAATGCTGGACTTGAATGCCGTCGTCCGAGTCAAAAAACTAAGACCCGACGGCTCCTCCCATTTTGTTTCTCAGCGTAAACGCCTCGTCGCCCCACGGGCTATCACTCAAGCCATGAAACTCCATCAGCTCTCCGGGGGGTTCATCCATGACGGGGATCGTATTCATCGGTTTGGCGATGAGAAACTCACTCAGGCCGGAGCATTGATGCTCGTCTTGGGAGATGCGCCACAAGTCTACTTTGTTCGATTCATCGCCGAGCTTCATCGCCTTGGAAAGCTGTTTTCCATTCTCGGACGTACGGTCACGTATATTTCGGGCCAGCATAAGAACTACGTTTCAGGTACTCCATTCGATATCGCGGTCGTACAGATTCAGTCCGGAGTGTCAATCGACCTTGCGCACGCCGAAGAAGCTATCATGTACTCTTGGAATTACAGTCACTTGACACACGACCAAGCGAAGTTTCGAATTCGCTCTTATCATGGCCGTCGGGTTCGATATCATTACTTGGTCGGTAACGATACCATAGATGAACAGTTGCTAGAAGTAGCTGTACGTAAGGCCAGTTTCGCCAAATTGATCATCGACAAATACCGGAGAAAGTAGACATCATGATCGTGAGAAAAAAGATTCTTGATACTAATAAGAGTGGTGATATACTGAATCTGTCCCCACATCTCAATCGAGTTCGTGAGGCAATTCGACAACTATCACAAGATGACGAAGGAGTCAACATGGAAACCCCCGCAGCTGCAGCAATCGACAGTTCCACAAGTCCCGAAAGTTCGGCCACGGAGCCGAAGAAGACCGTGAAGAAAGTGACGAAGAAAGCCGTAAAGAAAACGGCGAAGAAAGCGGCCCCGAAAAAGCCCGTCGCCGTCCCGAAGAAATCCAGTTCCAAGCCCGCCATCGACGGCACGCCCCTCGTCGCCATCTGCCAGAGGCTCAAGATGGAGCCGCGACGCGCCAGGCGTATTCTGCGCACGGCCAAGGTCAAAAATCCAGGCCGGTGGACGTGGACGACGGTCCCCGAGGTCGCCAAGATCGAGAAGATGCTGAAGGAAGCCGCCGCTCAGGCATCATGACCGTTCTAAGGTGAGACGCCACCTGAGTGCGGCGGATCGCGCGCTGCTCCCCCTCCCGAGCGTTCGCGCGTCCGCGCCCTCCTTGAACTCCAGTCTACCTCCTCACCGTCGGAGCCCGCCGTCAACGGAGAGGTCTTTATTTCCCATGAAGGGGTTCTCGGTAGTATTGTTCCTACTTCATGCACATCAACTCAAGATTCGCGTATAGGAGATATGAACTATGAGTTTTGTACTGTTACTACAAGTTTTGACAATTGCTCTGCTGGTGGTGTTGTTCATCACACAGGTATTCCTGCCGATCCTCACTAACCGACCGCTTTTCCCCCTGTTTCATCGCGAAGGGGTGCTCCTCCGTAAGCTGTCTCAACTGCGGCAGAAACGAACCGAACGCGCTTTGGAGCGCCGCCTGAAGCAAGAGCAAACGAAGTAACACAACAACCCCAACCGATAAGGAGATTTGTATCATGGTGTCACCAAACTATTCTTCCACTACCGTCCCCTCGATCGCTAGGACCACATTTCAGATGGTCGCGGCGGTTGTCATGTTGCTGCTGTTCGTTGTCGGCGTGTTCCAGTGCGTCGAATGGTTGGACGCCAAGCACGTGATGGTGATCCAGTACCCGAATGGGTCTCTTGCGGCTTTTTCCGAGCCCGGCCCAAAGCCCCAATGGTTCGGCACCATTACGAAGTACGAGCGGCGCGCTCAATACGAGTTTGACAACGACAAAACCATCTGTGCGCATGCCGACACCAAGGGGTTCATGCCCCAACGAATACGTTTCGCCGAGGGCGGACACGCTCATTTGTGCGGTGCGTTGAGTTGGGAGATGCCTACCATCCCCGAAAAGTTGTTCGCTATCCAGAAGGACTTCGGCAGCCAGTACGCCATCGAAAACGCCCTGGTCTCGAAAGCGCTGACCAACGCCATCTACTTCAGCGGGCAGATGATGACCTCAACCGAATCCAGCGCTGAGCGGCGGGGAGAGCTTCTGAATTTCATCGAAGACCAAATGAAGAATGGGGTGTACAAGACCATCACCCGGCAGGAACGCGTCGTGGACCCGTTGACGAAACAGGACCGCACCATCAACATCATCGAAATCCTGCGTGACAAGGACACCAAGCAGCCGTTACGAAACAACACGTCAGCGATCTCGGAGTACGGGATTACGCTGGTACAGACGAGTATCAGCGAGATCAAATACGAGAAGGACGTAGAGCGGCAAATCTCGGATCAGCAGAAGGCCAAGGCCGACGTGCAGATCGCTATCGCCAATGCGATCACCGCCGAACAGAACACCCGGACGATCGCCGAACAAGGAAAGGCCACCGCCGCCAAAGCCAAATGGGAGCAGGAGACCATCAAAGCCAAGGTCGTCACCGAAGGCCAACAGAGACTTGAGGTTGCCGAGCTCGACAAGAAAACTGCCGAACAGCGTAAGCAGGAGCAGATCCTTCTGGGCCAAGGTGAAGCCGAGCGCAAGCGTATGGTGATGGCCGCGGACGGAGCGCTGGAGAAGAAACTCGAAGCGCTAGTCAAGATCAACGAGATGTATGCCTCCGCGATCAAAGACTACAAGGGAAACTGGGTTCCTGGTGTGGTGATGGGATCAAGCAGCGGATCAAATCAAGGACTCGCACTCGTGGACTTGCTCACAGCAAAGACTGCGCGTGATCTCGGGCTCGATATGACTGTGCCCGGCGCTGCACAGACGCGCCGGTAATGAAAGGCCATTGTGCCAATCAAGCAAGTCCACCAGGAGAAGGGCTTCCGGCCGGTAAAGGTCTGGACGGATGACATCCAACTGGAAGCCCTTCAGCAGCTGAAGAACGTAGCACAGTTGCCGTTCATCCATCAGCGTGGAGTTGTGGCCATGCCGGACGTACATTGGGGAATCGGCGCCACTGTTGGTAGCGTCATCGCTACCCGTGGTGCGATTATTCCAGCAGCCGTCGGTGTTGACATCGGGTGCGGGATGGTAGCGGTACAAACATCACTAACCGCTAATGACTTGCCTGACAGTCTGACTGAGATACGCCATTCAATCGAACGCGGGGTTCCCCTTGGACCAGGAGGCAAGCACCAAGACGTGAGAAAGGTGGATGCCAATTTCTTGCGGCTGCCCAAGGGGGATTTACGGTGGGGGTTACCGCTGATTCTAGCCGCAGCCAGCGACGACGGAGGCAAACGCGCCGCTGGGCAGCTTGGAACGCTGGGCTCCGGTAATCACTTCATCGAAATCTGCTTGGACGAAGCCCAAGCGGTATGGGTGATGTTGCACTCCGGATCGCGGGGGACGGGGAATATCCTCGGGAGGCAGTTCATCGAACGCGCCAAGCGGCTGGCAGAGAAATACTTCATTACGTTGCCAGATAAGGATCTCGCGTTCTTTCCGGTAAACACACAGGAGTTCGACGACTATATCTCGGCAGTGTCCTGGTGCCAGGACTACGCCATGGAGAACCGATGTGTGATGATGGAAGAAGTGATTCGCAATCTGCACCACCACATCACCAAGCCATTCACGATCAATGATGGTGCAATTAACTGTCATCACAATTACGTCGAACGCGAGAACCACTACGGCGAGAACGTGTGGGTGACGCGCAAGGGCGCTATTCGAGCCCGCGAAGGCGATCTTGGAATCATCCCCGGCAGCATGGGGGCGCGCAGTTACATCGTGCGAGGGAAAGGGAATTCGGAGTCCTACCACTCGTGTGCCCATGGTGCGGGGCGGGCGTTTGGACGCAAAGAGGCGATGCGGCGATTCACCGTCGCTGATCTGGAAGCGCAAACCGCCGGGATCGAATGTCGCAAGGACGCCGGGGTGCTGGATGAGATCCCCACCGCGTACAAAGACATCGACGCGGTGATGGAGAATCAATCTGACTTGGTTGACATCGTACACACGCTGAAGCAAGTCATCTGTGTGAAAGGAGCATAGAATGAGTGCCCAACCAAAAATTAGGTGGGAGGAGTCCTCGGAGGGGAAATCCAATGGGTGGTGTCTTGCCACTGGGGCTTTTGTGGGGGACATCGGACGATCCACCTATGGCTATTTTTGAGGCAAAATGGTGAATGTGTCACGTTCAGTTCAGTTGAATCCGCCAAAGCCGAAGCCGAACCGTCGAATTGCCGTTCTGTTTCTCGCAGACCATTTCTTCTTTGCCGGCAAATTCCGCCAGCGCCTGCACGGACTGGTAGATAAGATGCTTGGCAAAGCCGAACAAAGGATCGAGGCCATTAAATGAAAGAATTCTTCTGGTTTTGTGTTGGAGTGGTGACTGGCAACCTAGGAATCCCCGTGCTTTGGCACGGGTTGTATTTGACTACTATCGCTGCTTTGACTTACTGCCTGTTGCGGTAACAGTCATGCATGGATATTCGGCGGTGGGCTTGTTCAACCCCAAGTGTAATGCCAACGTGGGTGGGGTGCTGCGAGCGGCACAGTGTTATGGGGTGAGTCTGGTTGCGATACAGGGACAACGCTATGCGCGGGCAAGCACTGATACTACAAAAGCCTACAAGCATATTCCCCTGATACATGGCAATCTGCATGAGCTGGTGCCATTCGACTGCATCCCAATTGCGGTGGATCTTGTCTCCGAGGCCACGTCGCTGCATTCTTTTAGTCACCCAGAACGAGCGTTCTATGTTTTTGGTCCAGAAGACAGCACTTTGGGCAAAGACGTACTCGACTGGTGTGCTCAGACCGTTTATATCCCAACTAACGGTTGCATGAATCTCGCAGCCACAGTGAATGTGGTGTTATACGATCGCCAGCGCAAGCGAGCGTGCGAGGAGCGCGTGTTTCTAGGAAAAGGATTACACCCATGAACCAACTCGACGTTCTGATCGTCAGTGCACCCGCGCGCGAGGGCGTGTATGGCAAGCTCTCGGAGTTCGCGGCCATAGAGATACCGGTGTGGGCTGGATTGATTGCAGCGTACCTGGAGCGTCAGGGATACGCTGTGGAGCTTCTAGACGCTGAGGTAGAACAGCTTACCGCGCGAGCTACAGCGGCTTACATCAACGAGGCAGCGCCACGCCTCGCGGTGTTCCCCGTGTACGGACAGCAACCCTCGGCGTCTACGCAATGCATGCCTGCCGCTGAGGCCGTAGCTCGGGGCGTTGATCCAAGCATCCCAACCCTCTGCCTCGGGACGCACCCATCAGCGCTGCCGGAGCGGACGTTGCGCGAGGGGCCTTGGACGTTTGTCGTGCAGGGAGAAGGACCACATACGATTGTAAAAATGCTGGAAAATCTAAGGCGAGAAATGCCAGCTCACGGATCGATTTTTACAAACGATTTTCAATGGCCTATGGGCTTGATTAGTAAATCTGGAGGTTACAGCCGGTTTGGAAGAGCGCCAAACATTGCTGATCTCGACGCAGAACTTGGTGATCGTGGCTTTCGATTCTTCGGAGACTTGAACCGCTATCGCGCACACGACTGGCACGCGTTCGGATACAGCACACGTTCTCCCTATGCATCATTGCAAACCTCGTTGGGGTGTCCATTCAAATGTCTGTCTGGCGATACGCCGATTAACACGATTTACGGTGACATTCCGATTAGAGATCTAGCCACGCGCTATGGCGACAAAGGTGTACCAGTCTATACCTATGATCCAGAGACGCATCGCGCCTTCATTTCCGATGCGATCAACATCCGGAAATATGGTGAGGGTGAAGCACTCGTTCGCGTTCATTTCGACGATGGTACACACATCGACTGCACGCCGGGCCACCATTTCCTGCAATTCAAATGGGGAAATGGTGGGTCGCCCGGTAAACAGTGGGAATGCGAGGCGAAAGACCTACCACAAGGCGCGCATGTTCGAGCGTTGCGCCTCAAAAAAGGCGCATTCGGTTATATCTATGTCGCTTGGGGACGACGCCGCCGTCGCCGACTCCGCTCACGCATGGTTATGGACTACGTCAAAGGCCGAACGCTAACTAGCATCGAGCAGGTTCACCATCGTGATCATGACAAATCAAACGATCAGCCAAACAATCTTGAATACTGTACTTCTGCTACCGAGCACCACGTACACCATCCAGAAATTGCCGAACGGATGCGAATCAACAACCCAACACGTAATGGTATGGATGCTGAATGGCGAGCCAGGCTAAGTACCGCCAATCGCGGAAAAGTGCGATCACAAGATGCTATCAAGAACTATCGCAGGGCCGCATCTCGACGGTCCCAGAATGCAAATTACATCATAAAATTGAAACAGTCTGCTTCCGCCAGAGCCGAGCGAGAACGTGGCTGGACGTGGTGGACAGCCCCCGACGGAAAGTCCTACCGGGCTCCCATGCCACGCAATGAAACCGACCTGCCAGGACGTGTTGGCTTCAATCCACACAAGCCCAACCGCAGTGTCAAGACTCACGAAGTCAACCACATTGTTACTCACGTCGAGAAACTCACTGAGTGTGCTGATGTCTACTGTCTCACGGTACCGGCGACGGGCTGGTTCTTCGCCAATAATGTGTTGGTGAAGAATTGTTCATTCTGCGCGATTAACGCCCCCTTCACCGTAAACGGTTCCCCTCCTGGATTGCGCTGCTGGTCTCCGGGAAACGTACTAGCAGCGTTTGGCGCCCTCGCTGATCAGGGAGTGGTACATGTAAAGATTCCGGATGAGATGTTTCTCTTGAACAAAAAGCACGTCGCCGCGATCTGCGATGGACTAATCGAGCGTCATCCCGGACAGTTCAACATCTGGGCCTACGCCCGTGTAGATACGCTGCGTGACGAGCTGCTTCTCGCCAAGATGAAACGCGCGGGGTTCAACTGGCTGGGAGTGGGGATCGAAAGTGGATCAAAGCATGTACGCGACGGTGTGGAGAAGGGTCGATTCGGCACCGAAGATATTACTGCAGCTGTATGTCGAGCACAGCGAACTGGAATCGCTGTTGCAGCTAACTACATCTTTGGACTGCCCGACGATACTCGTGAGACAATGCAGCAAACACTAGACCTCGCAATTGAACTCAACACCGAGTGGGCCAATTTCTACTGTGCGATGGCTTACCCCGGGTCACCGTTACACAAGACCGCTCGCGAGAAAGGCTGGCAACTGCCGGAAGATCCCGAAGGGCCTGGTTGGATCGGGTATTCTCAACATGCGTATGAGACGCTACCTCTACCAACGGAAACGCTCACCGCCGAAGAGGTGCTGGACTTCCGTGACGATGCGTTCCTCAAGTATTTCGACCGCAAAGCGTATCTCGACATGATTGACCACAAGTTTGGCTCAGCGGCGGGGAATAGCGTGATTCAGATGGTAAAGGCAGGTAAACCGAGGAGGAAACACCGTGATGTGCAATGACATTGCAGCGAATTTTGATCCCTGGATGGTTACGTTGGTTGTGACTTTTGTGCTGTTGGGGCTTCCGGGCGAGCTGGCTTACCTTGTTGAGGTACTCCTCAAATGAAACTCTCAGACTACATTGCTCGTCGTCTCGCAGCCGAAGGTATCAGCAAAGTCTTCCTTTTGCAGGGGGCCGCCAACAACTCTTTGCTATACGCCCTCGCGGATACTGATGGAATTGACTACGTCTGTGGGCAACATGAGGCGGCTTGCGGTCACATGGCCGAGGGCTACGCGAAGGTCTCGGGCAAACCTGGTGTCGCCGTTGCCACCAGCGGCCCCGGCGGGCAGAATTTGGTCACCGCCATCGCCAACTGCTACTACGACTCGGTACCCGCGCTGTTCCTCACCGGACAGGTGATGTCGCGCTTTATACGCCCCGAAGGATCGCCTGTTCGCGCCGGTCTACGTCAACTCGGGTTTCAGGAAACACCCATCACAGAGATCGTCGCACCGATCACCAAGCACGCTGCTGTAGTTCAAAATCCAGAACACATCCGTTATGCATTGGAACACGCGCTCTGGCTCTGTCAAGAGGGCCGCCCTGGGCCGGTGTTGCTGGATTTGCCGATCGACGTACAGTGTGCAGAGATCGACCCAGAATCTCTCGTGTCCTATACTCCTGGTAATGCCACACATCAGTACTACATCTATGATCCGCTTTTCGTGTTGGTCGAGGATCTGCACCGCGCACAGCGCCCTGCGTTGCTGATCGGCGGCGGGGCACGGGGTGCGATCCGCGCCGTGCATAGCCTAGCTTGCAGTCTTGGCGTCCCGTGCTTCCCTACGTGGAACGCGCTGGATATCATTACTTCCGATTTCGAGTTGTACGGCGGGCGTATCGGTACCTATGGGGGTGCGGGGCGGAACTTCGGTATTCAGAACTGCGACCTGCTGATCGCTATCGGTTGCCGCATCTCTGGTAGGATCACCGGCGGAGCACCGGAAACGTTTGCCCGCGGCGCAAAGAAGTACGTCGTTGATATAGATCCCGGACTGCTTGATCCACGCAACCAGCAAGTCCACACCGATGTGGGCATTCGCTGCGACGCGAACGAGTTTGCTTATATGCTGGAACACCAATGGCGGCGCAGTCTGGAACAATCTGGCACAGCCCCGGACTGGTCGAGGTGGCGGGTGCGTGTGCGCACCTGGCGTGAGAAGTACGATCCGGTGAAATCTGCTTTCACCGCCCGTCCGGAGTTGTACGTAGAAGAGGGTGTGCATCCCTACGTTTTCGCGAGAAAACTCTCGGAGATGACTCCAGATAACGCCATCATTGTTTCAGACTGTGGCGGAAATGCTGTGGTGATGCACCACGCGTTCGAGACCAAGGCTGGACAGCGGTTTTTCAGTTCACATGGTAACTCTCCAATGGGATTCGCGCTCGCGGGAGCGATCGGTGCGTGGTTCGCAGCGCCGGAACGCCCTGTGATCTGCGTTATCGGAGACGGTGGACTGATGATCAACCTACAGGAACTACAGACACTCGTCACTTATGGTGCGAAGGTCAAGGTATTCGTTCTGGACAACGGCTGCTATGGAATCACGCAGCAGTACCAGCGTACGCATATGGCGGGGCGCCTTCTCGCCAGCGGACCGGACGGATATCGCCATCCGGATTTCGTCCAGATCGCCGATGCGTTTGGACTGACGTATTGTGTAATTGATAAAAGCAACTTGCGCCAATATAAAAATCAAGAAATCACTGCACACGTACTTCGCTCTAAGGGTCCGATGCTCTGCATCGTGCACTGTCCCGGCTTCTCCACTTATGAGCCTCGTGTTGGGGGATGGAATACCCCTATCGAAGACATGGAACCTCTGCTGGACCACGACGAGTTTGAGTCCAACTTGATCGACATCAAGTCACTGAGAGGTACATGATGCAACCGAACTTTGCAGAAGGCTGTGGCACCCAAGGCAGTGAGCAGCGCCATCGGCACCTGCGCAGTTTCATCGCTGAGTTAGCAAAAACCGCATCCCGCCCACTATGTGTGGTAGAAGTAGGATCGTACACTGGGCAGAGTGCCCTAGTGTGGAGGGAAGCAATTTCCAAGTATGCGCCTAAGCACCTGGGAGTAGTGTTTTGTGTAGACCCGTGGCTTCCGTACGCCAGCTTGGAGGACATTTCCAGCAGCAATACCATCTACCGCGAGATGAATGACACACTTGCCTCCGGTCGTGCCTACAAGTTGTTTCTGGAAAATACCGACAATCGGCGTTCCCTTGGTGTGCCAATCGTACCAATGAGAATGTCGTTTGCGCATGCTGCCACTATACTTGATGGAGCACACTTCGATTTGATATACATCGACGGAAGCCATTACTACCAAGATGTAAAAACGGATATCATACTAGCAAGACACCGACTCGTAGCTGATGGGGGTATCCTATGTGGGGATGACCTAGAGTTACGAGGTAGTGAATGTGATCTTGATATCGCCCGCACTCTGCCGCGTACTGACTATGCATTCGACACCAAAGCCGGATCGTTCTTCCATCCAGGAGTTACACTGGCTGTGCATGAGTCTTTCGAAGATGAATTCTGGTCGGCTGACGGTGTATGGGCGGTACGCCGGAAAAAGCACCCCTTTACCGCTGGGGTATGGACCAAGGAGATCTTCACATGAGAGTTGATACCGAACAGCAGATGCTATCTTTTGACTCGGCTAAGGGTGATCGTATTGATCCGGTGGCCACTCTGTGCCGCCAGTTGTTCCTACGGACAGAACTCTGTCCTTGCATGCAGCGTCCAATGTGTCGTCAGTGTGAGAACAACCGTGAAATTATCCAAGAAGTTTGGGATGCCACCACACTACCAAAACGCCCCAACCAGGAGTGGAAGGTCGTATTCGACGGCCCCTCTCTGGCAATGATCAGCGCTCCTGATGGACGCATCTTCAGCCTGCGGGAATTAGGTGTTCAAGGAAAGCAGTGGGGGAATGCAGAGGACAATGATCAACTCTGCGAAAGGATCGTCGCGGCCCTTCGTGAACACCCCGTGCATGACCTTTACAAGACAGGTGACAAAGGAGTACCAACGGTGATCTGTGACTCGAATGGGGAAGTCACCCTCGGACTATGTAAACGCTGTGGTAAGGCCGAAGCCGATCTTGCAGGGCCGTGCAGTAAAGATGTAGAGATGGGATAATACATCCTGGATCTTCGATGCTTAGTGTACTGATCCTGGCGGGCGGACAAGCGACTCGTCTTAGAGGTATCTGGGACGGGCCGAAATGTCTAGTTCCAGTTGGCGGACGCCCACTGCTGGGCGTACTGTTAGATCTGATATCTCCACTGAAGCCTAGCAGCTTGGCCATTCTGTTGGGATACCGCGCGGCGGAAGTGATCGCTTGGGCAGCCGAGCACGCAAATGCTTTACCAAAATCGGTACCCCCACCACATTTCATCCCGGATCGCGGACCATTCTACTATGAGCAGATGGGCACATACGACGCGCTCAAACGCGGACTGAACACTTTACACAATCAAGTTTTGGTATTGAACGGTGACACCATCCCGCAGTACGACTTGGCATCACTAGTACAATACCATACTCAACCACCCATGAGCTATTGGGCTACCGCCACTTTCTGCAGCAACCCAGGGACCGGACGTGCTATCTACGCTGGGGCAATAGTCCTGAGCCCAAGAGCGGCGTGTGAGATTCGCGAAGATCCAAACATCTTGGACTTTGCGTCCGTTCTACTAGGGGCGCATCGGTATTACGTCCCTGGATTTCTAGATGTTGGCACTCGATCTGGCTTTGAACAAGCGCAATCTTGGAAGGATGAATGATGATACTGACTGCCACACCACTGCGAGTTTCTCTCTTTGGTGGTGGGTCTGACTATCCCGAATGGTTCCTCGCTCACGGGGGCGCTGTCCTAGGAATGGCAATCAACAAGTACGTATATGTTGGAATAAAGGACATGCCTCCAGGACAGAAAGGGGCTGACGGTCAACCACTCAAATTCCGCATTCAGTACTCTCATGTCGATGACTGCCAAGACGCTGAGCAAATACAGCACCCCGCAGTGCGCGCTGCCATCAAGTACTTCGGATTGCAGGACCGCCCGCTGGAGTTTCACATCTTCGGAGACCTCCCCGGGCGCTCTGGTCTCGGCGGAAGCTCAGCCTTTACAGTTGGGCTGCTGCACGCCATCCGGCGCTTTCTCGAACCCCAACGAGACTTCGATCCGTTGGAACTCGCTCAGGAGGCCATCCCGTTCGAGCAATTCGTGATTCGCGAGACTGTCGGGTATCAGGACCAGATTTTCGCCGCGGCGGGGGGAATCCGCTTTGTAGAATTCAACCAACAGGGAAATACCGCTGTACACACTCTATCAATCTCCCCTGAGCGCCTAGCGGAACTGGAACAGTCATTGATCCTCGTGTATACGGGAACGATGCGTGATGCGCACGTCATGGCCTCCAGATACGTAGCGAAAATCCCCACCAACGAAACGCTCTTGAAGAAGACCGTTCGGCAGGCACACTATGCTCGAAGTTGGATGGAAAACAGTAAGTATGTCCCGATCAACATGTTCGGATGGACACTGCACCAAGCCTGGGAATGGAAGCGGAGTATCTGCCCCGATACCACCACACCGGAAATCGACGCGCTATACAGCCACGGTTTGGACTGGGGAGCAACTGGAGGCAAACTCCTAGGTGCCGGTGGCGGCGGATTCATACTGTTCTTCGTTCCACCAGAACGGCGTACCACCTTCGAGACTCGGATTCAAGCACCTTGCGTCAGTTTTCGTGTATCTCCCGCTGGTTCCAGCGTCGTGATCAATAACCTATAACTGAGAAGGACTACCATGCTCACTGAAGAAGATTTGACGATTGCCGCTCGTCGGCTCTGCGACCTTCGTAGTGGAAAGACCTTTGCTGTACACAATCCACTCCGTTTCGAGCTGGCGATGTCGATCGCCAAGAGCGAAATTCTGTCTTTCTTGGAGATACTCAAAGCTCTGAACGGCATTCCAGGTTTCGACGAAAAGATAGAAGCTATTATGCGCGAAGATCCCGATGGCGACTGACCTGATATGGCCGCTCTCTGAGTCCACTTGGGGATCAGAGGAAATCGCCGCAGCGGTCGCCATCCTGTCCTCGGAACGAGTCACCATGGGGACTCGCGTCAAGGAGTTCGAGCGCGAGTTCGCTTCCTACTTGGGAGTCAAGCACGCTGTAATGGTCAACTCTGGAAGCTCTGCCAATCTACTGGCTGTGGCGGCGCTAACGCATAAAGCCATAAACCCCCTCCGACGTGGAGATGCGGCAATAGTCCCGGCACTGGCGTGGGCTACGACTTACACCCCCCTCGCGCAACACGGAATACGTCTTAAGGTGGTGGACATCAATCCAGAAACGCTGAACGCCGATCTCGCAACTATCACAACCGCTATTACTCCGAGAGTGCGTTTAATTATCGCAGTGAGTATCTTAGGCAACCCATGTGCAGCGCTTCCGCAGCTGCGCGCGCTGTGTGATGCCCGAGGCATTCTGCTTCTGGAAGACAACTGCGAGTCCCTCGGCGCCACGCTACCGGCGAATCAGATTCGCGGGATCAACTTCCGACAGCAGGCTTGGCCCACTGGTACTTTCGGACATATAGGTACATTCTCATTCTTCTTCTCCCACCACATCTCCACGGGGGAAGGCGGTATGCTGGTTACGGACGATCGAGAACTGGCTGATCTGGCCCGGTGTCTGCGCGCACACGGGTGGGTACGAGATTTGGCTCCAGACTCCCCACTCTTCGAGCGCTGGGGGCGAGGGGATACGGACTTCGCAGAAGCATATCGCTTTCTGCTCCCAGGGTACAATCTGCGCCCTACCGAACTCGCAGCGGCGGTCGGGCTTATACAACTTAGAAAACTGCCCGCGATGATCGAAGCTCGTCGGGCCAACGCGCTACGATTCCAACGGGCCTTTGCAGAAGACGATCGGTTCATTCTGCAACGTGAGACTGGGCGAAGCTCCTGGTTTGGATTCACTATGATCCTCGGGGAGAAGTACCGAACGCTGGAGAACCGCGAGCAAGCTTTCGCAGCCATGCGATCAACAGGAATTGAGTTCAGACCCATAACTGGGGGCAACTTTGGTGAACACCCAGTTGAACAACACTACAATTGGATTGGTTCAACCACTAATCCTCACACCTCCACTGTGCACAACTTCGGGTGGTTCGTAGGAAACCACGCACGAGACCTGACCAAAGAGATCGCAGTATTGAAACACGCGTTTGATGGGATCATAAAATGAAAAAGCGTCGCACCTACGAAGAACTCTCAGTGCTGTCATACATGAACCGTGGGGAAACATACCCGGAAGCCGAAGCGCGCCTCACCAAACTGTGGGAGGATGGTGAGCACCCAGCGCAGCACGCGGCGGCGGAACGTCAACTGAAACGCACCCGCCGATTGGAAGAGCGTCAACAACGTCGGGGAGTGAGATCCGCATGAATATAGATCATGTACTCATAACTGGTGGTGCGGGGTATCTTGGATCAGTCCTAGTGCCTGAGTTACTTGCAGCAGGATATCGTGTTACGGTGTTGGACAATTTTCGCCACGGAGTGCCTAGTCTTTTGGGTTGCATCCGAGACGAGTATCTCCAAGAACTATCAATCGTGAGAGGTGACGCCAGCAACACGGCCACACTGAAACCTCTGATAGAACCCGTCGATGCTGTTGTAGCGCTCGCAGCAATTGTTGGAGCCCCCGCTTGTGATCTCGAATACCGCGAAGCAGTACAAGTGAATGTCCGAGCCATCCAACAACTGGGTCGCCTAATCGGGGGACGTCCGCTTATTTATCCCTGCACCAACAGTGGATACGGCATCGGAGGGGAAGCTGAGTGTGACGAAAATTCACCCCTCCTCCCCATCTCCAGATACGGTAGGACAAAGGTGGTGGGGGAACGCCTGGCCTTGGCAACCCAGAATGGAATCAGCTTACGCTTCGCCACGCTCTTTGGTCCATCGCCGCGTATGCGCCTTGATCTGATGGTGAATGATTTTGTGTACCGCGCGGTGCGCAACCGCGCGCTTGTAGTGTTCGAGGGGGGATTCCGGCGCAACTTTCTGCATGTGGCTGATGCCGCACGAGCGATCCGATTTGCACTAGAGCACGTCGAGGCGATGCGGGGATTGGCGTTCAATGTCGGAGATTCCAGAGCGAACATGACCAAGCTGGATCTGTGCCGTCGAATTGCTCAGCACGTTCCCGGATTTACGTGGGTGGAGTCGGCCGCAGGGACCGATCCAGACAAGCGTGACTACGTTGTTTCTAATGCCCGTATTGAAGCACTCGGGTGGCGTCCTCAGTGTACCTTGGAGGAAGGCATACACGAGCTGTTGGCAGCATACCGTATGCCGCTTGAAGGACCGTTTCGCAACGTGTAGTCAACTGGTAGAAACTCAAGTACCTGATTGCTTGACTAAAATTAACTCTTTACTAAAAGGCGCTAAACGCGTATAATTAGTTTTGAGTACGGTAATCACAAACGGAGGAACAGATGAGCGCAGCAAAGGGAAGTCATAGGGAGGATCGGATGGACAAAGTACGCATCGAGTGCCGCACCATTCAGGAATACGACGCCTGCATAAAGGCCGGAAACATCGCCGTCGTATTCGCCCTGCGCGTTGTCGCTGAAGCCGGCGCTACCGTCGAGGCGCGGGAGAACTCGTCCGTCGTGGCGCGGGAGAACTCGTCCGTCGAGGCGCGGGAGAACTCGTCCGTCGAGGCGCGG
>ERZ1292632.1229-Hain-H43-01um-R2-1229-length-25839-cov-13_pt1 | contig 25839 bp, 32 predicted proteins | sample MGYA00564407_ERZ1292632 | MGnify/ENA primary metagenome ERZ1292632 (study PRJEB36523, sample SAMEA6512637) | groundwater metagenome | collected 2019-01-08 | study: AquaDiva: Metagenomics assemblies of 32 groundwater samples | reverse complement strand
CCGCCTGGACCCACGAGGCCGAAGTCGCCGAGGCCAATCAGCGCGCGGACGAGTACGCCGGCATGTGCAGGGATACGGCGGAGGCGTTGCGGAAATTGGAGCGATTACGGCTCCGGCCCATGCTGGAGACCGACTACAACGGTGTTGATTTGATGATGTCCCCCAAGTAACGGAGATACGAGAATGCGTTCAGTCTTTGCGATGATTATGATTTTCGCGGCTTCGATTGTCCACGCTCAAAGCGTAGCGGTTCCCACGCGGGGAACGACATGGGAATTCCCCACTGCCGTGACCGTGAATGCCAGGAACTACAACACGGCGAAGGAGACATTTGGCGCCGGCAACCGCACGGTGATTGTGCCAGCCGGCACCTACCTCGTCGGCGCGCTGGAGATTTTCTCGAACACGGTAGTCTTGCTCGAGCCTGGCGCGGTCATCAAAGACTCGGGCGTCTTGCCCTTCGCGACTCCGCTCATCAAAATCCGCGGCAACAACGTGCGCATCATCGGCCACGGCGCCCGGGTGATCGCAAAGCGCTCTGACTACACGACTGGCGAGCACCGGGCCGGCATCCTGATATTCGGCGCCAGCAACGTGCACATCGAGGGCCTGGAGTCATCGTTTCACGGTGGCGATGGGTTCTATATCGGCGGTCCTGCCGGCGATCCATCCACCGACATCAGCATCACGGGGTGCTTGGCCGATGGCAATAGGCGTCAGGGGATGAGCATCGTCAATGCGGCGCGCGTGTACGTCGCCGACTGCGAGTTTCGCAACACAGTGGGCACGTGGCCGATGTTCGGGGTTGACGTCGAACCGAACAACCCAGGGGATTACATCGAGAGGGTTTACCTGATCCGGCCGGAGACAGCGAATAATCGCGGCGGCGGGATTACCGTCGGTCTTTCAGGGTTCGGCGCCACCGGCCGACCAGCCAGCGTAGTGATAGATGGGCATCGCAGTGCTGGCGAAGTCATCGTTTTCCAGCGATCGTCCATTCGCGCCATCGATAGCGTCGTCTACCAGTGAGTCATGGCGGCGAGGGTCACTCGGCCTTCGCCGCATCCAATGCCGCCACCTGGCCGGCCCGCGCCGCATCGTCATCCAGCTCCAGCTCGAGCAGCTCCGCATCGCTGGGCTGCAATCGGCCCTCGCTGCGGATCTTGGTGAGCAGTGCCGATGCCTTCACGGCGCCCGCCAAATGCGAGTTGAGCGCGTTGACTAGCAGGCCGAGATTGTCGAGGGAATTGCTCATTGCGGTGACCTCGCGCTCAGCGGCGCTCTAGAGTTGAGAAATTTCTGCAGCTCAAGCAGCACGCCGGTGGCCAGTTCGAGCTTTGTCTTGCCGGCCAGCGTTTCACCCGCCTCGTAGACCTGTCGCGCCGTGTCCAGGTATGCCCGTGACTGGTCGCATAATTGGATGACGTACTCCATGTCCTTGATGTTGATCTGGCGCGCGTTGAGCGCCGCAGTCGAGGTATTGCGCAGGGCGGTGATCTGCGTGATGGCGTACACGTAGTCATCCCTGAACGTCTTGGGCTGCTGCAAGCCGAGGGCGGTGCAGCCTTGAAGGGAATGCAGGCAGACAATCGCCAGCATGACGGCGATGGCGATGCGGTAACGACTGAGGAATATCGAACGGATCACTGTGAACTCTCCTGGTTGGGCACGAAATATTGCGCGATGAATGTCAGCACGCCGCTGAGCGCGACAGCGACCTCTGCGGGTAGTGGCTTGCCGGCGAACTCGGCCACGCACCAGCAGGCAATGGTGACGATGCCGCTCACCAGTCCGCCGACCATGACCTTGCGCTGCACGGGGTTGGGTTTCTGCTCGACTGCTGCGTTCATTCTGGCCACCTGGCTGTTTCGATCATTGCCGCCACTCGCGGGCCGCGCCGCGCCACTTGCTCGAACCATTTGCTCGAGCGCAATTCCTCCGCTGCACGCGGCCAATCTCCGCGCCCCGTCGCAGCCAGGAACTTCTTGAACCCACCGAGACGCATCGGGCCAAGGCAGAACATCAGGTCAATCAATGCAGCCTGCCGTACTTCATCGAGCGCATTGAACCACGGATATGCGCGCAACAGTTGCAGCCGGCATTCCCGTATGTCGTTGGCCAGCATGAGGTCAGCCTCGTCCTGGCGGATGCCGTTGTCCTCGATGTTGCGACCGATGCCGACGGTCCACTTTCCGGCCGTGCATCGGTATAGAGAGAGCGATGTGCCCTCGTGATCCTTGATGAGATCGGCAACGTTCATGGCATCCCCAGCGCGCGGCGCACAAGCTTGACGAATTCCCGCGGGCTGTCCTTCTCGGCGGTGCCGAGAACGCCCTCGATCTTGGCCAATCGCTCGGTCTCCTTGGTCACGGTGCCCGAGTAGATGACGAACGGCACGCCAGGACACACGCGCTGACAGATTCTCCGGGCATCCCAGGCATCGAACTGCGGCAGGCATATGTCGGCCAGCACCATGTCAGGCAGGCGCTCGGCAAGGGCTGCGGCGAGCCCTGCCTCATCAATCACCCGGCGGCTCTCGACGTGGATGCCGGCTTTCGCGAGGGTGAGCCAGGACAGCTCGACGTCCACCATATCGTCGTCGACGAAGAGCAGTAGCGGTTTCAATCTTCCTCCTCGTCCCTGAGTTGCAGGTGCTCCCACATGCGACGCAGCCTACCGCCGTAGCGATGCAGTCGCTCCAGGATGCTGCCCTTGACGGTCGGATGGCCCACCTCCTGGGTCAACTCGTCGAGCTTCGCCTCGCGCTTTGCGTCCCGCACGCTGTGATAGTAGATCCAGCCGAAGATCAGGCCGAGCGCGGCGAAGATCGCACGCAGCAGCCAGATGAGCGTTGGATCCTCGAGCGGGGACTGCATTACGGCGATGCGGCCTTGCCGACCAGTAGCCTGACCGTCTTGCGCACCTCGTCATTGAGCGTGCCGCCGGACTCCAGGGTATCGGCGACCGAGCGAAGCACGTTCTGCTCGGCCATGCTCAGCGAGTTGCTGCCGGATGCGTCCCTGATGAGCTTCCGCCTGCGGGCCTCTTCCTCTTCATCGGTCATATACTTTCCTCAACGTCTTGAGTTCCGTGTTTTTCTGATCGGTCCAGTCCTTCGCCTGGGCCGAATCCTGCTTCGCCCGATCCACATCGGAGCGTAGGTCGGCCATGTCCTGGGCGAACTCGGCGCGGATCAGTCGGGGGCCGTAGATGTACCCCAGGATGCACATGACCAGCGCGGCGGTGGCCACCATCGAGATCAGCATCAGCCACGGCAGGTGATGGTTCACGTTGCCGCTGTTGCTCTGGTCGAGCCTAGTCGTCATGGGCGTGCCGCCGCCGTTGATCGTCGCCACGTTCACCGGCGGGCGCGGCTCGGCGGTGTTCCGTATGCCCTCCGGGAATCCGTCTGCGTCCCGATCCAGTTCCCCTGCCTTCGGCACTACCTTCATTGGCGTCATGCTGCTCCCCTGGTTGTGAGGTACAACCCTACCAGGGCCACCACCCCGACGGCACCCACGCCAATACCTACGATCCAGTAAAACTTCCGGTCGTTGCTGTCGATCGACTGCGTGACCGGCCCGAACCGGCCCTCAACCTGGGCGAACCGCTCCTTGTCGCGCTGCTCGTGCGCGGCCATGTCGGAGCGCAATGCGGTGATGTCCTCGCGCATGCCGCGGGTGGACTCGCCCTGCTGGCCGATGAATGTGCGAACGTCGTCACGGAACTCCCTTTCCTCACGCAAGCGGGCTCGCTCCTCTTCCCATGCGGCCACGTCGGCCGGGTCATTGCTTGGCGGTCGGGTGGTCATTTGTCAATTGGCCTGGAGTCGGGGCAAATCAGGGTATCGGCGCGCAACTTTCACTACACTCAGCGCGTCGGATAAATCACCACAACAGGGGAGATCCTATGTCGCACTGCACTCGTCTCGCTGCCCTTGCCATTGCTGTCGCTGCTCTCGCGCTCCAGGGCTGCGCGGCCATTCGCCCGAGCGGCATCGGCCTCGAGGCTGATCACAACTCCGGCCTGCTCGTCGACGGCCACGATAGTCGCGGGCTGCTGCGAGAGGACAGCCTCGATACGGTCAAGGTCTACGTCGATTGGCAGCGGCCGGTCAGCAACCGCGCGACTTTCTACGTTGTCGCTGGAGCCGGGTACAAGGTGCGCGAGCGAGGCTTCGAGACCAGCGGCTCGCCATGGGTCGGCAACGTGCGCACCGGTGTTCGCTTCAGCCTCGATCGGCATTGAGACCGGGCCGCAGCGCCTCAATCTCCCGCTCGATCGCATCCAGCCGTGCTGCGGACTGCCCCGGCACCGGTTGGCCTCTTACCTCGGCAAGTCTGATCTCTCGCAGTGCGCGCAGCGAGGACAGCTCCAGGGCCTCGATCTGCGTCTGTGCGGCCATGCGCCTCGCCTGCGCCCTGGCGACCGCGGGCTTCAATCGGTACCGCTTGCGCTCTGGTATCCATTCGTGGTCATCGCTGGGGGCTGGCGGCTTGTAGTCGACAATCGACCGATCCTGCAGGTCGACGCGCTGAGACTGCGAATCGCTGACACCGCTAATCCAATCGAATCCATCCGGCCGGTTCGCTGCCAGGAACTCATCGCTGGCGCTTATTGATCGCCCGGTGAACAAGCCGGTCGATAGATCAAACAGCCAATGCGTCATTTCTTGATCAGCTCGACTTTCAGCGTGATATTACGCATGTCGACGGTGCTGGCCGGCGCCGTTTCGTTATTCGCGAACAGCGTGAAGAACCGGTTGTTGCCGGCAGTGACCACCAGATCGAACTGATCCATGACCCGCTCTCCTGGGCTTGCAGATGCGGTTACCAATTTTCCGCCGCTTTGCCCCAAGCTCAGACTACCGCTGACACTGCTGGCGCCGATCAAAACTCGTATATCTGCCGCCCCACTCTTCCATGCGTTTGCGGTCACGGTCACCAGGGCCCTGTAGTCGAACACCTGAGATGGGACATTGATTACCGAGAATACTTGTAGGGCATCCGGCACAGCGTCGTCGCAGACGTGGGTCTCGGTCGCGTCCGTGACAGTGAGAACCTCAGTCGCCGCGTTGTCCCCAATCTGCTGGGTATCGACCTGCGTGACAACATCGCCAGGCCCGAACTCCAGTCCGTTGCAAGAACAACCCGGTAAGTTGAAGCTTGAATCCATGAAGAGCGTCAGGCCCGACACCGCAACCGTGCGATGTAGCGTGCCATCGAGATAGTACTTGACGTTGGAACCGTCGTAGGTGATCGCGAATAGGCTGGTCGTGGTGTAGGTCGCTGGTGAACTGATGAGAGTGCCGGATTCGTAGATGCGCGCCTGTCCGCCCGTGTCCGCCTCCCATGCGTAGTCGATCGAGGTGAAATCCATGTCGGTTGTGGGATCTGTGTTTAATCCCACCATGAATATGCCGCTCGTACTCGCAGATTTAAACTGCACATGGCAAGTCGGATACCCAACCAGGCTGTAGGCGTCGGAGTCGCCCCACGCTGACGAGCCACCAGACTTTAGAATTCCGCCATTCGCTACGATACAGTTCCCGCGAGCGATGAACATGCTCGGAGTCGCAGCGCCGTACGGCACGAAGAGCACATTGCGTGCGGCGGCGCCTGGGCTGAACCAACTGGAGTCCATGAAGAGCGTGACGCCGGGTGCGGCCTTCCTGCGAATGACAACTCCATCTTTACTGTAGATGACGAACTTCCCGTCGTGCACGATCGACAGGGCAGTGTCAGTTGTATAGGAGCCCGGTGACGTTATGAAGGAACCTGATTCGTAGATTTGCAGCGGGCCGTTCACATCAGCCGGGTCAGAGCAATACCACGCGTAATCCAGCGAGGTGAAATTCTGGTCGGTTGTAGGGTCCGAGTTCAGGCCGATCATGAACTTCAGGTTGGTCTGTTCGGCCTGGAAAGAAACCGCGCACCCCGTTGCATAGGACTGGTTGCTATAGGTATCTGAGTCCCATGCGCTCGATCCGCCGTTCTTTCTGATCGTCGTAGCCGTGGCGATGCAATTTCCTCGGGCGATGAATGGAATGCTGGGCGAGGTGGTCAGCGGGCCGAACTCCAGTTGGCTGACCTTGCCGGCGCCATTCCAGGAGGAGTCCATGAACAGGGTCTTGTTGGCTGCCGCGACCGAGCGCTGCAGTACCCCGTTTTTGAAGTACTGCACGAGCCGGCCGTCGTACTTGATGCTGAGCGCGGTGGCGTTCGTGTAAGAGCCGAACGCGCCTATAAGGACGTTGCTCTCGTAGATTTCCAGCGTCGCGTCGTTACGGCAGAACCAAGCGAAGTCCAGCGACGTGAAACTCTGATCTGTCAGGGGATCGGAGTTCAAACCGATCATGAGAGACTGATTTGTCTGGTCCGGAACGAAGGACACAAAGCATCCGGACTCGAAGGTCTGCGCGCTGTAGACGTCCGAGTCCCATGATCCGCCAGCGCCGTACTTACCTGCAGTGTTGTTCGTGGCAAAGCAGGTCCCACGAGCGATGAACGGCACGGCCGGCGCAGATGAGTTGCTGACGAAGGCCACGTCTTGCACCGTCGCGCCAGGCGTCGAGAAACTGGAGTCGAAGAACAACGAGGCGTTATTGACTTGAGACTGCCGCTTCATCACGCCATCGACGAAGTACCTGACGTTGTGCTGGTCGTAGGTGATCTCGAAAACCGTGGCCTTGGTGTAAGCGCCGGTGATCGCGGTCGACGAGCCGCTTTCAAAGATGGTCCAGTTTCCGCTTGAGTCGAGCTTGAAGGCGAAGTCCAAAGACGTGAAGTTCTGGTCTGTCAGCGGGTCCGAGTTCAGCCCCATGTACAGATCGGCGTTGGTCTGCGATGCGCGGAACGACAGCGACGAGCCGGTCGAGAACACGCCGCCCGAGTAACAATCCGAATCGTATCCGCTTGCGGCCGACATCTTCTTGCTGATGGTGTTGCCGTTCACGAAGCAGCTACCGCGAGAGATCAGCTCGACATTGCCAATCCGCGGAAACACATCATTCGGCGGAACCGTGTAGCTGTACGCGGTGACAGAAGCGAGATCTTGCACGCCAGCGCCGTAGATATTGAACGAGACGAACTTGAAGTAGAACGTCTGGCCGATGTCACCGGGATCGATCGGGATGCGGAAGATTGCGCCATCGAGCCGCACGAATCGCGTGCTCGATGCGTGACTCGCGATGATCGATCCGTACGCGCCGCGGCGCAGATACCCGAGGTTGTACGCACCGGCACCGGTGAGCGTGACATCGCGATACGCCAGCACCTCGCCCTCGACCAATGCGAGGGTACGCATGTTGTCGGCTTCGGCAGTTGTCGCGCCCGACAGTTGCAGACTGGTATTCGCGAGCAACACCGAGAGAGTATTCACGGTGTCTGGATCAGATCCAGTTGGCAGCGTTGCCGTCAACGTGCCGTATCGCGCCGAGCCCATGATGCGCCCGACAGCCTCATAGCGTGCGTTGTCGAGCGACATGTAAGCGACGCAGCCACCCCAGGGAGCGCCCGTCGCGCCACAGACCGCGATCCAGATCTCATGTCCGCCGGCCGGGCCAATGAGCAAGGCTGGCGCCGAGAAGATCTGCGGCGCCAAGACATTGCCCGGGTCATCAGCATAGTTGGCAGCGTAGCCCTGCGCAGTCTGCCAGTCGTAGAGCGGCGCACCGGCAGTGCCGACCAACACCTCTTCCGCCGTGATGGACAGACGCAGCGCCTCTTCTTCGCTGTCCTCGCGGATCTCAGTGATTCGGACCAGCGTCGAGCTCAGCCCTATCGCACTGTCATTCAGCGATAGAAAATCGCCCGGCTCAAGCAGGCAAAAATCTGGGCGCAGCTCGAGCTCGTAGGTGTTGCGAACGTAGAGCTGGCGCTGATTGATGATCTGACCGACCAGACGCGCCGTAGCTGTATCGGTGATCGCACGGAACGAGATGGTGTCCATGACGCGCTCGCCGCGCTGGGCAACGTCTGTTTCGTCCTTTGATTCAGCAACCGTTGGGTTGTACTGATGGCCGCGGTCGCTGAACTCCACGCGCACGACGTTGTAGGTGTCGTTGCTCGCCTTGCGGGTCAGGCGAACCGGGTCAACGCCTTGGCTTGGGCAGTAGTCATCATCGGTCAGCGAAAAGATCGGCGTGAGATTGGGAACGTAGGTGCTGCCACCGCCGCTCACCGTCTCATCGGCGTACGGGATTATCTTCAGGACCGCGCCGGACTTGACGGCAAACGAGTTGCAAATCCTCAGTATCTCGTCGATGAATTCCTTCGCCGAACGCTGCGCCTTTTCCACGGGGCTCAAGTTGAAACCCATGGCCGTGCAGTACTCGCCGAAGGTATTGAGCGTCGTTGGATCTAGATAAGGGAAGTTGCAGCCGTGAACCGCATGCGTGCAGTAGTCCAGCAGGATGTCATCGGGATGCGCGTCGTAGTTAATAGCCACATCTGAATTGAGGCCGCGAACCTCGCAACTGATCTGCGGGAAAGACGCCCCGCTCCCGAGTTCCAACGATCCGTTGACGAGAATCGCAGTGGATGGATAGCCGATGGCGCGGGTCGGGTGCTGCGTCGTCAGGTAACCCCATGTTGCCTGGTTGAGCGCGCCATTGAAGAGCCCGAAGCCCAGCGCCGCGTAGCTCGTTTGCGCTTTGTCGTTGTAGACCAGACTGATATCGATCCCCGGACCCTCGCAGACCATTAGCACCACGGCAGCGGTGTACGTGAAACTGGTGTTCTTTGGCGCGCCGCCACCGCCCTTGCCGCCGCCTGTCTTCTGCGTGTGCTCGGTAGCGGTAAAGTCCTCGTATTGCAGCAGCGCGAGCGAGACCCTGTTGCGGCCATAGGCGAGCGTGTAAGGTACGCCGAACGTGCTCGCGGTCAACTGGATCTGAGACAGCTTCTCTTCTTTCTGAGAGACCGCGCCGCTACTGCCGGCCACTAGAAAACACTCCAGTAGCTCTCGATGCGCGGCTCCAATAGCCTGCGTTCGATGATCTCGACGCACCTGTGCGGGCGATACGCGTGCAGCGCATAGACATCATCGAGCAATATCATGCCGTGCGCAGCATGCCGACCGAAGCTGCACATCGCGATGTCTGCCGGCAGCGCAGCCGCAGCGTCGACGCGCTTCGCAAAGCGCTGTAGCTGCTGCAGGAAAAGCGGCTGATCACGGTGCAGATACCATTCCGGGCTGTACTCGTCCGGGTAGTAGTCGGGCGGCGCGAATCCGCAGGCTCGATACACGCCGACCAGCAGCATGGCGCAATCGACGCCGAGCCCCTTGACGCACTGATGATGATGGTAGGACGTGAGCAGCCATGTGCGTGCTTCGGCGATGATGGCGGCGCGGGCTGCTGCGTGGATCATGATGCTTGATACGTTCGCCCGCTGGTGGTTCGGCTGCCGATGGTGGATCCTGTGATGGGGCCTGATTGCCCGGCTGGCGTCGTCACCTCGCTGTTGGACTGCGCAACACCGCCGTCGTAAAGAGTTTCCGGGACCGGCACGTACGGCGCGCCGCGGAATCTCGGGAGGTTGTTGAAGGGGGCGCCGAGCGCTGCGTTATTGTTGGCACAGGCCGCTTGCGTCTTCCTGCAAACCGGATAGATTACAAAGTTGTTGCCCGCGACTGGCGCCGTCGGCAACGGCTTGACCAGGCGAATCCCGCCAGAAGGCTGAAAAGAGAACTTCACAAGCGCGCTCAGCCCTGAGTTTGGCCCACTGGTGAAAGTGATATTGCCAAGATCGAAATACGCAGCTGCCTGCGTGAGAGATGTCGTGAAGAAAGTATTGGTTGGCGTTCCGCTGACAACGCCGCTGACGCTGAAGGTTGCCACATTGAGCCCGCATCCAGTGTCGTACGTCGTATAGATGCAGCCGCTCTGCACGATGTTCTTCGGCATGGCGACATTCAGTTGCGCTAGATCGTCATCGACAACCACGCGCACGTTATTCCTTCCCGCCGTCACGTTGTTAACGACTCCACTGAACCAGACAATCGCGCCAGGCGTGGTATCGGACCACGAGGACAAGAAGAGCTTCGAAAACACCACTCTGGCGTAGTCGAGCACGCCGATTTGCGCTGCGGCCTGCAGCGAGAATCCGGCGAAGGTCGGCGCCGTGACATCGGCCTCACGTGGCCACATATCCAGTTCCAGAGTCTGAGCCTCAAGGCCAATCTTCTGCGTCATGGATTGACGTCGGATGAGAATGCTGCTGCTGTAAGTGTTGCCGCCAACAACCAATGGAGCATCGCTCGTCGTCAGATAGATGTGCGATCCGTCGGTGAGCTCGAAGTCGTAAAGCTCGGCGTACTTGTACTGGCCTGAGGACAGGATGGCGAGAGTTGCCCCGGAGGCTGTCTTCACAATGGCACCGAGATGAATTGGAACTCTGCGCGCCACAGGAATGACATCATCTTCACAAATTCGATCGTGTCATCCATGAATCGGCAGCGGTAGCTGAATGTGCCGGTCCAGGTGAGCGCGTGGCCGGTGATCGGCGGCGTGACGAAGGTGATGTTGCCGGTCGGCCCGATCGTGTAGTGAGTGATCACGGTCTGCAGCACGCCGTTGTCAAAGATGCTCGGGGTAGATGAGAGGTTTTGGACGCGCTCCGCGTAGCCCGGCCCTCCGGCGTTCTGGTATCGCGCGACCAACTGGAATTGCGTCGTCGTGCCGTTGCCCGTGCCGAAATTCTCAAGCGTCGCAGAGTTGAACTCTGGGTCGTTGTACAGGAACGTGTCAAAGCTCCCTTGAACAGCGTTGAACAGCCCGACCAACTGCTTCAGTTCGTTGGTGGATGCTTGCTCGCGCAGCACGCTGTACTCAAGCGAGAACATAATCCTCGGGTACTGCCGATAAGCGATGCGACTCTCCTTGCCGCTGAGCGACTCATTCACGCCCGTGCGCCATTGCGGCGTACGCGTGAACGGATAGGTGAGCCCCTTCAGGACTGGGAAGACGAAGCTGCTCATTGCATCCGTGAGACCATGGTGCCGGGCATCTTGGCTGCGGCCATCTTCATGACGGCACCATAGAACGCCTTGCGATTGCGTTGCGCGAAGTCCTGGACTGACTGCGCGTCCATCGCGTTCACGACGATGGTTGAGCTGCCACCGCCGAACCCGCCGCCGTCGCGCATGCCCTCGGCGAAGTTCTTTGGCACCACGGTTTCGCCCTGGTGGATCTGCGCCACCATGTCGCGCGGCACGTTCCATGCGCCGACGTCGAGCGACGCCAATCCCTCGTAGGCCGAGACCGCAGCAAAGGCCGCAGTAGCCGCCACAGGCGCGAGAATCCATCCAACGTATGGGATCTGCGCCACGCTCGCGTAGGTGCCGGAGAATGCCTTGGCCGCGTCCTGGATCACGCTTTTCTTGCCGGCCTTCGACGCTACTGCTGCTGCCGTCACGGTGCCCGCAGTACTCGCAGCCACTCGCGCCGCCTCGCCCGCAGCAGTCGCCGAGGTGCGCGCAGCTTGGCCGGCGACGGTTGCGCCAGTCTTCTTCTGCTCGGCGAATAGGTGGTAGAGGAATCCGCCCTCCTGCAATGCCTTGGTCGCGGTCTCCTGGGTTTTCGCGAGCAGTAACCGTGTCGTCAGCGCCTTCGCGTCTGCCTGCAGTTCTTTGATGAGCATCTGCCCGCCGATCTCGAGCAGCGACTGAGACATGCGCTTGCGCCCGCCGATCAGGTCAGAGATGAAGCTCGACTCTGCTTCCTGGATGCCGCGCACGGCGGTGCCCCATGCCGTGCCCTGCTGGCGCGCGAGCTGGATTGATGCCGAGGCAGCCTGCCGGTCCAATTTCTGCAGCTCCAATACCTGCTTTTCCTTGAGTTCTCGGATCTGGTTGTAGACCTGGGCATACGCGACTGGCTGAAGCTCCAGCGCCGCGAGTTGACTTTCCAGCGATTGAATCTCGATGGCGTACTCTTGCTCGGCGAGCGTCTTCAGAGCCGATATCTTCTCGTTCGCCGTGATCCGCTCAGCCTGGACTTCCAGGTCGAGCGCATCCTTTTTGCCGTCGATCTGCGCCTTCGCGATGGCCAGATCAGTGTCAGCAGTGGATTTCGCGATGGCTTGCGCCTGGCTCTTGGCCTCGAGACCGAGACGCGCGATGGCCTCGTTGAGCTTCGTCTGCACCTTCACGCGATTCGCAGCGGTCAGCAGATCAGTGTCGAGCAGTTTTTGGTATGCCTGCACCTCCAGCGAGAGCCGCTCGATCGCGCCGCGGTCAACCTCGGCATTGATGCGCGTCACTTCCTCGTGCACGCCTGCAACCGCCTCAGCGCCGCGCGCTTGGCGAATTTGAGTGTCGAGCTGGGAGACTTCTTTCTGGATGGCGAGATACTCAGAGGAGTTCTCGCGCACACTGGACAGCGATTGAGCGGCGATCTGCCGCTGCCGCTGCAACATACCGGACTGCGTGCCATCCCACGCCGAGGCAACCTGGCCCATCTGCGCGCGCATGCGGTCGAGCGCCGGGCCGAACTGCAACGAGTCCAGATTCTTGTTGGCCTTGTCGAGGCTGTCAGCCAGCAGTGTGACGCTTACCTGATCCCCGCGCTCGCTCGCCACCTCCAGCGCCGCAGCGAGTTGGGCTACCTTGTCTTTCGCATCGCCGATCTGCTTTGAGATTGGGTTCTCTGCTTTTGCGATCTCTACGCCTGCTTTCAGTGTTTGCTCTTTTGTCTGAGGCGTCGCCGCGATCTGTTGCGCAGACTGCTTCAGTAGAGCGACCTGATTTTGGATTTGCTCATTCTGCCGCTTCAGGATGTCGGTACGCAGTTCATCTAGCGGGATGCCCGCCTCACCAGCGCCGATATAGGCGAGAAAGTTCTTCACACTGGCGAACATCGAGGCGCCATGCTCGGTGATTTTTACGCGCGCACGATCTATGGCGCTATTCACCAGATCAATCTTGGCCGCGAACACTTCGTTCGCATCGCCGCTGTCATCTGCGGCGTTGGCGGCTGAGATCTGTTGCTGCGTCATGCCCTTGAGATCTTTAGCCAAGTCTTCGGCAGACTTCCCGGCGTCGAACATCTTGGCCAGGGCTGCGCCTGCCTCGACGGATCCTTGTTCGGATGCTTTCGCGAAGTTGGATACGGCAGTGGCGAGACCCTTGAGCTGATCCTCGGTCAGATCCTCCAGCGTTGTGAACGACGCTGCGATTTTCCTGGCCTCTGACGTGGTGATGTTGTCAGCCTTGGCGAGTTCCCGAACCAATTCATTCACAGCGACCTTGGTGACGTTCACATTGCCAGCGAACGCCGCGCCGATCTGGATTTGATCAACAGCGTTCTGTGCCTCGATCGCTCGGTACGCAAGGAACCCCAGCGCGGCAGCGACAGCGCCGGCAACGCCAGCCGCTAGAAGTCCGCTGCTCCTCAGTTCCGTGAAGTCCTCGACGATACCTTTGATAGTTCCGGGAACTGCCAGCACGTCGCCAGAGGTAAGTTGCTCAAACAGATCTTGGAATGCTCCCGCGGACTTCTGCGCCGCCTCCCCACCGGACTCGAGCCCATCGCCCGCTCCGCTTGCTGAAGCCCCGGCCGCCTTGATCTCCTCTGCTAATGCCCTCGCCTCCTCTCTGGCGTGCAGCATGTCACCGGCGAGTTGTTGCAGCTTGTCACGCCCAGCCGGGTCGATGGTGCCGCGCGCGGATTCCTTGGCGAGCTTGTTGAGCTCGGAGGTCAGACCGCCGACGTTCGCCTTCGCAATCGCGAGCTTGGTCTGCAGATCGATGACGTCTGCAGTGATCTTGATCGCGAGTGAATTGCTCATGTAGAGATCTTGCCGCCGTTGCTCGCCTCGTAGAAGTCTTTGATGTTCATCGCGCCCGCGGCCCAACGTCGCTCGAGCGAACGCATGTGTTCGGCTTCGGCCTCTTCAGCGGTCATCTGCTTCGCGCTCTTCGGCTCCCAGGTGGTTTGCACCATGACCTGGATGCGCAGCAACTCGTGCTCTGGTGGGAAGTCCTGCCAATATGCAAACAAGGCGCGGGCATCAGAGAAGCGAATCGAGCGAACCGCATCGGGCGTGATCTTGAGCGCCATCGCGATGCGCGAGATCAGGAACCCCCAATCTACGGCTGAGCTTCCCCCGGCTGCGGATCTCCAGCCTGGACCTCTTCGACGATGAGGCCCGAGAACACCATGATGCGCTTGACGATGTTCTTCATCGTCTGCACGTCACCGACACGCAGCGTGCGAATCTTCTCGGGCTTCATGTCTGGATACACCGGCAGTAGCGCTGTGCTGATGACGCCAACCTGGTAGTTCCAGAACTCTTTGATGTCGCCCTCTCGGAATCCACCGATGAGGACATGCAGGCTTTCGACCTGCCCCACCGTCAGTTCGTTGACGGTGTACTTCTTGCTTTCGATTTCGATTTCGATCGTCTTCATATTTACGCCAGGGTTGCCAAACTGATGATGCCAATCTGGTCAGACGCGTTGGCGAACGCCTTGCCGCTGTATTCCGGCATCATGAAGTCGCTCACCTTGTGACTCGTCTTCACGCCGGTCATCACGACGTTGAAGAGACGCAGAAAGTACGTCGCGCCGTACAACGTCGACTTGTAGTCGAGCGTGACGACTTCCGTGGTACCGATGTCGTTGTTCGGGATGATCAAGCTCTGGCCCGCAGCGCCCGAGGTGAAGCTGTAGGCGAAGCTGATCTTGACGAGATCAGTGGTGTCGGCCGCCGCGAACGTATAGACACCGGCAGACACCGCATACTGACCCGTCGTCGGCGTGCCAGTGACGAGCTTGTAGGGCTGGCCAGTGTCCGCATTAATCACGCCCAGGTCTTTGTTGAACGTGCCCGTCGAGGGCGGCGTCGGGGTGATCTGATACGGCGTGCCGGGAATCGCGGTCGACGCGGTGGTGCTGATGTCGTACTCGGTGCCAATCGTGAACGTGCCGCCGAGCAGGAACGTATTGATCGCCTGGCCGCTGGTCTTTGCGGCCTTGATCGAGACATCGATGCTCTTCGTACCGGTGGCCACCAGCAGCGGGAATTGCTTCTGGCCCCACAGGTCCTTCACATCTGCCTTGATGTCCATCGACAGTTCGTTGATGGATCCGATGTTGTAAGGCGTCGCATTCGCCGTGCTGACGCTCTGGAAATACAACACGCCCGGGCCGAACACGCCTTGCGCGACGACATTTGCGGTCATTGTGACAACTCCAAGTTAGGGAACGATGATCTCGACTTCAATGACGGCGATGGATTGATCGCCCGTGTCGCCGGGGAAAATCTCGATGGCGCCCTCGCCGTCGGCGATGCGACACCAGTGAACGAGCCCGCCGATGGTGTAGCGGCCAACATGCTGGTCGCCGTCTTGCGGGCTGATGATCGACTGCAACGCATCCAACAGGGCGTTGATCTCGACGATGGACGATGCGCCCTCGTACTTGCCGCCGTTCGCGTAGATGAAGATCTCGCCGCTGAGACGGCGCACGGGGCAGTACTCGCCGGCCGTGTACGAGAAAGACTCCGTGTTGGGGCGCAGAAAGATCGCGGGCTGCGAGGTCACCTCATTCCAACGTAGCAGCCTGCGGCCGGTCGTGAGGAATCCAGTGGTGAGCGCTACGGCGCGCTCGGAGCTCAACGCTGGCAGCGAGAGCTGGAATGGATTGAACGATGCAATCACCGCACCCGCTGGCACGCCTTCGCCGAACACGGGTAGCCCCAGGAACATGCCGGCAGTGGCGCTGGCGTTGCTCATTACCACGCCGCCTTTTGTCAGGTCGGCGGTGAAGGAAACGGACACCGAGGCAACCAGGTCAGCGAACAGCGCCGACCAGACCTGTTCCCGCGTCGGGCCTCTCATGTGTTCGCCGCCGCGACTTGCGCTTCCAGGACTGCTTGCAGGCGGCGCTTGATCTCGGGCTGCATGTCTGCCAGCGGGCCGCGCAGGTATCGAAACTCACGTATCACCGCAGGCCGCGTGAAGCGATCGACAGCGCGTCGCTTCTTGCCGCGCTTCGTGATGGTGTAGACGTCTTTCTTGAAGATCCGCCGCGGCTTCTTCGACCCGTACTCCAGGGTCGCGGCCTTGATGTACTCGTTGGAATCGCCACCGGCGTAGACCGACACGTATCCGGCCACGCGCGTCTCGCCGATGAATGTTCGACCTTTCAGTTCGCCGCGGAGCTTGCCGGTTTTTCTCGGCGCCGCTTTCTGGCTGAGTGCCAGCGCCTCGGCAACTAGCTCGTCAATCTCGGATTTGAGCGCTTCCTTGAATTGCTGCGGAAACTGGTCGAAGCGCAGCGAGATCTCTTTGTCGCCGCGCGTGACAACGGCCATCAGGCATTCACCGGCACGCGGTACTGGCTGACGAGGTTCTCGATTTCGGGCGGCAGCGCGCCATGCTGCCCGGGCGTGGGGCCCACCCACCAACGCTCAGTCGCAAGCCCTGGCTGTTCACGCTGGACCAGCAGGGGATCGCGGCCGCGGCCGCGGAATCGCTCTGCGACCAAGCGCAGGCACGCCATCTGCAGATCGGCTGGTATCTCAGCGTACCCTGCCTGATAGCGAACGCTCACCGGGTAGCGCTCCCAGGGGCGTCTCCTGCCGTATCTCTGGTCGATGCGGATCAGCCATCCCGTATCCTCGTCGACGTCGAAGTCCTCGCCGTAGACCAGTGTCCGCGTGGTGCTCGAGTCGATGGTCTGGATGACCTGGATGCCGGCGGTGAATGATGCCTGCGTGCCCGCAGTGGTCGCCGCCGTCTCGAGCAGCACGGTGTACGGGCTGACCTCTTTCACCAGCGTCGGCACCGGCAGGCAGTCGGCGAAGATCAGCATGCCGGCCTGTAGTCCGGTCGTGCTGCTCACTGAGGTGATGAGCACGTTGTTTGCAGCGATGGTGCCGGTGAATGTCACGGGCTGCGCGTTGACGAGCGGCCAGCGTGAGAGCTGCAGCAGGGAATCGTCGACGGCACGGCGGAAGCGATAGGGGTCCTCGGCGGGGCGCAGCACATCGAGCACCGACTCGACCGGGAATACCCGGTTGCAGTACTTCGCGATCACCGCCGAGCACTGCTTGATGTACCGCGTCAATGCCGTGTCGTGCGAGGTGTCATTGACCACGATCGCGAGCTCATCGCGCGCGGTGGCAAGGTCAACGAGATCTTGAGTCGTCGCCGCAACCAGCACGGTCGAGCGAATGTTGATCGGCATTTCAGGCTACGTAGCGCGTGAGCAGCTTGACCACGACCGTGTTGCTCTGATTGGTCGCAGCGCCCGAGGTGCCGGAGCGGACCTTGATGCAGTTGACGGCTCGCCACTTCTCGGGGTCCATCGCGATGAACTTGTCGGCGGCGACAGAGGACACCGCGACTGCGGCTGCGGCACTGTCGAGCAATTCACCGAACGTCGTGCCACCATCGGGAGACGCCTGGAACGACAGAGATGCCGTGGTCCAATTGGTCGGCAGATAGATGCCGCACAACTGCCGGTCGCCGATATTCACTTGCGCCGACAATGACGTACCGGTCGTGATCGTCGCAGTCACGACCTCGACTGAGTAGAGGCTGGACATATCAGGACCGCTTCGCGCCGACCGCGATACGATCGATGTAGACAGTGCCCACCCCTGTGCCAGATGCCTTGTAGGCGCTGACGTAGGGCTGCAGGATCGCGCTCGCACCGGTCGCGGCGAAGGAGAACGCAGTGCCGTTGCTGACCTCGGCGCCATCGATGAAGAATCGCACGTGCGTCGGGTCTGTGGAGTCGATGCGGAAGACGCGATACGCACCCGCGACCATCGTCACACCGCTGGACACCGACGCCGTGGTCGTGCCGTCCTTCGTGCGCAGGTTCACCAACCCACTGGCCGACTGCGAGAACTGGGCATAGAACGAGGCGTTGTCCGGGCCGTCGATCCACGCGCTCTGCAACCCGAACACGAATTGTGCATTGCCCGTCGGCAGCACCTGATTCGCGAGCCTGAACTCGATCCACGCTGATTTCGTCATGTCGAAATTCAGCGCGTCATCCGAGTAGAGAGCAGCGTCCTGCTTCTCGGATGTCGCAGTCAGAGTGCACGCCATGACGCCGCCGGCCGCGTTGGCCACGACCGCGACAGTCGGAGGCGCGCCTCCGACGATCTTCTTGACCCATGGATATCCAACCGCCGCAGAGCCGGCAGCAGGAACCGCATTGCCTGGGCCTGTGAAGTCCTCGAATAGACTCACGGGGCTGTAGTCGAGCAGCGTCTCAGCCGTCGACGCATCCCCCACGGATTGCAAATGCCCGAGCGAACTGAGACGCCCGGACGGTACGACAATGGCGGTCATGTGAACCTCGATGTTTAGATTGGACCGAGCGGGCGGTGCTACCCGCCCGTCAGATCAGACCGCGGACGAAGGCGGAGATGCCTGCTGGTACGTACCGATGTAGTGCATCGATGCGGCCGTGATGTTCCCGGCGTTGGATGCCGAGGTGCTCACCGCGATGTACTTGAAGCCGTTGTTCACGTCCATCACATCGGCCGGCACGAATTCGAACACCACGAACTTGTCTTTGCTCGTGACCGCATCGGCCTGGAAAGTGGCTGCTGCCGTCTGCGCAGTGAGCGCATCGCCGACCGCCGCATCGGCGTTGTAGAAGATCGGCGAGGCGGAGATTGCCTTGCTGCCCGTGCCTGCCAGCGCAGTCGCCTGCAGTACGCTGAACGTGACCTGCGCGGCATTGCCCTGGTTGACCCGGAAGATGATGCACACCTTCCCAGAGTTGTTGCGCAGGTTCTTGTAGAGACTGGTTCGGCCCGCCGCATCCGCAGCGGGCGCCAACAGCGCAATGGGAGGCGCGCTGTACACGAAATTTAATTGCTGTGACATGAGCGTGATTCCTGTATTTGCTCGTTGACTGATCAGGCGCGCGTCGCGAGTGCGATGTAAGGCGACTTGGTGGCCGAGCCCTTGAACGGCGTCAACGCCGTGTGCCAACCTGGCTTGCCGTCGACGCGGTAGATCAGGCGGAAAGCCTGCTGATCCGTGAGGAACTGGATGTGCATGGACTGCGCGGCCTGCACGCCGTTCTTGTCGGCCAACAGGTACTGGCTCCAGTCGACGAACGTGATATCGCCAACGGTGCCGATGGCTGCCGAGTACTCGAGCGGGATGACTGGACGGCCATACAGCACGCCGAACGGCTCGGCGCTCAGGCCACCGGGAGGCATGTAGACGGGTACGCCGCCGGTGCCAATGGTGCGCGAGAGCTGATAGAGCTGCGGCTCGACATCCTGGTTGATGTGCCACACCGCATTTTTGCGCGAGCGCGGATGCATGCGCGACCACATCTGTTGGATGTTGTTCTCGGTCAGGGTTGCAGCTGCCTGGCCGTTGTCCTTTGCGACGCTGACGAGCGCCGGGGAATTCAGGATACCCAGTGGCTTGCCCACGCCATCGCCCTCGAAAATGGCGTCTTCAGTGTTGAAGACGATTTCCTCGCTGAAGGCCTGCGAGGCGATCGACGAGAACGCAGTGGAGTCCGCCAGCAGCTCATCGGATGCGTACATGATGGAGATCAGCTTGCCCAAGCTCAGCTCGATGAGACGGAAGGCGGGACGCGATGGCGTGCCAGCCGTACCTTCGCCGACCCAGTTGGACGTGACACCGCCCCAGCGGCTGCCGTTGGCGCGGCTCGTCTCGTTGACGGCCGGGATCTTGATCCCGTTGAACTGCGCACCGATGGGGATCGAGTTGACCCGCTGCAGGATCTCGCCCATGTCGTGGGATAGAGCCCACACCGAGGTGGCGAAATCGGTCTGCACCAGGAATCCACCAGCGGTCGCATCGCTCTCACCAGCGCCTAGCGGCGCACGGACCAATCGCGAATCCTGATCGCTGCCGCGGCTCTCCGCGTACTTGCGGATCGCAACGAGCTGCTCACCGAGTGAGCGAAAGTTCTTTTTCGGATCCGGAGTGAAGTTTGACGCCTTACGGGCATGCGCCAAGTAGTCGTGGAACTTCCACTCGCCGCCCCGCGCGCTGCGCTTCGGGAAGTAGATGACGTTGGTGTCCTGCGATGCGTCCTGCTCGGCAGTCACCGGCAGGGCTCGGCTCGCCGACAGGCGCTCGGCCGTCGCCATTCTCTCGATCTGGCCATCGAGGCCCTCGATCTCTTGGCGAGTGACATCGAACGCCGCCGCGTCGTCGACTTGTTTCTGCAGGTTATCCGCCAAGTCAGCACGGCGCTGGCGGAGTTCGGAGAGTTTGGCCATTCGAATAAACTCCTAATATACCGTTGCCCAAGCGGCGGACTTGCAAGGCGGAAATAAAAAAGCCCGCACATGGCGGGCTCGGTGAATCTCTTGTTTAGAGAGGCGGCGCTATGCCACCTGCTTCAGCTTGTGAGCGAGCGCGATTCTTTTGCGCCGCTCGACCGATTGCTTGGCCGCATCGGTGTCGTCTTTCTTGTCGGCGTCCTTGGGCTCGGCGTCAGCATCCTTGCCGTCCTCGGTCTCTTCTTCCTCGGCCGGCTCCTCGCCCGACACGGCCCGCATGCATTGCGAGATACGCTGCATCGATCGCTCCATGCCGGCGTGAGAGTCGCCCATATCGGCATGGGAACCGGACATGTCCTCGCCGGTCTCAGCGGCTGCGGCATACGCCTTTCTCGCCGCACGCATGCCGCGCTGTGCGGACTTGATGTGTGCCTCGGCGCCTTCCGGCTCGTCCAGTGCGCGTTGCAGCGCCTCGTCGGCCTTAGTGCCTTGCTCTTCTGCCTTGCCGCACGCGGCGCGCATCGACTCCATGTGCTTCGCCAGCGCCTCGTGATGCTCGCCCATATCGGCGTGATGCTTCATCGCGCGCGCGTGATGCCCGGCGGCGCGCTCGATCTGCGCAGCGCGTTGCGCCGAGACTGCCTTGCCGGCGCGCTTGTGCGCGGACTTCCATGCGCGAGTTGCTGCGCCCTCCTCGGTGCCCATGTCGTGCTGGGCCAGGAGCTCGGTGACTTCCTCGGCGGTCATCGCGATGAGTGCGGCGCCGAGCTGCTGGAGCGCTGCGCCCAACATGGCCGGCACCTGGCTGTTGTCTCCCTCGACCTCGGCCTCCCACGTCGCCGAGTCGATGCAGTAGCCGAGTCCGGAGAGAATCTGCGCGAGGTTCGCGCACTCGTAGAGTCCGCGCTTGAACGCGGGCTTGCCCGCAACTTTCAGGTGCGCGGCTTGGCGCGTCACGATCTCGCGTGCCTTGGGCATACTCTTCTCCGGCGCCTTGGCGGCGCGTCGCAATTCGTTGAGTTCATCGGCGCCGACCAGCGTCATGCCGCCGGTGTCCAGCAGTTTCTCTGCCCATCGGTAGATCGGCGTGGTGTCGATGCCGGCGCGACGCGCGGCAACCAGAGCATCAGCATGCGCGGGCACTGGCACCTGGCTGATCTCGAGCAGATCGACAGCCTCGAAGTCCACGCCGCCTGGGCGCTCGCGGTCTTTCGACATGCGCCCTTCCAGCGGAATCCAAGAGGTCGAGACGGCATTGAGATAGCCGGCGCGCACCATCCGGTACACGGTATCGGCGAACGGATTCAGATCCGCGGTGGCGTATTCGACCGCCCCGACCAGCTTGTCGGCTGCGGTCGTGATGCTGACCACGCGGCCGATGGGTAAGGCTGTATCGTCATGCGCCCACAAAAAGACCGGGTTGCGCATAAACGATTCGGTCTGCCATGCGTCCGCGGCAACCGTGTGCATGTCGCGCGCGACGGCGGGTGTCGAGAACGTGTAACGGATGATGCGATCGGCATCGCCGGGCACCGCCTCGCCGCTTGACATGACCGCGATCGCGGCGCTGGCTGCCTCATCGCCCTGAAGCCGAGAGAATTGTTCGAGCGTGTAGAGTCGCCTCATATCTCATCGTCCAGCTGCAATCCCTCTTTCGGTCGCCCACCCTCTGAGTCAGCCTCGCCCGTCAAGTCGCTGCCGAGCTTGTCGCCACCGCCGAAGCCGTTGGATCCAGTGACGGGCGAATCGATCGGCACCATTGCGGCCGGCCGATACAGGATGTCGCCGCCGTCCTCGTTGGGCATTCCCTCGCTTGCCCGCACTTCGTCGATGCGCTTCCACGGCATACCGCCGAGCGCCGACTTGTGCGCGGCGTAGCGCGTGGCCATGTCCGCCTCGACCAGAGAGTCAACGTCGAACTCGACAAAGAGGCCGGACTCGGCCAGGTCGAAAGTGAAGTCGAGCCGCGCGTACCACATCTTGATCCAGCTGGACAGCGAGTCGTTCAGGTACTCCTGTGCGAGCTGCGAGACGCTTGCGCCACTCACGCGCTCGCCGAGCTTGTACAGCGGCACGCGGAATATCCGCGCGATCTCTGACAGTTGGAACTTGCGCGCCTCGATGAACTGCAGTTCTTCCGAGTTCATCGACAGCGGCTGCCACTTCAGCCCGCTTTCCAGTACGGCGGTCTTGCCGGAATTGAAGAGCCCGCTGTTCGCCTCTTTCCAATTCTGCTTGCAGCGCTCGGCGACCACTGGGTCCAGCTTCTGTTCGGTCGACAAGATGCCGCTCGGCTTCGCGCTGTTGCCAGCCCACCGCGAGGCGAGCTGTTCCTGCGCGATCGCCAAACCGAACGCCTCGCGAGCCGTGCTGATCTGAGACAGACCGAGCAGACCGTTGAGCGTCAGCGCTTTGATGTGGAACATGTCCTCGTACGGGATCAGCAACGGCTGATCTCTGAGGACGGCCATCTCGTGCATGCCGCTGCGGCCGACCATGAAAAACAGCTGCGCGTCGGGTCCCTGATACAGGTGCACGCGCTCCGGATTGATCGGCACCAGCATCTGCGGCCGGCCGGTGAACGGATCCCTCACGATCACCGCGTAGCCGTTTCCGTTCAGCAGCACGCTCGCCTGCAGCATCGCGGCGAACTCCATCCATGTCAGCCACGGGGCAGGCTTGCGGAGCAGTCTCGCCAGATAGTGATCAGACGCAGCTGTACGTGCACCCTTTCGCTCACCGCGGAACAGCGTCGCGCCCAGCTTGGCGAGGTCGTACGAGAGGATCGTCACGCACGCGTAGACCGCAGACACGTGCATCGATGATGCTTGGTTGACGACGACACCGGCCGCGCTCGGCGCATAGAGTGACGCCCAGTCGCGGAAATCAGTATCGGCGGTCGATGTCTCAGGACTGCGCGTCATGCCCATGCCGCGCGCAATGCTCTGAGCAAAGCCCATCAGCGTCGCTCGTCCGCGCTACCGCGCTGTCTCAGGATCACACCCACGATGATCAGCACGCCGCCCACGATGGGGCCTGCCGGCGGATAGGCTTGCCATGCTCCGTAGGCAATCAGCGCGGCTGCACCGATCAGCAGCAGCCCCTCGAATGCCGAGCCCATCGCGGGGCCTAGCGATCTGAGAGCCTCGAATATCTGCCTGCCGATCACGGTGCGATTTCTCCAGTTACCAAACATGGACCCCAGCAGATGCCTGAATCTTCGCTGGCGCCATCTCTGCGACGCCTACCGCCATCGTCAGCGCAACCAGTGGGTCGATGCGATTCGTGGCGCGCCGTTTCGAGAACCAGCGATTGTCGAAGGCGTCGCGCTCGATGGCTGCCGACATCATTGCGGCGATCACGACCGGCGAGCTGCGGATTCGAATGCGCCCTTCGAGGATCAGGTTCTCGAGCGCGTTCACGCTCGCCGGCATCCACAGACCCTGTGGCGGCTCCTCCTGCGCGCGGCGCGCATCATCGATCCACTGCTGCGGGGCCTTGCCTCGACGCACGCCGCCCTGCGGGTGCTCGATCTGGTCGATGCTCACGCCGATGTTGCCGAGCTCGTCCTCGAGTCTCTTGTACGCGTAGCGGTCGTACCCGAGCATTCGCAGCGAGAAATACGAAGTCAGCTCGGCAATCTTGGCCGCGATGAAGTCCAGGCGGATCATCTGGCCCGGCTCCGCGTGCAGGTGGCCGGCAGTCACCCATGCGCGATACGGCGCACGGTCGCGCAACTCGCGCTCGTTGACGGTATCGCCCGGCGTCCAGACCTCGAGCCATGCGTCGTAGGTCGGCAGGCTCACAACCTCGCCATTCTCGCGCGGCACCTCGACGGTCCCGGTGCGCACCACAGATGCGAGCGCTGACATGTCTCGCGAGCCCGACAAGTCCACCGCGGCACAAACTTCCTTGCCGACGTGGATCATTGGGTCGAAGTCGGCAAGCACTCGCTCGAGCGCAGGCCGAGTGATCCATGCCGTGTCCGCGTCGGTCCATTTGCAAAAGTGCAACCGCAGGATGCCGTTCGCCTTGCCGGCAATCGAGCTCGCCTGAGACACCGCGGAGCGCAGCGTCTCGGGCTTCACGATCACGCCGAGCAGCGGATTGGCCTTGATCCAACAACTTTCGTCCTCGAACGGTTCATCGCCACTGTCCAGGGCGCACACGTACGAGAATTGCTGATCTCCGCCGTCGAGCACCTCGCCGACATACGAGAAATCCTCGTCGGGCGAATTCGTTCCGGCCGCAACCTTGGTCGCCCACTCGTGCTCATTCCAACACACCGTCGTGCGGTCGCTGCCGGAGTTTGTGATCATCACCAACAGCGGCTGCTCGCGGCTCTTGAACCCGCGCTCGAGCATGTCGATCGTATTGCCGCCATCGTGGTGCTCGTGCACCTCATCGCACAGCGCACACGAGGGACGCGGCCCGGACTTTCCGTCATCCGACGAGATCGGCCTGAAGAACGAGCCGGTACGATGGTCAGCCAGGTTCCACACCGGGTTGCCGCCCGACTTGACGACGCGCTTCGAAAGCGCTGGCGACAGGTCGACCATTGCAACGGCGTCTCGAAACAAGACCATGGCCTGGTCTTTCTTCGACGCCGCCGCGTACACCTCAGCCCGTGACTCGCCGTCGGCCAGCATGCACAGCAGGCCGATGCCGGCGGCGATCGGGCTTTTGCCCTGTCCCTTCGCTTGCTCAATGTATGCGCGCCTGAAGCGACGCATGCCGTCAGACTTTCGCGTCCAGCCAAATATTGATCCAACAATGAACGCCTGCGACGGGTGCAGCAGGAACGGCGTGTTCTCGAACTTCCCGCCGTTCAACTTCAGCACCGATTCAAAGAACCCGATCGCCCAGTCGGCGCTGCGCTCCGGGTCGCGTCCGTCTTTCTTCGCCCGCTCGCGCTCCCGTGGCGTGACGACGTTCCATTGATACCCGCGCTCGCCAGCGTGCTCGATGTCATCGAGATGCCGCCGGCACGCGTTGCGCACGTGCGGACCCGCAACGATCTCGCCGCTGACTACGTGCCTCGCGTACTCGGTCGCCCGATCGACACGCCGCTTAGACGTACTTGGCGCCGGGGTCTTTCGGGCCTTCGTCTTCGGGGGCATTGATTCGCGTGCGAGCCGATGGAGAGAAGCCAAGGGCACCAGAGAGCTGCAACAGCAGCACCGCTTGCCGATTGATGATGGGCAGGTAGGGAGACATCATGTAGCCGCCCTTGACCTTTGCGAGCAGCTCCTCGCCACCCTCGGCACGAGCCTGCTCATCCTTCGCGGCCTGCAGCCTCGTGGCCCGGGCGTGCAGCTCGCTGGCCTCGCACCACGCAATCAGCAGCTCGCGATCGACGTTGGTCAGCAGACCGGGCGGGCAATTGTCCAACGTGTAACGCCACACCTCGGCCTGCGCATCTGTGAGGTTAGCCGGCGGTCTCGCTGCCTTCAGATCGCCGCGCGGCCTCGGCTCATTTTTCGGCAGGGCCCGCTTGTTGCGATTTCCCTCGATGATCTTCAGGACAGTCGGTTTCGGAGCTGGTCCAGGCATGCCAAATTGACCCTATTTCCATCTAGCGGAGCTGCACACGAATG
>ERZ1292632.1228-Hain-H43-01um-R2-1228-length-25845-cov-7_pt1 | contig 25845 bp, 26 predicted proteins | sample MGYA00564407_ERZ1292632 | MGnify/ENA primary metagenome ERZ1292632 (study PRJEB36523, sample SAMEA6512637) | groundwater metagenome | collected 2019-01-08 | study: AquaDiva: Metagenomics assemblies of 32 groundwater samples | reverse complement strand
CAGATTCAGTTGAAATAGAAAGTAAAAGAATAGGACAATTAGTTGCGACAAGGCTGAAAGCTTTGGATAAAGTAGCGTATATAAGATTTTCCAGTGTATTTAAAAGATTTGTAGACGTAGAAGATTTTGAGAAAGAAGTAAAAAAATTAATAAAATAATATGACAAAACTTGATGGAATAAGACAAAAAGTATTTTTAGACAGGTATTCCTTAAAAGATATAAAAGGAAACCCAATGGAAAAAACTCCAGATGAAATGTGGAAAAGGGTTGCTAAAGGAATTGCAGGAGTTGAAAAAGCAAAGGATAGGAAAAAGTGGGAGAAGAAATTCTTTGATGTAATGAATGGATTTAAGTTCCTTCCAGGAGGAAGAATTTTAGCAGGAGCAGGAACTGGTTTTGATGTTACATATTACAACTGTTTTGTTATTCCAAATCCTCCAGATTCAAGAGGTGGAATAATGCAAAACCTAACTCAAATGATTGAAATTATGGCTCACGGTGGTGGAGTTGGTCTTAATCTTTCTTCTTTAAGACCTCGTGGATCAAGAGTTAAAAAAGTAAATGGATTTTCTTCAGGACCTCTAAATTGGGCAGAATTATACTCTCTTGCTACAAAAGACATTGTTCAACAAGGAGGATCAAGAAGAGGAGCTTTGATGTTAATGCTTCATGATTGGCATCCAGATATTGAAGAGTTTATTACAGTTAAGCAAGATTTAACTAAAATAAATGGAGCAAATCTATCAGTTTGTCTCTCAGATGCTTTTATGGAAGCAGTAAAAAAAGACGCCAACTGGGATTTAATTTTTGCAGATTTAGATGATAAGAAATATGATAAAAAATGGACTGGAGATATGGATGCTTGGAAGAAAATGGGAGGAAAAGTTAAAGTTGTCAAAACAGTTAAAGCAAAATATCTTTGGGATTTAATTTGCCAAGCTGCATGGAGATCAGCAGAGCCAGGGCTTCACTTCTTAGATAGATCAAATAAAAGATCAAATACATGGTACTTTGAAACATTAACAGCTACAAATCCTTGTGGAGAACAACCTCTTTCTCCATGGGCAGTTTGTAATCTTGGAGCTATGAATCTTGCAGCTTATGTAAACAAAAAAGAATTTGATTATGAAAACTTTGGTAAAGATGTAAGAGTTGCTATGAGATTTTTAGATAACGTCATTGATGATACTCATTACTTCTATAAAGAAAACGAAAAAGTTGCAAAAGATATTAGAAGAACTGGTCTTGGAATATTAGGACTTGCTGATGCATTAATTAAAATGGAAGTAAAGTATGGAGCAGAGGATTCTCTTCCAGTTATTGAAAAAATATTTAAGACATTAAGAGATAATGCATACATTGCATCAAGCGATATTGCTTTAGAGAAAGGAAGTTTTCCAAAATATAACAGAGATAAATATCAAAAAGGTTGGCATATTAAAAAACTTCCTGAAGAAATAAAACAAAAGGTATACAAACAAGGAATTAGAAATGCAGTACTTCTTACAATTGCTCCAACAGGAACAACTTCTCTTATCTCAGGTGTTTCATCTGGAGTTGAGCCAGTTTATGAGTTCGAGTTTATTAGAAGAGATAGACTTGGAGAGCATCAAATGTATCATCCATTATTTGAAGAATGGAAAAAACAAAATCCAAATAAACAAAAACCAGCCTATTTTGTTTCTGCCAATGATTTAACACCTGAGGAACATATTAAGGTGCAAGCGGTAGCCCAAGATTATATTGATTCATCAATTTCAAAAACAGTAAATGCACCTAAGACACATACAGTTGATGATGTTAAAAGGCTTTATGAAATGGCTTTTGATATGGGTCTTAAAGGTATTACTTATATGAGAGATGGATCAAGAGAAGGTGTTTTATCAAGAAAAGAAGATAAAAAAGAAGAAGCAAAAGTAGTAATTCCATCTACTACAGCTACACTTCCTGTTATTCCAAGACCAATGATGGTTGAAGGTGTTACGTATGGAACAGAAACACCTGTTGGTAAAACATATATAACAATTAATCATGATGAGAATAAACAGCCTTTTGAAGTTTTTATAACAGTTGGTAAATCAGGATCTGATGTTGCAGCAATGGCTGATGCACTTGGTAGAATGATTTCTTTATCTTTAAGAATAAATGGACAAGTTAGCCAAAGAGAGAGAATGAGACAGGTTGTAGCTCAAATAGTTGGAATTGGAGGAGCAAGAAGTGTTGGTTTTGGAGAAAATAGAGTAAGATCTCTTCCGGATGCTGTTGCTAAAGTATTATCTAAACATTTTGAGTTTAGAGTAAATGGAGTAGTAGAGGATAAAAAATTAACTAATGGGCACTCAAATGGAAATGGGCTTACTAATGGTAACGGTCATTTGAATGGAAAAGCAATAACTCATATTCCAGTTGATGCAGAAAAGATAGAAGGAGTAAAAGAAGAGATTGTAAAATTAGAACAATTAACTCTTCAAGCACCATCTGGTGATTTGTCAGTAACTCAGGGAACATCAACTGGACTTTATGATATCTGCCCCGAATGTGGAGGAGCAACTCTTGCTTACGAAGAAGGTTGCAAGAAATGCTACTCTTGTGGTTACTCCGAGTGTTAATATGTCAATTTATACAAAATTTGGAGATAAAGGGAAAACATCACTTTATGCAGGAAAAACTGTTTCTAAAGGCAGTCTTCGTGTTAACGCATATGGAACAATAGATGAATTAAATAGTTATTTAGGAGTAGTTTTATCATTTAATAAAGATAAAAAACTTAAAGATAAAATAATCCTTATTCAAAAAGATTTATTTGAGACAGGAGCATCTCTTGCTTCTCAATCTGGATATAAAAATAAGAATTTATCAGATTATTTAAATAAAAGAGTTTTAGAATTTGAATCAGAAATTGATTTATTGACTAAAAAACTGCCAAAACTTGAGAATTTTATTTTGCCAGGTGGAGGAACAGTAGGTTCAAATTTACATTTTGCAAGAACATTGGTAAGACGAGCGGAAAGAAGAGTAGTAGAGTTATCAGAAAGGGAAAAAGTCAATAAAGATATTATTGTTTTCTTAAATAGACTTTCGGATTTGCTTTTTATGTATGCAAGAGATATAAATTACAAAGAAAAAAATAAAGAGTTACTTTGGAAAAGTAGAGAGTAATTTTTCGGGTGAAGTGGGTGAGATTCCTACGCTGTGCCGCAACTGTTAAAGTCAGAGCCCCGTTCCCAAAGTTTTGGGATAAATAAATCTTCCGAGCAAGAAGTGTATTTTTTATACAAAAAACTTCTCGAAAGATTTAGAGGAGTTTTTTTATGAGTAAAGAAAGAAATACAGCAAATGTTATTAATTTTAAAAGACCCCAAGGGGTTACAACTATTGGCAATAATGCCCTAAAACTTGATACACAATCTTCAAATAGGCCTCAGTTAGCAGAAGTAGTTGATATTAGTACTAGAAGGATTTCTCAAAGAAGTGAAGCTCAAGCTTTTAGGCATGAATTTTATCAAGGAGCAACAAGAAGACAAATAGAAGACGATGTTGTTTCCTATATAGCAGAATACAGACTTGAGGTTGCAGAATTTAACTACACTCTAGACGTAGTTGACGGCGTTTTAGTTGATCCAGCAAGTGGTGACTCAATGATAGATAAAGCAAGGAAAGCAATAGAGGTTAGAAATCAAGATGGATTAAGTTCGTCAAGAGAAAGAGCTGAGTTAGAGGGTTTAGTCAGTTTAACAGATCAAATTAGAGAAAATCCTAATGGAACAGTTGTTTGGTTTAGTCCCCAAGGGGCAGAAGAAGATGGATACGGAAAGTATGGCTTTGCTTATGTGGGAAAAAGAAATGGTAATGTTTTGCAAATGACAGCTATAAGAGTTGATGATCCAAAAATTGCTGATTTTAACACGGCTAAAGATGCTCTTTTTGGTGGAGAAGAATTTTTAGTAGCAGAAGATTTCTTAAGGTCTCCTAAGGTTATAGATGTTGAGCCAGATAGGGTTAAAGAGTTTATTCATGGTAATTTTGAAATAAAAAATAAAGAAGGAGGTAGGGTGTTTGATAGAATTAGGGGTAATTTAAGTAGTGTAATTAATGAATATGCCCAGGTAGCCCTTAATGGTACAGAAGAAGAGCAGCATTTAGCACTGCACGTAGTAGAAAATTTAGCTATAGAACTTAGGCAAAAATATGAAAGTGAGTATGCTAAGGGAAACGTGGTTTATTTAACAGATTATCAACTCCCAACCCTTGCACAAGCGTTGCTGGTTAAAAGATATATTGCTCCTCCTCCTAAAGTAAGGGGAAGTTGTGGATCTAGTGGAAAAACAGAAAGTAATGATATTTTTAGAAGTATTAAATCCGTAGCTAAAAAAGGCTCTACAAAACAAAGAGATTTTGAATTTAATGAAGCTGGCCCTTGCAGATTATGTCAAAGAGATGTTCCTTGTGGTCCTTGTTTTGTCTGTGAGCGCTGCAATGATTCAATAGATGCCTCAGAGCAAGCAGTTCAAGCAGCCTAAAATTATGAAAAAAGAAAAAGATTGTGAAGTTTGTTTTAAAATAAAATGTAAAAATTGTGGTTGGGAGCCTGATGATATTGAGCTTCCTTTGGTAATAAGTGGTAAATTAACTAAGTGTCCAGACTGTGGCGGTGGCAAATAATTTGTAAAAGATTTATAAGGTTAATTTAATTGTCCTCTTCTAGTCAAAATGCTATGATAATTACATATGGATAATACTAATGATCCAAATCAAAAAGTACAACCTCAGACCTTAATAACTCCTTCTATAGGTAAGGAGGTAGAAAGGCCTGTTTCAGACTTTGTAGTTCATTCTGAAAAACCTCCAGTTTTAGATAAAGAAATGGAAGCAGTTGGTATTAAAACCGTTTCAGATAATCCTGTGCTGACAGTAGATCACCAACAAATTGGAGTTAAGCCTTCACTTGAAAGTACTGTCCCAAACTTGGAACCTAAAATTACAATAGAGCCTTTAGACCAAAGAGAGGCTCAAGGTGTAGTTAATAAATATAAAAATAGTCTTGACTTAACAGAACATGTTGAGCAAGCTTATTTTCTTCCCTCTATTTTTGGTTTTGCTACATTAATACTTAAAAACTTAAGAAAAGTACACGGTAAAATAATGGGAAGGGAAGTTGTATAAAAAATGGAAAACTTTATTTTTAATTTTACTAACTTGGTTTTAATACTAGTTGTTTCTGCAATTTTACTTATTGTAACAAGTGTCTTTTTAATTGGTTTTGGATATCTTTGGGTAATTTGGCATAGGAATAAAGAAAGAGAGAAAAAATCCCTAGATTCAACTTTGCTTCAAATAGCACTGCCCAGGGAAAACGAAATTAAAATAGATGCCGCAGAGCAGTTTTTTGCAGCACTAGCTGGAATAAAGCCAAGTGGAAGATTCGCATTTCTAAAATACAGATACCCAATCTCATTTGAAATAGTTGGTATGCCAGGCGATATCCGTTTCTATATTTATACTCCTAATAAGTATAGGGATATGATCGAAAAGCAAATTAATGCTTCATATCCAGATGCAGAAATAAAGGTCGCAGAAGAGGGAAATGTTAAAGGAACAAGACCAGGATTTGTAATAGGTAATGAGTATAATATTTTCTCAAAAGATGGTTTTGTTGCTTTTAAAGAATTAAAACTTAAAGATTCTAATTTTAAACCACTTAAGGTATATAAAGATATTGCTATAGATCCATTATCTTCTTTAACTTCAGTACTTTCCAAAATGAGTGAAGGAGAAGGTGCTGCAATTCAAATTTTAATAAGTGGAGCTGATTCAAAATGGAGTAAGCTTGGAAGAGCTCATATTGCTCAAACAAAAAAAAGAGAGTCAAATCCAGAAACAGCTAAATATTCATCAGATCCAAAAGAACTTGAGGGTATTGAAGGAAAAATCTCAAAACCAGGTTTTTACACTGTTATTAGATTGGTTGTTTCATCAACCAGTAAAGAGGCAGCTGAAGCTCATCTAAATAATTTAGATTCTGCTTTTGGTCAATTTGATGGATCTAATTCTCTTAAGAAAGCAAAGATTTGGTTGAAAGGAAATTTTGTCTCAGAGTTTGTTTACAGATATTTTCCACTTCAAGGACCAAAATCAGTTTTAACCAGTGAAGAGTTAGCCACTATTTTTCATTTTCCAAATAAAGCAGTTGCAACTCCACACATTTTCTGGCTTAACGCTAAAAAAGCACCAGCTCCAGTTCAAATTCCTGATTCAGGACTTTTTCTTGGCATGAGTACATATAGAGGAATGGCAAAGCCAATTTATATTCAAAAAGACGATAGAAGAAGACATATGTATGTAATTGGAAAAACCGGTGTAGGAAAATCTGAGTTTTTGAAAGATATGATTTTACAAGATATTAAAAATGGAGAGGGAGTTTGTTTTATAGATCCTCACGATACGATTGATAAGTTATTGCCACTTATTCCACCTGAAAGAGCAGAGGATGTAATTCTATTTGATCCATCAGATACTGATAGGCCAATGGGATTAAATATGTTAGAAGCACAAACTGAACAAGAGAAGCATTATATAGTCTCAAGTATAGTTGGGCTTATGTATAAGCTTTATGATCCTAACAAAACAGGTATTATTGGACCTCGTTTTGAACACGCAATTAGAAATGCAATGTTAACTGTAATGAGTGAGCCAGGTAGTACTTTTATTGAAGTAGTAAGAGCTTTAACTGATTCAAATTTTGTACAAGAACTATTGCCAAAAGTCCAAGATCCAATTATTAGGCGTTACTGGACAGATCAGATTGCTCAAACTAATGATTTCCATAAATCAGAAACCTTAGATTACATTGTTTCTAAGTTTGGAAGATTTGTTACCAATAAAATGATGAGAAATATTATTGGTCAATCCTATTCCTCTTTTGATTTTAGAAAAGCCATGGATGAGGGTAAAATCTTACTCGTTTCTTTGTCCAAAGGAAAAATTGGTGAAGAAAATGCGAGCTTTTTAGGTTTAGTTTTGGTTCCAAAAATATTAGTTGCAGCTATGAGTAGACAAGATATTCCTGAAGAAACAAGAAGAGACTTTTATCTATACGTTGATGAGTTCCAAAACTTTGCAACACCTGACTTTGCTCAAATTCTATCTGAAGCAAGAAAATATAGACTTAATTTAATAGTAGCAAACCAGTTTATAGGACAAATGGATGAAGAAGTTAAAAACGCTATTTTTGGAAACGTTGGAACAATAGTTTCATTTAGGGTAGGAGTTACAGATGCTAATTATCTTCAACACGAGTTTCAACCAACCTTTACAGAGGCAGATTTAATAAACATTGATGTTTTCAATGCTTATATTAAAACAATCGTTAGAAATGAGCCTGTAAGTCCGTTCTCAATGGATTTAACAAGGGATATGACTAAAGAAAAAGCTATGGAAAATCCAAGATCAGCAGAACTTATTAGAGAGTTGTCGAGATTAAAATATGGAAAAGATGTAAGAGAACTTGAGACCGCAATTGCCCAAAGAGCTAGGCTTTGATATAATTTCCGCACGCGCCCGTAGTTCAATGGTAGAACAGATGTCTTATACACATCATGCGTTGGTCCGATTCCAGCCGGGCGTACAAAACTTACTCTTATGAATAAGATAATAATTTTAGCAGCAGGAGCAAGTAGTAGATTTTGGCCTCTTTCAAACCAAAGCCATAAAACTTTTTACAAGTGTGGCTTGGGTAAAGCTATTATTGAAGAAACAGTGTCTTCTTTGCTTACCTTAAAGCCTAAAGAAATTGATATTGTTGTTTCCCCAAAAGATTTAGAAAAAGCTAAATTAATTTTTAAAGCTTATAAAAATATTAAATTTTTTGTTCAAGAAAAACCTATTGGAGAAGGGGATGCAATACTTAAAGTCTTTAAAGACGTTAGCTATAAAGGTACATTTTTCCTAACAACGGGAGATAAAATAAACGCCTTAGAAATATTTAAGCTTCTTAGTAAGGAAAAACAAGCAGTAGCCATAAGGCAGACTGATACTCCTCAATTTTTTGGAATAGCGGACTTAGATAATGATGGAAACATAATTAATATTACCGAAAAACCTTTAGTAGAAAATAACTCTTCTAATAATAGAATTACGAGTGGTTATCTTTTAGATTCTAGCTTTATAGATATATTAAAATCTTTTTCCAATGATCACTATGGTCTTGAAAAAGCTTTAAATACTTATATTAAAAAAACTAAAGTTAAAGGCGTTTTTGTAGATAAGCTTGAAGACGTTAAGCTTAAGTTTTCTTGGGATTTGTTATCAATTAATAAACAGATTCAAAATAAAAAGAACTTTAAGTATATAGAAAAAAGCGCAAAAATAGCCAAAACTGCAGTTATTGAGGGGTCTGTCTATATTGGTAAAAATGTAGTGATTATGGATTTTGTAAGCATAGTTGGCCCTGTTTATATTGGCGACAATTCAATAATTGGAACGCATTCTCTTATTAGGCAAAATGTTTTTATTGATGAAAATGTATTAGTTGGGGCAGGGTCTGAAGTTAAAAATTCAATTATTTATAGTGGCTCTAGCTTACATAGAAACTATATTGGTGATTCAATCTTAGAAAAAGATGTAAAGATTGGTGCAGGAACTGTAATAGCTAATAGAAGAAATGATAGGCGAGAAATTAAAACCTTGGTAAAAGAAGAAAAGATTTTAACCGGTCTTACTTCTTTTGGCTCTGTTATGGGAACTGGAGTAAGGGTTGGGATAAATTCAAGTATTATGCCAGGTGTAAAAATAGGTTCAAATGCTCATATTTGGCCACAAAGTCTAGTCTTAAAAGATGTTTTAGACGATGGGGTTTTTAAATAGTTTATAACTCAGTAAGAACTGAGGTTTCTTTTCCTCTTTCTGGAACGTATTGAAGATATCTTTCAGTTGTTGAAAGTCTTTTATGTCCTAATGCTTTTGATAATACGAGCAATGAAACACCATGCTTTAGGTGGTGGGCTACAAATGTATGTCTTAAATCGTTTACTTTAGCATTCTTTATTTCAGCAAGTCTAAAATATCTTTCAACTGCAGTTCTAATGTTTCTAATAAGGAAAGGCTTTCCGCTTTTTGTAACAAATAAATGTTCGTCTGTTACTTTTGGTCTTACTTCCATATATCTTTGAAGTGCTTCAGTAGCCCTTTTATTTAAAGGAATTGTTCTTTCTTCATGTTTTTCAAAAGGAGCAATATGCAATGTATCTTTTCCAACGTCTGATAGCTTTAGATTTGCAAGCTCACCAATTCTAATACCAGTTTGAAGTAATAATTCAATTACAGCAAACATTCTTGGATCATTTCTTGCAGCATCTCTTAAGGCTCTGTATTCGGTTGGAGTAAGTATTCTAGGTGGTGCAAGTTGGTATTTAGGGTGTGAGACTAAAAGGGAAGGATCATCAGTAATATATTCGCTTACTTTTAAGAATCTATAAAAGGTTCTGGTTGAGTTTATTTTTCTTGAAACTGATTTTGGAGTATATCCCTCAGATGCTAGCTTTGCTAAGAAGCTTTCAAGATCTTCTTTGCTAACTTCATGAATTTGGGCTCTTTTTAGTTCTTCAAGAAAAGAAATCAACTGATCAATGTCTTTGCCGTAGGCAACTACAGTTGAATTTGACTTCTGGTTTCCTTTTAAATAATTTTTAAATTCTTCGTGGGCATTTCGAAGTCCAATAGGTTTCATATGTATATAATGGCCTATAATATCACTCTTTTTAAATGGCGTCAAGCAGTAAAGAGGCTAGTATGGCTAAAATATGCTAAGATAAAAATACTTATTTATGAAGAAAATTGCCTATATTTTAGTTGTTTTTGGATTAGTTTTGATTATAAATAGTCTTATACATTCAATCTATAATTTGTGGCAAAAACAGGATTTGGTAACCATGGCTCAAAGAGATCTTGACAAGGAGAAAGAGTTAAATCAAAAACTTAAGGCCCAGATTGAATATACAAAAACACCTCAGTTTATTGAACAACAAGCCCATGATAAGCTATTTTTGGTTAGACCAGGCCAGCAAGAAGTATTATTTTCAGACAAGCCTATATTTACAGAGGGAGACCTAAAGCTTGAGAGTAGTATTCCAAATTGGAGAAAGTGGTTAGATTTATTCCTGTAAACTATCCTAGATTTAGGATAAAATGTGAGTTGTTTATACTCTGTGAAATAGATGATATTAGAACCTATTTTATCTTTAGGGCATATCTCTCGGAATAGATTGCCACTCAAAAGTTGGAACTACTTGATCTAAACGCAGGTTGTTTGGTTGATATATCGTTTTATCCGGAAGCATTTTTTGAAGAGAATCGTAGGTTGCTTGTGCTGTTTGCCCATCTCCAACCCCATCAATATATATTGCAAATTCGTTACCTCCTAGGAATACGCTTGCATCTAAAACCGTAATGCCATGATTAATCCCAAGAGCAATAGAGTATAAATCAAAAGTTCGTCCTTGGTTTTGATCTAAGTACCCACGAAATATAGCTGCGATTAAATAATCACTTGAAAGTGGGGCAACAACCCCTGTTTTCCTATCTATTAAGTCGCTTACATCTAAAGCATTACCTCCATTATTGTGAATAAGGAGTTCCCATGTAATATAATTAGGATCACGATCAACATTAAAAGCATGGTCCAAAACCCAATAACTCGCATTTCCCAGCGAATCATGATTACCAGAAAGAGGACTCAAGTGTGTATATGTATTGGAAAAATCGCTTAAAGTATCCAACCATCTTTCTCTTAGAACCGTACTTTCTCCATTTCGTCCAGCTTCAGCAGCTAGATAGTCTCCACCTGCGATTGCAAGCATTTCAGCTTGAACTAACATAACCTGCCTATCAAAAGGTTTAGGCGCATATCTAACATCATGTTTAAAGATTTTCCTTAGTGGTCTTTTCTCAGGCCTTGTCACAGCACTCCTTATATCTCTTAAGTGGCTAAGGGTTTCACCAACAGCTGAAACATTGTTTCTTCTAAATGATTCTATTGAACTCATTGGAGATGAATTATATCATAGGCTATCTTGAGGCTAAAAACATGTGTTGCGGGGCTAGGAGTTGCGCCTAGCCTGTGAGATTATGAGCCTCACGTGCACTGTACACTACCCCGCGCGTAGTGGCTATTATACACTAAATTTGCCTTAAATTGAAGCAGATGATAAAATAAGTTTTGAGGCAGGAAGTGGACTGGTGTCCCGGGGCGTTTCATAAGCGCCCAGCGGTGGGTTCGATCCCCACTCCTGCTACTTACTCTCTATGCATAATAACCCAATTGGAATAATTGACTCAGGAGTTGGTGGCTTATCATTAGCCTCCTCATTAATATCTAATTTTCCCAATGAAAATTTTATATATTTAGGTGATTCTAAAAACTCTCCCTATGGTCAAAAAAGCAGGGAAGAGATATATAGATTAACTAAAAAAATGATTGATTTTTTAATAGATAAAGAAATCAAGCTTTTAGTTATTGCCTGTAACACTATTACAGTAACATGCATAGATGATTTAAGAAAAGATTATCCAAAACTCCCTATTATAGGTATAGTTCCAGTTGTTAAAACTGCAGCAAGTGTATCTAAGAATAAAAAAATAGGCATATTTTCTACACAAATTACTGCTAATAGTCAGTATCAAAAAGAGCTAATTGAAAAGTTTCATAATGATTGTATGGTTATTAATATTGGCTCAGCTGATCTTGTTCGGGCAATTGAAGACCTAGATTTTGAATATATAGATAAAGTTTTAGAAAAAGAATTAAGTGAGTTCAAAAGTTCTAATATTGATACTTTAGCCCTAGGTTGTTCACATTTCCCATTAATAAAAGACAGAATTCAAAAACACTTACCAAACGTGCTTATTTTAGATTCAGGGATGGCAGTTTCTCGTCAAATGGGCAGAATTTTACAACACAACGATCTTCTATCAAAATTGCCTAATCCAAGCTATAATTTTTATACAACAGGTGATACTAAGGCAATGGAGTATTTTGTTAGTAAATTGACAAACAATGGTAAAGTAACTAAAATTTCACTCTAATGATTGATTTTAAAGATAAAAAAATTGAAGTAATAGGAGAGGGAGTAGAGGGTAAATCAAGCTTTGATTATCTAACTAGTAAAGGGGCAATTGTTACTGTTTTAGATAAATCTAAAGGAGAAAATTACTTAGATAACCTAAAAGACTTTGATCTTATTGTCAGAAGCCCAGGTGTAAAGTTAGAGGATTTAGAAAAGTATGTTTCTAGGGATAAAATTACTTCCCAAACAAAGCTTTTTATGGATCTTTGCCCAGGTAAAATAATAGGAGTAACTGGAACAAAAGGTAAGAGTACAACATCATCATTAATATATGAAATGCTCAAAAAGCATGGCTTTGATGCATATTTAGGTGGTAATATAGGTAAGCCCCCATTTGAGTTTTTGGACAAATTAAATACTCACTCAATTGTAGTTCTTGAAATGTCTAGTTTTCAATTAATTGATGTAACGAAAAGCCCAAATATTGCCGTAATACTTATGGTTACAAGTGAGCATTTGGATTGGCATAAAGATACACAAGAATATATAGATGCAAAAAGAAATATTCTAAGATTTCAAACCCAAAATGATTTTGCAGTAATAAATAAAGATTATCTTCCAAGTAGGGAGTCAGACGTTTTAACTAATGCAAATATTTATTTTATTTCTAGAGAAGATGAGAGTGAGAGAGGATGTTTTGTCAAAGAAGATGCTATTTGGATAAGAGAAAAAGATCTGGAAGAAAAAGTAATTAATACAAAAGATATTTTAATACCAGGAAAGCATAATTTTGAAAACGCTTGTGCAGCCTCAATGGCAGCCTATTTAGCTGGTGTTTCAATTGCAAATATATCTTACGTACTAAAAACCTTTAAAGGTTTAGAGCATAGGCTTGAATTAGTAGCCACTATAAATGGCGTTAAATACTATGATGATTCTTTTGCTACAAATCCTGAATCAACGATTGCAGCAATTAATGCTTTTGACCAGCCAGAAATCTTAATACTTGGGGGGTCAAGCAAGAATAGTGATTTTAGCCTTCTTGCAAAGACAATATTGGAATCTAAAAATATTAAAGCAATAATTGGAATCGGAAAAGAATGGGAAATAATTAAAAAATTATTAGTTGGCTTAAATCCAGACGTTTTAATTCTAGAAGGTGCTACTAATATGGAAACAATAGTTACTGCAGCTAATAAACTTGCTGTAAGTGGAGATATTGTAATCCTATCTCCAGCTTGTGCATCTTTTGATATGTTTAAAAACTATAAAGATAGAGGAGACCAATTTAAAAAAGAAGTAGAGAGATTAAGCAATTAAGGTCTTCTACTGGATTTTCTTCTGACTCGAATATCAGCATTTCTTGCTTTTCCATCTGCAGTGGCCCATCCAAGTGGTTTTCTGCGACCTAGGGTTGTTTCTCTATTTTGTGTTTGATCTACGCCTTGAGAGGCTTGTGGTAAATCATTAATAAGGCGGCTATTTGGAGATTGAAATCCAACTGGATGTCTCCGGTTTCCAGAAGCTGCCAAAGCATCACCCATTTTAACTACAGTTTCTGCTATTTCTGTCAAAAGACGATATTGCTGCGTGGTGAGTGTTACTGTGTCCGGTTGGCCTGATTTAGGCTGACTTGATTTATCTTCAGTTCTTTCATTCATGGTGGGATTATATTATTAGTATATAATTAAGTCAAATTCTGATATTATTGAACGCTTATGAAGCCAAACTTTAAAGTTATTAAAAAAGATAAAAAAAGCAAAGCAAGAGCAGGAGTAATTAAAACCCCTCATGGAGATATTGAAACTCCAAGTTTTGTTCCCGTTGGTACACAGGCAACTGTTAAAGCAGTATCACCAAGAGATTTAAAAGATATGGGAGCACAAATAGTTTTAGCAAATACTTATCATTTACATTTAAGACCAGGAGAAAAATTAATTAAAGAGCATGGTGGATTATCAAGATTTATGAGTTGGAATGGTCCAACAATGACTGACAGTGGTGGTTTTCAAGTATTTTCTTTAGGTATTGGATTAGAACATGGTGTTGGAAAACTTCTTAGAGAAGAAGAGGGAGAAGTAAAACCAAGGTTAAATAAGATAACAGAAGAAGGAGTTACTTTCCAATCCCACATTGACGGAAGTAAAAAGTTTTTATCACCTGAACTTTCTATTCAAATTCAAGAAGCTTTAGGGGCAGATTTAATCGTAGCTTTTGATGATTTAGAATCTCCAAAGTATTCACATAAAGAAACCGAAAAATCACTTCTTTTAACAGAAGGATGGCTTATTAGAAGTATTAAGGCTCATAAAAGACAAGATCAATTGCTTTATGGCGTAACTCATGGAGGTGAATTTAAGGATTTAAGAGTTAAAAGTGCAAAGTTTAATGATAAATATTTTGATGCAATAGCTTTAGGTGGGGCTCATAAAACAAAAGAAAGTATGTACAAAATTATTGATTGGACAACTGACAATATTGATGTAAATAAACCAACTCACATGCTTGGTATTGGAGACGTTGATGATATTTTTGAGATTATAGAAAGAGGGATTGATACATTTGATTGCGTTATTCCAACCAGAATTGGCAGAACAGGATTTTTCTTTATCTCTCCCTCTTTTGGGAATCTGAAAAACAGATTTAGAATTTGTATTGATAAACCTCAATTTAGAAATGATCCAAAACCTCTTGATCAAAATTGCACTTGTACAACCTGTCAAAATTTTTCAAGAGCATATATCCATCATTTATTTAAGAGTAGGGAGTTACTTTCCTATAATCTTATAAGTGTTCACAATGTTCACTTCTTAGTTAATCTAACAAAAAAAATTAGAGAATCAATTTTAAATAATAGTTTTATAGAGTTTAAGAAAAAGTGGTTGGTGTGATAAGATAATATTATGAAAACAGTTTTTTCAGGAGTTCAACCTTCAGGGGATCTACATATAGGAAATTATATCGGTGCCTTAAAGCAATGGGTAGATGCTCAAAATTCTACTGAGTCAATTTTTTGTATTGTTGATTTACATGCAATAACCATTCCACAAGATCCTGTTATCTTAAGACAAAAAGTTTTGGAAGTAGCAGCTTTGTACATTGCTTGTGGAATAGATCCAGAGAAAGCGCATATCTTTGTGCAAAGTGAAAATCCAAATCATACATATCTTTCTTGGATATTAAACTGCGTAGCTCCATTTGGGCAACTTGAAAGAATGACTCAGTTTAAAGATAAGAGTCAAAAGTATCAGGATCAAACAACAGCCGGTCTTTTTGATTATCCAGTTCTAATGGCAGCAGATATTCTTTTGTATCAAACTGATGAAGTCCCTGTTGGAGAAGATCAAAAACAACACATTGAATTAACTAGAGATTTAGCTGAGAAATTTAATCGTGATTTTGGAGTAGTATTTAAGCTTCCAGAAGCTGTTATTAAGAGGGAAGCAGCAAGAATAATGAGCTTACAAAATGCTGCAGTTAAGATGGGAAAATCAGACCAAAATCCAATGTCTAGAATTGATCTTTTAGATAGTGAAGAAGAAATAAGAGAAAAAATTAAAAAAGCAGTTACTGATTCTGGTTCACAAATTTCCAGAGATTCTGGATCTGCTGCAATCTCAAACCTTTTAACAATTTATGCAGCTTTTAATAATCAAACTCTAGATCAAGTTTATACAGATTTAGAAGGCAAATCTTACGGAGAGTTTAAAAATGTACTTGCTGATTTAGTTGTAGAAAAGCTTTTTCAAATTCAAACAAGATATAAAGAAGTAGTGGGGGAAGAAGGTTATTTAAGGAAAGTATTAGACGAAGGAAGAGATTTTGCAATTTCTAAATCTTCTCAAACCCTAACTCAAGTAAAAGAAAAAGTCGGCCTCTAGATAATGGTAATAGCCTATACTTTGTGCTATAATTTAGGCCTATGGCAGGCATAAAAAGACCAAAAAAATTCAAACCAACTAAGCTAAAAATGAAGCTTTCCTGGAAGAACATAATAATTTATGTTTTTCTTATCCTTTTTACAGCCTTTTTATTTTTTGGCGTTAATTCCCAAGATGGAAATTCTCTTTCAGGAGAAAAGATTAAAACAGTGCCACTCTCACAACTTATTTCAGAAGTAAAGAAAGGCAAAGTAAGCTCAGTTGAAGTTTATCCAAATAAAATTGTTGCAGTAAGTGCAAGTGGAAAAATTGAAAGCTTTAAAGAGATAGATTCAAGTGTTTATCAACTTTTTAAAGATGCTGGAGTTAATATTGGTCAAACAAAAGTAGTTATTAAAGACGATACAGCTTTAAATAATTGGGTGGCAATCTTAACGGGAGTTTTACCAATTATTTTAATGGTCGCATTTTTCTGGTTTATATTTCGTCAAGCAAGGGGAGCACAAGATAATATTTTTTCTTTTGGAAAATCAAGCGCAAAGCTTTTTAGTAAAGATACTCCAAAAACAACCTTTGCAGATGTTGCAGGTGTAGATGAAGCAAAGCAAGAATTAACTGAAATTGTAGATTTTCTTAAAAATCCAAATAAATATAAAGCAATGGGAGCAAGAACTCCAAAAGGAGTATTAATGATTGGCCCAAGTGGAACTGGAAAAACGTTGCTTGCGCGCGCTACGGCTGGTGAAGCAGGTGTCGCTTTTTTCTCAATAGCAGGATCTGAGTTTATGGAAATGTTGGTAGGTGTTGGAGCAGCCCGCACCCGTGATCTTTTTCAGAATGCAAAAAAATCCCAGCCTGCAATAATTTTCATTGATGAGATTGATGCAATTGGAAGACAACGTGGAGCTGGTTTTATGGGAGGACATGATGAGAGAGAGCAGACACTTAATCAAATACTTGTTGAGATGGATGGTTTTACCCCTAATGAGCAAATTGTTGTTATGGCAGCAACAAACAGGCCAGATGTTTTGGACCCAGCACTTATTAGACCAGGAAGATTTGATAGAAGAGTAGCTCTTGAGCTTCCTGATGTTAAAGGAAGGGAAGCAATTCTTAAAATCCATGCAAGAGGAAAACCATTTACAAAAGAAGTAGCATGGGAAAAGATTGCTAAGAGAACTGTTGGTTTTAGCGGCGCAGATCTTGAAAACATGCTAAATGAAGCAGCAATTTTGGCAGCAAGGCTTGGTAAAAAAACTATTGATCCAAGCGACTTGGAAGAAGCAGCAACAAAAGTTAAACTTGGTCCTGAAAAAAAGAGACTTCAATCAGAACTGGATAGGAAAATGACAGCTTATCATGAAGCAGGACACGCTCTAGTTTCTTGGTTTATGCCAAATATGGATCCAATCCATAGAATATCAATAGTCTCAAGAGGCATGAGCCTAGGTCATACAATGATGGAGCCAATAGATAGAGTGCATGAAACAAAAACCCGTTTAATAGAAGAAATTGCAGTTATGCTTGGTGGAAGAGCAGCTGAAAGCCTAGTTTTTAATGAAGTAACAACTGGTGCATCTGATGATATTGCAAAAGCAACAGAGGTTGCCAGAACCATGGTTATGGAATATGGAATGAGTGAGTTAGGTCCTATTAACTTAAGTGGGGAAGAAAGAAGAATGCCATATGAAAGTCCAAATATTTCTCCAGATATGGCAGCAAAGATTGATGCGCAAGTTAAGAATTTAACAGATGAAGGATATAAAAATGCATCAATAATTTTGAAAAAACTTAGAAGTAAACTTGATCTTTTGGCAGAAGAGTTACTTAAAAAAGAAACTTTAGAATCAGAAGATTTTGCAAAATTAATAGGTCCAAAAAAAGCTGCTTTAGCTACTTTAAAAGTTTAACTACTTATTGACAAACATCTCCTAAAGAGTAAATAATCAGATTATGACCGAAGAAAAAAAGATTCATAAACTTCATTTTTCAAAAGGAGAAGCAATCAGGTTTGGTTATGAAAAAGCAAAAGCAAATCTCTTCTTTTTTGTTGTTTTATTTCTAATCTGGATTGCGGTAAGCGCAATTTATGGAGCCTTATATTTTGCCGTAATAACTCAGTCTGGAGCAGAAGGGTACTTTCTTCTAAATCTAGTTAACTGGGTCTTCTCTTCAATTATATCCTTAGGAATGGTTAGTATTTCTTTAAAGATTGTAGAAAATAAAAAGGCAGAATATAAAGATTTATTTTTCCTCGATTGGAAACTTATATTTGTTTATGTAATTGCAAATCTTGTAAGAAGTATAGCTATTTTTATTGGTTTTATACTCTTAATAGTTCCTGGAATTATTATTGCCATAAAACTTCAATTTATTGATTATTTAATTGTCGATAAAAAAATGGGATTTGAGTCTATTAATAAGTCATGGGAAATGACAAAAGGAGTTAAGTGGAACCTTTTTGTATTTGGAATATTACTTTGTTTGATTAACGTACTTGGCTTTTTAGCTTTGCTTTTAGGATTATTTGTAACACTTCCGCTTTCAATGGTTGCAACAGCCTACGTTTATAAAAAATTGATCTCTCAAGTTTAAAAAAGTTTCTTCTGATATAATCTTTACATGCAAAAACTCGTTGTTATTGATGGTAACGCCATACTTCATAGAGCCTATCATGCACTCCCTTTTTTAAATACAAAAGATGGAAACCCCACAAATGCGGTTTATGGTTTTTTTAGTATGCTTATAAAAGTAATAGGTGATTTAAGACCAGAATATTTAATTGTTTGTTTTGATAGAAAAGCACCAACTTTTAGAAAACAAATGTTTAGTGGTTATCAATCAAAAAGGCCAACCATGTCTGACGATTTGGTTCCTCAAATTGATGTTGTTTACAAGGCATTAGACAGGGCAAAAATAAAACATTTTGGAATTGACGGATATGAAGCAGATGATTTAATTGGGACTATATCAAAACAAGCAGTGGAGAAGGGTTTAGAGGTAATAATACTTTCAGGAGATAGAGATTTGTTACAACTTGTAAACCCTCATGTTCTGATGCTTGCCCCAGTAGTTGGAATTACAAACATGACTTTATTTGATGTAAACAAAGTTAAAGAAAAATATGGATTAAACCCACTTCAAATAATTGATTATAAAGCTTTGGTTGGCGATAATTCTGATAATTATCCAGGAGTGACAGGTATTGGTCCTAAAACAGCTTCAAATTTGCTTCAAAAATATGAATCTTTGGAAAATCTTTATAAGAATATTTCTAAGTTGCCAATGCCTTTACAGCAAAAATTAGCAACAGATGCAGAGCAAGCAGCTATGGCTAAAAAGCTTGCTACAATCGTCCTAGATGCTCCCTTATCATTTGAAAAAGAAGAAGCTCTTTTGTCAAACATGGATATTGAGAATTTAAGGCAAGAATTTGAGAGGCTTGGGTTTAATAGTATTCAAAAAAGACTATTAGATTTGCAACCAAAACCTATAAAAAAAGAAAAAATAAGTAAAGAGAAAAATGAAAAAGATGATAATCAAATGAGTTTATTATGAAAGTAGTTATAATTCATGATTATATTAAAGAGTTTGGTGGAGCAGAAAGAGTTCTAGAAGCTTTATCAAATATTTATCCAGATGCGCCAATTTATACAGCATTTTGTGATAAAAGCTCGAGTGCTTTTGGTCACCTTAAGGATAAAAAAATAATAACTAGTTGGTTTAACTATCTTCCATTTGCAAGTAAGCTTGCCAGCCCTTTAAGGTTTTTAACTCCTTTTATTTGGTCTAGTTTTTCTTTTAAAGATGTAGATGTAGTTATTTCTTCAGCAAGTTGGTTTATTACCAAAGGTTTTAAGAAAGAAAATGATAAGTTTATCGAAATTTGTTACTGCCATACTCCTCCTAGGTGGCTTTATGGCTATGCAACTTCACTTAATTTTCAAAAATATGGACTAATTAAAGCTTACGCAGCCATTGCTGGCCATTTCTTAAGAATGTATGATTTTAGACAATCTCAAAAAGTTGATTTTTTTATCGCTAACTCAGAAGAGGTTGCAAGTAGAATTAAAAAGTTTTATAGAAAAGATTCAAGCGTAATTTATCCTCCTGTTTTTCTTCCAAAGACAAAAGATGTAGCTAAAGAAGACTATTACTTTATAGTATCAAGAATTGTTGGGGCAAAGGGTTTAGACATGGCTGTAGAAGCCGCTGTAAGGCAAGGATTCAATTTAAAAATTGCAGGGGCACCAGCTGGATACTATTTTGAATACAATAAGCTTTTAGAGAAAGCAAAAGGTAAAGTAGAGTTCTTAGGACAAGTAAGTGATGATGAGCTTGCTTTACTTTATAAAAAAGCAAAAGGGTTTTTAGCCTTATCAAAAGATGAAGATTTTGGAATAACTCCAGTTGAGGCAATGTTAAGCAAAACACCAGTTATTGCATTCAATGGAGGAGGGTATAAGGAAACAGTAGTTGATGGTAAAACAGGTGTTTTATTTGATGACTATTCAGTTGAAGGATTAATAGAGGCTGTAAAAAGATTTGAAAAGATGAGTTTTAGCGCGAAGGATTTAATAGAACAAGCAAATAAATTTTCTAAAGAAAGATTTGAGAAAGAAATTAAGGAGTTTGTGAAATCAAAAATAAAATGAAAAACAGAGTTGTAGTTACTGCAATTATTGAAAAAGACGATAAAATACTAATGGGTAAGAAGGCAGGCAATGTTGGTCCATATCCTAATACATGGCATTTAATTGGAGGAGGAATAAATTTAGGTGAAGAATCAGCGATGGAAGCCATTAAAAGAGAAATACAAGAAGAAACTGGTTTAAAAGTAAATGAGATTGAAAGAGTAGGTTTTGATGAGGATTTTGAGGCTGATAAGCAGGGAGAAATGACTCATTATATCTTCTTAATTTATAAAACTATGATAACAAATGAAGATGCTTTGGCAGGAGATGATATAGTTACATTAGAATGGATTGATAAATCTAAATTAAAAGAACTTAGCCTAACAAGGCCCTCGACTAAATATTTTAAAGAGTTAGGTTTGATATAATCTAAAGCATGCCTGAACTTCCAGAAGTTGAAACAATCAGATTAGGACTCTCTAAATATCTTATTGGCCACAAGATAGTGGGCGTTGATGTAAAACTTAAGAAAATATTTACCGGAGACCCAAAAACCATCATAAATGGCAAAGTAATAAGTATTCAAAGGTTTGGTAAAGGACTAGTTATTAATCTAGATAACGATTATTGTATTGCTATTCATATAAAGCTTACAGGACAGTTAATTTATAATGATTTAGCATTTATTAAAAATAGAAATATCCACTTATCGCAGTCTAAAGTAGGAGAATTGCCCAATAAATTTACTCATGTTATTTTTGATTTAGATAAAGGCGCTAAGCTTTATTACAACGATATTCGTCAATTTGGCTGGATAAAAATTGTTAAAAAAACAGATTTAAAAGATCTTCCATTTTTTAAAAACCTTGGTCCTGAACCAATTCCATCATCAGGACAACCTGCATTAACTTTAGAACAGTTTGAAAACATTCTTTCTAAATCAACACTTGCAGTTAAGATATTAATTATAGATCAAAAAAGAATAGGTGGAATAGGGAATATCTACGCAAATGACGCATTGTTTTTAGCAGGCATTGATCCAAGAAGAAAAGCAAAAGAAGTAACTAAAACTGAAGCTAAAAAGCTCTTTGAGGCAATACTTGAGGTTTTGAATAGAGGACTTAAGTATGGTGGAGCATCTGAGCTTACTTTTGTTAACGCTATTGGTAGTGAAGGACAATATCAAAATTACTTTTTAGCTTATGGAAAACACAAAGAAAAATGTAGTATATGTGGTGCTAATATGGAAAAGATCTTCTTAGGTGGTAGGGGTACATTTTTTTGTCCAAGTCACCAAAAGTAATTGTAAGTTAAATTACAACTTGATCTTTATTCATATTTCTCGTAATATAAAACACTAGCGCAACTGCGCTTATTTTTATGACCTATAACGATAAAATCGTAATGTCTATTGGAGGATCCCTCATTGTTCCCCAAACTGGGATTGATACCAAGTTTCTTTCAAATCTCAATACCTTTATAAGAGATCAACTGGCGAAAAATAAGAACCGCCAGTTTTTTTTGGTTGCAGGGGGAGGGAAACTAGCAAGAGATTATCGAGATGCAGGAGCAGAGGTTATAAAGCATGAATTAACAGTTGATGATTTAGATTGGCTTGGAATTCACTCAACAAGGTTAAACGCACATCTTTTAAGAACAATATTTAGGGATATAGCTCATCCTGTAATTTTAGAGAATTTTGAGACCATAAGAAAACCCACAGAGCCTGTTGTTATTGCAGCAGGATGGAAACCTGGCCATTCAACAGATTATGACGCAGTTTTAATCTGTGAAGACTACAATGTCAGAAGCATTATTAATTTAAGTAATGTTAAAACTGTTTTTGATAAAGATCCAAATATACATAAAGATGCAAAACCAATTCATAAAATAAGCTGGGGAGATTTTAGAAAAATTGTTGGAGATAAGTGGACACCAGGACTTAATGCACCATTTGACCCAATTGCTGCAAAAAAAGCTCATAAACTAGGCGTAAAAGTAGCAGTCCTCTTAGGTCATGATTTAAAAAATGTAGAAAATTATATTAACGAAAAAGATTTTGTAGGAACTGTGATAGAATAATCCTCAATTGCTTTAGTCTCATGCTAAAATCCATTCATTTACAAAATTTTCGTAGTTATAAAAAAACAGATTTTATTTTTTCAAATACCTCTACATTAATAGTTGGACCTAATACTATTGGCAAAAGTAATCTTTTAGAAGCTATTTTTTTGATTGCAACTGGAAAAAGCTTTAGAACAGATAAGGATTCACAAATGCTTTTACTTGGTAAAGAGGTAGGTAGGGTTAAGGCAAAAGTTGATGATTTAGAGTTAGAAGTTGTTGTTACAAATGGAAATGTTGGTGGAGTAAAATCCCAATATAAAAAGTTTTTAATAAATGGTGTTGCTAAAAGGAGAGTAGATTTTTCAGGAAACCTTCTTGCTGTTTTATTTTCTCCAGCAGATCTAGAAATTATTGTTGATTCACCCTCACTTAGACGAAGTTTTTTGGATAATGTTTTAGAACAAGTTGATAGGGAATATAGGTTAGCTAGTATTTCTTATATTAAGGCTATTAGGCAAAGAAATGCTTTATTAGAAATTGCAAAAGATACAGGTGTAAGAAATGAAAAACAGCTTGAGTATTGGGATAATCTTGTAATACAAAACGGGCAAATTATTACTCAAAAAAGAGAAGATTTTATTGATTTTGTAAATACTAGCAAAAAGGATATTTTTAGCTTTTTTATTAATTACGATAAAAGTATAATTTCTCGCCAAAGACTTGATCAGTACAAATTAGAAGAAAAATTAGCTGGCGTTACTTTAGTAGGGCCTCATAGGGATGATTTTTCACTTTTAATGAAGGAAAAGTCAGATCAAGACATTAAGTATTTTGGTTCAAGAGGACAGCAAAGGCTTTCGATACTTCAGCTTAAGACTCTTGAAATAAATTTTATTGAAAAGTCAGTTGGTAAAAGACCTCTTTTATTATTAGATGATATATTTTCAGAATTAGATAGTGGACATATTGATCTTGTTATAAGTCAAATTGGTAAACAACAAGCAATAGTTACTACCACACACAAAGAATTTGTAGGTAAAAAATTTCTTAAAGAGATGGAAGTGATAGAATTAGTCAATGGAAAAAAAGATTGAATTTATTGTAAATAATACTATCTTAAGAGGATCTATATTTACTCCCAAAGGAAAAGGCCCATTCCCTGCAGTAATTTTTTTTCATGGAAGTGGGTCAAAAGGATTAAAATATTTTGAAGCTGCTAAACATCTTTCTGAGAGTGGAGTTTTAGCTTTTGTTTTTAACTTTAGAGGTTGTGGCTTAAGTGATGGTGATTATCTTTCACAAACCTATGAAGACGCTTTTTTGGATGCAAAATCAGCTTTTGAATTATTACTTTGTCAAAATATCGATCCAGAAAGAATTGGAGTAGTTGGAGGAAGCTTTGGTGGTTTTATAGCCTCAATACTTCTCCCACAAATATTAATTAAGTCATTGGTTTTACTTAATCCTTCAGCCCATGATGGTGATTTTTCAGAAAAAATAGATATGGGAGGGTTAGATAATGAAATTAAATATTTTGCTAATCCTTTAAATTGGGAAGACTCTAAGTCTTTTGAAAATATACAAAATTTCAAAGGTAAATTTTTAATTATTAAATCACAAAATGATGAAAACGTACCCCATGAAGTTTTAAATAAATACTTTCAAAAAGCGATAAATACTACTAAAAAAGAATTGATTAAAATTGCGAATGCAGACCATAGATTATCAAAAGACGTGTGGAAAGAGGATTTTTTTAGTATAATACGTGATTGGTTTTTAAAAACACTATGAAGATTATAATTTTAGGACAAGGCAAATGGGGACAAGCAATGGCATCATTGCTTTCAAAAAATAATAAAGAGTTTTCTTTTTGGCAAAAAGGTACTCAAATTGAGGACAATTCAATAATTGTTAACTGTGTTCCAACTCAAGCAATTAGAGAAGTTTTGGAAAATTATGGTATTAATTTAAGGAATTTTATTTTCATTAATGGCGCAAAAGGAATAGAGAAGGATACTCATAAAATTCCTTTTGAAATTGTAAAAGAAATCTTAGGAAAAGACACAGATTATTTTACGCTCATTGGTCCAGGGTTTTCCCAAGAAATAATAAATCAAATGCCAACAATAGTTAATATTGGCTATGTAAAGGTTGATAACGCCCCAATGGTTAAGGATTTATTTCAAACAGATTATTTTAGAGTAAGGCTTGTAGATGAAGTTGAAGCCTTAGAATTATCAGGAGCTTTTAAAAATATTTATGCAATTGCTTCAGGTATTGCTGATGGTTTAGGTTTTGAGACAAATACAAAAACAAAACTTTTAGTAGTTGCCATAGAAGAGCTTTATAGATTAGCAAGAAATCTCTCCTTAATCATTAATGAAGATATGATTGCAGGAACAGTAGGAGATTTAATTCTTACTTGCAGTAGTTCGCAAAGCAGAAATTTTAGCTTTGGAAAGCTGTTAGCAACTAAAAATGTAAACGAGGCATTATCAATAGTTGGAGAAACAACTGAAGGTTTTCATACAGTAGAATCTCTTCCATATTTTGAAGACAAATCAGGTGTTAAATTAAGCCTTGCCCACTTTGTATATGAAGCGATAAAGAATGATAATCCAGATGAGCTTAAAAATCTGTTTACAAAGTTTGTAGAAAATGTTTAATCGCTAACTTTTTCAGCTATTTTGGAGAGTTGGTAGGTGATAAAAACTGCAAGTACAGTTACCACTAGAGCATAGATTAAAAGAGAAACAATTCCGCTTCCATTGGGTAGTAGTTGTTTAACATAGCTAGCGACAAATTCTTGGATTAAGTTGTTCCAAGCAAGTGCAGCTACCAATCCAAACCCACTAGTTGCAAGCGTTAGCATTTGTTTGGCTAGTTCTCTATGTAGTGCCTTTTTAGGCTTGTCAATTCTTCGGGAATTCTTCGGCATATAATGATATAATTATAACACTTATTTATGTATAAGCCAAAATATACAATTACAAATAAAATCCTCAAAAACATTGGTAGTATTGAAGCCTCAAAAGAGATAATTGATCATGCACCACTCTTACCATATTTTGAGAAGGAATTTAGACAAGACGCATTGGTTAGAAGTGTTCATTTCGGAACTCATATAGAAGGAAATGCGCTTAATCTTTCTCAAGCTGAAAAAGTATTGCTTGGTCAACAAATTATTGCAAGAGAAAGAGATA
>ERZ1292632.1227-Hain-H43-01um-R2-1227-length-25857-cov-9_pt1 | contig 25857 bp, 29 predicted proteins | sample MGYA00564407_ERZ1292632 | MGnify/ENA primary metagenome ERZ1292632 (study PRJEB36523, sample SAMEA6512637) | groundwater metagenome | collected 2019-01-08 | study: AquaDiva: Metagenomics assemblies of 32 groundwater samples | reverse complement strand
CTTACATTAAAACATTAACTTACTTTTTCCATAAAATATAAAATGGGTGGTAGAAGACGCAGACTTAAGAGATGTTGTGTTGTTAAGAGTCATAAGAGATGTAGATTATGTCGACTTAGGGGGTAATGAGTAAAGTATAGTAGCCAAATTAATAATTTTTAAAGTTTAATTACAAATGGTTTTTGAATGACGCCCCCTTAAAACCAGGCTGAAGATCCTCTGAAAACATCTTAATAAAAGAAGGTTTCTTGAAAAGTTTCAAAGTTCTTTTGTATTTGGCAAGAGGGGTTTTAGAAGCTAATTTACTTTTCTTATGTTTTTTTGCAACTCTTTTGTAATCAACATGCATAATATCCATACCACCAGTAGCACTACCACCAGAGTCTATTGTTGTCAGAAGAGCACGTACTCCGAATTTACGTATAGAAGGATGTCTTACACATCGCATAATCTTAATCTTTTTAGTTTTGACACCAGGCATTACTGGTAACTTATACTTCTTACCGTCCATAATATCTAATTTTATGATTAAAGTTAAAAAAAAACACCAATTATTTCAAAAAAAAATCTAATTATTTCAAATAACTAGCTACTTTGCATGCAATCACATTTGTAACAACATCACACGACACAATCTTTTTCTTGCCAAATATGTCAATTTCAGTAAAATTATCGGCAATTTTTCCTTTGATGAAACTTTTCACCTTAGCTCTTCGTATGCAGATATTGCGTTCCTCTACTTTTTTACGACCAAATAGACGTGCGACGGCTATATTAACAACAAGTTGGGCACATCCTTGGTAGAAGGAGGTGATGTTGAAATCCCGAACATGTTCATAATATTCAATATAATGGCGTATAAATCTTTTGTATTGGTTGTGAATGTATGTATGACTCATAGCAGGAGTAAAATCGTTTGGAAAATAATACGGTCTTTTAGGCTTGTAAATTATATTGGAAAGATACTCAATATCATCCACAATAATAGGGTTTAGCAAACTACTTCCCGAGTTTTCATAATCATTTGACATTTTAGGCGATTGTTGATTTTGTGTAGTATGATACAATCTTTTAAAAATGAAAAAATTTGAAATTTTTTGTTTTTATGAACCGGAAATTTATTTCGGAAAAAATTCCGAAAATAGAAATTTTTTCTTGTTCCCCCCAAAGGTAATTAATTTTGAAAAATTTTGAAAATTTTCATTTTTTGAATTTTGTATCATACCACACAAAATTCGCCTTTGGTTAAAATGTCAAGTTCTTTTTATGAAACAGAAATTTCTTTCGAAGAAAATTCCGAAACAGAAATTTTATCTTGTTCTTCGACTGATCCTTGTGCTGTTGACCCACCCTCAAGGTAAATTATTTTTTTTGAAATTTTTTTAAAATTTTTTATTTTTTTTGTTAGACCTAAGGTGTATTGTCAAAAGACTTTATTTCTCGAGGAAGCCAGCAGACAACGTGCAGCGTACTACACAAAGTTTTACAAGAACCGTGTTATTGATTTGTGTGATGAAGAACCCGAACTCATTGACTTGGTGTCTGATTCGGATAGTGAATCCCATTCTCCAGACTATTCCCCCCCAATTTCACCCTTTGAAGAGTGTGTAGGAGAGGCAATGGTGGACGAATCCCGCTTTGAGACTGCTTTGTGTAGATTTGTGTATGGGTTCGATGCAGTGGAAGATGAGGCGGACGAGGGTTCAATTGGTTCCATGAACATGTTTGTGGACGATCGCCCTGAAGATGAATTATCATTGTATCCTGTGGAGGAACTGGAACCCTTTAAACCCACGCTGAAGAAGCGAGTGTTCAATGGTAAGGAACGTCACCGTCTTCATCGCATGAGAAAACTTGATCCATACTCGGACGATGAGGAGTGGGAGGAACCTATACCTATAGTCAATTGCAAGATGTACTATGGCAAGAAAATCCCCTCCGAGGAACAGAAAGTTACACTTCGCAAGGCTATGGAGGAGTTGAATTGGTCTAAATAATAAAATAAAAACGAAAAATTAACAAAAAATTTCATAATTTTTTATTGACTGATAATTATGATTGCTTTTTTAAAAAAGACGAAAAAAAATCAAAAAAAAATGAAAAATTTCAGTTTTTTTAAAAAAAGTTATCATACTGATCAGTCAATAAAAATTATGAAATTTTTTGAAAATTTTCAGTTTTTTAAAAACTCATCATATCTCATAAAATTCATTTGAGGTGATAATGACGGAACATTTTGTGGTAGTTCGAACAAAAGCAAAAAAAATATTGTTTTCGGAACTTGTTGAGAATATGTCATACAATGAGGAGTCTTTTACTATTGTTTATATTTACAAGCTTGTTTATTTGAATTATCAGCATTATTATGCTGCAAGCAATAATATATTTTATGTTGATTGTGGTGAGGAACAATTGAGGAGAGGGCGAGGAATTAAAAGAATGGTTGAATCTTTTATGACTTCCAAACATTGGGTATATGATAAAGGATCCAACGACCGTCGTATTGTATCTTACGGAGAACCTACGAAGAAAAGAAGACTTGTGTAGTATAATGAAATTTTTTCAATTTTTTAAAAATAGTTTATAAAAATATTTTTTATAAAACTATACCACCAAAAAATAAGGAGATGGATAAAAAAAGACCTCGTGAATATTTAAAAGAATATAAAGAGGTTAAAAGAATAAGAAGAATAAGAAAGGCTAGAAAGAAATTTAATAAAGCAAGAAAAAAGGCTCATGACAAGAGATTTATGGAATATGTTGAGAGATTCAGGCCTCGTAAAGACGCTTACGGAAATTATATAGATGTCCACGGAAATGCTTATGCCAAAACAGATGATGGGAAATCATTATCGTCTACACATTTTTCAGGGGAATCATACGTTATTGATTTACATCCTAATCAGGCTGTCTATTTTCAATCTAATCCAGACGATCCAGAATATGTTAATTTACATATGTCTCAAAATTCTCAAAATGTGGTACTCCCGGTGGCATTCCCTCAAAACAGGGAGGATGTGTATGCAAATAACATTTATAATATAGAGAATCAAGAAGAGGAGAAAGAGGAAGGTATTTTACAAGAAGTAATGGAAGGTCGTGATGAAAATGGAAGGCGTATAGATCCATATGATGAACAAGCAAATGACGTATACGAACTGCCTTATAATGAGAGTGATGAAGACGAGGAGGTACCTAATATACGAGGTCGAGGAGGTCATGTGCAGTATGGAAATTATGAAAGTAAAGAATTTAACAGAGCAAAAAAAGAAGCCAACGACAAATTGAAAGCTGTAAATAAAATGATTGTTGTAATCAATCGACAAAGAGTGTTGGAAAATAAGCAATTGAAAAAAGATTATAAAGCAATTCCACGCCACGAAAGATTAAACATTCCTCCTCCATTATTGAAAGATATGATCAACAAATTTGCCTATATAAGAGAATTTTGGAAAGATTCCCGGGAGCCTTTTCAAGAACCATTCCCTGGATTTAATAATGCGTCTGTAGAAAGAATTGTTCATGATCTTATAAATCACCAAGATGGTGTTGTACAAGAATATCATTCTCAACATTCACAAGAAGACGAAGGGGAAAATCTAGAGGCAGTTTTGCAAGAAGAGAATATACCATCTCAAAACAGCCTTTTAGGAGGTAATAACAGTCAATCACAACCAAGCTTTATTGGCTCAGAAAACTATGGAGATCTTTTTGATAATATGGGGTCATTTCCTTCTGAACACGGATTAGAGGATACACCTCAATCACAACCAAGTATTATTGAACAGCAAGATATATTGAACGATGCTGTTGTTATCCCCGAAGTCGAATTCGTATATATACCTCCAGAATATCAAGCTATTGATTTAGAACACGAACAGATGATTGAAGGTCTCCATGGTGATGGTATTGCTGAAGAACACAAGGAGGCTCACTATGATAATCTTTATGATAATGCACGACTTTTCAATGGTATGATTGGGCAAGGAGCCCAAGTTGATATAAGACCTGCTGGAATTAATTATAACTATAATAATCCAGAAACAGAATCTTTTGAAGAAGACGTGTATGGAGTGTTAACTAGAGTAGCAAGAAGAAGACGTTAATTTTAAAAATGTGTGTGTATTGTTATACTACATTCTACTGTTGGGTCATTTACTACATCTTTACCATGTCTTTTCTTTGCATAAAGTAAATTCATCTTTTGATGTCGTTTTGTCATACGAATAAGTTGTTTGTTTCTTATTTTTTGTTCAGGACTCACACCTTTTTTAATGTCACGTTTATGCTTCTTGCGAATCTCTTCCAATGAATACTTATCATTATACCCCATTTTATATACATACTATTTTTTTCTACCTGGATACAAATTTCCATACATTAACTCGGATAAAAGTATGAGTTCCTCTTCTTCTGTTTCGGTATGTTCTGAGCCTGGCAAGTGATAACCAAAAGGAACCAAGCGAATACAAGCAAAATCAGACATTTGGATAGGATCTCCTTCCGACTTGAAATAAGGAATTAATAGCCTCTTTGAGAACACTGCTCGAATAGCCTTCATCCCATAGCGAGTAATCATCTCGGCATATCCTACTGTTGGAATGGTGGAATTCGGTGCAATGGTCATATAGCTCATTTGAAGTGGTTTCACATCATCCCCAAGCACATCTACACGCAATAAATTACGCATACTCATCATATTCATAAAGCTTCTATTGGACATATTCAAGCATACTCCTTTTGTCTTGACATCGTCTACTACTCTCTTTGTAAGATCTGTTTCCTCTTCTCCTTTGTCAATAGTCAAACAGTATGTTTTTGGGGCAATACCCACATAGTAAAGAATATTCTCCCCGTGATGTTCATCCTCCCATCCACCAAGGCCTGGTGATGACAAATCTGCGTCCGATAAGTGTCGTATGAAAATGATAGAATCCGTATCACAATACAACACCCTCTCTGGACCAATACGATACATTTGTCGATGTAGAATTGTTCTTGCTTCCGAGGTCACTGTCGAACTGATGTAAATGTTGTAATGGTTGTTCACTGGTTCGAACCCTCGTCTTATCTTGTAGGACACCTTAAAGGTGTTGTCCTTGATCAATCTGAAACGCAGAGAATTCTTATCTGTTCTGACATCTGACATGACTTGCTCATAGTCTGACATTCCATAGATAATCATTGTACCATCATCAGGTGTTCGTTGACTAAATTTAGCCCAAAGACAATTAAGGAAATTCTTTGCCGCTGCATAAGCGACAGGGTCTTTACGCACAAAGTCAGGTCTTGGTTCGCCCATTTGACCATTCAAACGAAACATTTTTTCACACAATACTATTTTCTCCTCTTCTGTCGGAGATTCATTTGGATGGCCCATTTTTCTCCAACCTCCAGCCTCTACTTTTTGTTGTAGAAAGAAACTCATATATCCTCTAAAAAGATTTGGAGATCTGAATTCTACATTCCAGTGTTTCACCTCAAAGATTTCTAGTACTTTATACCCTCGTTCCATTGCGTGATATATCTCTGCAGTATGCCAGCTTCCTATTTTCTCGTGTAAATTAAAAGTCAATTTGATGTTGTTTGACTCGTCCTTATCACGACTTGGGAGTAAACCAATCAGATCATCTCTTGGGCATTGTACACGGCAACGTATAAAACCGTAATATCCGTCTGGATTGGTTGCAGAAAGACGCCTCATATCACATTGCAAATGAAAAAAGATTTCGGGATGACCAATAGGCATCATTCTGTTTGAACATACAAAAGGATACAAAGAACAAACATCTAAGTATTTTGCTTCATATCCAGGCATTTTGGAAATGTCTAAATAGGCTTGAAACACTTCTGTACGACCTCCATAAAAGATTTCTCTATCCTTTGCAATATCAGAACACTTTCGAAGGTATTCCATCAAGTGAGGGGTGTTATATCCGGATGTTTTTATCATCTCCTCCAACTGACAACTTCTCATGACATTTACCACCATACTTTCACTGAGTCTTTCAATGTAATTCAATTGTTCGCCATACAAGATGTCATACGTAGCGTTGCGAATTAAGCTCATCTCACGATTCAATATTCTTTCGCTACCGCAATGCATACAACCCGAATATTCGCAATTAAAGAATTCATAGGCAACACCGTCGTCGTCACAAAAGCCGTCTAAATAACACCCACTCTTGGCATGATAGTATTCCATATTACTGTTGCCGGCATGTATAATATGTCTCCCCGTTTTCATCCCTTCCAACACAAGCCACACAATTTGATCGGGATCAAAATCACCACGTATCTTGTTTTGAATCAGCGCAATATCCTGATCATTCCCACGAAGAAAAATGTTCAATGCTATTTGACTTTGAGTCATGAAGTTGAACGGGTCTGCAGAACTAGCTTTCCATCCATCGCTCTCTCCGTGAAATGACATTAGCTTATCTCTATATTTTCGACAAGCAAGTGCAAGTACCTTTACATCCAGAAAGCAGTAACGCTTAATTTCTTCTTGAAAAGACCACTTCTTTTTTGTACACACACAATCAAGGTCGCATGTACAAAAGATTTTTGATTCTTCATCATACCACTTTTCAAGTTCTTTTTGGTCTTTTAACGTTCTACGAGTAGTCAAAGAGAAATAATCGTCTGATGATTTCAATGGGGGTATACGTCCGACATATCCTTCATTGGCTCCATTGTTAAACTTATGCGGAAAATCACCCTTTGTCACCTCAAGTCCAAATGATTCAGCAATACCCTTTAACGAGCCAGGCATATACAACATAAAATCCAAAAAGGTAATTGTTCCTCCCATAGGTAAATTCATGGTAATCTTAAAATACTTATGTGGGTTGTTTGGGGAGGGTATAGATGAATGTTCGATACAATTCTCCTCCAGATATCGAACCACATACTGATGGTCATAACCTCCGCCATTGTGTGCCAAAAAGATAGAATTCTCAAACGTCTTGTCATTCATAATGTAAATCATAAAGTCATGGATGTTTTGAAAGCATTTTTTGGATACTTCTTCTGTCTCTTCCGTGAAATAAACAGCCATTACACATACTAGATTCAATGAATGAATGAGAATATTTGGGTCATCCACAGAAATCTTTTGTTGGCTTGCTTCCACGTCATAAACAAACAATTTGTCGTCTTTAAAGGGTGCTTTCTCTTTTGGCTTGTGAATAAAACACTTATGGTGATTGTAATCCATGTACGACAAGTTCGCATAGCACAAGCTGCATTGAAAGACATTTTCATTTCGTATCAAAATTCTAGCATGGTCGCATTCAGGCTTGAAAACACGACAGCAGACACAGTATTTTTGTTTTTCTTTCACTTGAAAATTTCTAGACATTTTTGCCATTGGCTGGTTGCATTTAAGAATCATTCTAGACATTGCATCATGAATATCTTCTCCATCCTCTAAAGGTACGTGTTTTAATGCACACATCGTGTGATGTTCTTTCGATTTCTCAAAATTTGAACTGTTTGGTAATACCTTGGAACACAAATCACAAAACTGATGTACGCAAATGGTAGACTTCAATGACGATTGAAAAAATTTTCTGACCGCACTAACTGCATGTATATGATCATCTTTGATCAACATACTGATATGATGACGATACATATGAGGAGAAGTGAGTTCTGGATTCATTTCTGGATTAAATTCACGCCATTTTTTGCACATTAATTCGCTTCGATGTACATGAACGTGACAAGAGAAAACATGACCATAACATCTCATACATTCATCCAAATCAGTCACATCAATCTCCCTCCCCATTGTTTTTTCTACAAAATAGTGCAGCAAAATTGCAGTAGCCTCCCATTGGTAAAGAAATTCATGAGCATCTGGCATTTTCTCTTCTATTAAATCTGCATAATACCTAGTAGAAAGAATTCCAGCCCCTGCACTTCTAACCTTTTTAAAAGGATTGAACATAACCAAATCATTACCACATCTCCAAGGGACTGGGAAATCATTTAGGTCAGAACCTGCAAACAGATCTTTGATAATAAAATTGTCGAAAATATAATTCACATTGTGAACTTGAACTTCTTCCATCAATTTAACTCGTTCATTGTATGCTTCAATACCAAATTCAAAGGGTTTCGATTCAATAATTTCTAGCAAATTACAACAGTTTTGTGTTGCCACCCCGTTCCTTTCATAAATAAAAGTTCTGCATTGACTCCTCAAAAAGGCCATTGGAAAGCACATATTTAACGTACTTTCTGGAGTAAAAACACATGCCTTTGTAGTAAAAAAGAAATCTCCCAACCCACCACGCACAAAGATATTTGATTTAAATTTGTCGTACATACCTACAAGACCATGATGTCTTCTATTGATTCTTTCAATCTGATTGATTCTAACACCATTTCTTACTAATTGAACATCATTTCTTGCAGTAACCACCATCCCATGGCCAACAAAATTTTGTTGTCCGTGTCTCATGAAATCATGTCGAAAACGGTGGATGCCGGGTTGTGATGGAACATAACCTGACTGATAAAGACCGTGCATGTGTCTATTACCTCCGTTGTACCCATTTGGTCGATTAAAATGAAAAGTAAATTCCATCATCATCTCATCATTGTTAATATCAAAAATAAATCCAGAACCATGGTAATCATTTGACCCCTCATATTGCCAACGATAAATTTCTCTCATTATACCCATGACAGAAATATTTTGAGGGAGTGTAAATCTTTTTCCATGGTTCATAATGCAGACGGGACCTCGTATCATTTCTCCAGGCACATCCATCCATATCCATAAACCAAGGGTAAAACAATCAGCGTGGTGATATGGCATTCCCATTCTATCACGTGCCATTTGAAGGGCTTTTTTGTAACACGCTAAAACCCTCGGGTATAAAAGAAAATTCGTAGGTACCATCGTAGTAGCTCTCACAATACAAATAGGGATTCTGTCAGGAGTTATTATGGCATTCACCGTAGGAGTAATAATTTGACAATTCACTTGATGACTAGGTATATTTGCAGCATTTTGATTCAAAAAAACCAAATGACGCTCTAATTGAACCATTGCTCCATGAATATCATGTACCGCAGCATCATAATTTTGAGCCTGATTGTTTCCTAAGTTTACAACTTCTGGATTAAAAAGTTCGTCTTCTTCAACACCAGGTATATATTCCATCAAATTTTATGAAAATACACTACAAAAACACTACTTATTTTATGAGATTCCTCACTTTAAACACATTTTTCAAACTATTTTTCATAAAATGGCAAAAATTGATGATGAAAATTTTTTTGATGATATAGAAATCTTGCCTGATGAGGTTGTTACGCTTGAACAACACTCTTTTTATACGAATCTTGTGCGTTGTGTCACAGCTCGCAACAATCTATCCGTTGAAATGTTGATGACTGAAATAGAAAGTTTTAATCTTCAAAAAAATAAAATATACATGTTACATCTGCAGCAATCTGCTGAGATCGAAGCATATAAAATAAGAGAAAAAGCCTTACAAGGAGAGATTAATTTATTGCGATCTACTCTTAATAAAATTATTTCAGACTGTTATACTACTGGAGGAGCCCCCTTCCAAGGCAACGAAGGATCTCTCAATGGTATGACATCTTCAGGCTTATAAATAAATTTTCTTCTTCCTTCCATTTCTCTACCTTTAAATACACTACGTTTGTTTTCAGTTAAATTAACAGCCCTCATCTGAGCAACATATACTTTTTCACGTTCAGACATTTTATGAAAAAATAGTTATAAATTACACTTAATTGTTATTCAACTGGAGCTGCAGAAGATTTAGCAGCTGCTCTTCCTGCAGTATGTGCAGCCACGTTATTTGCCCTTTTAGTTTTCGATAGGCGATATAGATTGTTTGCCGAATTTACGCCACGAGCGGAATGTTTTACTGCACGAGCAGCATATTTTGAAGCCCCACCATAATCTCCCGATTTGGCTAGTAATGCCGCAGTAGTTGCATGACCTGCAGCAGTCTTTCCGTGCTGTCCAACTTGATTCGCAACTTTTCTTACAGCATCTGGATTTTTAGCTAAATTTACAGCCCCACGTGAAAAGTTTTTATATGCTTGTAACAACATTGGTGCTTTCTTACCCATCTTATTTTATGTTTTATGAAAAAAACAGTTGCAAACAACCTACTTCTTACTCTTCTTAGTTGCGACTGGATGGAATTCCACATGAGCAGATACGTCATACTCATCAGTGAATTTTTGGTATGACAGACCGGTCTTTTCGGCTTGTTGACGACTCCACTGCACAAGGCGTTGCTGCAAGGCTTCTTCGTATTTTATCGGTGCAGAAATATAAATATCTACTTTTTCCTCGATAACATCATCCAAGATAAAATCTCTGTCTGATTGAGTTGATTCTTCGTCTTCTGATCTTTCGCTGTCTTTAGATCCAATGGAGATGGAATCGTCGTCCTTTTTTTGTAAAGGAGGAGTTTCGCGATGATATATTTCCATCGCTTTCAACCTTTCTTGTTCGAGCTCATAAAGTCTTTTTCTCGCGTCAAAATATTCTTGAGCCGAAATCGTACAGGAAGTATCACTTCGAATAATTTTACTCATGGCAAGTCGAGTAATTTCACTCATTTTATGAATTTTATTAATTTTATGAAAAAAGTGAGGAACCATATAAAAGGGTGTTTTTAGTGTTTTGATCTGCTTGCGGGTCTAACACATTAGTGTTTGTTAGAAACACTAATATGGTAGACCCGAACGAGGATCAAGAACAAACATTGAAGACATAAAATTGTTATAACACCTCTTTTATTCCTCATCCACACCTCTTTTTTCTCTACTGTTTAAAGAGGTGTAGTCATAAAATATGGAAGATTGCCTAAACTGGAATATCTGCAAAAATCAAGGAATTCATCGAACTTCTACTACGAGAGGACGCCCTTATCCCTGTTGTTTCTTTTGTGGACAGTTTTATTTACACAATCGTTTTAAAATGATGCCTGTGGTACAAATGACTCAGAAGCAAGTAAACACCTATCGGATTAAATTGATGACCATGTATTATGACAGTGAAACCGATGAGATGAAGAATAATTGTGTTGATTCCATGAAAAACTTGACGAGAGAAAGAATCAATTACTTGATGTCCATCAACCACGAACGTGGGTTGAGCTTGCTTGTGGGGGTCTAACAGTTTTAATAATTTTTTATTTTTATTTTGTTGTTGGTATAAAATAACATGGCAAACATCTACGGATCTACTTCTAACAATGTTGTTTGTACTGGCGCTGCTTATTCTTATTTGGATGTAAGTAAACTCGCTAATTTTAGTGGTCAAACAAACGTGGAAAATCTAACGGTAACAAATCAGGCGATCATCACCAACATGGCTATTGGGAGTGTTACCGATGCGAGTTACGCTTCCGGAGTCTATTCTGGATCTTTTGGAAGTGCAGGAGGCATGTACTGCACAAAGAAATTCATTGTTGGTGATTCGATAGCCATGGCGAATGCTACCGTTCCAAGTGACTGTGTGTTGGATACAGTTAAATATGGATATTACAAGGGAAGTGTGGCAACTGGAGACGATGTTAACAATAACACACTGATTTTTAAGCAATCATCACCAACCACTAACCCAAGTCAGTTTATTTTCAGACCCAATGGAAATGCAGTCACATCGACAGAAGATGATGCTGTCATTATCACTGGTTTGACTACTAATGCCTATATCTCTTCTAATTATAGTACTTTGAATATTGGATGTACGGCGGTTAAGTTAAATGGCACAGCAATATATTTAGGCGATATTTCTAGCACGTCCATTGCTTTAGGAGACGCTAATTCAACTGCTGATTGTGATATTACAATAGGGTCGACTACAGCAGGTTCTTCTGTTTTAATGAGAGGCCCTACTATTAATGTTGGTGGTAGTAACACAACAGGCTTTAATATTGGAAATTCGTCCGACGCTCCTGTTGAAACCATATACATTGGAAATTCTAATGTTTCATCTGCAGCAACAGTCAAATGCCCCTTAACAGTTTCAGGTCTTTCTACTTTATCTGCCGGTGTGACAGTGTCTGGTTCCGTGAATGTAAATAATACGGGTAGTTCTACGACCAATATTGCTACCTCAGCAACAGCTGGATTGGTAACGATTGGAGCGACTGGAGGAACTTCTGGAGGTGTAACTCTCATTGGAGGTACGAATGGTGTGACTATAAACAGCAAAACTTCTGGTGTTGCCAATATGTTCAAAGTAGACGTAAGCACTTTGGAGGTAGGACAACTTTGGAATTCTCTTGGTTCTGGCGCTTCTGGAGCGGATACGGTAAGTCCTGCAAACGCTCTTGTTGCTGGTGTTGCCGGTGATGCTGCAAGTGGTGTGGTTGTTATTGGTTCTACAGCAAGAAATCCTGTCTTAAAGAATGCTGGGTTGATTGGATGGAATACTACAGTGGATCGACTTGACGTTATTGCTATTGATGCGGGAAGTACTTATGTCCAAATTGGTCTTAACTGTAATGACAACAATAATGGTGGTGTTACGATTGGTAAAAATGTGGCTGCAGCTCTCAGTGGTAATGCAACATTGAATTTGCAGCATCCTATTATTAAAGTTGGCTCCGATAATTCTACCACGGTACAAACTGTGGCTATTGGTGGTACTTTTGCTGGTTCCACCTCCACCATACAAGGTCCCTCAATCTCCTGTGGAGGGGCAAATACAACGGTGATGAATATTGGTAATGCCAATACTACATCCGCGAATAATATTGTGATTGGCGGTGCCTATGCTCCAAGCATGACTGGAGCCTCCATAGATCTTTTGCTTCAAGGTTCTGTTCAATTACCATTGGCGTCTAAATTGTACAACCTTCTTCCAGCCTCTATTGTACGATTTAGGGGTTCTTTTACCGGCAATGGTGAGAATAACTCTGGTCATATATATTGTCATCCTCCTATGCCCAACTTTACATCCGGAGACACAGATAACTATACAAAAATATTGTTTCAAAAGGTGACTGGGGATGGTCAATACTCGATTGGGTTTCAAACTTCATTAAATCACCCTCTTCTGCCAACCTCCGCAGTCCTTAAAGTTTTTAATGTTGCATACAATGTAAGTAGTACGACTGGAATTCCTGAAACCTTTCTTCACGCCGTGGTTTATGATGGTTCAGCTTGTGTAGCTAATGAATCAGTTACTGGTGGTGGTCCAGGAACCTGTAGTACGGTAAATGGAGCTTCTTACACTACTCAAACGTTCTATTTTGGTATTATAGCTGTGACTACTGGGTTTGCGTTTACAAATCTTACTTCAACCAGCGATGCAAATTGGGAAATCACGTTTTAGTTAATGTAAGATAACACCGATGTACTAACGTTAAATTTCTACTAATTCGAACACATGTTTTACATTGTATGTCCGAGGGGTGTGATGGGATTAGCCCGCAGCAAAAATAGGCCCTTAAGTCTTCGCTAGATGTATTATAACAGATATTTGCTTCTTTTCTTAATGCCAACTGACCAAATTCACCTATAAACAAATCCTTGTGTAACGTGAAGGTAACGGCCATAAAAGAATTCATAAAAATAAATTCAAATTCAAATTTTATGGTTTGATACACTACTTTTACACAACACACCCAGGAAACCCCCAAGAAAAAACACTACTTTTCCATAAAATTCACTCAAATGTCTACTGTTAAAAAAGTTTCTACTTCAAAAACTGCTTCTTCTACCATTGCTTTTCCTCCTATTACACCTCCTTTCAATCCCTCCATTTACACAGAGCGTGAACTTGCTGGAGTAGAAGTAAAATTGAATCAACAGAGTATCGTGTTTTTTACCTATGGACAATTGGCTTGTTTGTTGGAAAAGGGAGAAATGGTGTTTGTGTTTGATGATCCAAAGCCAGAATCCAATGGCTATCTGCAGTTTCCTATGAAAATTCAAGTTTTTGGTAACAAACAGACTGTTCATGTGGTGATGAAAGGAAGTTCTTTTGAGGAAAAGGAACAACCTACAGGTGTTGGATATGGGTATGATACGATTGACTCAGACGAAATCTTGTACAAGGAAATCGTGGAAAAATTCTTCAATGAAGCCATTAAAGAGAAACTGAGTGAATATTACGGATGCAAAATCAAGTACGAGGCAAAAAAGAAGTCTTCTATGTTGTATTTCTCTCCTATCCGACCCTACAAAGTGGAACCTTACTTTCAGATGGATGGGGAATTTATCGATATGGAGTGGTGGTCTGACAAACCAGGTCAATTCATTTTTACCTTTTCATCTGCCAGTGTTAAGTCTGTGAAAAACCCTCAACAGGAAAAGTTTACCGCTGGATTGAAAATCTACCCTCGCGTGGATAAATTCCTCTCAGAAGAAGAACTCAAGGATCAGGAAGAAGAGAAATTCGAGGCAAGCAAGAAAGCACGTGTTTTTGGTCGTGATGTTTCGGAAAGTGATAGAGAGGCTGCTTTAAAGAAACGCAAAGCGTATGAAAGTAAGTAATAGTCAGATAAGATAGTTAATTAAACGGATGAATTATCAACTTCTAAATGTGCTGTTCTGGAAGCTCTACGGATAGGGGTTGGGGAGGGAGGTGCAACTCCTCCATCTGGAGGTAACTCAGGCTCTTCATTTTCAGCTGCAGCATCTCTTTCGATGTCACAAAAACCATAACATAATCGAATATGAGTACATTTAGACTTGAAACAATATCGAATACATAAAGTTAACAACGCAAGAACACCTATACCAAAAGCAGAATTTGCCACATTAAAAGAAATCAAACCCATCTATCTGATGTGATAAACAGTTTATATAAAAACAATCTTGTGTTTAGAGTGAGGAATAGAGTTGTGAAATAAAGAGGCGATCTACATAAAATTAAACAAGAATGTCAATCAAAATGGAAATCTCAGAAGAAAGTTTCGATAACGTGTTGAAGAAAAGAAAGGGTGCCATGGAGAAGAGTATTGAAGAACAAGTGAATGAGGATTTGGATGAAAGTGATAGTGAGTCTGATGTTGTAATCATAGAAGGTGATTCTAAAGAGGAAAAAAGAACCTTTCATCGTGTGTCTACTAGTGTGAAGCCACATCAATTTAGGCTGCCTTCTTTGGTCAACAACCAATTTGAAGTGTCTGACTTGGGTTCTTTTTTGGAAGCCTTTCGTCATGGGGTGATTGATTTTTCTTTTGATATGGTGGAAGCATCTGGAAAGCAAGAAAAGACCTTTGTTCCCATGATGGGTATCTGTGGAGGTCCTCACCATCCATGGTACATTGTTGGACCAAAAGAGTTAGTCGTGACGGAACTTGGCAAAAATTATTCTTTGGTCTTAGAAGAGGATACTTCCCCCACTGTCATGCAGTTGGTGATGAATGCTTACTCCCGTGAGATGTTAAAGAAGGCCACTCCTTCTCGTTCTCATTTACGTGCATGCAATCAAATTGATTACATCGTGTTGAAACGCCCTACTATGTGTGGAAAAGTAGTAAAATCCAAGGAAGGTGAGATACTAGGAACCTCTGTTTTTTCGTTGAAGGAGTTCAACGCGCAAGAAGGACGATCTATTATTCGTATCCCTACCGTGAAACTTGTTTCTGATATTAGTACGGGAGAAGTGAAAGTGTCATGGATCTTTGAGTTGAATAAATACACCAAAATTGACGTGCTTACAGGAAAACGTTTGAAGGTTACTTACTCTGATATGACTGTAAAGGTGAAGAAGTTGAATGAAACTCTTTTGGAAGGTGGGGTAGCTACCCAAGACGAGACTTCTGAATAGCTGTGTTAATTAAACTGTTTATGCATATATTATGACAAAAGAAGTCTCTGAAAAAGAGTTTAATAAAAAAGTAAAGACACAGAAATTCAAAGGAGTCAAAAACGAAGCAGTAAAATGTAAACCAAAAAAGACTCCCAAAGCACCAAAGCATTTATTTAAACTACATACCGTTGCTGTCTTTGTTGGTAATATTGGATCCGGAAAAACAAATGCCGTATCCCTCGAAATACAGGCCTACAACAATTATGGATCCTTTAATCGTACCTTTATTATCTCTCCTACCTATGAATACAACGATCCATTGAAATTACTAGGAGCAGATAAAAAAGATATCTACACGGACCGATTAAATGCTCTTTCTGCCATTGCAGACATCAAACATAAGATTTTAGAAATGAAATACGAGTATGAAGAAGCAGTGGAATACAAGATTGCCTACAAAGCATGGAAAAAAGGGATGGACACACCAAAACAATTTGCGATCCTGCAACGTGCGAATCAAACCACAGACACGACGGGGTTCAAAAAACCTCCAAAACACATTCCTTGGCCATCCCCCTGTTTGGTGATTGATGACATGTCACATTCAGATATCTACGGAGCTCAACGAAGCAATGATTTTGTCAATCTAGTATTGACATGTCGTCATATACATGGTATTGGGTGTAGTTTGTTTTTATTGCTGCAATCGTTTAAGACCGGAGCTCAAAAAGTAGTTCGTCAAAATGCACGACAATTCCATATTTTTCCTACCCACGACTATTCACAGTTAAAGAGCATGTATGAAGATTTAGCTTCTGTTGTTTCTTATGAAGATTTTATCTCTCTGTACAAATGTGCCATTGATGGAAATAAACATAATTTTCTAACTATTGATATGACAGCCGACGATGAAAAGAAGAAAACATTTCGAAGAAATTTTGACGAATTTATTTGGATTGAAGGTATGGGTGTAGATGGAAAAGCAGAAATAGAATCAAAAGAAGTTAATATTAACGTTTAAGCATACCATGATTAAGACATTGCATAAGAAACCTAACATCTGTTTCGAGTAAATCAATTTGTTCTTCTAGTATTTCAATACGTCGTAATAATAGTAATTCAGGTGGTGACGGTTGTGCCATAATAGCCTCTCTAGCCAAAGTCTCACTCTCGTATATATCTTCAAGGGCTCTTCTAGGCAAAGTCACGCGCTCGGTTAGAGTTAAGCCTTCAAGCGTTGTGTTGTTCATAATAGGTAAATTTTATGGTTATAAAAATCCTGGGTTACTTATTCCTACATACTCTTTAAAGACAATTCAGAATCCCCAGATATTTCTTCAAATAGATCCAACCCAACTTGCACTTCCTTCGATTCTGTCAATGCTTCTAGTATTCTTCCTTCGGGGGTTGAGTCCAACACATGAGACACCAAACTTCTTACTTCTGGATTCACAATTGCTTGTCTAAACACACTATTGACTACACTTACCACAGCTGGATGTCTTGACAAATAAACAGAGCCACAGAAAGCAAATAGTGCTACACAGATAGAAAAAAGCAAAACAGTAACTTCCATCCTTGTAATTTTATGAACTGTTTCCTCACAATTTTTATCTATGAAATGTGTAACTCATCAAGGGAGATTTGGGAATTATCTCAATGAACGAAAATTTAAAGAACCTCATCAAGCAGTCGATGATCTTAAATTACCAGACAAGCCTTTAAAAGATACAGTCTTGAATCGACTAGAGGAATTTAAATCAGATGGGTGTGTTGTTGCAGAGTCTTTCTATCAGAAATACGGATGGAAATTCCCTGAAAAAGCAGACAATCAAAAGAAACTAATGCAGATGGATCCGATGCGTAAACGACCTCGTCTTTTGTACACCCGAGCAACAACCGTTGGTTCTGGGCAGTCAAACAATCACAATACAGAAGGACGTGAATGGAAAGCACGTAAATTCAATGTACCTATGGCACAAGTATATTCTCATCGTGCAGGTAATATGTTGATGCCGGACAAGGGTATTATCAATCGTTTTGGTAGCACCAATGCTGATCTGGGGAGAGATTTGTCTCATTTGGCTCCAGATCATGCACAACCAGCTGGTATTACCAACGACAACTTTCCTGAATTGTCTTTGTATGCAAACTTTGAGCGAAATGGACTGGGAGCAAATCCTTTTCATGCCACTTATGGCAATTCAGTCAAACCATTCACCAGTACTTTTGGATTGGATGTGATCAATGCCACAGGTATTAATCCTCGTACGGGGATTAGTGAATTGTCTTTGCAACGTGATCAGACACAGAAATTTTCTTATGATCACAATGATTATTTGAGTTATTTGACACAACATGATACTGCTGAGGTAACAGCTCCTAACGGTAAAATTACAACCCATGCGGATTCACTACGTACAAAGGATTTGGGTAATTCTTTAGATGTGATGGTTTCCAGGGGTGGTGTTATTGGACTTACAGCACAAGCTAGAGATCACAAAGGAGATATTATGCGTGAAGAAGCTATGAAAGATCACATGGATGCTTTGGCTGCTGGCATTATTAAATCCAATGATAAAACAAATGCTACTATTATTGCACATACAGCGTCGGCGGCATCAGCAGCAATTAATCCTACATATACTTTAACAACCCCGCAGAAAGATATCAAAGAACGCAAACGAAAAAAACCCAAGGGAAAGGCTTTAGATTATTCAGAAGAGATAACTAGTATGTCTGATGCTGGTTTTGGAGGAGGTTCTTCGTCAGATCCTGTTTTGGTAGAATCTTCTTCATCTACCGCTGAATCTAAAGATGTCGACTCATCTAGTATGTTTACTCGCCTTAAAGGTTATTTTAGTCCTGGAGGAACCAAAAATTATAAATAAAGATTTAAATAATATTCTTTTTGCCTTTTTTCTTGATATCTACACAACGACAATCCACACAACTCATTTAATCGGCCGAATATTTGCATGTCCGTTAATTCTCCGTTATCTACAAAGTCGCAGAATAATTGAAATAGTTTGTGTACATAATCTTCTTTTTTGTCTCGGTACATTGGTTGTCTTATTACAGAAACAACTCCCATTTCAGGCACGCGAATCATGCTACGAATTCCTTGTAGTCGTATTAATAGGTTTTTCTTTGGTAAAATGACAAACGTAAAACGATCAAAGGATAATCTATCTTCAAAATGAAGACAGTTTTGTTTAAATTGAGTGAGGGATTTATATTCACTTGTTTCTTCTGTTTGTAAATCATATATTTTATGTTTTCCAACAAATGCTTTTCCTTCACATCCAAGAATTCGAATAAAATAAAAGACTCGTGTGCCATTTATTTTACCAATACAGACCAAATCGTATTCCTCCAAGAACAATGCACCTCCTTCAATCAGATAGACACATTTTTCTTTAGATATATTCTTTACCTGTTTTTTAGAATTTACGAAAGGAATTATCCACGGATATATAGAACACATTATTTTGTGGTTTGTCAGGAACTACATTCTACGACCGAGGAATCCATAAAATTACATGAGCAAACGAACGTCACAAGAAAGTGTGATTAATGAAGAACTGCGTCACGACGATGCTATTTTGGATGAAATGAGTAAAGAAGAGTATATTCTTAAAATGCCAGACAATAAAATCGTTGAAGGGTTCCCTACTTTTCATTGTATCGAAGACTTCTGTGAGTTCACAAAGGTGCCTGTGGAACTTGCTACAAAATTGCTAGACAGCGTAGGAGGTTGTTTTATTCGTGCTATTAGCAAATGGGCTTTGTTGAAGGAAAACGTGAAGAACAACCTAAAAAATTCTTTTTTCACCAAAGATTCTTTCAATGCATCAAAATATTGCTACGACCCTCAAATTCCAAGAGAAGGAGACACAGAGGAAATGCTGGAGGCTAGAAAGAAACCTACTTTCATCATGTACTTTTTCAAAGCAATGCAGTCTGTCAACATGGTAGGAGATACCTATGAATTGACTTTTTATGCAAACCATTACGTCATGTTGGTCATGCTTTTACGTTACCTCAGTGAAAAGGGAGAGCTGGATAACTGGCATCACTACCGAGAAAAGCTAGCAAAATTTCGAGGTTACCTATGTGACTACAATCATCTTATGTTCCCAAAGAAAGAAGATTATATGGAAGACTATGTAGAATTTGGAGTGGTTATTTTAAAAGAAGATACAACACCAGAAGAAATTTCTACTACTGAGATGGATGAGAGCATGGTTTAGTAGATATTCACAGCTCTTTTCTTAAAGTTGTTAAATTGTTGAGTTGATAAACTACTTGTATTTAACGACGCTTGTGGATTAATACCACCACTTGTCGCCGAGTTGTCATAGTTAGTCTCTACACCTACATGTTCAAACAACAATACTAAAGAATATTGACATCCTTGAAAATCCAAGGTATTTCCATTCTCATCAAAGATTGAAATATCAATCGAGGTAAAAGTTCTATTTTGAACTAATACTTTGATCGGATTTGGTGGTTGGTATACAATACGTTCACCAAATCCTTTGGTGATTGGTATCGCACACAAAGCACTTGTACCATCTGACACACAGGTAAACGCCCCTTGTAATTGGTTGGATTCCAATATGAGCATTTTAACGCCACTTACATCATAAGCCCCATCAGAAATTAACTGTCCTCCAATAGGCGTTCCATAGTTGTTGTAGGAAACAATAGTAGAATAGGTGACTACTGGCTCAGTTCCTAAAACACTATCCACAGAAGTGAAATCTGCCCCATAAGTAAATCCATAACCAGAATACAACATGGAAGGGGATTCAATTTGCATACCAACGTATTGAGCACTAAATCCAAGAATATCCAGTAATGCCGCAGTAGAATCATCTTGTACAATGTAAAAACCAATATAATGATGAGTGGTAGTTGCTTGGGTATAGCTTTGTTGGATAATACCTAAATTGGTAGGACACAACATTACACATTTTTCGTTTTTAGTCACAAAACCAGGACCCATACCGCCAATACCATAAATGTTTATGAGATCCGGATCTCCAGAAGGTTGATAAGAAGGAACTATACGAGAGCACTTTTGATTTAATTCATTGAGTAATGAATTGATGTCGTAATGACCTGGATCAATTTGTATCACCATAAGATCTTCTTGCTCTACATTTGTAGCATTGTTCTTAAACACAGTCAACACCTTCAATGTGTTGTTTACTGGAGTAATATTTTGAAAGACATTATCAAAGGTCATTGAATTCACAGAAACGTTATATCCTTCTGTCGGATCAGAAACTCCTAAAGGAATGGGAATGTTCCATGTTGTAAAAGCTCTTGTACTGTCTGTTGTAATGGCAGATTCTGTGGTTAATGAAATTGCAATATTTTTGTTATTTACGTTGACACTCATTTTATTATTTTTCCAACGAATATTTTGAACGAATCAAACTAGCTATTTCGTCAGGAAAATTATCTATCATGTTCAAGAACTGTTTTTGAGAAATCTTCTCTCTAGACATAATTTTTGTGGAAGATTCTGGAACTGTATAACATACTTTACCACAATCGTCCATGGAAAATCTCATGTCTGCTGAAAATTTTTCGGAGAAATCTTCTTCTCTAGTAGAACTCCCAGAATCGTCACTTCCCATTGAAACAGGTTTCAACTTCTTTACTTCTACTTCACCTTCTTCTAGATCCATTAGAAATAATGAATGTCAAGACTGATTTGAAAGAATTAGATAAAACAGTTTCCAAAAAATCAGGATATGTGAAAAAAGGGTATACCCGCACAGAAAAACAAAAAGAATCATGGGCAAAGTGTGCTGAAAAGAGGAGAGAGCTTTATCAAGGGAAGAAATCGGAAGAAGATTCATTCAAGAAACAGTTAGTTGAACAAATGAAACAACTTCAGGATAAAAGTCATTTATTTGAAGAGGCAAAAGAACTTATTCAAAATCTACAAAAACAAATGTCGAACAAAGCTTCTGAACTAACTCCTGATCAACTACCTATTAGTCCTGCTGACGCTATTAAACATGTAGAAAGTGAAAAAGTATCAAAAAAGAAGATCTCGAAAAAATCGAAACACGGTTCAAAAAAGAAAGCTCCTCCTCCTGAAAGTTCCGATTCTGAAAGTGATTCTTCTGACGATAGCTCATCAGAATCAGAATCAGAATCAGAATCAGAAGAAGAATCTGAGACCGAGGAAAAATATATTCGTAAAGCTAGCTCCAAAAGAAGAAAACATGAACGCCCGATTAAAAAAGCAGCAAAAGCAATAGTAATTCCACAGAAAATACAACCAAGAAAGAGAATTATTACTGTTTAATAAACTGTTTACTTATATACAATATCCTCATAAAATTACCTGTCGATGAGTTACGCAATTCCAAAAGCTGTGAATTACAATTTACTTACTCCTTCTGCCATTGATGTCTGGCGTCAACGAACTGTTACTCCTGTAGCTCAAACGGCTGGTTCTGGAGGTGTTCAGGATGGAGGACAATTTCAGTGCACCCTTCAGACGGCTTCTGTGGGAGCTGTCATGGACCCTCAGACTGCATATCTTCAATTTGATATGACTATCACCAATGCCAATCCAACGATTGATTATGCAAGTTTTGGTGTAGAGGGGGTTCACTCCTTGTTCGATGAATTTCAGTTGTATAACCAAGGAGCTCCTTTGGAACAGATCCAACATTATAACATTTGTGCTCGTGTAAACGCTTTTTTAACTGGAGCAAATCAGAAAGAATTCTCTTGTTTTTTGAAAAATAGATATGAAAACGGATATGATCAAAGCTGTCATCGAGCTTTAATTAAACCTCCTATGTGTGATTATTTCGGGAATGTCATGGAGGATGGAAGATTACTTACATCGCTTGCGAAAGCATATCCTGCAGGACAATATGAACCTTTTACTGGAACAGGCTATACAATAGTCAACACACCATACTCTTCTAACATTAAATTTGGCGGGATTAACAATCAAGTGACTAAAAAGAGTGGAGCTACAAGCACGGAATCAACACACGAAGCCTTTTATATTGGAGCTGCAATTGCCGGTGGGTTGCCTGATGCTGCGACTGCGGGAGTACCGACAGGACTAGCAAATAATACCGTCGAAACATTGGGTTTCCCTGCACAAACACCTTCCGGACATTCCCCAAACGCGTCTCTAGTAATTGAATATCAACAGAAAATGGGTTCTGTCAGAATGCAAGATTTTTTCACTTATTTGTCAAATGTAAAAAATATTCCTATCGGAATGACTACTGACAAAGTCAATGCGAACGATAGAGCAAATGGAACAGGTACCTTAAGTGACGGAGTAATGGTATTAAATGTTTGCATGCCAATTTTATCAGGAATTATTGGTCCTTTAGCGACAAAAATGTTTCCAACTATGTGTTTCTCTTCTCAGTCGTTGTATTTTCAAATGCGTCTTGCAAATGCTAGAAACGTATTTCGTGTGTCTATGGATCCTTGTCGTAGAATTGTTGGTACAATCAGAGAATTTTGTGTGAATGCTGGTATTTCTGCAGGACCTCTTGGTGCCATTAGTATTGTTGGGGGATCTGCAGGTGGTTCAGCTACTGTACAAGCAAAAAATCTGTGTGTCGATAATTCCCTTTCATTTGCAACATATGGATTTTGTGACGACCCAACTAACACCACGCCAGACACAGGCAAAATTCGAGCTATTGATTTACTAACTTCTTCCATGTATTCTAACGCTGCAGCACAAAAAGCTGGTACATTCACTGTTGGATCGTCCTATCCTCAATATATTCCTTGTGTCATTCCTGCAACTGCCATGTTAAACAAATTTGGTGTCGATTCAGCTATACAGCAACTTGTTACGGATGGTCTAGTAGAACAATCTCTTGGAATGTATGGAACCTATCTTCCTGAATCTATCCCACAATCCAGAAAAGTTAGAATTGGGAATGCCGGAGTTTTTTCAAATAATGTGACTCAAATAAGTCCAATTACCGCGACTGTAGATCCTACAATCGTTATTTCCAACATAAACTTTGTCACCGAAGAAATAATCTTACCAGACGAGCTTGGAAGTGATATCATCAGAATGTTAGCTCAACCTAATGGTATTACGCTCAAAACCCAATCCTTCCGTTGTTATGACTTGAGTATTAACCGTGGAGTCCAACAAAATATTATTTGCCCTATCAAAGTTGCTTCTGCTAAAAGTATGATTTTCATGTTTCAAAACACAAAAATGAGAGATCATGTGGACTCATTTTTATATGATTCGTTGTCTTCTATCAATCCTTTTGTTTCTGTTGTTGGGTCAGGAACTACCGGTAATCCTACTGTTGGATTCAATACTATTGCAGTAACCCCATGGACTTCATCGATTACGACATCATCTTCTGCACAACAAGTCTCGTCTTTTAGTATGCAATTGCGTATTGGCAGTCAATATATGCCAGTTCAGCCAATTAGATCACCTACCGAACTTGTCTGTGAAACTATTAAAAGTATGCACGCCTTTTCTAACCAATCCTATTCATTGGATTTAATGCATCCAATTACCACTGGTGGTGCTATAAATGTTTTTAAACAAAACGGGTTTTTTACTCCTTTTACTCCTCTAAGTGTTCTTGATGATCAGACTGTGTTCTCTAATCCAGGGCAGGTCAAAGATGGGGAAGTCTGTAAAAGAGGCACTTGTTTAGCTGGTATTTTTGAGCCTCTCACGTCCAATTGCTACTTATGTTTCAATTTAAATTCTTGGAACAACATGGCAGGCCTGGCTGATACTGGCACTTTCTTGAACAATCAAACCATTACCCTCATGTTAACAGGAGCAAACGGTCTTGCTGTAGAAGGAGAATCTTACCGAGCCTACTGCATTGTCCCCCACGAAGCCATCTTGAACATTCTACCTATGGGTCAAGCTATTTGGACGTATTAAGAAGAATAGTATGTTTATTTTAACAATTGGTCTAAATTATGTGTTGCTAATACATCTCTTGAACCTTTTAACACAGTAGTCCCTTTGTGTTTAGGAGACATTGCACTCACAAGATCATGTTTTGTACGAACATCTTCTTGTCCCTTGTTATGTACCTTTTCTCCTACAGAAGCTTTATTGTAGGTAGTCACTTTCCCTTTGGTACCGACATTCTCTGCTAGGTAACCTCCAAGAGAATGCCCATAGGTGTCAATATTGTCTGTTTTGTATTTTTCTTGAACAGACTTTTTTACCTTCTTGGCATGTTTGAAACGTTTCGTATGTTTGCCTAGACCAAGGGTTAGTGCAATATCTGTGCCGACATCTTGTATGCTTTGTGTTCCTTTGTAGACGATCTTTGGTTTGCCTTCAGCATCGGTAAACACCTTTGCACGTTTTCCACTAAGTGATTTGTCTAGGGTATACCCTTCCTTCGCAAGATTAGCCTCAGCGTCTTTGTTGCTGCCATAACTTGATTTCAAAATGGAGTGTAGTCTACGTCGTTGCTCTGGTGTAGAGGCAGCTGATTTACCCATTTTTATGATAAAACTATTTTATATTAAATCTTCGCTTATAAATTATGTCTATATCTCTCCATTGTATCTCCTATCATATCAATAATAGCTTGGAATTCCTCTAGTTCATACTCATCCCGAGATGAAGACATGATCTCTGTTAGATCATCAATCACGCTTTCTAGTTGGGATATTATAATTTCGTTGTGTGTTGTAGCTAATATTTCTTGATTAGGTGAACGACGTGGAGGCATTTTATTAAATTTTATGAAAAAAAATTCCTGGATTATTACGTATATCTAGGTTCAGAAATATGTGTTCCTGTTCTTTTACAATAAATGTACATGCTTATCTGACACTGCAGATCGAACAATACTTTGTCTTCGTTTGACAAGTTTATAAGGCGACGAATTCTATAGGTATCTATACAATCAATCGCTTTAGAAAGAACTTGAATCAATAGCTCCTCTTCATAATCTAGACCAAAATTAATAGGGGGTATTGGTTTTTCCTTTGACACAATATCTGCTAATAAATCAATGGAGCTTGTATCAGACATTAAATTTTATGAAATTTCCTCGCCT